>Ga0207675_100000446_pt1 | contig 40232 bp, 39 predicted proteins | sample KBSSwiS42_FD_184305 | JGI IMG/M metagenome (GOLD analysis project Ga0207675, IMG submission 184305) | Switchgrass rhizosphere microbial communities from Kellogg Biological Station, Michigan, USA - KBS Switchgrass S4-2 (SPAdes) (version 2) | ecosystem: Host-associated > Plants > Roots >...
TCCACTGCCGAGGAGTCGCGTTCTGATCCAGCGCCACGTGTCAGCGCGTTGCGGACGCGCGTTCGACCACCAGAGAGCAAGGCGTAAGCGGCAGTCTGGTCGTCTAATTCCTGGCACTGAGCGGCGGTCCAGCGCCGGCTGCCAGCTGAGCGCATCAATCGGGTAATCCGCACACCGCGGACAACCATTCTCTATTCTCCGGTGAGTTGAACAGATCCAGTCGGAAGCCTACCGGCAGGTCGAGGAGATCCGGGGCACGGCCGACACAAAGGCCACCGAGGTCTACGCCAGGGCGTATAATCGAGGCACGGAAGCCATGGCGTTCTCTCGAACGGCAGGTCTCCGCTGGGAGACATCGCTCGCTCGCAACGTGCCGCGCCACATCGCTGACATCCGCGCCGGGAACGCGCAACATGACCAACAAGAACAGGATAGAGTCAGCCAAATCCGGCGTGGGAGGCGGCGGGGCGGGCCACGACATGGCTGATATGTGCGCGATGGCTGACGAAGGAACGACCGCTCGAGCCGTAGCGGCGCCTGCGGAACACGGCTCTCACCAAGCCGATCACGGCAAACCCAAAGCTTGACTCGCGCGATGCGTTCGAGCGAACCCCCTCACATCCTGACGATCAACGGCGGTTCGTCGAGTGTCAAGTTTGCGCTGTATCAGCAGCAGCCGGGCGAAGCGTTGGAGCGAACGTTGTCGGGAGAGCTCGAGCGCGTCGGTCTACCCGGCATGCAGCTGATTCTGCGCGAGCCCGCGGCCGAGCCCGCAGAGCGCCGGAGCCTCGCCGTCTCCAATCACGAGTCCGCAGCGAGCCTTCTGATCCACTGGCTCAGCGAGCAGCCGGGTTTCGCGTCGGTCCGAGCCGTGGGGCACCGCGTGGTGCACGGCATGCAGCGCAGTGAACCCGAGCCGGTTACCCCAGCGCTAGTGCAGGAGCTGAATCGCATCAGCGCGTACGATCCGGAGCATCTGCCGCGCGAGCTGGAGCTGATCGAGATCCTGCGCCAGCGCTATCCGAAGTTGCCCCAGCTCGCCTGCTTCGATACGGCATTTCACCGCAGCATGCCGCGCAGCGCAGGGCTGCTCGCCATCCCGCGGCGCTACGAAGGACAGGGGGTTCGTCGCTACGGTTTCCACGGCCTGTCTTATGCTTACCTGATGGAAGAGCTGGCCCGCCTGGGCGACCCGGCGGCAACGACAGGGCGCGTGATCCTCGCGCACTTGGGCAACGGCGCCAGCATGGCCGCCGTGCACGAGGGTAAGAGCATCGATACCAGCATGGGCTTCACTCCGACGGGGGGATTGGTGATGAGCACTCGTTCGGGAGACCTGGATCCTGGCGTGGCTGCCTATTTGTCGCGAACCGAGCACATGAGCACGGGAGAGTTTTACGACATGGTCAACCACGAGTCCGGGCTGCTCGGCGTTTCGGAGCTCAGCGGCGACATGCAAGACTTGCTCGAGCTGGAAGCGGCCGACGCGCGGGCTGCGGACGCCGTGGCGCTGTTCTGTTACCAGGCGAAGAAGTGGATCGGCTCCTTCAGCGCCGCGCTCGGGGGCTTGGACACGCTCGTGTTCGCCGGCGGCATTGGCGAGCACGCGCCGCTCGTCCGCGAGCGGATCTGCAGCGGGCTCGGCTTTCTCGGCATCGAGCTCGACGCGCAGAGCAATGCGAGAAATGCAGCGCTGATTTCGGCGCCGGCCGCTCGCGTCTGCGTGCGGGTCATGCGCACCGATGAAGAGCTCATGATCGCGAGGTCCGTTGCTCGCCACCTCGAGCTCGGCCAATTGGGGAAACTCGAGCCATGAAGAACAACACACTCTCGCCGCAACTCCTCCAGGAAATGGACGCCTACTGGCGCGCTGCCAACTATCTGTCGGTAGGCCAGATCTACCTCTACGACAACCCGCTGCTGAAACGGCCGCTGGCGCCCGGGGATGTGAAGAACATGCTGCTCGGGCACTGGGGCACGACGCCCGGGCAGAACTTCATCTATGTGCACCTGAACCGGGCCATCAAGAAGTACGACCTGGACATGATCTACGTCTCCGGGCCCGGGCACGGCGGCCCCGCGCTGGTCAGCAACACGTACCTCGAGGGCACCTACAGCGAAGTCTATCCCGCGATCAGCCAGGATGAAGCCGGGCTTCGCAAGCTCTTTCGCCAGTTCTCGTTTCCCGGAGGGATTCCCAGCCACGTATCGCCCGAATGCCCCGGCTCGATCCACGAGGGCGGCGAGCTCGGCTACTCTCTCAGCCACTCCTTCGGGGCGGTGTTTGACAATCCCGATCTCGTCGTCGCCTGCGTCGTCGGTGACGGCGAGGCGGAGACGGGTCCGCTCGCGACGGCATGGCATTCCAACAAGTTCCTCAATGCCGCCAGCGACGGCGCGGTGCTGCCGATCCTGCATCTGAACGGCTACAAGATCGCCAACCCGACTGTCCTCGCTCGCATCAGCCACGAGGAACTGCAGCAGCTGCTGCGGGGCTACGGCTGGACGCCCTACTTCGTCGAGGGGCACGAGCCCGCGCTGATGCACGAGGCCATGGCCCGAACGCTCGACACGGCAGTGGAGCAAATCAAGGACATCCAGAAGCGTGCCCGCAGCCACGCCATCGTCGAGCGTCCGCGCTGGCCCATGATCGTGCTCAGCTCACCCAAGGGTTGGACGGGGCCAAAGGCCGTCGATGGCCGGCCGGTGGAGGGCAACTTCCGCTCGCATCAGGTGCCGCTCGCGGACGCCGCCACGCATGCCGGACACCTCGAGTTGCTGGAAAGCTGGCTGCGCAGCTACCGTCCGGAGGAGCTCTTCGACGAACGAGGTCGTTTGAAGCCGAAGCTGGCCGCCCTCGCCCCCCACGGGGACCGGCGCATGGGCTGCAATCCTCACGCCAACGGCGGTAGCTTGCTCCGCGAGCTACAGATGCCGGATTTTCGCGAGTACGCGCTCCCCGTCGCGTCGCCCGGGCTGCGCGGCATCGGCGATACCCATGTGCTCGGACCCTTTCTGCGCGACGTGGCGAAGCAGAACGCCAAGCAGCGAAATTTTCGCGTGTTTGGCCCCGACGAGACGCTGTCGAATGGTCTCGAGGCCCTCTTCGAGGTGACCGCGCGCCAATGGCTGGCGGCGACCGAGCCCAACGACGAATTCCTGGCGCCGAACGGGCGCGTCCTCGAGATGCTGAGCGAACACCAATGCGAAGGCTGGCTCGAGGGGTACTTGCTCACCGGCAGGCACGGTGTCTTCAACTGCTACGAGGCGTTCATTCACATCGTCGATTCGATGTTCAATCAGCACGCCAAGTGGCTGAAGGTCACGTCCCAGCTGCCGTGGCGGCGAAAGATCGCGTCGCTCAACTACCTGCTGGCCTCGCACGTCTGGCGGCAGGACCACAACGGGTTCACGCACCAGGATCCGGGGTTCATCGACCACGTCGTGAACAAGAAGGCGGAGGTCGTGCGCGTCTACCTTCCGCCGGACGCCAACTGCCTGCTCTCGGTGATGGATCACTGCCTGCGCAGCCGTCATTACGTCAACGTGGTCGTCGCCGGCAAACACCCCGCGCCGCAGTGGCTCGCCATCGATGCAGCCGTGCAGCACTGCCGCGAAGGCATCGGCATCTGGCAGTGGGCCAGCAACGACCAGGGCGCCACGCCGGACGTCGTGATGGCCTGCTGTGGCGACGTGCCCACGCTGGAGACCCTGGCTGCCGTGACCATTCTGCGCGAGCATCTGCCCGAGCTGAAGATCCGGGTCGTCAACGTCGTCGACCTGATGAAGCTGCAGCCGCAACGGGAGCACCCCCACGGGCTCAGCGACACGGCGTTCGACCAGCTCTTCACCGAAGACAAGCCAGTCATCTTCGCCTTCCACGCCTATCCCTGGTTGATCCATCGGCTGACGTACCGCCGCGCCAATCACGACAACATCCATGTTCGCGGCTACAAGGAAGAGGGCACCATCACCACACCCTTCGACATGACGGTGCTGAATGATCTGGATCGCTTCCACCTCGTGATGGACACCATCGACCGGCTGCCGCAGACCGGCGACCGCGGACATCAGTTGAAGCAGCAGCTCGAGCGCAAGCTGATCGAGCACAAGCGATACATCAACCAGCACGGTCAGGACATGCCGGAGGTGCGCAACTGGCAATGGAGCCGTCCGCGCGTTACTTGACCTGCCCTCGGGGTCAGGGCTCGAGCGCCGGCCAAGCCGAGTGACCGGGAGCTCGAGCGAGGCCGGGGGCGCTCCTGCGCGCCCGCCCGCCGCGGCCGAGTGTACCTTGCATATCCAGCCGTTGGTCGGCGCTGGCAGCGCCCTGTCCGCGTCGAGCGGATGATCAGCAGCGAGAGAGCGAGCTCAGAGCAAGACGACGACCAAGACGATCGCGAGAATGACCACGACTGCCGTGCTGCCGATTACAACGGTATCACCGCCGCGGTACTCGAGAGCCTTGCCGGACTGCGCTTCACGCTGCGCATAGCGTGCCGCGTCATCGGCGTTGTCGGCAGCGCGAGAGCTCGACCCGGCGCTGGGGCCGTCAGGTCGCTGCAGCTGAGGCACTTTTGCAGCTGCCGGCAAGGGCGCCACCAATTGCGAGGGTCGCTCCAGCGCTGGTGCCGCCCGACCGATGGATGGAATCGCACACAAGCCAATACAAGCGACGAGAACGTACAAATAGCGCATGGACAGAGCTCCTGGTTAATTACCTGCATCGACGGGTGCAGCATTCGTGCCGCCTCCTCGGGCTGAAGGATCTCGGGGAGGAACCAGGTCGGCTTCGTCACAGGGCGGACCGTTGCCTCTGCTCACCGGGCGCGCTGCCGGACCCCATTCTGGACTGAAGAGAGAAAGGCACGTTAACGTCGGCGCAATGTCGTTCGCCTCGCGCCCTCGTAGGCTTTTTCATGCTCTGGGCGCTGGCGCCCTGCTCCTCGCGAGCCTCGCATGCCACCCTGGCGCATCGATCCGCACCGCCGAGAGCTCGGCAGCGCACGCCGACCGTCCGCTCGTCTCGTCCGGGCCGGCAGGGGGGAACGACGCGCTCGGCAGCGCACGCGAGCGCGCGCGGGCGCTGGTCCGGGAGATGACGCTGGAGGAGAAGCTCGCCGCTCTCGTGCACGTCTGGGACTGGTCGTATCAAAAGTCCCCCGAGGCGCTGTGCAAGACGACGGCGCTCGGCCCCGGCAGCTTCGAGCGCATCGGCCTCAGGCGCGATCCGGCGGCCACGGCCCGCTTCGTCAACGAGCTCTCCGAGTGCGTGGTGGCGCGCAGCCGCCTGCACATTCCGCCGTTTTTTCTCGACGAGGGCGTGCACGGGTTCATGCAGCAGGGCGCCACCGCCTTTCCCGTCGCGCTCGGGCTCGGCGCGAGCTTTAACCCGGCCCTGGTCAAAGAGGTGTTCGCCGCCATCGCGCGCGAGGCGCGCTCGCGCGGCACGACCTGGATCCTCGGCCCCAACCTCGATCTGGCACGCGAACCGCGCTGGGGCCGCATGGACGAGATGTACGGCGAGGACCCGTTCCTGGTCACGCGACTCGGGGTGGCCGCGATCACTGGACTGCAGGGTGACGCCCGCCCGATCGCTGGCGACCACGTGCTGGCGACGGCCAAGCACTTCGCCGCCCACGGCCAACCCGAGTCGGGCGCCAACGGCGGACCCGTCAACGTCTCCGAGCGCATCCTGCGCAGCGAGTTCTTCGTGCCCTTCGATGCCGCGGTTCACGAGGCCGCCGTCGCCTCGGTGATGGCGGCCTACAACGAGATCGACGGCGTGCCCGGACATATCAACTCCTGGCTGCTGCGCGACGTGCTGCGCGACGAGTGGCGCTTCGACGGCCTCGTCATCTCCGACGGCATGGGCATCGAGCGACTCCAGTCCGTCCATCACGTGAGCCAGAGCCGCGCCGAGTCCGCTCGCAAGGCCCTGCTCGCCGGCATCGACTACGAGATCGGCACGACCTTCCTCGAGCTCGAGGCCGAGGTAGAGGCGCAGCGCGCGCCCATGGCGCGCATCGACGAGGCGGTGGAGCGCACGTTGACGGCCAAGCTCGAGCTCGGCCTCTTCGCTGCGAAGCCGCTCGACCCCGCGCTCGCAGCCCAGGTCAACAACTCCGAGGCCCACCAGAAACTCGCGCGCGAGGCTGCCCGTCAGGCGGCGGTTCTGCTGAAGAACGACGGCCTGCTGCCGCTCGATCGAGGCCAGCTCCGGCGCATCGCCGTCGTGGGCCCGAACGCCGCTCGAGCTCACCTCGGAGGCTACAGCAGCGACCCGGGCCGAGGCGTCTCGCTGCTCGACGGCATCCGCGCGGCGGCCGGTAAGAACATCGAGGTCCGCTACGCTCGCGGCTGCAACATCACGAGCGAAGATCTCACGTGGGAGGGCTTCTGGAAGGGTCAGGTGACGCTGCCGGATGCGAAGCTCGAGCCGGCCCTGATCGAGCAAGCCGTGCGCACCGTGCGCGGCACCGACGTGGCCATCGTGGCGATCGGCGAGAACGAAGCGGTCTCGCGCGAGACCTGGGACAACCACCTCGGCGACCGTGACAGCCTGGCGCTGCTCGGCCTGCAGAACGAGCTCGTGTCGGCGCTGGCGGCGACCGGCGTGCCGCTGGTGCTCGTGCTCGTCAATGGCAGGCCGCTCGAGATCGCTGGCGCGGTTGCCAAGTCCCGCGCTGCCTTCGAGACGTTCTACCTCGGACAGGAGGGTGGCAGCGCGTTCGCCGAGCTCCTGTTCGGCGACGTGGCGCCGTCCGGCCACCTGCCGATCTCATGGCCCAAGAACGTCGGACAGCTGCCGGTCTATTATTACAAGCGGCCGTCGGCCGGCGGCGACTACCTGTTCTCGGAGGCCAAGCCCCTCTACCCGTTCGGCTGGGGCCTCACGTACACGACCTTCGCTCACTCCGACGTGCGCGTGGAGCCGACCAGTATTCGGGCAGGCGAAAAGGCGACGCTCGCCGTCACGGTCACCAACACCGGTAAGCGCGCCGCCACCGACGTGGTCCAGCTGTACGTCGGAGCAAAGAGCGGGAGCATCACGCGGCCCGTGCGCCTGCTGCGCGGCTTCGCGCGCGTAGCACTGGCCCCAGGCGAAGCTCGCCAGGTCTCGTTCGAGATCGGCTCGGACGATCTCGAGCTCTGGGATGCATCGATGCGCCCCACGGTCGAGCCCGGCACCTACGTGCTCGAGGTGGGCTCGAGCTCCGCAGAGCTACAGAGCACGACGCTCGAGGTGAAGGCGCCTTAGTCCCTCGAGCAGCACCACGGCCGACACGGTGCTGGTGTCGAGCAGGAACTGGGTCATAGCTTCACGTATCGGCCGACGTTGCGATCACGCAGCTCGTCGGTCCAGCCCGGTTCGACTCCAACCTTTTTGAGGTCGTGCTCTCCACAGAACGTCTCGTACGCCGTCATGAACGCCACCCGATCTCCGCGTAGCCGGGCGTACCTTGCCGCTGACATCACCACGGCGAGCTTCTTGCCCCGGCGCGTGAGCTCGACTTCCTTGCCGCCCTCGACCTCGTCAACGATCTCGGCGAGCTTCGCTCTGGCGCTGGCTACCGTATAGCTCTTGGGCATGACATCAATGTACATCTAGATGTACACGTTGTCGACCGCAGGCCGGGCTGCCAGCGGTCGAGTGATCGGAGTTCGGACGCAACCAAGACGACGCCGAGCACCTTTGCGGCAAGTCCGTCCGGCAGCACGCGCGGTCTTCTGGCGGCCCGGCTACGGGACGAAGCCGGTCTCGTCACTGGCGCCGGCTGGCCGCTATGCGAGGGGAGCGCTCGAGCGAGGCGACGGACCGAAGCTCCCGCAAGCCTGCGGCTGACTACGATCGCGGGCTCCGAGCGCGCGACGGATCGGCCAGAGCGCGCTGGCATTCCAATTGCGTGCCCGACGAAGGCGAATCGAGGCGTACCGCTCTTCGAACGGCGCTCCGCCACGACGCGTATGGCAGAAGCGTCGCGTATCGCGGAGGACGAAGACCACGTCAATCAGAGCAAGCCAGGCGAAGCCGAAGAGCGCTAGCCGCTAGAAAGGGAGAGAGTGAGGAAGTGATGACGATGTACCTGGTTGTCGCAGATAGCACGCGAGCCCGGCTGCTCATGTGGCAAGCATCGAGGGATCCCGTGCTCGACGGCAGCTCGCGTCTGGTGGAGCTCGAGAGTTTGATCAACCCCGAAGGCCGCCTGCAGGACCGCGAGGTGTTCAGCAACGAAATGACCAACAATCGCACCACGGGCCCAGGGCCTGCGCACGCCTATGACGATCACCGGGACGCCCATCGCGTGGAGAGTTTTCGCCGGTTTGCCCGCTACGTGGCTGAGCACGTGACCGACCACCTGGAGCGCGAGCGGTCGGGGCGAGTCGTGCTCATCTCCGACAAGCGAGTGCAGCATGCGTTGCGGCAAGCCTTTGAGGCCGAGCTCCCGCACGGCATGGCTCTCACCGTGATCAACGAGAACCTCGCTGCGCAGAGCACGACTCAGCTAGAGCGCGCACTGGTCCGACTCGGGCTGGTGCCAGCGCCCGAGAAGGGGCCAAGCGTGGAGCAATACGTGCCGCGCGGGCAGCCGGTGCCCAGTTCCAGCAGCAAACGCCAGTGAGTCGTTCACGTCCATGCTGGGGTCGTGCTCGGCTCGTGACCTGCCGAGCCAGCGCGCGGTCTCGATGCAACAGTCTTTTCTGCACCCCGTCAGCAGGACGCCGAGGCAGAGCGTCACGCTGCGGCGGCTTGTCACGCACATCCACAGCGGGAGATTGGATCTCCTTCGAGAGCCATGCCCGGGGCAATTCTCGAAAGCGTCGAAGGGGTCATCCATCGAGCTATGCGCCGGCCAGCGACCGCTTCGCGCCCGCTCGCCCGTTCACCGAATGCGCAGCGCTGACGCGGACCGAATTTTCCGCCGCGGTGCTGGACTTCAACACACCTGCTGACCGGGGACGCGACGCTCGCGGCACGGCTCGGGCGGCCCATGACGCTGATCGCAGCGTTCGGGCGGATCCAATTGCGCTCGCGGCTCCGACCCGGGTACGAGAGCCCTCGCGGCGAGCCTCGCCCGGAGCTCTGTATCCATATTCCGGCGCGAGCACGAACGGATGCGCTCGCCCACGTAAAGGCCGGGGGCCATGATGCGCAAGTCCAAAAACGGGTCCGGTGCGGAGTCTCACAAGGCGTCTGCTTCCACTCCGCCCCGTCGCGGGAGAGGAGCGCTGCAAGTCCGGGAGGTGGATGCCCGAGCGCTCCTGCACGAGCTGAGAGTGCACGAGCTCGAGCTGGAGATGCAAAACGAGGAGCTGCGGCGCGCGCGCGGCGAAATGGAGCTCGCGCTGCAGCGCTACACCGAGATCTTCGACTTTTCTCCGATCGGCTACGCCACGCTGCAAGGCGACCGCCTGATTGCGGACGTGAACTTCGCGGCCAGTGAGATGCTGGGGCGCTCGCGCGCTTTGCTGAGCGGGATGTCCTTCGAGCGGCTGGTCGCCTTCCCCGACCGCCCCGCCTTCGAGGCTTTGATCAGAGCGGCCCAGTCGTCCGGCGAAAAGAAGACCTGCGACCTCCATCTGCTGCGCGATGGCGGCGAGGTGTTTGCGGCTCGCTCGAGCGCGATCCCGCTCCTGCGGTCGGAGCCGACGTTGCTGCTGGCGTTCGAAGACTCGAGCCAGCAAAGAGCGCGCTAATCGCTAGCTCATTGACCGCTCTCCGTTTCGCACGAGCATGCGATAGAGCGTGCGTCGATCGACGCCGAGCAGGCGCGCCGCCTTGGTCTTGTTCCCCCCGACGCGTCGCAGGACGTGCGCGACGTGCCGGCTCGCCTGTTGATCGAGCGTCATGAAAGCTCCCGCTGTCGCGTCGTCACCATCCGCCGGGGGGGGAACATGAGCCCTGATCCGGTCGGGAAGATCCTCGAGCTCGAGCCGATCCGTCCGAGCCAGCGTCACCGCTCGCTCGATCACATTCTCCAGCTGACGGACGTTCCCCGGCCAATCATACGCGAGCAGCTTCCTTGCCGCTTCTGGAGAGATGAAGCTGCTGGTCTTGCCGAGGCGCCCCGCGGCCGCCCGCAAGAAATGATTCGCCAGCAAGAGAATGTCGTCACTCCGAGCGCGCAAGGGTGGAACCGCAAGCTGGACCACGTTCAAGCGAAAGTAGAGATCCGCGCGGAATTGGCCGTTGGCGACCTGCAGCTCCAGATCCCGATTCGTCGCCGCAATGATCCTGACCTGCACTCGGATCGTCGAATTGCCGCCGACGGGTCGCACCTGTCGTTCTTGCAGCACGCGCAGCAGCTTGGGTTGCAGCTCGAGCGGCAGCTCGCCGATTTCATCCAGAAACAAGGTCCCCCCGTGCGCTTCTTGAAAGAGGCCTTTGCGATCACCCAGAGCGTCGGTAAAGGAACCACGCGCATGACCAAACAGTTCGCTCTCGAGGAGGTGGGCGGGGACAGACGCACAATTGATGGCGACCCAGGGCCGCTGTGCTCGGCACCCTTCCTCGTGCAGAGCACGCGCCACCAGCTCCTTGCCGGTGCCACTCTCACCGCTGATCAGCACGGTGGTGTCGCTGGCCGCCACGCGCCGAATCAGGTCGTAGATCCTGTTCATGGCCCGGCTTTGACCCATCAACTTCCCGACGGGCCGCCCTCCGCTCGACTCCATCTGTGCCAGCCGCTGGATGGCCTCTCCGCGATAGCGCTCCCGAACCGAGCGCTCGATACAGTCGCGTACCTCCGTCAGCTCGATGGGCTTGCTGACGAAGTCATGGGCTCCCGCACGCAACGCCGAGACGGCCGCGCGCATATCTGCGTTCGAGGCGAGCAGGATCACCGGCGTACCCAACAGGCTCTGCGTCAACCGGCGACAGACGGCGATGCCTCCCCCAGCGTCCCTCAGATTCAGCTCGACGAGGATCGCATCATACGGCTGATCCAGCGCCAGGCCGAGCCCGTCCTCGGCTCGAGTGCACCACGAAACTGCCCAGCCCTCGGGCTCGAGACTCGATTGGATCCGTTCGCAGAGACTCTGATCTCCATCGATGACCAAAACTCTGAAGTCCATGGCCGCCTTTCCGGGCTTTGCAGCCCGGCCCCTGTCAGCTTTTTTCTTCCGAGTCGCGCGAAGATTCAAGAGGCTCCGCTGCCGGCGTCTGCCGTCCTCCAGTCCGCCCAGGAAAAATTCGTCGCAGTGCAGGAGCCCCAGCGCGCCGTGAGGCAAACTGGTACGCGCGAGCGCGCCCGTCCCAATGTAACTCCGCTGTCAGGCCGCGAGCGCGCCCGGGCTGCTCTCGCCGCGCCGCTGACGGCCGACCGCGGCCTCGAGCAGCGGATTTTTTGGCTCGATTCGGCTCCTGGCCCAAGTGCACCTGCGAGGTTGACGGCTCGGTAGCGGTGCTTACGCATGGATCGCACCAGGCTGCTTTCGGTGCCGAAGGAGCTTTCGTCGCATCGACACGTGGAGGGTATCGCGCGGGCTTGCCTGAGAGGTCCCTCGGCCAGGGAGTGCCAAGAGGTGGTCAGATGAGGACTGTCCTCGGAAAGCGACTGCTCATCGTCGAAGACGATGTGGATAGTCTGGAGGGACTTCAGGCATGGGCAGCAGACCTGGGCTGCGAGGCTCGCGTCGCTCGTTCTGGACGCCAAGCGCTCGAGCTCACCAGGGTCTTCCGGCCTCGGGTCTTGATCGCGGATTACTTGCTGGAGGATGACGTGACGGGATTGGACGTCATCGTTCAACTCCGAGCGCTGAGCCCATCGGCGACCTGCGTGCTCATCACGGGGGTGTTGCAAGAGGCACTGCGAGAATCGCTGAATCGCATCGATGGCGTGCTGATTCTCGCAAAGCCCGTGAACTTCGATCGGCTGCGGCGCATCGTCTTCACGGCTCGCTGACGGCCGTCGCGGCGACAGGTGTTGTCCTCGCTGCTACACGCGGTGTGCCGCCACCAAGACATGGAGACGAAGATAGAAGTCGTGCACGCCCAGGCCCTGGAGCGGGACCTCGTACATCGATCCAGACCGGGCCATCGGTGGGATCTGGATCTGGAAGCGGCTTTCGTTCTCGATCATTCCCTGCCGGTGGCAATACGCGCACGCAAACGCCCCATCCTGTCCCGACCCTCCGCACTGCGGGCAGCAAGTGAACACGGGGACCACGACGGGTACGACGCACCCGTGAGACGCCTCTTCCGCCGTGAGAAGCACCTCGACGTCGAGCCTATCGAGGTGCTCCGCCTTCGGGCCACTGATGCCGGCGAAATTCCTCAGGAAGCGATCGTACATCGGCTCGAATGATCGGCGGATGCGCTGACGGTAGCCGCGTGTTGCAGCGGGCTCACGTACCAGCGGCTCGGGCGAAGATCGTCGTACGGCGATCTTGGCATCCCGAGCGCGGTCGAGCATGTCGTTGTAGTCGCGGCGGCGCAGCGGATCGGACAGGACGCTGTAGGCTTCGCTGAGCTCCTGAAAGGAACGAGTCGCCTGCGGCCCAGCCACGTCGGGATGAAGTCTCTTGGCCAGGTCGCGGTAGGCCGCCCGGATTCCTGTTTCGCTCTCGGTGCTCGAAACACCGAGGATCGTGTAATACGTCTTTCTCTCCATCGAGCTGACGCCTCCAAGTCAGCGGCGGTTGCGAGCATATCCCGACGTACCCGATAAGCACGGGCACTCGCCCGTCAAGGGCGCTCTACAAGCCGCCCAAGTGGCTCACGGACGGCGAGAGTCGGCGTCCCTTCGAGCTACTTCGACCCAGTTCGGCGAATCGCCCCAGACCTGCCAAGATGCCGGTTCCTTGAATGTTGACCAGGGTTTAGCGGCTCCAGTCGAAGTGGCGCCGGCGCAGATTTCCTCGCCCCGTCTACGCCGAGTCCGTGTGCACCTGGGGTTTGTTGCATGGCCTGGGAAGTGCACGGGGGACGGCCGTTGCGGGGAAGCAGTCGCGCTCTCCCCACCATCAGGAGGACATCGATCATGGTGCAGCAACGCCCGCCTCAGCGGCGCAACGACTCGCAGCAACGTACAGCCGAGACCCCATCTGGGGCGCCGACCGGCAAGTCCTCTGCGAGCCGCGGCAAGCCGTCGAGGAAGGAGACCAGCAACTCGACAGCGGAGCCAACCAGAGCATCGTCGGAGGTTCAGACCAGCAACTCGTCTGGCACGGCGACCGGCAATTTGAGGGACCTGTTGGACGAGCTGGGCGCTGCGAGTGAGGCGGCTCGCTTGCAACTCCGCCTCTTGGCCCTGGAGGCGCGGCAGCGCACCGGCGAGCTCGGCCCGCGGCTGGAGCGCGTGGAGCGCAACCTCGACCGTGGCTTGCATCAGGCGCTGAGCGTCGCCGCGGACGGAGCGCGGCAGTTGAGCAAGGCGTTGCACGCCTCGTTCGGCGGCGACTCGCCCGATAAGTCCCGCCAGATCCGGGTGGGCGCGGTGATGACGGACGCGGTGCAAGCCTGCTTCCCGGAAGATCTGTTGCAGCGCCCGGCACAGATCATGTGGGATGGGGACTGCGGCAGCGTGCCCGTGGTCGATGTCGAGCGGCGCTTGTGCGGGATCATCACCGATCGCGACATCTGCATGGCAGCGTATACGAAGGCGTTGCCCTTGAATTCGATCCGCGTGGCGGACGTCATGTCGCGCCACGTTCGCAGCTGCGCTGCCAACGACACGTTGGAGCGCGCCATCGGTATCATGGCCGAGGCCGAAGTGCGCCGCCTGGCGGTGGTCACCGACGACGGCAAGCTGCAGGGCATCGTGTCGCTGGCGGACATCGCGCACGGCGCTGCACTGCTCGGTCACCGTGAAGCGGAAGCGATCGTGTTCCGACTGCTCGGTGCGCTCTCCAAGCCGCGCAAAGGCGTCAGGCACCCGTTGCTCGCCGCGGAATGAACGAGCTCACCGTCGGCGCTGCCCTCGAACCGCCACTGACGCCGAGCGGCGTCTCCCCCCCCAACGCAATCACGCGAAATTGTCGCGAGCGCAAAGGAGAAATCGACAATGGCCAACATCGTTACGCGTCGCAATCAGCCCACTGCCCCTCTGACCCGCCGATTTGGCGAGTGGGATCCCTTCGAACGCATGCGCGAGCTGATGCAGTGGGACCCCTTCCAGGACATGCAGAGCCGTTGGTTCGCGGGTGACGTACAACAGTACGCCCCGACGTTCGACGTGAAGGAAGAGAAGGACGCCTTCCTTTTCAAGGCCGACTTGCCGGGCTTCAAGCAGGAGGACGTAGAGATCAGCGTCACCGGCAACCGCCTGAACGTCAGCGGCAAGCGCGACGAAGAAGTGACGAACGAAACCGGCTCATACTACTGCCGCGAGCGCATGCACGGCTCGTTCTCTCGCTCTTTCACCCTGCCCGACAGCGCCAACGCCGACCAGATCGATGCCAGCATGAATGATGGCGTGCTCACGTTGCGGGTGCCAAAATCGGCCGAAGCGCAGCCGAAGAGGATCGCGGTCAAGTCGACCAACGGCGGCGAGCGCGCCAAGGCCAAGGCCTAGCCGGGGCGAGCCACACAGAACTCGGGATCGCGTCACGCCCGGTGCCGGTGATCGACGCCGCCATGGCACGTGGCAGCGTCACGCCAGCAACGGGCGGACCCTTCCCGGGCCGGCGACGGCCTCACTTGATGACGGTCACCTCCACCGGAGCTTCGCGCCCGCGGTCACGAGCAGGCGCGGGCACATCGCCGGCGCCGGCATAGCCGTCAGAGCCCGCTGACGATGCGACTGGCGAACTGCGCGAGCGTGCCCGGATCGACATCGGAGACGAGCGCATAGCCGAGGTCGCCGTCCCGGAAGGTGACGACCTGAAAGCCGCGCGCCTGGGCTTGCAGCGCTTTCACGCTGCCCAGCGTGAGGTTGTCGCCGCGCCAGGGCAGGCCTTCGGCGCGGAACTCGAACAGCGTGATCACGTGCAGGCGATGCTTGAAGACGAACACTGCCGCCTTGCGATCGATGAAGTAGCCGACGGAGCCACCCGAGAGGCTGAAGTCAGCGTCGCCCTCGAAGCCGAGGCGTGGCGCGAAGTCGACGCGCCCGGAGAACCAGGGTTTGACCTGGTGGATGCCGCCGCTTTCGATCTCGATGGGCTGCGCGGCGTACAGCACGCGCAGGTGGTCGTTGACGGCTTCGGCGACCATGGCCTCCGAGCTGCCGCCGTTGCGCGGCACCAGCACCAGCACCAGCACCGTGGCGGCGACCGCGACCGCCGCGCCGACGGCCGCCCAGGTGCGGGCCCACGCAGGCCCGCGTGCGGCTGGCGCTCGGGGAGGCGGCGCCGCCGATACCCGCGAAACGGGCGGCGTCGCGCTCGACGCGCTGCTGCTGCGGATGCTGGCGAGCAAGCGTTGCTCGAGCCCGGGGGCTGGGGGGTGTTCCGGCAAGCGGCCGAGCGCGGCGTCGAGCTCGCGCTCGCGCTCGTGCAGCGCGCGGCACTCCGCGCAGGTTGCCAGATGCGCCAGCAACCGCCGCTGCGCTTCCGGCGAGTGCCGGCCGCGCAAGGTGTCGTGCAGCTCGCGGCGCACCGCCGCGCAGTCCGTGGAGCTCATCGCGCGTACTCCGCGAGCTGCAGCCGCAGCGCGGCGCGCGCCCGGGCCAGGCGCGACTTCACAGTACCTTGCGCGCAGCCCATCACCTCGGCCACCTCCTGCTCGCTGAAGCCTTCCAGATCGAGCAGGATGACGCTGCGCGCTTCTTCGCTCAACGCGAACAGGGCGGTCTCGATTTCTTCGGCCACCAGCCGGCGCAGGCAGTCGATCTCCACGTCACCGCGCAGGAGCTCGACGGCCACGTCGGCCGAGCTCGGCTCGGGCCCGTTGCCCCCCGGGCTCAGCGGCGAGCGCCGCTCGCGCCGCTTCGCGTCGATGTAGGCATTGCGCAGGATACGGAACAGCCACGAACGCAGGTTCGACCCTGCCCGAAACTGGTCGGCGGCAGCCAGAGCGCGCGTGAAGGTGTCTTGCACTAAATCCTCCGCCTCGGCGGCGTTGCGGCTGAGCCGAAACGCGAAGCCGTGCAGCGCGTGAACGTGCTCCAGGATTCGCCCGGCGAACGTCGCATCGCCGGAAACCCGCGCCACGGCTCTCGGATACCAGCCCGGCCCGGTCCGACACAAGCGCGGCCCGCCGAGCTCATCTTTCTGAAGAGGCCGCTCTGGACCCATGCGCCGTTCCAACGAACGCTGCGGCGGAAAGGTTCCCGACTTTGCGCTGGCCGGCGCCGAAAAATTCGCCTTTCCGCCCGGGGTCCGAAGATTTGGCAAAGCGCGGCAGGCAGGGAACCGTCGCGGCGCCGCCACGTTGGACAGGCATGAAATTCCCGACCACGTTCCGATGGGGGGCAGAGCGCATCGAGCGGCGCGATCTCCTTCAACTCCTGGCGCTGGGCAGCGTCGTTTCTGCATCCGGTCTGCTCGGCTGCGAAAGCGGCGCCACGCCGCAGCCGGCGCGGAGCGCGCCAGGCGCCCCGCCCACCGGCGCACGCCCGAGTGAGGACTTCTTGTTTCTGCAGCTCAGCGACACCCACTGGGGCTACAGCGGAGCAAACAACCCGGAGGCCGATTGGACGCTGCCGCAAGCGGTGAAGGCGATCAACGCCTCGCCGATCCAGCCCGACTTCATCGTCTTCACCGGCGACCTCACACACACCACCGACGACGCCGGCGAGCGGCGGCGGCGCTTGAAAGAGTTTCGCTCCATCATCTCGGACCTGAAGGTGCCGACTCGCTACTTCGTGCCCGGCGAACATGACGCGGGCCCGGACGGAGGTGAAGCGTATCGCGAAGCCTTCGGTGAGTCGCATGGGGTGTTCGATCACAAGGGCGTACACTTCGTGCTGCTCGACAACGTCTCGGCGCAGGGCTCCGTGCTCGGAGACGCGCAGCTCGAGTGGCTGGAGCGGGGCTTGCAGAAGTTGAACCCAGCGACCCCGCTGGTCGTGTTCACGCACCGCCCGCTGTTCGATCTGTATCCGAGCTGGGACTGGGCGACGCACGACGGCGCGCGCGCGCTTTCGATCCTCGCCAAGCATCCGAGCGCGACCGTGTTCTACGGTCACATCCACCAGGCGCACCACGTGCAGACCGGCAACATCGCGCATCACGCAGCGCGCTCGCTCGTCTTCCCGCTGCCGGCGCCGGGCTCGGTGCCGAAGAAGGCGCCGCTGCCCTGGGACCCCAATGCCGCCGATCACGGCCTGGGCTATCGCAACGTGCGCGAGCGCTCCGGTGCGCCCGAGTACGAGGACATCGCTTTGCAACTCGCAGCGCGCGCGGCAGGCCCCGCATGAAGGCCGCGCTGGCGGCGGCGCTCGCCGTGTGCGGCTGCGCCGCTGCGGCTCCGGCGCCGACGAGCCGCAGCGCCGCTCAATCCACCAGGACCCTGCCCGCCGCCGCGCCCGTGGCCCCCGCGGCGGCTTGCGCCGGAGCGGCACCCAACTATCAGCGCGAGGTCACGCCGCTGCTGCAGCGCTACTGCCTCACGTGCCACTCGCCGGGCGGCGATGCTGGAGAGGACCACGACTTCACGCGCTACGAGGTCTTGTCGGCGCAGCGCCGGCAGCTCGGCGGCGAGCTGGAGACCGGCGCCATGCCGCCCCCGGATCGGCCTCAGCCCTCGCGTGAAGAGCGTGAGCTGCTCGAGCTCTGGGCGTGCCTGGGAGCGCCGAACAACTGAGCGCGGCGCCATCGCCGCCGGACCTGCCGAGCCAGGCCCAGCCGGCGGCTCCCGCGTGCGCGAGCAGCATGACTATTCTGACGGTCGCTGAAAGCTAGCTCGATTGCCCCATTAGACGTGCTTTTTGCAGGCTTGGTCGAGCATGCTCGCCCAGCGCCTTTGATACTCGCCAGGGCGCAGCCCCGTCTGTTTCAGATACCAGTTCGAAAAAGAGTACGGGGTAGTGAAACCGCAACGCTCGGCCGCATCCTGCAAGGTTGCTGACGGATCTCGCAGGACGCTTTGCGCAGCACTCAGCCTGACGCGATTCACTGCTGCCAAGATGGATATCCCGGTCTGCTCTTTAAAGAGGTGGGCGAGACGTGACGGCGAAAGGCCGGCGATTCGGCTGAGCTCGGCAGAGCTCGGGGCGCGAGGGGCAGCCGTTTCGATCGCGTGGAGCACGCGCGAGATACGAGAGTCAGCGACCGCGGGCTCCCCACCACCTTCGGTGTTCGTGCGCGCGAGAATGAGGATGCGCTCGAGTAGATTGAGCGCAGTGGCCGTGCTCCAGAGTTGTCGGCGGCGGCGCTCGTCATGCAGCAAGAAGAACAGCCGGCTGAGCTGCTGTTGCGCGCTGGGCGACACCATGTGGGCGACACTCAGCCCCTCCAACGCCAGCCGCCTCGAAAGTGGCATCCAGGGCCACCAGTGTGGTTGCGCGTCGAAGTGAACCCAGTGGAAGGCCCAATGGTTGCTTTTCGGCGAGATCCCATACTCCTGGTAATTGCGCGCTTGCACGAGTGCCAGATCTCCCGGCCCGATCTGGATCGCTCGGTCGCGCGAGTCCCGGAAGAAGCCGAACCCGGAGACGGAATAGACCAGGTAGGAGGTGGCGGTGCCTCGGCGACGGACGACGTGATAGCCACGGCGAACCTCGTAGTAGTCGCTCACGAGGCCGGGGCAGCACCCAGCATCGAGTCCCGGTTTGGGCCACTCGGCCTCGCCGAGGATGACGATTGGGGAAGGGGAAGACATCAGGGGCTGGAGTCTGGTCGAGCATACCGCATGGTCGGCGCCTGCTGCGAAGTGAGCGAGGTCGAACCCGCGAGCGTGCTCCGCTGCCCCTAACTGAAACACGCGCCGGCGCCATCGCGGTGGCTACGGCTAACACCCGTCATCTGAGCTGCGCGACGAGTGGCTGGACGGGCACCTCGACCATCAACTCCCGAACGAACTCCGCTTCCACCGATGCCCCCGCGTCGTTCGTGTGCGTCACGTCCGTGCCGAGTGCGTGGAACGCTTGCCAGCCGTTCGGACCCAGCTGCCGTAGCCAATCGGTGGTCCTCGCCGTCATGTCGAGCACCGGCACCCGTTGCTCCGTCGCCACCTGTTTGATGATCTGCGGCAGGTTGGCCTGGACTCCGTTGACGTGCTGCGTGGAGACCTGATTGCCGTTGAACTGCGCCCGCGCGACCGGCGTGACGAGCACGGGTGATGCACCCTTTGCCTTTACCCGCGTCACGAGCTGCGTCATGTTGTCGTGAAACGCCTGCGCTGCCACCTGCTTGTCATTGTGGCCGAACTGGATCAGCACCCAATCCTTCGCGGTGAGGCGCGACTCAAAGGCGCCGAAGAGCGCACGAGAATTGAGGAAGCTCCCCGAGCTCTCACCCGAGTCCGAGTAGTTGGCGACCACGGCGGGGAACGCAAAGTATTGCGGCAGCTGCTGACCCCAGCCGCCATAGTCGACGCTGGTCTGATCGGCGACCGTCGAATCACCGGCGATATAGATGACGGTCGCAGCCGTAGCAGAGCGAAATCCGATGGACTGGAGCGCTGGCGCGGCGCCGTCACTGCCGACGAAATACAGATCGAGGCCGGGCGTGCCCGCTGGAACCGCCTGTACCGGCTCGCCTTCGGGTTGCCTCACGTTCACACTGAATGTGATGCGACGTGTTTGACCGGCTGCAGTAGCGATGGGACCCAGCATGGTCCGCCGTGTCTCGGCGCGGACGATGGTAGTAGCAGCAGCCGATCCGCCCAGCACGACGGTCACGTCGTAGTTACCCGGAGCTCCCCCGAAGTGGCAGCTGATCGGATTGTCGCCAGTGCAGCGCGAGCGGGTTGCCGCGTCGGGCTCGGGCCCAACCGGCAACTCAATCTCTGGCGGGCTCGGCATCGTGGCGGGGTCGGAACCGGGCGCGCTCGCAGCGGGCTCTGTCACGGGTGCGACGGCAACCGGCATGGCCCCAACCTCGCCGGAGGGTTGGGTGGTCCCGACGGCCGCCGGCGCGCTATCCGGCTCGGCCAGCGGCGGAAGATCGTTCTGGGAGGGGGTGCCGCTGGTGCTGCCAGGCATTGCTGCCGGGAACACCGTCGGGACATCCTGAGCAGGGGCGGCTTCGCTGCATGCACTCAGCCAGGCAGCGATGGCTGCGACACTACCGAACACCAACAAGTTGCGGTTCGACATCGATTTCTCCTCAATGACGGCGGGGCAGCGGGACGGTCCAGCGCAGGCGGCGAGAGCCAATGGCTGCTGCTCGGCTCGCGCAAGCATCACTTCACCGAACGTGGATGTTCGGCACGGGAGGCGATACCATGCCACTGCCGATGTGGAAGCCCGGATGGGGAGGCTGATTATACGCCGTCTGCTCCGCCGTCACCTGCACGCGGTACTGTGGATCGTGCATCAGCGTGTAGATGCGCCGGTTGGTGAGGTTGGTCGTCGTGTAGATGCGCAGCGCGCTGTTGTTCGTCTCGCGCCACACCACCTCTTCGCGCCAATCGCCGTACAGGTCCGCGGTCAGCGTCGGCGTCGACTTGGTGCCATTGTTGGAGCTCACGCCGTCCGCGGTGAGCAAGCGATTGGTGGCGCCACCGACGTACTTGTCGATGTGATTGCCATCCTCCAGCTCGCGCGTCTCGTCGGCGTCCCAGTAGACGAGAAAGTTCTGCGAGCCGGGTGCCACTCCGATATTGGCGTTGGTCGAGGCAGAATACAAGCGACCGCCGGTGCTCGACGCCCACATTTCGGCGCCGGGGTTCGCAGCATCCACATCGTCTGCCACGCAGCGCCCGGTGTCGGCGCCGTTGATCGGTCCCGCTTGCAAGATCGCGCAGGTCCGGGCGTCGCGCACGTGGTAGGCAGGGTGAGAGCCGTCTTCATTGCACATGAAGAACTCGAGGCCGGGGTGCTGCGGCAGCAGATCACCGACGTGCTCGGCGTCGCCGTGGTTATAGCCAGTGGAGCAGAGCCCGGCGCCGGTATTGTCGACGGCCATGGCACCATACATGATCTCCTGACCGGGATCGTCATCCACGTTGGCGATGGTCATACTGTGCGCGCCCTGTCCGCTGAAGGGACGGCCGTTGGCATCCCGCGGGGTCACGTTGCTGTCGAACTTCCAGAGCTGCGACAGCTGGCCGTCTCGGAAGTTCCAGGCCGTCAGCGTGGTGCGCGTGTAGTAGCCACGCGCCATGATGAAGCTCGGCAGGCCGGTGCCGTCCAGATACGCCGCCGAGGCGAGAAATCGATCCAGCCGGTTGCCGTAGTCGTCACCCCAGGAATTGACGGTGCCGCGCGCTTGATCGAAGGCGACCGTGCCGAGCTCAGCGCCCGTCTGCCCGTCAAACACGCTGAGGTATTCGGGCCCGCTCAGGATGCGGCCCGTCCCGTTGCGGTACACTTGGGTGTCGTCGTCGTTCGCGGCAGGACCAAGATGGAGCAGCGCCCCCGTGCCATCTCGGGTCCCGGGCGCCGTCTTGACTGCCAGCTCGGCTTTACCATCGCCGTTGAAGTCGTAGACGACCATTTGGGTGTAGTGGGCGCCGGCTCGAATGTTTGGACCCAGATCGATGCGCCAGAGGCGCGTGCCGTCGACCCGATAGGCGTCGACGAAAACATCACCGGTGCAGCCGTCTTGCGAGTTGTCCTTGGCGTTCGACGGGTCCCATTTGAGAAAGATTTCGTAAACACCGTCGCCGTCTGCGTCACCCGGGGTGCCATCATTCGCGACGTACGTGTACGCTTCATTCGGGGTCGGGCAAGACGCAGGGGTGTTTCCGCCCGGCGGAATCTGCAGCGGTACACGGATGAACTGCTGGGGCAGGACGCTCGCCGTCTCGGAAATCGGTCCCTCGACCCCGCCGACCACGGGCCGCACGGTGTAGACCGACGTCGCGCTGCCGCTGACGTCCCGATAGTTGGTGCTGCCGGTTACGTCCGCGATCTGGGCGCCATCGCGGTACAGATGATACGAGACGTTCTCGGGATGGGCCACGTCGTACTCGAAGCCGTACATGCGCCAGCCGACGTACACGCCACCGTTGGTCTGCACGGCGACGAGCCCGCGACTGAGCCGCTCCATCTGATAGAAACCCCCGCCGATCGGCGCGGGAGGCGTCTCCGGCATGCCCGGCATGCCGCCGAGCATGCCGCCGAGCATGGGATTGCCTTCGAGGTTCGCGTTCGGCGCGCCGTTCGTCGCAGCGCCGTTCATGCCAGCGCCATCGTCAGGCGTAGCTGCCGAATCTGAGGGCTCAGCCCCCGTAGGGACGAACTCGGGGGGTTGCGCCCCACCGCCGCCGTTGCTTCCACACGCCGCGGTCGTGCAGAGAGCCAATGCTGGCGCGCACACATGCACCAAGCTGCGCCAATTTCGTTGCTTCGACACCATGAAAAAATTTCTCCCGAACGGGCCCGTGGGCATCGCAACAGCTCGATGGGACGTGGAGTTTGCGGCCCAGCGACAATAGCGACGTGGCTTTCAGCTGCGCGACGCAGCGAGATGGCGCATCGGCAGATACAGCTCAGTTCGCGTGCACCCATGGTTAGACAGGCAGGCTCGAGTTCACAATGCGCATTCCAGTCATCGAGATATTTGATTCTGCTATGCCTGCTCGAAGCGCCCCGGACGCCATCGCGGGCGAATGACGACGCCGGGCGCTTTTCTCAACCCAACTCACACAGCTGGAACGAATATCCGAAGCGTTGGAACGAGCATTGTTCCACGCGTGCGGAACGACTAACTGTCTTCCCTGCGATGCCATCCGTGCGCTCGGCGACCTTGGCTCGTAAAACGGCGCTCGCCGAGGGCGTCTGCCGAGCCTTCGCTCTCGGGAGCTGGACCACGCGGTCGTCAGCCTGCCGACGTAGCAAGGACCGGCGCATCCGCCACGGCAGTGCCGTGGAGCCGCAGCTTGGTTGACCCTGGAGATTGCCATGCCCCAGCAGTTCCGTATGCAGAATCCGCCGTATTCGCGCTCAGCCGCAAGCTTGCTCGCGCTCGTGACGAGCATCGCCTGTGGCAGCGACGATGCTCCTTCGAGCCGATCAGACGGCGCCGGCCAGGGTAGCGAATCGCCCGCGCCACCGGTGAACGAAGGCCTGGCGGGCACAAATGTACCGCTCGCGGGCGGCGCTGACGGCATGAGCCCAGCCACGAATGGCTCCGAGGCTCTTCCTACACCCACCCTTGGACCGGGGCTCGGCGGCATTCCGGCTATGAGCGCCATGCCGGGTATGGAGCCCATCCCCCAGCCTGTCGACCCGAACGTCAGCGGTGCGACGATCATCAACGATCAATTTTGGAAGGACACCTCGGGCACACCTATCTACTCACAAGGTGGCGGCATGCTTCAGGTCGGTGACACCTACTACTGGTACGGCGTGAAGTATCGCGGTGCGGTCACCTACGCGGCCAACCCCACGACGCTCAACAGCGACACCGGGTTTGCCGGGATCACCACCTACTCCTCCAAGGACTTGGTGAACTGGACCCTCGAGGCGACAGACATGCCCGGCAGCACAGGAGGTTGGTTCGGGCGACTGGGCGTTGCGTACAACGCAAGCACAAAGAAGTACGTGCTCGTCGCGCAGGGTGGCGGCGGCCTCTACTTTGCGACCAGCGACCGCCCCAGTGGTGGCTTCGTCTTGAACAACATCCAGGCAACTCCGCCGGGAATTGCCAACGGAGGAACGGGAGATCAAACGATCTTCCAAGACGATGACGGCCAAGCCTGGCTCGTGAGCTCCAGCAAGAACGGGCGGGCGAATGCCTATGTGTCGCGGCTCAGGCCCTCCGACTTCCTTGCTGCCGAGAACGCGATCCTCGTGTACCGAAACGGCGGGCGCGAAGGCAACTGCATGTTCAAGTACGAAGGCACCTACTATTTCTGCTCTTCCGATTTGCACGGCTGGAACACCTCGCAGACATACTGCGTGTCTGCCACCGACATTCGCGGTCCCTATGGCGCGGAGTTCGTGCTCGAAGGCACCCAGGCGGACTACAGCCACGTGACGCAGTCAGGATTCTTCTTCAACGTGAATGGGACCGAGCAGACCACGGTCGTCTACGCCGGTGATCGCTGGTCGGACTTTGCCGGAAACGGACTCGGCTTCAATCAGTGGATGCCGCTCAGCTTCGCGGGAGGGACTCCCTACTTCCACTCGTTGAGCGCCTGGACCCTGAACGCCGCGACCGGGGACTGGAAGGTTGCGCCGGAGAACAACTGGATTCTCAATCCCAGCTTTGAGGCCGATCGTATCTCGGTCACGACCCCGATAGGCTGGACTACTTCTGGCGGCGTCAACGCCACGGACCGTCGCAACGGTCGTTGGTCCTGGCAGCTCACGGGCAACGGGAGCGTGGTCCAAACCATCACCAACCTGCCAAACGGCACCTACACGCTCTCGGTCTGGGCGAGGAGCAGTGGCGCAGGTGCTCAGATCCGTGTCAAGAAGCTGGGGGGCGCCGAGCAGACCGGCGCGATTCCCGCGAACAACAACTGGACCAATGTCACCCTGGAAGGCCTCGTGGTCAGCGACGGCCAAGCCGAAGTGAGCGTCACGAGCAGCGGCCAGACCGTGCAAGTGGATGACTTCACGCTGTCGGGTGACTGAGCCTGATGTTCGTGACCGGCTTGACCGGTTTCGACTACTTTTCTCATGACCGACTCCTCCGTAGCCCCCGGTTTGACTGCGCCATCCGAACACGTAGGGGCGCGACAGCCAAGCAGCACATGGCCGAGATCGGCGCGCTCGTCGAACGGCTTTGACATGCCCTTGCTCTCGATCTTGGCGGCGAGGAGCTTCTTTTGGCTGAGAAGCTCGACGTCCTCCGCTCCCCGAGAGCTCTGCCCCGTCCTACGGCGTGCGGCGCGCCTGCTCGAAGTCGACGATGACCTTGCCGAGCGGCTTGCCGGCGCCGAGGTAGTCGTATGCGGCACGGAGCTCGTCGAACGCGAACCGCGCGTCGATGATCGGCCGGAGCTCGTGCACTTCGAAGAAGCGGACGAGCTGCTCGAAGCTCGTCCGGCTGCCGCCGGAGACCGCGTGCAGCGTGACCGCGCGGCGAATGACGGCCAGGAGATCGAGCGAGACCGACGTCCCGCCGACGTAGCCGAGGAGCACGACGGAGCCGCCCACCCTGGTCGCGGCAATGGTCTTCGAGAGCATCTGTCCTCCGACGATGTCGACGAAGAGATCGACGCCGTGGCCCGCGGTCGCGGCGAGCACCTGCTCGGGCCAATCCGGCAGCGTGCTGTCGAAGACCTCGGCCCCGAGCCGCTCGAGCGCGTCGCGCCGGCCCCCTCCACGTAGAACACAGAGCACGCGGACGCCCGCCGCGCGTGCTAGCTGCACGACGAAGAGCGAGACGCCGCCGCTGCCTTGCACGGCGACGGTCTGCCCTGTGGTCACGCGGCCGTCGACGAAGAGGGCCTGCCATGCGGTGACGCCCGCGATGGGCAACGTGGCAGCCTCGGCCGCGGTGAGATGGGCCGGCGCTCGCACGACGGCGTCTTCGTCGACAGACATCAGCTCGCGCAGCACTCCGTCGGCAGGGCCTCCGAGGCGCCGCGTCGCCGTTTCCTGCTGGATGGGCCCCTCGATCCAGTCCGGAACGTAGCTCGGGCACACCAGCTCGCCGACGCGGAAGCGGCGCACCTCCGAGCCGACCGCGACGACCGCGCCGGCGCCGTCCGAAACGGGCACGAGCGGTAGAGGATAGCTGCCGTACTCGCCGCGGGCGATGGATAGATCGCGGTAGTTGAGAGACGCCGCCCGCATGCAGAGCAGCACCTGCCGGGGACCGGGCGAAGGGGCGGGGCGGTCGACGGCGCGCAAGTCGTCCAGCGCCAGCCTGTTCTCGAAAACGAACGCCTTCATGCGGCGGACTATGCGGCACGACCAATGGCTGCGAGAATGCGTGTGTTTGCAGCTCGGAGCTGCAAGAATGCAACCCATGAACTGGGACGATCTTCGCTACTTCCTCGCCGTCCATCGCGGAGGAAGCCACAAGGCGGCTGCACGAGTCCTTCGGGTCGCAGCTACCACGGTGAGCCGGCGGATTGCTGCGCTCGAGAGCGAATCGCGCGCCACCCTGTTCGTCCGCACACCGGAGCGCCTGAAGACGACGCCGGCCGGGTTGGTGTTGCTCCCGCGGGCAGAACGGGTCGAGGCCGAAGTGCTGGCGTCGGAGCGCGAGCTTCACGCCAACCAGGGTAGCCTGACGGGGCCGTTACGGGTGACGGGAGGTGACGCGCTCGTCAACCACCTCCTCGTCCCGTCCCTTGGCGGGCTGCTGGCCGCGCACCCTGAGTTGCTGATCGAATTTCGAACCGAGACGGCGATCGTCGACCTTTCACGGCGGGAGGCGGACGTCGCCCTGCGCTTCGTTCGACCGAAAGAGAACGCGCTCGTAGCTCGACGCCTGGGCGAGCTGCCGTTTGCAATCTTCGCGAGCGAAACCTACCTGCAGCGTCGGGGCACACCACGAACCGTTGCCGGCACGACGGCGCACGATTTCATCGGGTACGACGCGGCCCTCGAGCACATGTCGCAGGTGCGCTGGCTCTACCGAACCGTCCCTTCGCCCCGCTTCGTCCTTCGGGCCAGTACCATCACGACTCAAGTCATTGCCTGCGCGGAGGGCCTGGGGCTCGCGCTCCTCCCCTTGTTCACCGCCAGCCGCGAGCCCCGCATCCGGCAATTGTTCCCTCGCCTGGTCGGACCGACGCGAGAGCTCTGGGGTGTTTTTCATTCGGACCTGCGCGGCAACCCCAGCGTCTCCACCTTTCTGGGCTGGCTCTCGGACGTGCTCGAAGGGCACGTCACACGGCCACGCTGACCTCCGGTCGCGCCAAACTCGTAGTTCAGCAGGAGCGAGAGCACGAGGGCGAGCGGGCGCTGCCTCGAGCCCCGCGGCACAAAGCCCACTCGTCGGCGCCCGCGCACCACACGACGCTGCCGGCGGCCGTGTGTCCCGGAAGCGGGACGCATGGTGTGTCCCGCTTCCGGGACCACCTGCAGGGCTCCTCGAGAAAACGTCCGCGAGAGACTTCCTCGAGAGACACGGGCTCCGCGAGAAACTCGGCGCGACGCGGCGCGAAACTCCGCGGCGCCGAGCGGCGGCACGCCGCGTGCAACGTCGTGTTACGAGGTCAGCATGGTAAGCTCCGTGATCGACGAGCTGCACGCTGCCGGCTCCACCATCTGCAGGGTCACGCACAGCGCCGAGCTCGCACGGCGCGCTCCGCGCACCGTCCGACTCAGCGACGGCCGCATCGTGGAGGAGCTGCCGTGAGCCACGAGCGCGAGCCGCTCGCGGGCGTGCTCGCGGGCGAGCTCGTGGCGGCGCTGCGCGCGCTCGGCGCCACGCCGCGCTACACGTGGCCCGCCGTGCTCTCGCTCGCGCTCGGCATCGGCGCGGCCACGGCCGTGTATGCGCTGGTGAACGCCGTGTTGCTCCGGCCGCTGCCCTTTCCGGGCGACTCCGAGCTGGTGCAGGTGCGCGTGAAGATGGCGGACCCGGTGGGGGCGGGCGACGGGTATTTTGGCCTTTCGGTGCCGCATGCCGCGGAGCTCGCCGAGCGCCGCTCCGTGTTCGCGAGCTTTGCTGCGTTTCGGACCTCCGAGGTCAGTGTCGCGGCGAGCGGCGCGGCCCAGCGCGCGGTGGCCGCTCAGGTCACGCCGGCGTTCTTCGACACGCTGCGGCCGAAGCTCACGCTCGGGCGCAGCTTTGACGCGCGCGAGGTCGCCGGCACGCGGGACGTCGTCGTGCTCCGCTACGGCTACTGGTTGTCGGCCTTTGCGGGAGCAGCGATGCTCGGCCGCACCATCCTGATCGATCGCCAGCCGAAGACAGTGATCGGCGTGATCGACGATGAAAGGGGCTTTCCCGCGAAAGCGGATCTCTGGACTCCGCTCCGCTTCACGCCGCACGAGCAGCTGCAGCGGCACGAGTCGACCCTGAGCGGGCTCGGGCGGTTGCGCTCCGGCTTGCCTTTCGACGCTGCGGCGCAGCGCCTGCGCGCGGAGACGGAGGCGCAGGGGGTCAAGAATCCAGACGGCAGCACGGCCTATGCGGTGATGAGGCCCCTGCGCGAGGTGCTGGCCGGCGACAAGCGCGACGTCTTGCGGCTGCTCGCCGCGGCGGTGGGCGCGTTCTTGCTGCTCGCGTGCGCCAACGTCGCCGCGCTGCTCGTCACGCGTGCGTCCGTGCAGGCGCCGGAGCTGGCGCTGCGGGCGGCGCTCGGCGCGAGCCGGACGGCGCTCGCGCGGCAGAGCGCGTTCGAGGCGATCGGGGTGGCGCTGTTCGGCGGCGCCGCGGGGCTCGCGCTCGCGGCGCTGCTCGTGGCGCGAGCCAACGACTGGTGGCGCGGCGCGCTGGCGCTGATGCCGGCGCGCCTGGACGCGGGCGTGCTCGCCGTGTTCGCGCTCCTGGTGCTCGGCGCAGCTCTGTTGGTCTGCGCCGCGCCCGCGTGGCACGCGCGGCGGGTCAGCCCGATGGCGTCCCTGCGCGCGGCCACGCGCGGCTCGGCCGGCGCGGGGGCGCGGCGGCTGCGACAGCTGCTGGTCGCCTTGCAAGTGGGCGCGAGCGTCGCTCTGCTCGGCAACGCGCTGCTCATCCTGCGCTCGATCCGCGCGCTGGAGCACGTCGATCCCGGCTATGACACGAGCGCCGTGGGCCTGCGCGTGCTCTATCCGCCCGTGGCGCGCGCGGACGACCAACCCGCCTGGCGGGTGCAGGACCCGGCAGCCAGTGCGCTCGCACGCGCCGTGCACGAGCGCGCGCTCGGGACGGTGGGCGTGACCGTGGCGGCGCTGGCAAGCGACCTGCCCTTCGATGGCGGCGGACCCACGCTGGGCTTCGCGTTCGAGGCCGGCGCGCGGGTGCCCTTCGCCGGGGCGAGCATTCACCTGGTCGATCCCAGCTATTTCCGGACGCTCGGGGTCGCGCTGCTCGCCGGCCGCAACTTTGACGAGCGCGACGCTGGCTACCGATCGGTGATCATCAACCGCAGCTTCGCGATCGAGGTGTTCGGATCGCTCGCTGTGCTCGGCCGCAGGATGCACTCCGGTGACAAGGATGAGCACGGCCAGCTGCAGTGGCTCGAGATCGTCGGCGTCGTGGCGGACACGCTCGACGGGGATCTCGCGCAGCCGCCGGGGCGGGTCGCTTATGCGCCCTTCTCGAGCGAGTACCGCATGCATGGCGACAGCTTTGCGCTGGTGGCACGCGGGCCTGGCGATCCTCGAGGGTTGCTCGAAGCGCTGGTCGGGGCGGTGCGGCAAGCGCAGCCAGGAGCTGCCGTTTACGATGCCGCAGTGCTGCGGGCGCTCAGCTACGGGTCGTACTGGCGCCAGCGTTCGCTCGAACGGGTGCTCGGCTTGCTCGCGCTGGTGGCGCTCGTGCTCGCCGCCATCGGGCTCTTCGGCGTGACGAGTTACACGGTGGCGGAGCGTTCGCTGGAGCTCGGCATCCGCCGCGCCCTGGGCGCGAGCCGCGGCGCCGTGCTCCAGCTGATCGTCGGCGAGACGGCGATCGTGGTCGGCATCGGCGTCGCTATCGGCCTCGGCCTCGGATACGCCTCGCGACAGCTGCTCGGCGCCTTTCTGTTCGGGGTGGTCGAGATGGATCCGGCAACGTTCGGCGCGGTGACCCTCGCGGTGGCCCTCGTTTCTTTGTTCGCGACGCTCGCGGGCGCACGCGCCGCAGTGCAGCTCAGCCCGAAGCGCGCCCTCGCCAGGTGTTGAAATGGACGTTCAGCGCCGACGGGCGCCGGGCCAATCGTGCCTCATGCGGGTAACGGCGACTCGATCCAGACGCTCATGCGCCCTCGTCCTGACCATGAGCAGACACGAGCTCGAGCGCGCAGGTTTGCTGCGCAAGGTGCACGAAGCGGAGTTCAGCGGCCCCGATCGGGCCCGCGATTTCGCTCGAGAGCTCGCACCGCACGAACCACGTCTTGCTTGACCTGGTTCCAAGAAGCCTGGGTCCCTGCAGGATCCGGATCGCGATCGGCATCGACGAAGTATGTGAGCGCTCGGCACAGATGGGCCGGCGCGATTCGGAGCTTCTCTTCGGCAACTCGAACAAACCGCTCCATCGACCAGCTCGGGCTGTTCGTTATCGCGTGAACGTCCAGGAAGTCGCGCTTCGCTCCCCGATTGAGGATGGCCCCCGACTTCATGGCGGCGAGCGTGACGAGATCCGCCACGGGAACGCGCACTCCAGCCACGTCCATGGTCGCGGGACTGGCGGACACCTGCGAGTAGTGGAGAAAGCTCGTCTCGAGCAACATGGCGGAGCCAGGCTCGTCGTAGTACGCGCGCACGGTATCGGGACCAGATTGCTCGATCTTAGAGGGTTCCGGCTTCAACGAGGCGAGGACTTTTACCAAACGGCGTCCATCGAACTGCAGAGGCGTGAACCAATCCAGATCCCGCGACAAGCGATTGCCGAGGTGGAGCGCAACGGCCGTGCCTCCCAAGAAGAATTGGCCCTGCTGCAGGATGGGAGCTTGGGATTGCGCCGCCTGGCGCTTGGCGGCATCCAGGACCTCCGTGGGATCTAGCCGCGCCATGGGACGGAAGAGAAGGGACGCGGAGGCAACTCGTGTTCCGTCATGCCCAACTTCTCGCGCAAAACGGCTCTGCCCTCGTTATCGCACCCGGCCCCGTGAAATTCACGAAGCAGCTCTCGCACGGCTTCCCTGCTACAATGCCTCCACAGCCATCGCTCTGCCGCCTCGTCGCCGGGAGTCAGGATCGCGACGACAATCGCGTGTCGATCCTGACGGACGAGCCAACGCAGTTCGCTCAGGTCATAAGACTTGAGCAGTCGGCGTACCTCGATGGGCATGTCCACCGCCGTCATCCGTCCCGGCTCTGACATTCGGGCAGTCTAGCACTTCCGAAGCTCGGACTCCACCGCTCAGGACTGTAATACACGTGGAATATCCTGGATTTGCAGGACATTCGCAGCGCAGGCCCATTCGGTTGCACGCCGGAACCTCCGGTCTTGCGGTCTAGGTCGCCCCCATTCCCCGCGCGAGGCTTTCAGTGGTTCTCGAACGAGAGCTTCGACGCCCGTTCACCGCCCACCTTTGCCCGGCGCTAACCCGAGTCGCCCAGCCAACGGTTCGCAGCGCTTTGCTCACCCGCCAAGGTCGTTCCCTGCCCATGTTCCGAGTTCAGCTGACTCGCTGCAAAGGCACTTCTCCGGGCGCCTCCGGCGTTGCCCAATGCGTGAGCTGCAACAGGACGAGGGCGACCTCCTCCGGCGGCTCCGAGGCGGCTACTCGCGCGCGGAGCTCACGATACAGAGATTGGAGCCGCTCCTTGACGAACGCCAGATCCGCCGCGGAGACGCTGATCACGTTGTAGCCGCTCCAGTCCTCGGGATGCGGCAGCTCGGCACGTTCGGCGAGCACGGCGAGCCAGTGCTGGCGGATGTGGCGCAATCCGTCCGGTCTGGAGCGTGTATCGACGCTCAGAGTGCCGACCACTGCGTACCCGTTCCCCGTATCGCGGATGACTCCCGCTGCCGCCAATTGAGTCAGCGCGTGCCGAACCAGCTCGGGCTCGAGCCCCAGCCAGGCGGCGACGAATGCGCTCCTCTCACCGCGATATCGCTGGTACGTCGTGGTCTCGAGCACTCGCAGGATCGCTTCGGACACCGGGTCCCGTTTCAGACTCGAGCACACCCGAAGTACGCGGGGGCCAATCGGGAGGTGAAGGTGACGGCTTCAGCAACTCCAGCAGCGGCATGCCACAGCCCTGTGCCTGCATGAACGCTGCCTCCGCGGGCATCGTGCTCTCCGTGAGCAGTGGCTGTGCCCGGGTGAAAGTCACCGGCGTTTTCAATCCCTACGATACGTTTGAAGTCGGTGACATCATCGGAGGAACCATCGATCTATCGTGTCGTCCCCTTCGACCCGTCTTCAACGCCGGCGACGAGGTATTGTTCCAGTATTATCCTGGTCGTACGGATGAATGCCCCGCCTACCGGCAGTGCGTGGATGCGAGCTGTGTTGGCATCGATGATGCGTGCCGAAAGGCGTGCACGGACTCGACGCTCGGAGTCTGCACCGATCCTGCCGCATGGTCGCTTCAAACGGGTCGCTTCTCAGCTCTCGTGCGGCACGGCGAGAACGTCGCCTTTCATTTCGCCGGCCAGGATCGCGAAGCGAGCATCAGCGAGCTGACCTCGCAGCAGTGCTGGGCCGATCACTTCGAGATTCTGAAGGAGCCGGGCGCTGCGGCCGCGTGGCAGCAGGACTTGCAGAGGGCCGAGCCTGATCCTTCGTACGACCCCGTTCAATGCTTTCAAGCGGACGAGCAGTAGCGGCAGGCACGAAGGTTGGAGGTTTCCCATGTCAACTGGTTACAGATATTCTTGTCCGCGCCTCGCCGTCGTGACGCTCGCCGCCTGCGGCGCGACCGGATGCGGTGGCCGCACGACCTCGGAGGCACCCTCGGAGAAGGACCAAAGTGTGCTCCCCGCCCTCACGACGAACGACGACTCGAAGGTCTCGGGCGGGGCGCAGCTGCCGCATGGGCTTCCATTTCCAGACGCCGCGGGTGCCACGCTCGTGACCTGGCAAATCCCCGCCAACGAGTCGACGGCAGGCGCCTTCGACTTCTGCATCGAAGACATTCGAGCGCTGCGCTGACGCAGAGCCATCGCTGGGCGCTCAAAATGACACTTCCACGCCCAGGCTAGGTATCGTGAGCGGGCCTCCGCAACGGATCGCTCGCCCTTCTCGGAGCGGTCGGCCAGCTTGACGCACTCGGCTTTTCATGGCTAGATATAGCCATGAAGTCGGTGAAGATTGCGGAGCTCAAGGATCGCTTGTCGGAGCACTTGCGGGCCGTCGAGCAGGGGGCTGAGGTGGTGGTGACGGATCGCAATCGGCCCATTGCTCGCATCGTCCCGGTCGTCGCCTCCCACACGCTCGAATTGGCACCTCCCAAGGTCGAGTTTGCCAGCATCCGCAAATACAAATGGCCTCCTGCGCGCTGGAAGGTTCGCTCCGACGAGCTCTTGGCTGATGAGCGCGACGATCGGTGAAGGCCTACATCGACACCTCGGTCGTTCTGCGGATCGCCTTGGGCGAGCCCCAGCCGCTGCGCCAGTGGCGATCCATCGAGATGGCGAGCGCGAGCGAGCTCGTACGTGTGGAAGCCTTGCGCACCGTCGATCGAGCCCGCATTGCGCTCAGACTCCCGGACGAAGAAATTGCAGAGCGCCGGCAGGCCGTGCTCCTCATCCTCAGCGGCTTTCACATCGGGCGCGTCGATGCTCGGGTGCTCGAGCGAGCGGCCGATCCTTTTCCCACACTGGTACGCACGCTGGACGCCCTCCATCTCGCGACCGCGCTGCTCGTACGAGTCGAGCATGAAGACCTGGTATTCGCCACCCATGACCGGCAGCTCGCGACTGCGGCGCGTGCCGTGGGTTTCGACGTCGTGGGCGTCGGGCGGTAGTCAGTCAGGACGGCGTGCCCTGTATGAGGCACCTGGGTTGCAGCCGATCGAGCTGCGCGAGAACTACATGGTGATGCGCCGATCGGTCGCCTGACGTGGGTAGCAGGGCTCGTCGCTGCAAGGAGCTGGGTGACGTCAGGAGGGCCCTCCTGGCGTCGCTCGGTGCGCGCCCTGCCGAGCCATTCTTCCCTCCTTGTTCCGACCAGGCCTGCTCAGTCGGGCGCGCCTGAGCAGGCAGGTCATCCACCGTTGCGTCTCCGGCTGTGCTCGGTGCGCACTCGGCATGGGCTCGGCGCGCCCCCAATGGCACCACAAATGGCCGCCGCCGGCTCTTGCTCTGCGACCAGCACTAGGGTTCGCTGCGCTCGTTCACTCGCGCAGCAGGAGATCGCCATGTATTTGCGCCTCATGACCCGGATCGCTTTGTCTCTATCGATCGCGCCCCTTTTCGCCTGCAGTGATGATGCTCAATCAGCAGCGCCCGCTGCTGGCAACCCCTCCAGCAACGACCGTCAACCAGCAGCGCCTGCTGCTGGCAACCCCTCCAGCAACGACCGTCAACCGGCTGCGCCCGTTGCTGGCACCCCCCCCAGCAACGACCGTCAACCGGCTGCGCCCGTTGCCTTCGACCCTTCCAGCAACGACGCCGCCCCCGTGAGCAAGTGCGGGCCGGACGACAATCCCGAGCGGGGGCTTCAGGGCGACGTCTATCCCGATACGGTCAACTGCGGGTTGACGCTGCTCAGCACCATCCCCTTCGCCGGCTCCGTGGATGGCGCCGGTCACTGCGCGTACGTCCGCGAGCGCGGCACCGCGCCCTACACGGGAGGTCTCATCCGGGCCTTCAGTCTCGCAGACCCATTCAATCCGGTGCAGACCGACGAGGAGCTGTCGGTGGGCGGCTCGGAGAGCATGCGCGCCCAGACGGTCGCGGGACGCTCGATCCTGGCTTCCGGGCGGGGCGTCTACGACGTCAGTACGTGCGAAGATATCGTCAAGAAGGGCGAGATCATCTGGCCGAGCGCCAACGCGCAGGCGGGAAATTATGGAGCCGCGTTGAGCTCCCACGAGATCGCGATCAGCCACGACGCCAGGCGCGTGTACTCGGGGTTGGGATTCAACATCGCCTACATCGATGACCTGGACAAGCCCGAGACCTGGACCGAGAGCGACTGGAGCTGCGAGATGAACCGGCAATCCGGCTTCGCCGTGAGCGTTCCCAACGCCTGCGCTGGTCCCATGCACCAAGACGTGGGCCGGCAGTACTCGCACTCGTCCGACGACAACCTCGAAGGGACCGTGTGGTACGGGGCGAACCAGGAAGGTTCGGCCACTCAAATGGAGCCCGCGACGGCGCGCATGGTCGACATCTCCGACCCGACCAAGATCACGATCCTCGACACGGTCGCCAACTTGCCCGGCCACAGCATGAACTGGTGGCGGACCCCCGACGGGCGCGAGTTCATCATCGGCGCCAACGAGGGTTTTGGCAGCGCGGACTCCTGTGTGCCGTACCCCAGACCGGTCAACCTGGGGAACGCCCTGGACGCCTACATCGTCGAGGTCACAGGCAAGAAGTTCGGAACGCCGTTCAACTTGACGCTCGAGATCAACAAGCCCGAGAACTGTGCAGCCGCCAAAGCCTCGGGCGCCAATGCCTCGATCAGCGAGCACTCCGTGTACAACCGGAACGGCGCGGCCTTCGTGATGATCGAACACGGCGGCGCGGGGCTGCGCATCTTCGACGTGCGCGACGGCGAGCACCCGAAAGAGGTTGCGTACTTCAACGACAAGAACGGCTTTACGCACTCGGCCCAGTTCCACTACGACGACGCCCGCGGACTCATCGTCACCTCCGGCCGCCTGGTGACGCACGTGCTGATGGTGCAGCCCCAGACCATCATGGCACTCGGCTTGCCGATGCCGACCGATCCCAACTACCCGTACCACCGATAATCGACGCCGCTCCCTTCTGGATCGGTCGATGTCCGCTTCTCCGTCACAGCTGGGAACCTCGAGCTGGGCCTTTCGAGGCTCGCCCCTGCCCGTCGCCCAGCGACGCCAGAATGAGCCCAGCGTGCGACGAGCCGCCGAGCAAGTGCGGCGCTATGCGATTGCCGCCACCAGGGCGTCGAGTCAAAGTATCGCGTGACCGTCGCGCGTGCCCTCGTGCCCATGCTGCTGCTCGCGCTGGCTCGCGCAGCGGCCGCCCAGACTGCGTCACCTGCGAGCGAATTGCCCATCGAGTGGCAGGCGCCCGAGTCCTGTCCCGACCGGCAGGCGTTGATACGCCGCTTGGGCGCGCTCTTGGGTGAGGCGCCCCGCGATCTTGGCACGCTCTCCGGCGTACGCGCCGTCGTGCAGGAGACGCGCACGGGCAAACAGCTGACGCTGGAGGTGGAAGAATCGGGCCAGCACAGCACCCGAGAGTTCCAGGCGCGAGACTGCGTGGATCTGGTCGATGCGGCGGCGCTCGCCATCGGCTTGGCGTTGCACGATGGACCCGGGCGGCAGCCTGCTGCCAGCCCTCCGCCGAGCTCCGCCGACGCGCCTGCGATCGAGCTCGATGCGCGGCCGCCCACGCCGGAGCCGGAGCCGCGCCGGCTGGGCTGGTCGCTCGGAGCTGAGGCAGCGCTGGACTCCGGCGCGCTTCCGGAGCTCGCGCCGGGTGTGGGTGCGCAGGCGCGTCTGCTGTTCGGCGGGTGGAGCGTGGACGCACACGGTCTGTTTCTCCCGGGGCAGCGCGTGGCGCTGGGCAACGCTGAGGCGGTGGCGTTCACCCTGCTCGTCGGGGGCGCGCGCGCCTGCCGTCAGCTCTTCGAAGGTGCGGTGCTCGTAGCCGCTTGCGGCAGCCTGGAAGCCGGGCAGTTTCGCGCGACGGGCGCCAACTTGCAGCCTGCCCGCACGCTGAAGGACCTTTGGCTCGCCGCCGGTGGTGGCATCGAAGCGCAGGCGCGCGTGGGCGGTGACGTGTGGCTGCAGCTCCGGCTCGAACCCGTCGTCCCCTTTGCGCGCAAGCGCTATGCCGTCGACACGACGCAAATCGTGCATGCGCCCGCAGCGCTGGATCTGCGCTTCTACGTCGGGCTCAGCGTGAGCGCGCCATAGTGCTGCCGCTGCGGCTCGGAAAAATCGTCCTCGCCAAGTCCAACTTCGCGTTTGTCGGCCACTACCGTCGCCTCGTGCCGCCGCCAGCAGCCCTGTCCACCCAGCCGGTCTTGCAGGAGCGCCTACCCTTCCAAGCGCTCTACGAGCGTTATTTTGCGTCGACCTGGCGCATGCTGAAATATCTGGGTCTTCCGCCCTCTCAGCTCGATGACGGCGCTCAAGAGCTGTGGGTGGTGGTGCACCGCCGCTATGCGCAATTCGAGGGACGCAGCGACATCCGGAGCTGGCTGTTTGCCATTGCGGTCAATGTCGAGCGCAACTTCCGGCGCGCGGAGCGCCGGCGCGGACCGCTGGTGGCGCTGCCGTCCGAGCTGCACGCGCGCCACGGCGACCCGGCCTTGGACCACGAGGCGCGCGAAGCGTGGGGCCTCATGCTCGGTTTCGTCGAGACGCTCGATGAGACACGCCGCACGGTGTTCGTCGCGAGCCTGCTCGAGGGTCTGTCTGCCGCCGAAACCGCCGAGGTGACGGGTCTGGATGAGACCACCGTGTACAACCGCGTACGGGCGTTACGGCGCTCGTTTCAGCTCTGGATTAAACAACATCGGAGTGAGCCGTGAGCGACGATATCTCCCTGGTCGAGCTCGTGCTCCAGCGTGTTCGAGCCACGGCCGATCCGCCTCCCGGCAGCTTCAGACGCGTGCTTTCCGGCGTCGAGCGCCAAGTCGTGGGCAGCGCGCCGGACCTGCACGACGCAGGCGCTGCGCCGCCCGATCCGGCGCCACTCCCCTCGCTTTCACCGCCGCTGGCTGCGGTGGCGCCGAGAGCCTGGGCGCCGCACGTTGCGCGGCTCGGGCGCTGGGTCGTGTTTGGTCTGGCAACGGGCGGCGTCGGCTATTTGTGGGGTTCCCAGGGTAGCGCGCCGGTTTCGCTGCAGCACTCGGCGGTTGCGCCGGTGGAACAGCGCAGCGTTGCGCCGCCCATTGCGCTCTCCCCGCCGCAGCCGAGCGCCCTGTCGGAGCCAGATCCCGCGCCGCGACCGACGCCCTCGGCTCAGCTCAGGGCAGCGCCATCGCGCCATCGCGCCGTCGCGCGCTCGAGCGAGCCGCTCGGGTTGCACGAGGCGTTGCAGCTACTGTCGCGCGCGCAATCAGTGTTGCGCAGGGGCTGGCCCGAGCGAGCGCTCGAGCTGCTCGCTGAGCTGGAGCAACGGCAGCCGGGAGAGCTGTTGTTAGAAGAGCGCCGGGTCACGCGCATTCTGGCCTTGTGTGAGCTGGGTGAGGTGGACCAGGCCCAAGCGGCACGCCAGGAGCTCGGCTCTGGTCCAGCGAGCTCGATCTACGCGGGGCGTCTCGCCGCGAGCTGTACGGGCGTGGAACACACGACCACGGGGGGAAAAAGCCGGGCGGCTCGTCCAGATCCCGCAGCGGCGGACACTCCCAGCCATGAATGACACCACTTCTTGCACCATGACCTGGCAGCTCGTATTGAGCGCGCTGCTGGCGGCGAGCAGCAGCGCCTGTTCCGCCGATGAGCTGCCCGTGCGCAACGTCGGAAACACCTCGAGCGAGCTGGAGCTCACGTCTCCCGTGACCACTCCGATCCTGAGCGGCAAGGCCCGCTTCGAGGGCCGCTGGCTGGGTCAGACGGAGGATCCGCTCGTGCGCGACGCCCAGAGGAGGCCGATGGACTATGCGTTCCCCTCGGGGTCTCGTCAGGTCGTGCTGGCTCTAGCGCTCCAGGGTGACGTGCTCGAGGGCAGCATCACCTTCGGCGACGGCGTCCCCGCTGAGCCGGAGGCGGGGGTACCCTATCCGCCAGGCGTGAATTACGGCCTCGCATTGCTGGGCAACATCATCCCGAGCCCGATCGAAGGTCTCGCGTATCCCTTGACCGACGTTGACGCCGATTACGGCACGGGAGCCATCGACGAGGTGGTGCTGAGCTACGCACGTTTTACCGGTTTCGCGGCTTGGTGCGCGTTGCAACCGGCGCTGGCCTGGGGAGACGATCACTACGCTTGTGTGCAAGCCGCCGCAGGCGCGGGCGGGGGCGTGGAAGCTGACGGCAGCAGGCGCTGCACCGCCTATCTCGCAGATGGCTCGGAAGAACCGGTCGATTGTGACTACTGGGCATTGTGTATCAGTGCTGGCCCCTGCGTCTGCGACGCGGGCGGCTGCGCTGTCGATGGGACAACCTCGAATCGAGTGTACCTCCAGCTCAGCGACGGTGAGCTCAGGGCGACATTTCCAGAGACGGTCGTGGAACACGGTGGCCTCGGCGAAGTTAGATTTCAGCACGTAGCGAACTGACGCCCCTCGCTCGACAGCACGGAGCTCGGGCCCACCCTTCTCTCCCATTGGACCTGGCGCCTCAGAGCCCTTCAGCGCGCTCGATGCTCGGTGCCCCGGCCCTGCGTGATCGCGAGCAGCCGGCTCGGGACGGGCACGCGGGCGCGGTGCCAGACACCGCGCGGGACAATGCACGCGCGCCCTGGCGTGAGCTCGACGCTGTGCTCCTTTTCCGGCTGAGCGTCGCCGCCCGCGTCGAGGAGCAGCGTCATCTTGCCCGAGAGCAGCACCAGGACCTCTTCCCCTGCCGGGTGCCTCTCCCAGTGTGGCCAGTCGGCGCTGGACTCGAAGACCGCGACGAGCCGCCCCTCGTTCAGGTCTGTGCGCTGGTCGATGGTACTCCAGAAGGCCGGTGTGACCTCGATGCTGGAAGCAGCGCCGTCCGGGGACAGACAAACGTAAGTGGACTTCAGATCGAAGGCGTACATGCCCGCAGTATAGCGAAGATCCGTACGGTCCGCGATCAGCGCGTGGCTCGTGATCTTGGCTGTGTGGGCAGCTCGTCAGCGATTGATGATGAACGGGAGCGCACTCTCGGCAGGCCCAGCGGGCACGCTGGCCGCAGCGGGTGCGCCGATCCCTGGTGATGGTTCGGGCAGCGAACGGCCGTGGCTCTTCGGAGCCGCCCTGATCGGAGCTCCGTTGGTCGAGGAGCTGGCATTCCGCGGATTGCTCTTTCGATACCTGAGGAGCGGACCAGGAGGGTTCAGCACGCTGGCCCGCGCCGTGCCTTCCGCACTGGTTTCTGCGATCGCCTTCGCCCTGGTTCATCCCACCGGCGTGCTCGCGATTCCCGTGCTCGTAGCAGAGGGCTTCGCGCTCGGTCTCGTTCGAGATTGGCGCGGCTCTCTGCTCGCCCCCATGCTGACGCATGCACTCCAGAATGGCCTGCTTCTGCTGTTTTTTTTCCTGATGCCGGCGGCACCGGGACCAGGGCGATCGGTCGGCGTCACCGGCGCGGTTTGAAAAACGCCCGCCCGGAGCCCCTCCGCCGTATCGATCGTGGTTCGCAAACGAACCAGGTTTTGGCGAGGAAAATATGCTCCTCCCGCGCGCCCAGGGGCCCTCCGCCGTATCGATCGTGGTTCGTAAACGAACTAGGTTTTCGCCAGGGAAAATGCCCCTCCCGCGCCCCCCCTTGAAGGTATACCCGTAGATACCCCTCTCGAACGTACCAAGGCAGCCGTTCGGTGAGATCTTACGGTATGGCCAACTGCTGGCGCCGCCGCTGGTCCCGACGCGGTTCGGACCGATCCTCAATGAGATCAAAAAGGCCGGACAGCAGCACTAGCTTGCGATCACTCGGCCTGCCCGAGAAACATCCCGC
>Ga0207675_100000447_pt1 | contig 40184 bp, 46 predicted proteins | sample KBSSwiS42_FD_184305 | JGI IMG/M metagenome (GOLD analysis project Ga0207675, IMG submission 184305) | Switchgrass rhizosphere microbial communities from Kellogg Biological Station, Michigan, USA - KBS Switchgrass S4-2 (SPAdes) (version 2) | ecosystem: Host-associated > Plants > Roots >...
CCGGGCATCGCCACCGCGGCCGACATCATGCGCGGGCTCGAGATGGGGCTTAGCCGCTTCAAGTTCTTTCCCGCGACGGCCGCTGGCGGCATCCCGGCGCTAAAGGCGCTCGCGGCACCATTCCAGCACTGCCGCTTCTGTCCGACCGGCGGTATTACCCATGCGACCGCGGCCAAATGGCTCGCGCTCGATCAAGTGCCGTGCGTGGGTGGAAGCTGGCTGGTCCCCCCGGGCAAGCCGGATACTGCCACTATCACGGCCAATGCCCGAAGCGCCGCGAGGCTTGCGATTCTCGAACCGGCCACGCGCCTCCAGTCCCGCGCCTGACGTTCTGGCTCCGCTAACTTCGTCCGGTTTAACGGAACTTTGCCCTGCGAGGCTGGTTCATTGCGAACTAAATCCAGTGAAATAACGATGAAATCAGGGAGAAAAGCGTGTTTGTTAAAATAGGTGCGCTGCTCGCCATGGTGATGGTCACCGCCCTTTGCGTCGGACCTGCGAGCGCGTCCTTGAAGCGAGTCGTCATCGTCGACAGGCTCGATGGAGGCAGCCCTGGCCTGATCGACGTCGAGCAAGGAAGTCCAACCGAAAGGACGGTTGGCCAAAACGACAGCCCGGATTCAAAGACGGCGCCCAGTAAGACCCGCTAGAATTGCGAAGCGATTCGGCCCACGCCGGCTGAGCCTGCTAGCTGCATCACGATCCCTAGAGAGTGAGCGCGGCCGACGGAGATGCTGTAAGTCTTGTCCTATCCCCCGCTGTAAGCCTATCCCCGAAGCATGAATGATGCCCCTATGAGAGCTGACCGGTCCACGTCACGGGTCGGGAGGATATGGCTCGATCTCGAGCCTCGTCGCGGAACGCTTTTCCTCATCAATATCGGGGTGCCGATCCTTATCGGTGTGGCGCGGGGCGTTGGCGCGATGCTGGTGCTGGTGCTCACCGCCCTGGTCTTCCCCGACGTTACCAAGTCCTTGCTCGTAGCTCGCCTGCGGAAGGCTGAGTGATGGCGAAGAGAGCGGGAGGCGCCGATCTTCCGCTGCATGGCGGGCGCGTGCCGCAATGGCTCGCCGATCGCATGACTCGTCTCAGCGCGGTGATGAGCGAAGCCATAGTCCATCATTACGGCCGCGACGAGCTGTTGCGGCGGCTTGCCAATCCTTTCTGGTTCCAGTCCTTCCGCGCTGTCATGGGCATGCACTGGCATTCGTCGGGAATTATCACCAGCGTAATCGGCGCGCTCAAGCGCGGCCTCGCCCCGCTCGAGGATGAGCTCGGTATTCACGTCTGCGGCGAACGAGGCAAATATTCGCGTCAGACGCCGCATGAGCTGCGCGCAATTGGCGAGCGCATCGGTTTCAATGGCGAAGCCTTCGCCACGACCAGCCGGCTCGTGGCTAAGGTCGACAGCGCAGCGGTGCAGGACGGCTTCGAGCTTTATCTGCACGCCTTCATCGTCAGCGACGAGGGATGCTGGACGGTCGTGCAGCAGGGCATGAACGACAGACGCAGGCAGGCACGCCGCTATCACTGGCTGTCCGAAGGATTGAAGAGCTTCGTGGACGAGCCCCACACCGCAATCGAGGGCCAGGGCCAAGGCGAGATCGTCAATCTCACTGATCACCGGGCAGAGGCATCGCGGCTTGGGCAAGTCGGACTACTTTTGGCGCTTGGGCCTGACGGTATCGTCCGCAAGCTCGAAACCCTAAACGGTGCGAAAGATCAGGAAACAAAGCAGTCGGTTCTGCCCAATTTGCTGGCGCCGCAACATCATGACGTGAGACCGCAAGATGTCTGGCTGAGGCGGTTGCACGGCAATCTTGCCGCCGCCGCAGATCGCGGTCCGGCCGATTTTTCGGAACTTCTGCTGACGCCGGGTGTCGGAGCGAGAACCGTGCGTGCACTCGCGCTTGTCGCAGAGGTCGCCCATGGCGCGCCTTATCGCTTCACCGATCCAGCGCGGTTTTCCTTCGCCCATGGCGGCAAGGACGGCCATCCGTTTCCGGTGCCGCTTCGTGTCTACGACGAGACGATCCGCGTCCTGAAATCTGCGGTGCAAAAGGCGAAGCTCGGACGCGAGGAAGAGCTTGCGGCGCTCAAGCGCCTGGACGACCAGGCAAGGAAGTTGGAGCGTTATGCTTCCGGACCTTCGGTCGAGAGACTCATTGCTGATGAAGACGCGCGCTCGCCTTCCTATGACGGCCGGACGGTTTTCGATAATCGCCGAAAGGCATCTACGTCCATTTCGATAATGACCAAAAGAGTGCTGCCCCCAAAAACGCCAAGCGGCTCATTGCCCTTTGTTCATAAGCCCGAGAGAACCATGGATTGGAATGTCGCTATGCCTTGATACAAGGCATTTCCCATCTGCAACGGCAGCTGCCGCCTGCGGACACCTCCGGAGACCACCTCAATGCAAGAACGAAATCCCAACAAAGTCCCTGATCTTTTCACCACGGTCGAGGTCGGGCCGCTCGCCCTCAAGAATCGCGTTGCGATGGCGCCGTTAACTCGCAGCCGCGCCGGTCCCGGCAACGTACCGACCCAACTCAGTGCGCTCTATTACGCCCAGCGCGCGAGTGCCGGCCTCATCATCGCAGAGGCGACCCAGATCTCGCCAGATGGCCAGGGCTACATCTCGACGCCCGGCATTCACAGCAAGGAGCAGATCGAAGGCTGGAAATGCGTGACAAGGGCCGTCCACATCAGCGGCGCCCCGATGGTGCTCCAGCTTTGGCATGTTGGCCGCATCTCCCACCCTTCCTTCCAACCTGGCGGCGCGGCTCCGGTTGCGCCTTCGGCCATCAAGCCCAAAGTGCAAGCTTTCACAGCCGAGGGCTTCCAGCCAATTCCAAGCCCGCGCGCCCTCGAGACGTCGGAAATTCCCGGCATCGTCGAGCGCTATGCACAGGCCGCACGAAACGCTATGGCGGCAGGATTCGATGGTGTGGAGGTGCACGGCGCTAATGGCTATCTGATCGATCAATTCCTGCGCGATCAAACCAACAAGCGCACCGATATCTACGGCGGCAGCATCGAGAATCGCAGCCGCTTCTTACTGGAAGCGGTCGACGCAGTGACCGCGGCAGTAGGCGCTGAACGCACCGGCGTGCGTATTTCGCCGCAGAACGGTCAAAACGATATCTCTGACAGCAACCCGCAAGCCTTGTTCAACTACGTCGCCGAGCAGCTTTCGAAGAGAGGCCTTGCCTATCTCCACATCATCGAAGGCGATACCGGAGGCCTGCCGGTTCCGCCCTTCGATTACAAGAAGCTCAAGGACCTGTTCGGCGGCCCGGTAATCGCCAATAACGGTTTCGACAAAGCGCGCGCAAACAAGGCGCTGGCAGAGGGGCGCGCCGATCTCGTTGCCTTCGGCAAGCCCTTCATCTCCAATCCCGACCTCGTCATTCGCCTATTCCTCGATGCGCCGCTGATGCCGGCCAATCGGGAAACATTCTACGGCGGTACGGAGCAGGGCTACACGGACTACCCCACCTTGCGCGTGGTCGAGCCGCACGCCTGCTACGAGCACGTCGAAACGGCCTGGGGTTGATGCCGGGGAGTTTGCCTAGCTGCCCTCTCCTGCTTCCTCGGCAAGCTTTTCGAGTCGGCTTGCCAGTTGGTTGAGCTGCCATTTGCGCGCCAGCGCCGCCCCATTGTGCCAAGTAGGCTTTTGGTTGCGAAGCCTGGGGAGCGACGCCCGGCGATCCATGGTGGCGATCGACCTGAACAGCCGCAGGTTGTCCGCCATGGCCGGAAAACGACCGGCCGCAAGCGCGGCCTCCAGGTTCTCGTATCTTTGTAGCAGCGTTGCAGCTCCAGTTGCGCCGACGCCGGGTGCGCCGGGAAGCCCATCGGAGGGATCGCCGCGCAAAGCGATGAAATCCGGAACTTGCTCGGGTTTAACGCCGTATCGCTCACGGACTTCGGCTGGGCCGATGCGCGCCATCTCGCCCGCGCGGACAGGATAGAGGATAGTGGTGAGCTCGGAGGCGAGCTGAAAAGTATCGCGGTCGCCGCTGGCAATAAGCACGGTGCCGCCGCGCTTTTCCTCCTTAGTGGCGGCCGAGGCGAGAAAATCATCAGCCTCGAAACCGGCTGCCTTCGCGTTCTGGAAACCGCATGCGGCGACAAGCTCAGGCAGCACATGCAGCTGCTCAATCAATGCATCGTCGAATTCGCGTCCCCCTTGGTAGGCGGGAAATGCCTCATGACGGTAGGTCTCAGCCTCCAGTGTGTCCCAGCCGACGAGCACGGCGCGTGGCTGCTCCTCGCGGTAAAGACGCAGCAGCATATTGGCAAAGCCGAGGATCGCGCCGGCCGGCCTGTCTCCACGGCGCATGATGGTCTTGGGAAGCGCATGATAGGAGCGATGGGCAAACGAATCGCCGTCGATGACGAGCAGCGGCCGCCGGGTTGGTTCGGGCCGCTTGTTCTGCTTGCGAGTTGGCGGCGTCACCTTCTTCTCTGCGCGTCGAACCGAACTGCGGCGAGCAGAAAGCGCATTGCGGAGCGTGATCCAGACTGGTGCGTGATCGCTCGCGTTCTCGATCCCCCGCACTTCGCGATCGACGCCTGCATCGACGAGGCGCTTCGCGGCTTGCCAATTCAGCAGCAAGTGGTCGATGCGAAGCCCGGCGTCGCGTTCCCACCGATTTCGCCGGTAGTCCCAGAATGTATACATTGGCGCCTCAGGATGGAGCTTGCGGATGGCATCGACCCATCCCTGATCGAGAAGGCGCCGGAATAGCGCCCGCGGCTCGGGCTGGACCAGCGCATTCTTGGCGTACGACCTCGTGGGATAGATGTCGGCGTCGGTCGGAACCACGTTGAAATCCCCTGCTAGCACGACCGGCGCGTCGAGGGTGTAGAGCTCGGCAGCGTGTGCCAAGAGGCGCTCCATCCAGGCGAGCTTGTAGTTGAATTTCGGCCCCGGCTGCGGATTGCCGTTCGGCGCATAGAGCGTCGCGATGAGCACGCCGCTGACCGCCGCCTCGATATAGCGGCTCTGCGTGTCGTGATCTCCGGGCAGTGTTGTGCGGGTTACCACCGGTTCACAACCGCGCGCCAGAATGGCGACCCCATTCCACCCGCTTTCACCTTGCCAGACCGCCCCATAGCCAGCCTTTTTGATTGTAGCGATCGGCAATTCGGAGTCGATCGCCTTCAGCTCCTGAAGGCACGCCGCATCAGGTCGTGAGTCGCGTAGCCAGCCGAGCAGGTTGGCCAGTCGCTTGTTGACATTATTGACGTTGAAGGTTGCGATCTTCAGGGCGGGTCAGCGTTGGTTTCGGGCAGCTTCTAAAGCGAGGCGGATTTTACTCCGACTAGCCGGACGCCGCCCCTCCTTGCGCAACTCCCCGGCTGTCCGGCCGTGAACCGGTTTCTGGCGGTACGCGACGGCTTGTCACCCACCCTACCGTGCGTTCCATAGGAACGTTTGGTTGCCGCATGTCGTTGAACGCTGGGGCGGATTTAAGAGGATGACATGGCACGCCACATCATAATGGACTCTTCGGGTCATTCCACCATCGAGTTTGACAAGACGAGCGCGAAAGACCTCGCCGAGGCGGAGCGCCGTTTTCGAAAACTGACAGCCAAGGGCTTTCTTGCGGCTGAACAAATAGGTGGAGGTCAGCATCGGATTTTGACCGAAGGGGACCGCAAATTCGATCCAGACGCTGAGGAAACTATCTTTATTCCCGCATTGAAGGGCGGATGATGGTCTCGGTTGTTTTGCTCTCGGCCTTGGTATTTGCCATCGCCGTCAGCTTGATTGTGACTCGAAGGCAGCAGCGCCAATTGGATCAGGCTGAGCGTAAGGGCATGGAGCTTCTCCTGAAGAATCTCTCTACCCGGCAGCGTCAGCAATACGAGGCGTTTGGTTACTTTGACGTGAGCGGTTCGGATACCGGCCGGCGCTATCGGATTTTTCACGGTAGGTTTGGAAACGTGAGGGAACTTGGCCGGAACGACCGTGTAAGCATAGGAAAATGCTTCTTGCCGGAAGGAGATTTGGTCGCAGGCGACTGTATGCTGGCGCAAAAGATAGCCTTGGAAAATCGCGAGTCAGCAGTCTTAAGGGTTGCGTTGCCGTTCTAAGGAACGAGCAAATCTAGGTCTCGGTCGCCGTGGGCTACCCGGCCACGGCTTTCAGCAAATCTTGTCTTGCGGCGACGATTGTTCGCATTCGGATTTGCAAGCCCTGACTCAAACCAAAGTATGAGGTCTCTCCAACCAATCTGGCACCGACCTCAACCCATGGAGAATGGAGGTAGGCAGAGGCAATGGCCTATGCTCCGTCTCAAGGGGCAATGATAAGGAGAAGAACGATGTTTGACAGGGCGTTTGATTTCGTCGTGGACAGCACTCGCAGGACGGCTGCTGGCCCACTCGATCGCTGTTCCCAGACAGAAACTGCTGTTTGGTCTGGCGGTGCGAATCTCGCTGCAGCGAAGGTCGCGCTCAGCGGCGTAGCCTGGTGCCTTGCGCTTGGATGGCTGGATTACGGTCAGGGCATTGCGGTCCGGCCCAGCCTAGCACTCGCGTTGGGACTTGTAGTCATGGGTTTGACGCTGCTTCTGCTCGTTATGTCGAAGCAGAACGACGATTGATATCGCCATCCCGAGCTTGCCGTAATCTGCACTGTGGTGCGGTGCAAGACGGTGAGTCTCAAAACTGCACCTCCTCGACATCGTTGTACCATTTTACCCGCTCGCCGATTTTCGCGCGCATGCGCCATGCGAGCGGCTTGGGTTCTGCGTCAAGACGTCGCCGGAGAGCATCCACGCGTGAGACGAGGCGTGTTTTCTGCCCCTCGTCGAGTTGAGGGTGGCTGCCTGCGAACCGCTCGAGCTTCTCCAAGTTCATGGTGGTGGTGCGCCAGAGTCCCCAATCCTCGGCACACAGTTTCGCTATCCGCGCGGCATTAATGGCGTCCGAGTCGGCGTCGCCGAGCTTATGCTCAAGCAAGAGAACAACCATGTCGGTAAGATCTTTCTCAGTGATCTTGACGATCTGCATCTTGCCGAGCAGGAGCTCCGCCAGTGGCAGTGTGAGTGCATCGATGTGAAGCCTATCGTCCAACAGGATGGGATGACAAAAATCGAGCTTCTCGTAGAAGACGTCGACGTGCACGCCGCTGGAGGCGCTTTCGAATATGGCGCGAGCCCCCTCGGAGACCACGAACACCTCGCGCTCCTCGACATAGCCGAGCCCCGTCAAGAGCTGATGGATGGCACGCGCCTCCTTCTTGAGTGCGGCGAAATCTATGTCCCGATAGGTGCGGTTGCTGCTCGCGAGGAACGAATGGTTTGGACAGCGCCGGAGTATGGCCACTGATCCTACAAGGCGTAGGATGAGGCCCTCCTTGTTCACCGCATCGAGAATGCGGTCAGCCTCGATTTCAAGCGCCTTGTGGTCGACCATCTCCACGCCGTGCTTTGTAGCAAGCCTTAATTCACCGGTGATGATCGCATGGAATCAGCGTTTGGCCGCAGAGCCAATTTTGCGCACCGCGTCCGCGGGGGGCACTTATGCCGGCGCTATTCGGCGGTTACAATCGAGGGCCAGCCAGTAATCTTTACTCTGGCGGTATCTCCTTGAAAGCATACTCAACGTTGATGCCGCGGGAGCGCTGGATGAATTTGGCCAGGAAATACCAAATGATGGACACCGCCAGGACGCCGAACACCACCTGATAGGCCAAGACGCTCGTCAAACCGAGGGCGCTATAGAACATGAACATCAGCACCATGACGGCGCCCACAGCAGCACCGATCAGGCCAAAGATCGTGACCAGCGGAATATTTCCCAGCTTGTAAACTGCCCCGGGCGAGGCATCGTACAACGCCTTGGCGCGGTATGGCATCAGCGCGCCGGCAAGCGCAGTGATGACGAACACGTAGCCGCAGGCGAAGGTCACGCCGAGGGTCAGCGCCGTCCACTGGCCCCAGAGGTTGTAGACGAGGATCACGGGGATGCTGGCGAGAAAATACGCGATATGGGCGTTGACCGGCGTGTGGAATTTATCGGAGACCCGGCTCACCCATTCCGGCAACAGCCGATCGAGCGACATGGCCACCATGACGCGGGTCATGCCGATATAGCAGTTGTTGACGATCTGGAAGGCGTTGAGGATGTAGCCGAGCGAGATCAGCACCACGATAATCGGGCTGCCGGCGAGGGCCATTGCGATGATGTTCGGCCACAAGAAGACGCCGTTGAACTTGCCTGCGTCCAATGCTGCCCAATAGCCTGCCCCGGCAACATAGAGAAATTCGGTGCCGATCGCGTGCTCCAAGGCTGCCGCCAAGGCGGCAAGCAGCAAGCCGGTCACGATCAGCGATCCGATGATAATGATGAGCTGGTTCTGGAACGAACGGGCACCCTTGATCTCGCCGTTCTGCTGGGCGCTGTAGGTCGCCCATTGCAGCGAAGTCCAGGCGATCGGTGCAACCAGAAGGGTGGCCAACAGGCTGAATGACGGGTTGAGGTCGATATTGGCCGCCTTCGCCGCATCGATTCCCGTCTGGTAGAAGTTCGGCACTCCGCCAGAGGCGACGACAAAATCATTCAGCTTCTGCGCGAAGATCTCCGGCGTAGCGCTGAAAAACAGATACAGCATGAGGCCGAATGACAGCAGCGTTGCGTACCACATCACATATTGGAATTTGACGTAGTTCTTAAAGCCGCTGACCAAGAGCAACATCGCCAAGAACGCATTCAGGATGCTCACGATGATGATCCCCCAAGGCGTGGTGAACCAAACGCCGATGCTGGTCAACGTCGGATTGCCCATAGTCCCGCCGAGGCCGAGAAACAACGAAGCAAACCCGAGATAAGAGAGCAGCCAACCCGATAGAGCGACCCATTGCAGGATCCAGATCACGAATCCCGACATCACGATCGAGAAGCCGATTCCGCCGCCGAATACCCGGCTCTGAAACACATAGTCGCCGCCCGAGCGTGGCAGCGCTGTCGATAACCAGACGTAAGCGAGCGCGATGGGGATCTCGAAGATCATCGCAAGCAGAATGCCCCAGACGAGCCGGCCTCCCGGCAGGGCCCCTGGCGCCCAGAGATAGGTCCAGGGGAAGATCAGACCCATCGTCAGGATGTTGTAGATGAATGCCGAATAGGGCGACATCACCCGCACGAGGCCCGACGACTTGCGGGTGAATACTTCCGGTTTTGCTGCAGCCACTGCCATTTGACCCCTCCATCATCCCGACTCGCGTTGCGCTCTCGGCCCCGACACCTCACCCGGCCGTCAGTTGATAGCTCTTGATCTCATCCTTCGCCAAAGTGAGCAGACAGCCCCGCAGCACGCCCTCTCCATATTCGCTGCCTGGATTGACCGCAGTCGTGCGGCCGATCTTCACGACACCGCCAGATTCATGGATATGGCCGTGCAGGCTTAGCAGGGGCTGATGTGTTTCGATTGCCCGGCGCACCGCCTCGCTGCCGGCGCCATGAAGGACGACCTGACCCGCTTTGACGATTTGGGTTGGCGGATCGGTATTCCAGTCCAACATCGGGCAGGTATCGAGGGTGGAATCGACCGGCGGGACGTGCAGGTTGAAGATCGCGTGCTCTGTGTCTGCGACCTTGTCCGCCAACTCCTCGATCATCGTTCCGAGGTCATTATCGTCGATCTCGCGCGGCGTCTTCCACGGCGTGCGATTGCTGAAGCCGACGCTAATCATGGTGTGGTGATCGTCGATCGCCACCTCCTTGCCTTCGCAAAAGACCATGGACTCCGTATTGACGTCTTTCAGCAGCTCCAGCACCTCGGGATCGTCGTCATTTCCGCCCATCACAAACCACCGGACGCCGGTTCCTGCCAGACGCGTCTCGGCGAGCTCTATCCACAAGGCGAGCCGTTCGCGCGCAAGGTCGTGGAACAGACGATCGACAGCCGCCGTATCGGACCGGATTTCATCGTACTCATCCGCGTCCATGATCTTACTGTAAAACCCTAGCGTTCCGAGCCGCTCCTCGAAGCCCTTCAGATCGTCCTGACCCTCTAGACGCTCGGTCTTGCCCATGAGGTGAGCGCGAAAGCGGCCGTTGCCCTCGCGGATGACGGGGATGGCGAGTTTGCCGACCACGTCGCCTCCCATGACGAGGACGTCGGCCTCGTAGTGCTTTGCTGCGTTGACGAATTTGCGGAAAATACGCTGCGAACCGTGAAAATCGGAGGCAAAGAAGAGGCGCGTCAGCTTCCCGTTCGCCTTGGAGGATGCCTGCCTGCGAAACAGAGACATCAAACTAAGAGTCCCCGCCCAATTGCCCCGAGTCGTCATCCAGACAACCCGAGAACTCGGTCAGTCTACACCTACTGCGACCACAACGGTAAAGCGCCGCCGCGCTTTTTTCACAAGTCGGCTTCCCGTTTCGCATAAATCCACCTCGCAAGCCGCATCTAAGATTCTGGGTCGAATGCAATGGGGAGCTTGATGGGGCCGGTATTCCCGCTGTCCGGCAGCCAGGTCGGCTCGCCGTCGAGCCGCGGATTTCTGATACGCCTGGCCAATGCCTTGAGCCCCTCGGTCATGTCGGCGCGCGCAATGAAATGACCGAGACAATGATGCGGCCCTCCGCCAAACCCGAAATGCGGTTTGCGCTGCGCAGTAATGTCGAAGTCGGGCGCATATTGCTGCGGGTCGGTTCCCGCGGATTCGGAGAACAGGTGAATGGTGGTGCCCCGTTTGATCTTGAGGTCGTTGTAGGTGAAGTCCTCCATTGCCTCGCGGGTGATCCAGGTCGTCGTCGGGCGCACGCGCATCACTTCCTCGACTGCGCTCCTTGCGAGCTCCGGCCGGTCGACAAGGAGACTCCATTGGTCCGGATTCTCGATGAACACGCTCATCGCTAGACCAAGCTGGTTGCGCGTGGTGTCGATGCCGCCAAACACAGCGAGAACGACCATGTCGTAGAGTTCCTGATCGCTGAGCCTATCCTTGTCTTCATTTGCCTGTAGCAAAAGGGAAACGAAGTCATCGCCGAGCGGGCGTGTCCGGCGTTCCTCGATCACGCCGCGGGCGTAGTCGAACAAGGCGGCGGTCGCCTTATCGATCTTCTCCACGTCTTGCTTGAAGGTGACGCCAAGTGCGAGGCCCATGTCGGCGGCTATGTCGGCCAGCCGCCGCCACTCGCTCTGATCGAACCCGAGAAGAATGCAGATGACCCGCGTCACATATGGTTCGGAGAATTCCGCCATGAACTCGCAACGGCCGCGCCCAGCGAACTTGTCGATCAGCTCATTGGCGAGCTCGGTGAATTTCGGCTGCAGCGCGATGATGGGTTTCGGCGAGAAGGCAGGATTGGCGAGCAGCCGCAGCCGTGCATGGTCGTCGCCCACCCTGTTCAAAACGATGCGTAGCCACCAATCGGTAAACGTGCCGGTGACGTTGTTGTGGGCCGGCCAGGCATGGCTACCCTGGCGCAGACGAGGGTCGCGCAACAGTTTGCCGACATCCTCATAGCGTAGGACCGCGATGCCATAAGGCGTGCGCGCATACCAACTGCGCTTTCGCGCCTCGCGCACCTCCGGCGAGCGAATCGAGAAACTTGGCTCGGAAAGTCTTAGAAAGGGTACGTCAACGGCATCTACGAGACTCATTCGTGCCCTCCCAGCCGATGCCTGGCGACGGCGCTAGGCCGCGGGGCGGCCGTTCAGGGGAGACTCCGGCCACATTGAGGTTCGTGGCCGGAGCTCCTGACAGTTCGTTTCTCGCGCCTAGCTCGTGGCCCAGTAGTGCGTAAGGAGCACGATCGCCACGCCGGCGGCGAGCGCCACATACGGGAGGACTCCCGCACGCTTCTCGACCTTTTCCTCCCTGCCGAGATGCATGTCCTCCACCATGGCCTTGGGAAACACGCCCTTGTCCTGAATGTAGTGGCGGAACAGGAACACAGGGATGATCAGGGCCGCGAAGATAAGCCCGGTCCATAGCGTGTGTGCACCCCAAACGTCGGCACCGGCGCCCATCAGCGCGGCATTGACGTACGCCAGTACGCCACCGATCGCGATCAGGATCGTCGGCGCGCGGTAAGGTCGTTCCCAGTTCGGCCGATCAACACGATGCATCCAGCCCGCATTGAGGTTCAGGAAGTTGAAGATGATGTAGCCGACGTTCGACGCTGCCAGGATGAACAGGTAGTCCGACATCATGAGCAGGATCAGATTGAAGGTGAGGTCGGTCCACATTGCCCGGGTCGGCGCACCTTGCTCATTCACGTGGGACAGGTAGCGCGGCAACCAGCCATCGACCGATGACTGATATAGCGTGCGGGAGGATCCCGCCATGGCGGTCATAATGGTCAGCATGAGCGCAAAGATCAGCAAGATGGCGACGAATGTCTCGATGTACGGACCGCCGCCGATCATTCCCGCCATGGCCTTTCCGACGCCCATGCCGCTATAGATGTCGGGCGCCAGCATTCCCTTCAGCCCGAGCGCGCCCTGAAACGCCACCGGGACGAGGATGAACACGGCAAGACATAGAAGGCCCGCATAAAATATCGCCTTGAACGTGTCCCGCTTCGGATCCTTGAACTCCCGGGTGTAGCAGACGGCCGTCTCAAATCCGTAGGTCGACCAGGCTGCGATAAACAGACCTCCGAAGAATAGGATCCAGCCTGCCTTGTCCCAGGCTCCGTCGATGGGATTCCCGGCGGCATCGTGTCCGAGCGGCACCAGCGGCACGAAGTTCTCGCGCGGCAGGTCGCCGGTCAGCAGCGGAACGATCCCAATCAACATAAGGGGAAGGAGTGCCGCGACACCCATTAACATTGTGGCGCGCGCGGAACGCAGGATGCCGCCGTGTTGGATCAGGAAGCACGCCAACATCAAAATTAGGCCGATAAAGAAGGTGGCGTTGATGCGCAATGTCAGTCCTTCCTTGACCGCTCCGAGGTCGAGTAAGGTGAGTTGCCAAGTGTTGATGGCAGCATCCGGCGCAAAGAAGAGACTGAGAATGTATCCGGCGCCTAGTCCCGATCCGATCGCCAACACGGGCGACCAAGCGAACCAGTTGCACCATACCGAGGTTGGCGCAATGAACTTGGCGTAACGGACCCAAGCGACCGCGCCATAGACCGAAGCCCCACCTGATTTGCCAGGGAAGAGACCCGCGATCTCAGCGTAAGTGAACGACTGAATGAAACCGAAGATAATGGAGATGGTCCAAACGAGCCAGGATGCCTTGCCGACCGTGGCGGCGATACCGCCAATCGAGAACAGCACTAGCGCGGGGACACCGCTCGCAACCCAGAACGCGCCAGTCCAGTCTATTTTTCGGTGCAGGCTATGCGCTGCCCCTGCTGCAGTATCCGGTACGTTCGCTGCCGTTGCTGTGCTCATGGCACCCCCCGAAGCTCTCAAGAAATGACGACACTCACATCACAGCCAAGCGCCCGGAAAGCAGCGGTGCAGATGCTATTCGCGCATTCTACGCCTTGGCCCAAAGTGGTTTAGCTGGCCCAAAGTGGTTTGGGCCGATCTGACCCAATGTGGTTTTTGCCGAGCGTCCAAAGCAGCATCACCATTGCATTTTCAAGCACCAGAAGCTTAGACCGCTTGCTGTTGCTGGACAATACCAATCCGCTTTGCTTTTGACAAATTGGTCCGACACTGGTCTAGAATGGCATCTTCACGCGGCAAATTGGTTTGGCTACACCGCCGTCACGCAACTGCCGACAATGAGGGTCGGAACGAGCGAGGGAGTGGGTCATGACAGTTCGAGTTGCTGTTATCGGCGGGGGACCGTGCGGCCTCGGCCAATTGCGGGCGTTCCAGCAGGCGAAGCAAAAAAGTGCGGACATTCCGGAGATCGTCTGCTTCGAGAAGCAAAGCGATTGGGGCGGCCTATGGAACTACACCTGGCGCGCGGGTACCGACCAGTACGGCGAGCCGGTTCATAGCAGCATGTATCGCTATTTGTGGTCGAACGGTCCCAAGGAAGTGCTCGAGTTCGCCGACTACACCTTCGACCATCATTTCAAGCAGCCGATCCCCTCATTCCCACCGCGCGAGGTGCTCTACGACTACATCGTCGGACGCGCCAAGGAGGCGGGTGTTCGGGCGTGGATCAAGTTCAACACGGCCGTGCGCTACGTCGCCTACGACAAGAGCAAGGACAAGTTCTCGGTGACCGTCGAGCATTTGCCCAACCACACGCGGAAGACCGACACGTTCGATTGGATCGTGGTTGCGACCGGGCATTTCTCCGTGCCGAACGTTCCACAGTTCCCTGGGGTCGAGTCGTTCCCCGGACGCGTGATGCACGCACACGACTTCCGCAGCGCCGACGAGTTCAAGGGCAAGGATTTGCTCGTGGTTGGCGCGAGCTATTCAGCGGAAGATATCGCCTTGCAGTCTCACAAATACGGGGCGAAATCCGTCACCATGTGCTGGCGCACGCAGCCGATGGGATTCAAATGGCCGAAGGGGATGGATGAGCGTCCGCTGCTGACCAAGATCGAAGGAAGAACCGTGCACTTCAAAGACGGCTCGAGCAAGGAGTTCGATGCCATCGTCCTCTGTACGGGCTATCAGCACCATTTCCCATTTCTGGCGGACGACTTGAAGCTGCGCACGCACAACCGCATGCATCCGCCGCATCTCTACAAGGGCATCTTCTGGATCGACAATCCTAAGGTCGCTTATCTCGGCATGCAGGACCAGTTCTACACCTTCTCAATGTTCGACGCGCAAGCCTGGTACGCTCGGGACGTGATCATGGGAAGGATTAAGCTGCCGTCGAAAGCGGAAATGCAAAAGGACGACGACGCCTGGGTCAAGCGCGAGGAGGCGCTGAAGGATGCCTTTGAGAAGATCGACTTCCAAGCCGACTATGTCCGCGACCTATGCGCTGCGATCGACTACCCGAAATTCGACATCGACATGACGGTCGACGAATTCAAGGAGTGGGAACACGACAAGGAGCATTCGATCCTTGGCTATCGGAATAAGGCATTCAAATCACCTTGCACGGGAACGATGGCGCCCGTTTACCACACGCCCTGGTTCGAGGCGATGGACGATTCGATGAAGACCTTCCTCGCGGTCAAGGGAAAGGCCGCCGCGGAATAGGTGCCCGCTTCCGGCTCAGGAGCGAACCCGCGTCTTGTCCGGATCGTAGTGCGGAAAGCGCACGATGCGCGCCGGTAGCCGCTTTTGGTGACCATCAAGCTTGCCGACCTCTACCTCTGTCCCGAGCTCGCAATGGGCGACATCGAGCCGGGCGAGCGCGATGGTCTTCTGCAGGATGGGCGAGCGCGTGGCGCTGGTGACAACGCCCACCTGGGCGCGGCCGATATGTACGCAATCGCTGTGTCCAACGGCTTCGTCACCATCCATTTCGAGTCCGACGAGTTTTCGTTGCGGGTGCTCGCTCCGCCGCAGCAATGCCTCGCGGCCGATGAAATCCTCGTTCTTGCCCTTGAGTGGCACGGTGAAACCGATGCCGGCTTCGAACGGATCGGTCTGATCGCAAAATTCGTAACCGGCGAAGACGAGACCCGCCTCGATACGCACCATGTCCAGCGCTTGCAGGCCGAACGGCATCAATCCATGCGGTTGGCCAGCCTGCCAGATGGCATCGAATACCGTAAGCGCATCCTTAGGATGGCAGAAGACTTCGTAGCCGAGCTCGCCGGTATAGCCCGTGCGTGAGACCACCACTGGCACCCCATCAAAGCCGCCGATGCGCCCGATGGTGAAGCGGAACCAGCCAAGCTCCTCTAACGCCGCCTGTGCTGGCGGCGCCCAGATCACTTCACGCAAGATATCGCGGCTTTTTGGTCCTTGGACGGCCACGTTGTGAAGTTGATCGGTGGAAGAGCGCACCCAGGCCTTCAATCCCAGTTTCCCAGCAAGTTCGCGCAACCAGATGCCGCTGTAATCGTCTCCGCCGATCCAGCGAAAATTGTTCTCGCCAAGCCGAAATAGCGTCCCGTCGTCGAGTATACCGCCATGCTCGTAGCACATGGCGGTGTAGACGACTTGGCCGGTCGTCAGTTTCCGCACATTGCGAGTGAGCGTGTATTGCAGCAGTGATTCTGCGTCAGGTCCGGTCACCTCGAATTTGCGCAGGGGCGACAGATCCATGATTACCGCCCGCTGGCGACAGGCCCAATATTCGGCGACCGGTCCGGCATTGGAGAACTTCGGCAGCCAATAGCCCCGATAATCGATGTAGTTGCGCGTCAGCGCCGAAAACCGCGGATGGAACGCAGTCTCGCGCGTGAGCTGGGGTTCGGCGTCTGGCGTCATCCTGTAGGCCACTCCTCTGGAGAATCTCTGCTTATCGGAATAGGTCCGCACATGGATGTCGGTGGGGTTCCATCCATTGGAAGGATCGATGTCGTCAGGGCAGGCTGAGGAGACGCACACGAGGTCTGTAAGCGCGCGCAGCAAAACATAATCGCCGGCGCGCGACCACGGCTCGTCGAAGTAGAGCACGTTCTGGTCATCGATGCGCGTGTTATAGAAGAAGTTGAGCGCCATCCAGCCCTTGCGCGCAGCAATGCCGTAAGGCGCGAGCTCGGCGTTGAAATTGTCAGTGCAATTGACGTGGCCGGGATAACCTTGATCGTCATAATAGCGAGCGTTGCAGGCAAGCCCGAAGGCGTCGTGGCGGCCAACTGTGTCGCGCACCTCCTCCACCAGCGCCTCCATTTCCTGATCGAAAGCTTTCGAGCGGAGCCCTGGGTGCGGATAGCTCTGTCCCATCAGTGAGCGCGTTGTGGTGACGTCGAGCGGGTGCTCTACGCCCTTTTCTAACTTGCGCGCGGCGAAGCACTGGAAGTCGGTGCACTGGCGCCCGGCGACATCGATGATTTGAATATATTCACCAGCGCGGACGAAATAGGCCCTTGCCTTCGCGCTGTTGACGCGGATGTCTTGCAACGGCTCCGCGAGCGGCTCGGGCAGGATTGTCTCATTCAACGGACGCAAGTGGCTGCGCCAAATATGAAGGCGGAGCGGCGTCGCCGTGGCCTGCGAATCCGCGGCCATCGCCCCGCCTGGCGCTCCAACGATCAGCACGCCGTCACGTGAAACGGTGAACTCGCTTGTGTCTCCCGGCCGGGATTCGCCGCCGAACAGCGTGACGGCCCCCGCGGCGGCAAGATCAACGCCGCGCCGCTCGATCCCGGCGCGAACCGAGCGCGCGCTCTCGTTATTCCCACTTAAGACTCGCTTCAGGCCGCCCGCATCGCTGTCGCCGCGGGCGCCGATGATCGAGGCATCAATGGCGCCCATGGCATCTGCGGCCACCATTTCGCAGAGCTGCATGCCTTCCACATCGACGACCCGGACCCGGTCGCCGGCATGGATCGGCACGGCGATGGCGCCGCCGCCGGGCACGGTGTAACGCTCCTCGCCCGGCGCAAGGGTCGGTATTCCAGGGCGCAGGATGACCGAAGGCCGCGGTGGGCCTAGGCGTACGATCTGGTCGCTGTCAACCTTCAGCAAATGCGTTTTCCGTCGTCAGCTCAATATACCGATACCGTAGCATGACCTCTGGTCATACTCACTCATATAAGGGTGCCAATGATGGGACGCTGCCTATGAATGAAAACGAACTGAAGAAGCCATGGCTTTCAAGCGCAGAAGACGATGACGTCTTCAGCGATATCCTGGAGAGCCGGCATTTGGTCGTGTTCCCATGGCTGATCGAGATCATCCTCGGATTAAGGCCCGCTTCGGTCCTGGTCGTCGTCACGCATCCCTGCTTCAGGGAGGAAAGCTATTCATCGCTCAAAACCCAATTCAAGAACGAGGACTACTTGCAGAATGGTGCCTCCTTCGGTGGTCGTTGACCGGGACAAGGCGATCCAGTTCGTTGACTACCACTGGAACCTATCAACCATGCATAAGCAGTCGCGCGAAGTTGGATTTCGGATGCCAGCGCTGGCGGAGCTGCCTGACGCGCCCGGCGGCAATCCGCGCGGCGCGCCCTGGCTGTGCTTTGAATTCGATAAAGCGTAGCCGCCGCGGAACGAGTAACACTTACCGTCCCGCATCAATCGACCGGAACAACGGACATCCTCAATTCATCATGGACGCGCTGGGCCGTGCCAATCCGGCGCCTATCTGAGATTTGCTTCTGGCCGCAAGCATCGTGGCGCTGGCGGGTGGCCGAGTCGCAGCGTCAAAAGTGATCGAAATTAGCGTTCCGCGCGTGCCAGACTTGATTTCGAAGGAAGCGCCGAGCTGCTGAGCAAGCGCACGCACGAGCTTAAGTCCAACACCGGTTCCTTGCACCGCGTTCTGGATGCCCACACCATTATCTTCCACCGACAGGCATAATTGAGCGCCGCATTTATCGAGTCTGGCTCTGATGATACCCGGGCGGTCATTGGGAAATGCGTATTTGATCGCATTGATCAGAAGCTCGTTGACGATGAGTCCGAGAGGCACGGCATCGGCCATGGGAAGACAGTGACTGACGGCCGCGCACTCGATTGAGATGGGACGCACCGAGACTACGGACAATCTTATGTCATCACACAACTCTTGCATGAAAGCCCGAGTGTCAAAGGACCCAGCGTTATTGCCGGCGCAGAGCCGACCGTGAATGCGCGTCATGATGCTCACCTGCTCGATTGCGTCTTCAAGGGCAGACTTCGCCTGGGGGTCCACAACCAAGATTGATTTTTGCCTCAGGAGCGCTGCGACCGTGGCAAAATTGTTCGCCACGCGATGAACGAGCTCAGAGAGCAACACCGACTTTTGTTTTTCAAGAGCGGCAAGCGATAGATTCGTGCGGCTCGTCGCGAGTGCGGCGTTGCTCAGGCCGGCGATTATCAGGACCGCCCCAACAGAGAAAAGCGCGTATAATTCGATCTTAATGAGATCTGCTGCGTGATAGATGTATATCGAGCCGCCCGGATCGAAGAAATGCAGTGACAGTAACGAACTAAGGCCTACCGCGAAAAATCCGATGGGGAGGCCGAATAACACGGTGCAGCCAACCGTGATCGCGAAGAAGAGCAGAAATGGCTCACCCGGCACCTCGGTCTCGATGGGAATCTGAAAAAAATAGGCCGCGGCGATGGCGAAGCCCGTTATCGCAATGCGAACCCAGCGGGGAAGAGTGTTTGTCGCTTCCAAAAAAGCCAGCATTCCGACGACCTAAACTTGACACTTTCGTTCCCCCCGAGAGATCTCGATTTCGCTACGAAGCGACCACGATTGCGGTCTTTTTTGGTGAGCCATGCTGCGGCAAACCATCGCTCTCTTAGGCATCCAGCGCCATCCAAAGCGCATGCAGGCCCTCAGAAGTCTCACGTATCGGAGGGACCACCCTCACATCGGAACTGGGAATGCGGCCTCAACGCCTCGGAAACGCAGCCCGTTCCAAACAGGAAAGCGGAAGCAGTGAAGTAGCTGCGTCAAATGCCACGCCCTCGGCGACCGAGACCCTCCAAGAAGAAAATTTCGCTCGGAGGCTTCGCAAAAGGAACTCCGGGATTAGCTCCTCGTTGAGCGCTGAAACTGGAGGAATGACGTGGCCAATCAGAATTTCAATCAAGGATCCGGCACCGCCCGCGGCCGCCGAACAACGCCGAATATAGAAGCCGGCGAGAAAAATACGCCCGGCTCAAGCACTGGCACGTCTCGGTATGCGCAGAAAGCAACCGAGGCTGCGTCGACGCTGACCTCGCAGGTCCAAGGCGTCTTGGACGAACAGGTCGTCAAAGGTGCGAGGATGATGACCAACGTAGCCAACTCGGTAAGGCGGGCGGCCGAGGAGCTCGACAGCGATGCCCCGCAAATAGCGGGCCTCGTGCGCGGAGCGGCTGATCGTCTCGAAGAGTACTCGCACACTCTGGAGGACCAATCAGTCAGCGACATCTACCAGGCTGCCTCTGAATTCACTCGTCGTCAGCCTGTAGTTGTGTTCGGCGTCGCCGCGCTAGCCGGCTTCTTTGCGTTGCGAACTCTCAAGAGCAGTTCACGCGCTTCGATGTCGCAAAGCGCGGCAGACAGGCCGGGTAGCAGTCTACACGGCGAGGACTACTATGGCTCATGAGCGGTTCAACCAACCAAGTTTGCCGGAAGCGTTGTCTGGCGTCGTAAGCGACTTGGCGGAGCTATTTCAAAAAGAGTTGCGGCTGGCACGTGCCGAGCTCTCTTCGAATATTTCCACAAAGATCCGCGGCGGCATTTGGCTCGGCATAGCCGGCCTGCTTGGCCTGCTTGCTCTTATCCTCATTCTGGGCGCGTTGGTCGCATGGATCGTCACGTTCGGAGTCAGCTTGCATCTCGCATTCTTAATCGTCGCTGCAGGAGTCGCAGTGATAGCGGTTCTTGCCTATTACGCTGGCCGCAGTGAAGCTCGGGCCGAGATCGCCCCCGCAAGGACCATGAATCAAGTCAGGCAAGATATCGAGACAGCTAAGGAGCAGCTAACATGACGAGCTATGGAACGAGAGAGGGCGGGACTAAGTGGATAATGGGCGCCATGACGCGCAATCCGGAAGGTCTGCTCCTTTTAGCCGCTGGGTGTGCCCTGCTGATGCGGAGTGGCCGCGGCAAATCGCCGAGGCGCGATTACACTGAAGCTTTCCCGACGAGCCGGAGTGGCCGTCAAAATGGCGGCCACGGTGAAAACAGCATGCCTGGAGGACGTGTCGCGGAAGCGGCTCGACGAGCAGGAGAATACGTTTCTGAGGCGACCGACAGGGTGTCCGAGACAGCGCGCTCCTATGCCTCGGCGGCGGCGGAGTACGCGGATGAGGCCTCGCGGCTTGCGGCGGAACGAACCAGGCGTGTGGCCGACCAGGCTCTCGATAAGGCAGACTATGTCGTTCGCGAGCAACCCTGGGCAGTCGCGCTGGCAGGCGTCGTTGCCGGCGCTGCAATTGCCGCAGCCTTTCCCCCGACGCGAATTGAGAAGCGAACGCTGGGCGGAGTGGGAGAGCGCTTAAGATCCGCAGTCGGAAGCGCAGGCGAACAGCTTAAGCAAGCCGGAATGCAAGCGGGTGAAAGGCTCAGCGAAGTCGCGGAAGAACGAGGACTGACCAGCGAGGGGCTTAAGGAAGCGGCTCGCCAAGTGGGCGAGAGCTTCAGTTCGGCGCTTACTGGTGAGCAACCAAGTTCGGGTCAAGCCGCGCAGAAGACGCGACCTGGTGCGCACTCTGGATCGCAAACGGAAGTCCCTCGGGTCCAGTCAGGAACTGGGCGGCAGCACTCCAATAAAGGCAGTGGTTCGACCGGCAGGTCTCCCGGGACGACGCCGAGCGGAGGACGCAGGTGACCGACAACATATCCAAATTGGAGTTTGAAGTTGCGGAGGCTCGAGCCAAGCTCGCAAGAGACTTGGCGTTTCTGCGCTCGCCACAAACATATCGGAAGTTCACGGCGGGATTGAAATCCGAAGCGCAATCTGTTGTTAAACGCGTGGGTGCCGATCTGAAGGCGCGAGCTGCCGCCAATCCCAGTGCTGCTTTGGCTATCGGAGCGGGTCTCGCTTGGAGGCTATTAAAGCACCCACCAATTGCAACGGCGCTCGTCGGCGCAGGCGTGCTTAGCCTTTGGCGAACAACTCCGATCGCTGTTGACGAGGAGGATTATTTGACGGCGGCGCAACAGCGCTTCGGGGAGCAGATTGGTGAGGCAGTAGAAACTGTAAAGGAGTACGCCGCGGAAACCGCCGTCGCTGCTCGAGAACAAGCTGGTACTTATGCAAAGTCTGCGGGGGACACTATCGAGAGGCTAGCTGCCTCAGCGGCCGAGAAAGCAGCCGAGAGGATTGAAAACGGGCGTGAAGCCGCGGCGTATGCAAGATCGCAATTCGACCAGGTTACTGGCGACGAAGATTTTCGCGATAAGCTCTTGTTGGGAGTTGCAGGATTGGCTGTCGCAGCTGCCTTGGGAATTGCTTACGATAGGCGAGACTGAGCAACTGGCTTGGTCGACCTCATGTCTTTGCCGTAGTCAATTCGACTTTGGCGCTTTGGGACCCTCGTCTGTCCCGTCGGACGAATCCGGGACCGTAATCCTGAGATAATTTAGCAACTCTTCATCGTTAAATGGCTTCGTCAGGTAGCAGAGCGCGCCGGCGTTCATTGCTCGAGCGCGCGTTGTTGCGTCGGGGAATGCCGTGACAAAAATAGTGGGTATGCGTAGCCCTTTGGCGATCAGCCGCGCCTGTAGATCGAGTCCGCTCGAACGACCTAACTGCCCTTGCGCCTCAGGTCGCACGCCTGACGGCGCGACTTTGCTTGGGTTGGAAGCCAACTTCAGGGCCCTCATCGCGGGCTTTCAACGAGTCCTCTCTAGAAGTGATTATGACCATCATCGCTCGATACGACTGAATTTCGAGCCCTCTAGACTGAGACTGTACATCAGGCCTTCTTGATCGGTGACGAAGGCCACAATAGGGCTGGTAAGGCTGTGGGTGTCGATCGATCCGCCGGCACCTAGTGTGACAACCACAATTGAGCCGTCGATTCCGACCTTCCATCCGTAAGCGTTTTGAAAATCAGCCAACGATTGTTCGGTCATGAACACGATGATGATAGATAGAGATTGAACGCCAAGCTGAAAACCTAATGAGGCCGAGATGATGTTGTAATAGCCGGCGGCATTACCATGGGCGATGAGAACGCCTTCTCCGTATTGACCCCCCAGAAGCATCCCCGCCTTGATCACGGAGGGGAACACGAGGACTCCAGGAGCCTTTCGTCCCAGTTCTTCCGCGCTCGGATTTTGCTCCACGAACCTGTGCAAAGTTGCGTTAGCGGCGTCATTGATCTCCTCAGCCGAATTCGCCCTGCTGAGGTTAGGCGTTGTCACCAACATCAAAAATGCAACGAAACCTATTATTGCCTTCATGCCGAGTTCTTCTCTTTGTGCTTTGAGTCCTTTTCTAACATGGACGAATGACGCTGTTGTCGGATTCCTGCCAAGCGGCGCGCAGGCTGCTGGGCAAGCGTCCGCTGAGTGGGATGCGGTCAGGCGGCAACTATGAGTAGGCCAACGCGCTTAGCCAGCGTCTTCAACGCAGACCCACATTTGCCCAGAATGTGATCCACCCCGGCACCGTTCGGGCGCCACGTTCTTATACGTACACCAGTTCTTGGGTTTCCCTTGGCATCCTGCAAAGCCGGGATAGCCCTTATTGCGACCTGCGGTCCAGCACACGGCTATTTGGCCCGCCCGCTCGGCGTTGCATTCAGAGGGCTGGGCTCGGAAGCCTTCGAGCATGAGATGTCCCTGCCTCCACAATCGCCGGTACCAATCACCTTCCAGACATATCCGACGGTCGCACCTGGGGTTGGACCCACGACAGTCGTTGAGCCGGGGGCCATCTGGTGCCAAGGAGTTCCGCTCGGCAGGTAACCCTCGGCATTCGGGCCGTCATTTTGCTTCATGAAGCTTTTTTGCAGATCGGGAGGGAGAATCTGGTCGGGAGCGCCTGCCTCGAGACCCCCGACACCCGGCGATTCGTTTCCATTGACGGCAGAGATCAGTTCGCTGCTCGGTGGGTCCTCATTATCCCCTTGTCCGGAGAGAATGGCGTACTCGTTGCCGGTCCCGTTCTCGATGAGCAATTCGAAACGGTAATCCGCGTTGGGCGCAGCCTAAATGGGTAGCCGACACGGCGCACACATATTGCGCAAGAACTCGATAGACGCGTTCTCAGCTACTACGTTCGACGCGACCCCGATGCTGGAGCCAAGTGAAGACACTCCAGCAAAGCCCTGCCCAGGCGGCACCAATACACCAGCCGGCGAGTACGTCCGTTGGATAGTGAACGCCAAGATAGATTCGACTGATGCCGATCACGATCGTGAGCACAATTGCCAGACCCAAAAAATAGACCTTAAACCAAAAGGACTCATGCAGACCGGCGAGAAGAGCGCCCAGCGTCAGATAGGTGATCGCTGAAAGTGTTGCATGTCCGCTGGGAAAGCTTGAGGTGAACACGCGCGCCGCGTGAGTCACAAAATCAGGTCGGGGACGCTCATAGGCTAGTTTCAGCAAGTTGCTCAGAAGGACGCCTCCTAGGAACGCGAGTGAGACCCAAAGCGCGGCGGAGCGCCGATGTGCCAACAGGAGATAGAGAAGTACAGCACCAGTGATGATGATGAGCACTGCGTAGCTGCCCAAAGCTGTGATGTCGCGGGCCATCTCCTCCATCCATGGCGGTCCAATCGCGTTCGACAGATCGTTGGCGTGGCGAAAGAGTAGAACAACCGTCTGATCGAACTTGGCGGAGTCACCTTCGATAACCTCCTCCGCGATATGCCCGAATGTTAGAATCAAGCCGGCGATGACGAATAGTGAGATCAAAATCCGAATCTCGGGCCTGCCGAGGAGTCCTGACCGCGGGCTTGGCCTAGCTTTGTTCGGCCGAATTACGGGATTTTCTTTCAATTTGGCCATACCAGCTTCTCAAAGAAACGCAGTCTCGCTCACATGAGCAGGTTGTTCCGTGTGCTTGTTATCATCAACCCCGGCGCCTCGAGAGCGGAGGCTGCATTGCCGGCCGTGTCCTCGTGGTTCTCATAGAACAGCGACGCCACCATTGTCGTGGCGAAGTCTAAGAAGGATCGCAAGCGTGAGCTTGAAGTACGCGGCAGGAAGGCAGAGCTGATTGTGATCGGGGGTGGCGATGGAACAATCTCCAAAGCCCTTCCCCAATTGCTGAAGCTCGGCAAGCCTTTCGCGGTTTTACCGCTCGGAACAGCCAACGATTTCGCTCGATACTATCGAGCTGCGAATGGACCCGATCCAGGCAGCCGAAGTCGCCCTCAGGTCGGAAGCACAGAATCGATGTGGGCCTGGCAAACGGCCATCCTTATCTCAATGTTGCAAGCGTGGGAATTGCGTCCAGGGTCGCTGCGCGCCAATCAAAAGACCTGAAGCAGAAGTGGCGCGTTTTGGCTTATACGATAGCTCTCCTGCGCTCAGTGCGCGACCTCAAGCCTTTCTTTGTACAGCTCGACCTCGATTCCTCGCCGACTTGGTCGGGGTGGGTCTATCAGGTGAGCGTTGGCAATGGTCGGTATCACGGCGGTGGCCTTAAGGTTGCGGAAGATGCCGCGATAGATGATGGCAAGCTCGATCTATATCTCATCTATCCGTGCCGGCTTTGGCAGCTCGCCACGTCCCTAATCCATTTGAAGTTCGGTATTTCCGAGCCTGCGGTGTTAAAGCGGCTGACTGCTGTCAGCGTATCACTGCGCACCTATAGACCGCGTCCGGTCGATGCTGATGGCGAGCTCGTGACGAAGACCCCCACGCAATTTGAGCTCCATCCCAAGGCGCTGACAGAGATTGTTCCGCACAAGCGGCCGCTCGATTCATCGATCTAGCATACGAGGAATGACGTTGGCCGCTTTTTGCCTCCGACTCGCTTGCACCGTTGGTATATCTTGATCGGATTGGTGCGAGGTGTGGCTAACCGCCTTGGGAGGAAACCTTCTGACCGTAGGTGGCACCTCCGACCCGCAAGGCGCTATCAGCAATTCGACCGGAAACGTGACCATCAGCAACAATCTTGTCGTCACCAGCATCTCCGACCTGCAAAGCACCATCAGCAATTCGACCAGAAACGTGACCATCGGCGACAATCTCACCGTGACCGGGGCTACCACCACAAAACGGAGAACGTGGCCGCCCCAGTTGCCCCCGCCTTTCAGGCGGCAAACTCGCCTATGCAGCTTGGCGTCACTTTCGCCAATCTGCGTAACAGGAATATCGACCTTTCGCCCGTAGTTGCCGCGTCGCCAGAGTCCAGCAAACCACCACAGATCACACGAGAGAATGTCTTACGGCTGGCGGGATTTTTTCCCACCAAGCCCTTGCAGGTCCAATTTCGGTTACTCGCCTTGCAACGTCTCATGCGGAAGTGGTCAAAGGCGTAAGACCCGCATCGCGACCATCTATACCGGACGAATCGACCTGGACCGCAGACGCCCCGGGGCATCATCCCTGATGCGGAAACTGAAGCTTTCCTGCGTCTAGAACGAAAGCGATCCCTGGAATTTTAGCGCCGTGTCGGACGTCGCGTCCGTCAGACCGAATTGCAAGCCAATATTGAACGACAATTGCATCTCCGAAGGGCCGGACGCCTTCTCATTGTCGTTGTCTCCCTTGGCCTCCTCCTCCTCACCCTCCTCTTCCTTCTTCCCGGGCTTCCAGAACAGGGTCGGGCCGATGCTGTGGTTCTGCTGGTTGAACGAGCCCGCATGGGAAAGGTCCTCGATCTCGCCGAACATTTCGACGCCCATGCCCCAATGCTTGGCGAAATCATATTCAGCGCGCCAGCCATATTCGAAACCAAGATCATCTGTCTCCCGGTTTGGGCCGGCCTGACCTGTGAAAAGAGGGTTGAGCGTGATCAACAGGTTTTTGTTCGCTAGTTCCATGATGGGTCCAAAGCCGAATGTGTCGGGTTCACCATTAGTGGACTTCGCATAGCCACCCTGGAAGGACAGAGCGATGCCGTCATCCTTTCGCTTGATCAAGGCGAACTCGGGTTCGAACTCCACACTGCTGGCCTCTAAATCCTCGTGCAGAGGCTGCTCCAAACCGACGGTTAATTGCAAAAGGAACCAATTGGTGAAGCTGTGTTGCAGTTCGAACTCATGACTCTGGACGAGGTCGTTTGCATTCTCGTTGTTTTGGGTAACTTCGGGCACTCCCCAATGATAGGCGCCTCGATATTCGAATTCGGTCTCGCCTTTCTCAATGGTCGCTTCCTGGATTTGGAATTCGGCTAGAGCGTGCGTGGGCAGCGCAATGGCCGCTGCCGCGGCGAGCGTCGCGCTACAAAGGATGCGTGTGTGTTGCAAGAACAGCCCCCCGGTGTGTGTCTCGCAACCTCATATTGGCCACGCGATCTTAGGCGAAGCAAGAGCAACCATCGGCTACTGTTGTCCCTCTACAAAGTTGGAAAACCTGCAACTGGGCGTCTTTTCCGAGGTGCGGCAAAAGATTTGCCAAAGCCCTGAGCTGTCCGTGTTAACCTCTGTAACGAACAATCATCCTTCATGCGCCGCCCCCCAAGGTTGCGAAAGCAGGTGTCCGAGGGCCCCCGTAAAAGGTGGGCCCCTTTTTTATTCCGATCGAGATCGCAACGCGAGATGGCCTATCCCTTCTTCACTATCGGACATTCCACGCGCACCGTGTCTCAATTCGTGGACCTGTTTCAAGCGTCACAAATTGAGTTCGTGGTTGATGTTCGCCACATACCGCGCTCACGCACCAACCCGCAATTCAACCGAGAAACATTGGCCGAAGAGTTGGCTATGGTTCAAATAGGGTATGCCCACGTGGCTGCGCTTGGCGGATTGCGAAATCGGTCGAGAGTCGATGTTTCGCCCAACCTTTTCTGGGACAACCTCAGTTTCCGAAACTACGCGGATTACGCAATGACGCAGGAGTTCCATCAGGGTCTGAGACAGCTCAAGGATTGCGGGCATGATCGGTGCACTGCGGTCATGTGTGCAGAAGCCGTTTGGTGGAGGTGCCACCGGTGGATCATTGCCGATTATCTTATTCGCGCTGGCGAAGACGTATTCCACATTCTTAACACGAACCATGTCGATCAGGCGCGGCTTACCCCTGGCGCAATTCCGCAGCCCGATGGCACCATCATTTATCCGGCACGGAGGTCGAGCGCCTTGACCGGATGATAACGTCGGTATTGGCTCGTTTCAGGCATTGAGGTCTGTGTCGCCAATGTCTGCTTTCCGCTCTGTCGAACACCGGCATGCGTTCGGCGCCAAGTGCCAGCGCGGACCTCTCCATGAGAGTTTGGTCTCAACCCCCCGGTAGACGTTCAGGCCAAGCTTGATCGTGTCGTCTTCGCGCTCAAAGAAGCAGAATGTCAATCGCTATGATCAGACCGAGCGCAACCCTTTGCCGGCGCTGTTGCGCAGGTACGAACGGAATGCCGCCACAAGAATGCGAAGTCCCATTTCTTCCCTCGGGAGCCCCAGCGCCTTTACTATTCCTCTAGCGTATGAGGGTCTCGCCCCAGGTCGAATTTTTAGGGAATGAGGTACCCGCAAACAAATGCTGTCGGACAACACTCGAAAAATTAAATCAACTCTCAGCGCTTCGTGAGGCACGGGAAACCCACGCCAGAGGCTAAGTCCTCCATAGGGTGCGTACTCATTTGGAACACGGTGATGCGTGGAGGGTTGTGCCGCCACAACAAGTGTCGAGATGATGACGAAGGGCTACAGTCCCGTCGTCTGGCGGAGAGAGGCATGAAAAAAATTCGTGTTTCAATTTGTGCGTTTTTGGCCGCCGCGTTTTGCGCCGTCGCAGCCAGCGCAGCAACGACCCCTTGGTCACACGAGCAGGACCGCGACCTGGGCTTTCGCTTTTGATATCCGCGCGCCTTGTTTAGCCAGATCGAGGGAGATGGAAAGCGGGCCTTCCACTATTTCATGTCGCCGAACTCAGAAGCGAAATTCATGGTTGGAGCTTGGAACAATCGCGAAGGCCGCACCCCTGATCAATTTAAGCGCTGGCTCATGACAAATATCGGCGGCTACGACGAGGTGACCTACCGGCCACGTGGTCGCTCATGGTTTGTCTTGAGCGGCTACCGCGGTGATGACATTTATTATGAGAAGGTGATGTTCTCCTGCGGTGGGCAAGTGGTCAATGTCATGGCTGTCACCTACCCGAGCGGAGAAAGGAACCTCTACAATCCGGTGGTGGAGCGGATGGAAGATAGTTTCAAGCCGGCACGGTCCTGCTCTTGAGGATTGTCGCTTTTGTGAAATAGCACGATATGGGAGTGTTCCCTGACCTCCACAGCTTTAGATGCCATGCCCTTGACCCCTCCCCAGACTCGGTATGACGTTCACAGAAACTGAAAGGAGGACAGAATGGACAATGAGGCAGAAGGTAATAAAGCGAACGAGGCCACTCTCACATCCAGTGCACAAGAGGCGATCGGCGACGCCGCCAAAGCAAATGTGAACGCTGCGCTTGAGGTCGCAAAGAGCGCAGTCGGGTCGTTCGTTGGTGCTCTCACTGGCGAACAGAGGAAGCCACGCACCGCCAAGCGGAGCTCTAGAAGGAAGAAGGCTAGCTCCACGGGAGCCGCGAGCACGCAGCGCAAGGCAAAGCGTTCCGCTGGTCGCAAACGGTCTCCTGTTGCGGCAGGTCGCAAAGCTACGAGAAAATCTCCTGCCAGGCAGCGATCCGGCACACGGAGAACTGGTTCTGCCGCTACGACTCGCAGATCTGGAAAAAAGGCTGCGACGGCGAGAACAGCCCGCAAGTCTCCTCAAGCGAAGCGACGCACTTCGAAAGCGCGGACCTCCAAAGCTCGTGGACGTTCCACTAAACGGCGCGCCCGCTGAGAGCAGAAAGGAGCAGCTGCCACGGGCGCGGCTGCCGACTATCTCGCCTGGCAAGTGTCGCAAGAGAACTGTTCTTCATCGTACTTGCAGCTCCACAATTTGCTGCTCGATTTCCTCGCGCTCAGCGATAAGTCTGTTGAGTGCTGTGTCAGCATTAGGCTCCGCACCACGAACGACCGCTTCCTGCCACTCGTAGATCAGCTCCTCAACATAGCTCCGTATCCGAGTGTAGTCGCTGGTTTGCATGGCTTTTGGATCGCCCAAATGCCGTTCCTCTGCTACAAGCATCTCGATCTCTCGAGTCTTTGCAGCCAATTTGGCCTGAAGTTTTTCTAACTGATTGTCGACATCACTCATCGACGGGCGCCTCTTTCGATCTGAAAGTTTAAAGGCTCAGAAGAGCTCAGCTCGATTCGTTGAACCAAATAACGAGAAATTTGGTAGCCAACCGGCAGCCAGACTTAAAATCCGACTCCGCTGAAAGAAGGCAAACTGGCCTGCAGCCGCCACCACAGAAAAGCGCAGAGTACTGGAGTTCGCACCATGACCGACGATCGCCTGAGATCATATGGCGTGCTTCTCCTGAGGCTTTCTCTCGGTACGATGTTTCTAGCGCACAGCGTCATTTATATGCTTCTAACGCTGACATTGTCCGGCACATCCGACTTCTTCAATTTGATCGGACTGCCAAGTTGGCTTGCCTACGCAACTTTTCTTGCCGAGGTAGTCGGTGGCATATTTCTGATTTTGGGCATCCAGACGCGTTGGGTGGCACTTGCCCTTTCGCCAATCCTCATTGGCGGTGAAATCCTTTCTCCTCAACCCCGGCATTTTAGCCGGGGTTATGGCCCTTCGACTGCGGATGATTATGGGCGGCAGACTGGATCGTCTAAGCGTAACTAGGAGTCCAACCCAGCCGCCATAAGGACGCTGCGATTTTGAGGACCCGCTCGCCTTTCGCGGCGGCTCTCGGCGGAGGTGGCCCTAAAAGCCCGCGCGCGCTGGAATCAGTTCCTCGACATAGATTCGCAATCGATCATAATCAGTGCTGTCGCCTACAAGTCGGCATGCGCTCCAACAAAAGACGGTCGGCGGCCGATGTTATTAAGCTGAGCGACCTCCGCGACCGTCAGTTTTTTCCGCGGCGACGCAAGGAATCTACTTGATAGATAATGAGCTAGAAATCCTTCGCGACGCTTTGCGCGAACATGTCAGCGCTCTCGCGATCGACATTGGTCCTCGTACGACGGTAGATGGCAACAGCTTAGTTCTCGCCGCCGACTACATCCATTCAGTCTTCGAGGAGGCCGGCCTCTCTGTGACAAGGCAGGACTACCAATACTATGACCACCGAGTGACGAATGTCCTTGGAACGCTTCCTGTAGACACCGAAGCCTCGGCATACTACGTGGTCGGCGCTCATTACGACACCGTCCCCGGCACTCCGGGTGCAGACGACAATGCGAGCGCTGTCGCCGTGATGCTCGAATTGGCCAGACGCTTACGGCATGAGCGCATTAAGGCCCAGGTTCTCTTCGGTGCCTTCACGCTTGAAGAGCCGCCCGCCTATTTGACGGGTCATCAAGGCAGCCGGATGTTTGTTCGAAGCTGCCAGACCAGCGGTGACCACGTGCTCGGTGCCATTATCTTAGAGATGGTCGGCTTCACGGCACCGCGGCAGCATTATCCATATCTCGCTCGTTGGCCTGGTTATCCTGCAGAAGGAAACTTTATAGGAATCATCGCAAATTGGCGGTCATGGCGCTTCGGACGTGCGGTTCTGCGAGGCTTCCGCAAGAACACAGAGCTACCGGTCGAGTCGCTTTATCTTCCTTTCAATGGGCGAATTTTGCCGGAAACGCGTTTGAGCGACCATGCCTCTTTCTGGGACGCTGGTCTGCCAGCACTTATGGTCACGGATACCGCCTTCTTCCGGAATCCCAACTATCACCTCCCCAGTGACACGATCGATACTCTCGATTTCACATTCATGGCGGAACTCGTCAAAAGTCTCGAACTTGCGCTCCGCGAGCTCCCGCCTGCCTCGACCTAATCATCTCGACCTAGTCATAGAGTGTCCCAAGCGACTTCCGCTTGGTCAGCCAGCGCTCTCGGCAAGTGCCCTGCTTGCCAACATTGGATCGAAAACAAATATGACTAGGAAGAACATGGCCAAGCTTCTCATTATAGGGGCCAGCCGTGGCATCGGACGGGAAACAGTGAAGGCCGCCCTTGCCGCCGGTCACAGCGTTCGCGCCCTGGCGCGCTCGGCCTGGATTATACCCATTCAAAATCCGGGGCTGGAGAAGGTGCCCGGGAACGCACTCGATAGCAGCACGATCCGGAGCGCCCTCCAAGGCGTAGACGTGGTCGTCCAAACGCTCGGTGTTGATATCGCGCCTCGGTCTATCTTCGAGCGCACAACGCTATTTTCACAATCAACCCGCATCCTAGTCGACGCGATGAAGGCTACGGGCGTGAAGCGGTTGATCGCAGTAACCGGCCTCGGTGCAGGCGACAGTCGCGGTCATGGTGGTCTTCTTTACGACGCAGTGGTCTTTCCGCTCTTCTTGAAGCCGCGTCTATGACGACAAGGACGTGCAGGAGTGGATCGTTAGATCCTCGGGACTCGATTGGACCATCGTGCGTCCAGGACTGCTGACAAATCGCCCAGTAATTGGCCGTTACCGCATACTGACGGCGGCTCATGACTGGCGCTTTGGACTCATCAGTCGGGCCGACGTTGCGGACTTCATCGTGCGGCAGGTCGACGACCGCGCACTAATCGGTGCCACACCTCTTCTCATCGGGTGAGCCAAGGAAAGTACCATGGATAATGCAAAAAAAGCGCGTGCGGTTGGTCTCAACCACGTAGCGCTCGAAGTCGGTGACATCGGCGAGGCTCTGGCCTTCTATCGTCGATTGTTCGACTTTGAACTGCGGGGCAAGAGCGCTACTTCCGCCTTTATCGATCTGGGCGATCAATTCCTGGCGGTTCAGAAAGGTCGTACCCAACCTGCAGACGACGGGCGCCATTTCGGACTTGTGGTCGACGACAAGGATGCGGTCCACAAAGCGCTGGCTGAAGCGGGAATCGAACCCCTGCCCGGCCCTTTTCTTGACTTCCGCGATCCATGGGGCAACCGGATCGAGATTGTCAGTTATCAAAACGTCCAATTCACCAAAGCAACCAACGTCCTGCGCGGCATGGGATTGACGCATCTGTCGAAGAACGAGACGGCGATCCAAGAGCTCAACGAGAAGGGCATGGCGCCGAACTGAAGTGGGCGAGTCCCGATTTTCCTGGCTACTCAAAACGCAAGGCCACGATTGGATCAAGTCTCGACGCCCGGTATGCTGGGTAGACACCAAAAATAATGCCTACGAGACAAGCGGACGAACATGACAAGAGGATTGCTTCGGGGCTTATCAGGACCGGCCAGCCTGCTTGCCACGCTATAAACGCCGCGCCGATACAGCCCCCGGTGATTCCGACGCATCCACCTGCCAAGGCCAATGCAACAGCTTCTAGCCAAAGCCACCTCTCAGCCAACTTCCGGCGGGAAACCGGGATAACGCCGCGCAAATTTCGCGAGTCCGTGGATTAAAGTAGGGCCCCTAGGTGGCACAACCAGCGCCGCCGCTTAAATAATCGCTACATATGACCCATCCTGAAGCCGTTCAGCGTAATTCAGGCCGATTTACACTCCGCAATTTTGGCCATCGCTGCCTTGGCATCTGCTCCTGAGCCATACTTGCCTATCATCTTGCAGACCTTTTGCTGGCCTCAGGGTCTCCGAGATCCAAAGCCCCACCCCAAACCTGGTCTTTTTTAAGGACACCAGGACGGCTTGAGCGCGTTGGATAACGGGGCGTTCTTGCGACTCAACCTTTTGGAGGAACGTAATGCTTCGCAAAATTGGCTTAGCGGTCGCTGTCGCAGCGGCAATGATGCTCTCACCGATGGCCTACGCTGGGCATGGTCATGGAGGTCATGGCCATGGAGGACATGGACATGGCCATGGAGGACATGGACATGGCCATGGAGGACATGGACATGGTCATGGTCATGGAGGACATGGCCATGGTCATGGTCATGGAGGACATGGACACGGCCATGGCCACGCTCATTGGAACCATGGTCACTGGAACCACGGGCATGGGCACGGTCATGGCCGATGGTGGCGCGGCCACTGGTATGGCTACGGTGTCGGTGCATGCTGGCGCTGGACACCCGGCGGATACGTCTGGATTTGCTACTAGCCGGGATCTGCTAATTTCTGGAAACTCAGGGCGCCGGTTTCGGACCGGCGTCCTGCTGTTCCAGGGCGGTAGTGGTGTCGCCTGAAGCCAAGGTGGCAAATTTCCCCACGATCGCGGATTTACGCGGCAACCTCACGCTCCATCTCGAGCTCGGCCTGAAGACTTTGGAGGTCGCGAAAAATCGAGGCCACAGCCGCCACACGTCCGTGGCGCTTAAAGCGGAGAAGGCAGTCTTTCTTCATGACGTCGCCGTCAATCTGGATTTCGTCCCAAGCCTCCACGTGACCGACATAGTTGATTGGAACATCATAGTGTTGGCTCCAGAAGAACGGCACCTGATCGAAAGGCGCGCGCTCCCCAATCATGTTCAGCGCCGCGGCTTGTCCTTGGCGTTCGGCGACAACCCAATGCTCGACACGGATGTTCTCACCTGAATGAGGATCTGGCCATCGCGCAATGTCCCCTGCAGCGAATATGCCTTGCGCACTCGTCTCGAGATGTTCGTCGACAGCAATGCCCCGATCGACTCTCAAGCCTGCGTTCTCGCCGAGTTCGAGACGCGGCCGGACACCTATGCCCACAACTACAAGGTCAGCTTCGATCGACTCGCCGTTTTCAAGATGCACGACTTTGTCGATTGCTTTGGGTTTGGTCTCTAGATGAAATATTACTCCGTTCTCTTCATGCAGGGCGCGAATGAAATCGCCCATGTCGGGCCCGAGGATGCGTTCCATTGGTCGCTTGTCGGGTGCAACGACGTGGACTTCGAGCTTACGGGCGCGGAGCGAGGCGGCGACCTCGAGCCCGATGAAGCTCGCGCCGATCACCACTGCCCGATTTGACGTCCTCGCCGCTGCAATGATCGCATCGCTATCGGCAAGAGAACGCAGCGTGTGGACGTGTGGCTGCTCGGCGCCGGGAACCGTAAGACGAACCGGTTCGGCCCCAGTTGCGAGCAGCAGCCGGTCATACGGCAGCCTCTTTCCACCCGAAAGAAGAGCGTGATGCGCGCGAAGATCGAGCCCGACGACACTCTTGCCGAGCCGGACTTCGATGCCATTCTCTTCATAAAAGGCCTCATCCCGCAGCGGCACATAGTCCAAAGGGACTGTGCCAGCGAGATAGTCCTTCGACAGATTTGGACGGTCATAGGGCGGCGCAGCATCGCTACTGAGCATGACTAGGGAATTTTGGTAGCCCACGCGCCGCAACATCTCCGCTGCTGCAAACCCGGCTGCTCCACCACCAACGATCACGATCCGTTCGGGTTCGGCAGTCGGCTCAATACGGGTTCTGGTCTGGGGCTGTTCGCGCTTCTGCCCGACTTTGATCAACCCACCATTTTCCGACACTTCCCAACACGTGATCGGGTTGAGCGCTGGGGCCCGAAGGGCCTCTCCGGTCCGTAAATCGAAACAAGCGTGGTGCCATGGGCAGCGGACGGTGTTGCCGACCATCAGCCCCTCGGCGAGCGGTCCATTGTAGTGGGTGCAGTGGGGCGAGACCGCGAAGATTTCCTGTCCTACCCGCGCTAAAAGAACTGGCTTGCCCCGCGCGTGCCCCACCAGCATTTGGCCGTCGGCCAAGCCCTCAACAGGAATACCCTCGGTAAGATCCGGTCCATTCAGTTTGGTTTCGCCTTGCCCCAAGCTACTTCTCCGGGAGAGGAATGAACTCTGTTTCGTTGGGCACCGGCGCGAACCGGCCTGACTTCCAGTCTTCCTTTGCCTGTTCGATCCTTTCGCGGCGTGAGGAGACGAAATTCCACCAAATGTAGCGCGGTCCCGCCAACGCGGAGCCGCCGAGAAACATCAGGCGTGCATGTTTCTTTGCCCGCACGGTAATGCGGTCGCCTGGCCGAAAGATCAAAAGCCGTGGCGCCTCGAAGTTCTCGTTCGCAATCCCTACCTCACCCTTGACGACATAGATTGCCCGCTCTTCGTAGTCGGGGTCGAGCGGCGCCGTTCTGCCAGGCTCAAGAACCACTTCGGCGTAGAACCATTCGGAGAACATGCCGACGCGTGAGCGTTCGCCAAACACAGATCCGGCAACAACCCGCGCCCATAAACCTTCCACGTCGACCACCGGCAGATCAGCAGCGTCGAAGTGCTGGAAGGAGGGTTCGATCTCCTCATGCTCTTCCGGCAGGGCAATCCAGCTCTGGATCCCAAATAAGCCATCGCCGCCATTGCGCGCGTTCGCTGGCGTGCGCTCGGAATGTGCGATGCCACGCCCCGCGGTCATGAGATTCATCGCGCCCGGCGTGATCTCGAGCGCGTTTCCTTCGCTATCGCGATGCATGACGCGTCCGTCAAAAAGATAGGTCACCGTCGCAAGGCCGATATGGGGATGGGGCCTGACGTCCAAGCCATGTCCCGCAAGAAACTGCGCCGGTCCCATCTGATCGAAAAAGATGAATGGGCCAACCATCTGCCGCTTGTCACTGGGCAAAGCGCGACGCACCTCGAAGCCGTCGCCCAAATCTCGGACTCGCGGAACGACCACGAGTTCCAGCGCATCACAAGATCGCTTATCGCCAAGAATCGGGTCAGCGGAGGGCAACCAACTCATATCGAACCCCGCTTTCCTGCGTCATCGTCACGATTGGCCATACACGGGAACCACGGCTCCTCGCGTGACTTTGTTTTCTGGAGACGCGAGAAACAAAATGGTTGCCGCCACTTCTTCCAATTTAGGCCAAGCTTTGTAGTCCGCCTTGGGCATTGCAGCCCGGTTCGCCGGCGTGTCCATGATCGAAGGCGCAACTGCATTAACGAGAATCCTCTCTTTGGCCACCTCCTCGGAGAGCGCCACCGTCAGTGCGGCGACTGCTGCCTTGCTCGCGGTGTAAGCGACTAGCCCACCTCCGCCGCGCCACTCGAGCGCATGTCGCGCCGCGACGTTGACGATACGGCCGCCTTGACCAGACCGGCTTACTGAGTTGACGGCGGCCGAACAGCAAAGAAAGCAACTGACCAAGTTCATATCAATTAGATGCATCAGATCGCTCTTGCCGGTTTTGGCCACAGGCGCCATGGCAAATCCGCCTGCAACATGGATCGAGGCCCATAGCCTTGGGACTTCGCGAAAGAACCGCTTAACCGCACATTCGTCGGCAAGATCGATACTGCCGAAGAGCCTTACTTGCTTATGCTCTTTGTACGAAAATTTTTGCGCCTCGGTTTCGTGGCGCCAAGGCACGTAGCAGGTCGCACCAGCCTCAACGAGGGCTCCCACGACCGCGGATCCAAGCGCCCCGGTTCCGCCCGTCACGATGACTTCGCGACCCGAGTAATCCATTCAATGACCCCTTCGTATATGGAGCGAAACTCGTTCCCTAGACACTGAACGCGCATCAGGCCTGTTCGGTTTAGGCTATGCAGCAATTTGGAATAACGGCAAATTGCAAACCCGAGTCCGAAGCAAGGCCGGCACGGGCTGGTCGAATATATCCGGGGCGAACTCAATCACCGCGTCAAGAATACGCTGGCGACGGTGCAAGCCATTGCTGCGCAGACCCTCTCAAACAGCAAGTCGATAACGGAGGCACGCAGCGCCTTCGAAGCACGCCTGATGGCCCTATCAAGGGCTTATGACCTTTTAACGCAAGAGAGCTGGGAGGAGCCGACCTGAATAATGTGGTGAGGAAAGCAATCGAACCGCTTGACGCAGAGCAAGGCCGCTTTCACATCGAAGGTCCGAACGTGCAGCTTGCGCCGAGCGCAGCGCTCTCGTTCGCGATGGCACTCCACGAGTTGGCCACGAACGCCGCCAAATATGGCGCGCTCTCCAATGAGCAGGGCCATGTCTCTATCACCTGGCAGATTAGAGGCGGCGGCGAGGAACGCCGTCTACATATGCGCTGGGCCGAGCAAGGAGGCCCGCTCGTGGTCCCGCCCACACGCAAGGGATTTGGCTCGCTCCTGGTCGGCCGCGCCTTGCCGCAGGAGCTGAGGGGGGATGTGCAGATTGACTACCAATCCTCCGGCCTCGTGTGCATGATCGATGCGCCAATAACGAGCGGACCCTAGTGTGGATGACTTAAGCTAATCCTTTTTCGCTTTCCGTTTCTCACACTCACAAGCCAACTTTTGCCAAGCGTCCGCCAATCGCAGCCAGGTCGCTTTCAGGACTGAATCAGCTGACTGCTGCGATAATTTCAAGCACTCCCCTCGGCTTTCTTTCGATAATCGTCGTTGGAGCCCATGTGCCCAACCCCCTGAGGCCGCCCGTGAATAGCTCTTCGCGCGCCGGGCTTCGGCCAAAAAGAAGCCAAGCCTACCGGGGCTCCAGGACCGGGCTTCTGACTCTTTACTCGGTCTCCCTTGGACATCAAATCGTGCGCGACCTCCTACAGTCGGTCGGCCGTTCGGCCGGAAAGTTCCATTTGAGAAGCCGGATATGAGAAGCCAGATAAAAGACTCGCTAATCGCCCTCGGAAGGCGCAGGCTTTACCTATCACCGACATATAACGACAACAGGCTTCGGTGGCTGAGAGAGTCGATCGCTGCGCTCCCGCCTGCCGAATGAAAGGTGGGAGTCATGCGCGGCGATCCGAATCAATGTCGCGAACAAGCTGCTGAATGCGTGCGCCTCGCGAACGAAGGCACAACCCAGCAAAGCCGTGACGACTTCATCGAGCTTGCCAACGTCTGGTTAAAGCTAGCTGCTCAACTCGAGAGCGACAGGGCTCTGCTCGACATGTTGGATAATGCCCGGACGTTCGGGATACGTCGTTTCGCTTAAATGCTCGGATATGGTTTCTCGTTGTAAAAAGGATTCAGCGTGCTTACATCAAGCCATCGACATTTGGCCGGACCGTTGTGGCCGTCTCGCCTTCGCTGATTGCCAGGCGCACGTTCAGACCCTTCCAAAACATCGATGAACAATCTTCAAGGTTAGCGATTGCTCGCCTTGAGTAGGCCTGCACTGACATCAAACGAAAGGACGACCCCGATGATTACGGGAACAGTGAAATTCTACAACGTGCAAAAGGGCTTTGGCTTTATCCAGCCCGATGATGGCGGAAAAGACGTGTTTGTGCATGCGAGCGCGCTCGAGCGCGCCGGAATGCGCAATCTTGTCGAAGGCCAGAAGGTCTCTTTTGATACGCAGCAAGATAGCCGCAGCGGCAAAACCGCAGTCGGCAACATCGAGGCCGCTTGAGGTTCTGGATAAAAGAGAGCCGCCCCCTCGGGGGCGGCTTGTTAGTTCAGATAAAGGCTCAACTTAATCGATGGATGCTCCAGGGAATAAAGCTGTGTCGCGGATGACCGCCGCCAGACGGAACGCTGAGGCCTTGATGAAACCAACCAATACGCGCGAGATAAGTCTGAAGCTTCAGCAGGAGCGAGGGCGCGAGGCGATGGCTGCTAAAACGGAGCGTCTTCGTGAGTTACGATTGGCCAAGGAGGCAGCCGATAGGGAAGTAACCGGCCCTGCACCGAAGCGCAAACCAAAAGTGAAGCGGCGCCGAGTCCGCAGCTTTTAGGTCCAGCGCGAAGTCGCTCAGTCCAACAGCTCAGCAGGGGCGATATAGCGGGCGCCACCAGGTGCCGGTATCGGCACGATATCGTTGAAAAGGAACGTTGTGGGGGAAAACGGGTTTCGAAAAGAGCGAGGAAAGGTGCCTGCACGCCGCAAGTAGAGCACTTGCAAAGTTCCGTCTATAAATGACCGCCTGATTTGGAGGATGCCATGGACACGACCACACTACTGATCATCCTTTTGATTGTTCTCATCTTGTTTGGTGGCGGCTATTACGGTCGCGGGCGCTGGTGGTAAGTTTTCACCGCCATTGAATCGCGCATCTTGGTGTGCGCTGCTACACGCCCAATAAGCTGTGTCAGAAAAGGCGTTTCGAACTGCGCGATCGGACGAAGTCATTCCACTCATTTGAGATAGACATAATGCGTAGCCTCTTCATCGCCGTTGCTGTTATCGGAAGCACTCTCGCTAGTCCGGCCCTTGCGGCCTGGTGGATTGTCCGCTCGTCTGATGAGAAGTGCCTTGTCGTCGACGTTGAACCAAAGGGTGCGGAAAAAGGCGTTACCAAAATTGGCAAAGATGCATATCAAACAGTTGAGGAGGCCGAAGCCGACGTCAAACGGCTTTGCGAAGAAGCAGAATCCAAATCCAAAAACGACAGCAAGGACAATCAGTGATTGGGGCCCGCCGGAGCCTCTCCTTTGGTCAAGATCGACCCTTTTGGTCAAAATCGACCCTCAGCCGGACTAGGTAGTCGCCAGCGGGAGTCCGGCCCGGCCAAGAAGCGACTTGTTGCCGACAGCTGCACAAAGTTGATCGACGGTGATGACTCTGCAAGTTGCCGCTAGGCTGGTGACGAATGGTCTTCGCTTAGTCGATACCCGCTCCTCCACCCACTTCAACATCTTAGTAATACCTTAATAAGAAACTGAGGCAGTTCGGCCCGATGCTTGAGGCGTTCGGACCCGACCAAGGGGGTATCACATGCATGCTGTAACGCCGCGGATGGCGCCGTCGGCGAACTCTAGTTTGGCACTGCCTCCGAGCGCCGAGACGATTGCGCTCTGGCTTGCTCC
>Ga0207675_100000448_pt1 | contig 40003 bp, 41 predicted proteins | sample KBSSwiS42_FD_184305 | JGI IMG/M metagenome (GOLD analysis project Ga0207675, IMG submission 184305) | Switchgrass rhizosphere microbial communities from Kellogg Biological Station, Michigan, USA - KBS Switchgrass S4-2 (SPAdes) (version 2) | ecosystem: Host-associated > Plants > Roots >...
GGCGATTGCCGGCGGACATCCGCCAATCGAAACGACGTCGCCGGGGGTTGCGCGGCTTGGGTAACCCGGCCGCGCGTCTTTTTTCGACAGACGCATTCGCACGATGCTTTGCTCCTCGCTCGCGATCCTGATGTACGCTCGTGTACATTCCGGTCGCTCGCTCGAGGGGCGCCATGCCTGCGGCCCGTTTCGCCGCTAGCGCAGTCACCCAGGGAGAAGGTGATGAAATCAATGGTGTCGATCGTGGCCTTCGCGATGGCGACGAGCGCTGCGGCCGTCGACGTCGAAGGAGTGAAACTCGACGACAAGGCCAGCGTCGGTGGCCAGGAGCTCGTGCTGAACGGCGCCGGCGTACGCAAGCGCGCGATCTTCAAGGTCTACGTCGGCAGTTTGTACGTGCCGGCGAAGGCGCAGACGACGCAGGAGGTGCTGGCGAAGGGTCCGCGGCGCATCCAGCTCAATCTGTTGCGCAACCTGTCGTCCGATCAGCTGATCGAGGCGCTGATGGATGGCCTGAAGCAGAACCTGTCGCCCGCCGAAATGCAGGCGATCGCGGTTCAGAGCGGCGAGATGGCGGCGATCATGAAATCGTTCGGCCAGGCGAAGGAAGGCGGTGTGGTCACGATCGACTTCGTCGGCACGTCGACGAAGATAGGCCTCGATGGTGCCGCACGCGGGACGATCGAGGGTGCTGCCTTCAACGATGCGCTGACGCGAATCTGGATCGGCGAGAATCCGGTGCAGGCGGATCTGAAGAAGGCGATGCTCGGAGGTGCCTGACTTCTGGCTGTCGTCGGGGTACCGGTTGCTCGCGCACGACCAGGATGGCAACCTGCGCGTGACCGACGACTTCCTGCGCAGTTATCTCGCGCGACCCGAGCTGGCACCCGTGCCTGAATCGTGCGCGGCCGAGCTTCGCCTGCACGATGCGCTCATGGCCGATCCGCGGCGCGTCGTCGAAGCAGACGCACTCGCCGGCGTTGCCGATGCGGACGCGCGCGAGAACTACGGCATCTGGCTGCGCTTTCGGGATCGCCTCGTCGCGGCCCCGTCGCTCGAGGCGGCATATATCGGACTCTTCCACGGCGACGGCGTGGATGTGCCGCCGCTCTTCGTCGCGCAGTTGACGCAGGTGATCCTGCGGCACGTGCTCGGCGACAAGCCCGATCCGCTGGCGGCGCGAGCTGCCGAGATGCTGTTTCGCACGCAGAAGATCGCCGTCACCGACGACGGAGCCGTCATGGCCGCCGACGAGGTCACCGTCGAGCTCTTTGCGGACACCGGTGGCTTCGGTTCGCTCGGCGAGTTGCTGGCGACAAACCGCACGCCGCCGCGGAGCGTCGACCTCGACGTGCTCGACGTCGAAAACGGCGCGTCGTACTGGACGCGCGACGAGCGCCACGATCTTTCGGTGAGCCTCAATCGCGGCCGCGCGGCGCTCACGGCGCTGACGCGGGTGATGGAGGACTGGATCGCGCACTTTCTGGGCGTGCGCGTGTCCATTCGTCCCGAGCGGGAAATCGACGACGCGCACTGGGCCTGGCACGTCGGCCTCGACGCGGAAGCGAGCGGTATCCTGAACGACCTTTACAATCGCCAGAACGTCGACGAAGCGCGCATGGGGCGCCTGCTGTGCCTGTTCCGCCTCGATTTCGACGACCCCTCCGACATGCGGCCGGCGCTTGCGGGACGACCGATATGGATGGCGATGGCGATGGACGAGCGTAACCGGCTGCAACTCAAACCGCAGAACCTGCTGATGAACCTGCCGCTTGGACGCATTCAATGAACACACTCGCCATGCCGGAACGTCGATCGCGAAAACTCCGAGGCCGCGCGACGCTTGCCGCCCTGCTGCTCGGCGCGGCTGCGTGGGCGCAGCAGCCGGCCGCGCCGCCGGAAGCCGCCGCACAGCCGCCTGAACCGCCGTCGCAACCGCCGACGGCATCGAAGCTGGACGACAGCGGGGCGTTCACCGCGCTCGCATGGCTTGAAGGTTGTTGGCAGGGCACCGTCAACCAGCGCGAATTCCGCGAGCATTGGCTGCCGCCCCGCGGCGGCATGCTGATCGGCGTCGGACAATCGGTGCTGCGCGGCAAGATGCAGGATTACGAATTCCTGCGCATCGAGCCCAGGAGCGATGGCGTCTTTTTCTCTCAGTTTGGCGGCGATCGCAAGGAAACCTCTTTTCGCCTCGACAAGGTGGTCGGCGAGGACAAGGACACGATCTTCACGTTCGCGAACACCGCGGATGCATTCCCGGCGCGCCTCATCTATCGGCGCGGCACGGAGGGGTGGCTGTACGAGACGATCGAGGGCAAGATGAACGGCGCCGACCGGCAGGTGATCTACCCGCTGCGCCGCGTCGATTGCGAGACGGGCGAGCCGATCGGCAAATAGCGATGACGAATCCGGAATCGTCGCCGCCGGCGAAAAGTGCGGCACTCGTCAATTTCGAAAAGATGCTCGCGGCCGGCAAGGACGGCGCGCTGCTGCGCTTTTCGATCGGGAACGAATACGCGAAGGTGCACGAGTGGGCGAGCGCCGTCGAGCCGCTCGGCAACGCGGTGGCACTGGATCCGCAGTTCACGGCGGCCTGGAAACTGTACGCGCGCGCGTTGCAGGAAACTGGCCGCCCGCGCGAAGCGCTCGCCGCTTACCGGACGGGCATCGATGTCGCGCAGCGCAAGGGTGACCGCCAGGCAGAGAAGGAGATGACCGTCTTCGCGCGCCGAATCGAGCGCGCTCTCGCCGAGTCCTGACACGCGCCCGACACTTACCGGCCGATAGTTCCCAGCTAGCCGCCCGGCAATGCGCCGAGCGACGCGACACCGCGGTTGGCGAGTTCGTCGGCGCGATGATTGCCCGGCGTGTCGGCATGTCCACGCACCCAGTGCCAGCGGATCCGATGCGTCGCCACCAATGTGTCGAGCTCGCGCCACAGCTCGGCGTTCTTGACCGGCTTGCGGTCCGCCGTCAGCCAGCCGTTGCGCTTCCACTTGTGGATCCAGCTCTCGATGCCCTGCTTGACGTATTGCGAATCGAGATACAGGTCGACGGTGCAATCGCGCTTCAGTGCCTCGAGGGCGCGAATCACGGCGGTGAGCTCCATCCGGTTGTTCGTCGTCTGCGGCTCGCCGCCGAAGATCTCCTTCTCGCGGCCGTCGAAAAGCAGCAGCGCGCCCCATCCGCCCGGTCCGGGGTTGCCCTTGCACGCGCCGTCGGTGTAGACGACGACAGGCGTCAACGCGCGATCCGCCCGGCGACGATCCGATGCGTCATCGGTCTAGGGTCGACGCCGTGTCTTGCCGATGCATCGTCGTGAGGCCTTCGCGGGCGCGCGCCGCGGGCGCCAGCGCCTTGCGGCGTTCGCGCCGCTCCCATGCCGGCGTCAACAGGCGCATGCCGATCACCTTCTTCGTCGCGCGAAGGTAGTAGACGCCGCCGGTCAGCGGCCACCAGCGGTCGCCGGTCTTTTCGAAGAACGAGAATCGGCGCAGCCATTTGTCCTGAGTGAACGGCGGAATGTAGCAATCGAAGCGGCCGCCAACAGCATCGAAGCCGAGCAGCGTCAGCCAGTCCTTCAGCCGATAGAGCGTGATGAAGTTGCCGTTCCACGGCGGCGTCGAGCCGCGGCCGAAATAGCGCTTCGTCCCGAACAGCGAGAACGGATTGAAGCCCGAGATGACGATCTGTCCCTCGGGACGCACGACGCGCCACGCCTCGCGCAGCATCAGGTGGGGATCGTCGGTGAACTCGAGCGCGTGCGGCATCACGATGAGGTCGAGCGAATTCTCCGCGAATGGCAAACCGTGCGGATCTGCGATGATGTCGGCGGGTGGATCGTAGTCGAGGCTCCACTTCGAGACCATGCGGCTTTGCGCGAGCAACGGACACTCGGGCAGGCCGATCTGCAGCGCGTGGAAACCGAAGATGTCCGCGACAGTCTCATCGAAGTACGCCTGCTCGCGGTCTTTCAGGTATTCGCCGAGCGGTGTCGTGAGCCAGTGAGCGAGCGTCGTCGACGCCGTCCCCACCCGATCGGAGGCTTGATCCATGACGACGATTATCCCCATCCCTGCTTTCAGGGACAACTACATCTGGGCCCTCTGCAACGGGGCAGATGTCGCCGTCGTCGATCCGGGTGATGCGGCACCAGTCTTGGCGTGGCTCGATGCGAACGACGCGCGGCTGTCGGCGATCATCGCCACGCATCATCATGGTGATCACGTCGGCGGCGTGGCGGCGCTCTGCGACAAGTACGATGTCCCCGTGTTCGGACCCGCGCGAGAATCGATTCCGCGGCGCACGCACGCGCTGGCGGACGGCGATCGCATCGACGTGCCCGGCATCGACGTCGCTTTCGGGCTGCTCGACATTCCGGGCCACACGGCCGGGCATATCGCCTATTACACGTCGGGCGACGACCCGCTGCTTTTCTGCGGCGACACGTTGTTCGCCGCGGGCTGCGGCCGGATCTTCGAGGGCACGCCAAGCCAGATGTGGGCGTCGCTTGCGAAGCTCGCCGCGCTGCCGGCGGCGACGCGCGTTTACTGCGGCCACGAGTACACGCTGGCGAATCTCGCGTTCGCGGAGGCGGTGGAGCCCGACAATGAGGACGTGCGCGCGCGGATCGCCCGCGAGCGCGTGAAGCGCGATCGCGACGCACCGACGCTGCCGTCGACGATCGGCGACGAGCATGCGACCAATCCGTTCCTGCGGGCGGGACTGCCCAATGTGATGGCGAGCGCTGCCGCGCATGCGCGCCGTCCGATGGACAATGTCGTCGACTCGTTCGCGACGCTGCGGCAGTGGAAGAACGATTTCCGGTGACGTGCGTCACAGTCGCTCGGGTTGACGGTCGCAGCGACGCGGCCTACCATCGCCGGGACTTTTGCCGCCTTCCTCTATCGAGCTTCGTAATCGAGTGCACTATCGACGATCACTGATCCTGCCGCTGGTTCTCGCGCTTGCCGCCTGCGCGACACCCGCACCGCCTCCACCGGCCGAGCCGCCGCCCCCAGCGCCGTTGCCGGTGATCGACTTCCCGCCTCCCCCGCAAAAAATCGTCATGGTCGACCCGTTTCAGGGTGCGGCCGCCGATCTCGAGCCGTTGCCGCCCGCCACCGGCGACTTGTGGGATCGCATCGTGCTGGGTTACAAGATTCCCGACCTCGAGGGACCGCTCGTCGAGAAATGGGAGCAGTACTACTCGGAACGTCCCGACTACGTGGCTCGCGTCGTCGAGCGAAGCAGGCGCTACCTGTATCACATCGTCAGCGAAGTCGAGGGGCGCGGCATGCCGCTCGAGATCGCGCTGTTGCCGATCGTCGAGAGCGCATTCAATCCGAACGCGATTTCGGTGAGCCGCGCGTCGGGAATCTGGCAGTTCATGCCGTCGACGGGAACGTCGTACGGCCTCAAGCAGACGTGGTGGTTCGATTCGCGGCGCGACGTCGTTGCCGCAACGAGCGGAGCGCTCGACTACCTGCAGAAGCTCAACGGGGAGTTCAACGACTGGCAGTTGTCGCTCGCCGCGTACAACTGGGGTGAAGGCAACGTGCGGCGCGCGATCGCGCGCAACCGTGCAAAGGGTCTGCCGGCAGACTTCGACAGCCTGACCAAGATGGCCGACGAAACCCGCAATTACGTGCCGAAATTGCAGGCGATCAAGAACATCATTGCCAATCCGGCCCGGTACGGACTGGTGATGGCCGACGTGCCCAACGCGCCTTACTTCGCCGTCGTGCGCACGACGATCCGCATGGACGTGAAGCGGGCGGCCGAGCTTGCCGAACTGCCGATGGACGAGTTCCTCGCGCTGAATCCTCAGCACAACCGGCCGGTGATCTCCGGCGCAGACGACTACGCGATCCTGTTGCCGATCGACAAGGCCGAGATCTTCGCGGCCAAGCTCGATCTCGTCAACCAGCCGCTCGTGTCGTGGCAGGCGCACCGGATGAAGGCGGGCGAGACGCTGGCGCAGGTCGCGATTCGCTACGGTATGTCGATCGAAACGCTGCGATCGGTCAATGGCATCGGACCGCGCCAAACGGTGCCCACCGGCTACGCGCTGCTCGTGCCGATGCAGCGTCCGACGGCGGAGGCGGCGGCGTCGCTGGCCGACGCGGTGTTCACGACGGTGCCGGCCGGCCGCACGTTCTTCCACACGGTCGCGCGCGGCGATACGCTGCAGGGCGTTGCTGCGCGCTACGGCGTGACGACCCAGGATCTGAAGCGCTGGAACAACCTGACGCAGGACGGCGTGCGCAAGGGCCAAAAGCTCCGTGTGACGAGCGACGTGTCGCAGATCAAGGCGGCCGGCCACGGCCGCGCTACCAAAGGCGCGCGCGCGAAAGGCTCGAAGGGCAAGAGCGGCGTGGCCGCCGGGCGTGACCGCCCGGTCAGCGACAGCGGCGCCAAGACGTCGGGCACCCGCATGAGCGCCAACGGCCGCTGATCAGCGTTAAAGCGGCGGCACGGGCGACCAAGCGCCAAATGCAAAACGGGCGACGCGTGGAGCGCCGCCCGTTTTCGTCCGTCCCACGCTTGACGCCGGAACGCTTTACTTTTTAGCCGCGCGCTTTGCGACCTTACGCTTGACGGCCTTCTTCACGGCCCGGCGCTTGACGGCCTTCTTCACGACCTTGCGCTTGACGGCCTTCTTCACGGCCCGGCGCTTGACGGCCTTCTTCACGACACGGCGCTTGACGGCCTTCTTCACGACCCGGCGCTTGATCGCCTTCTTCGCGACCTTGCGCTTGACGGCCTTCTTCACGATCCGGCGCTTGAGCGCCCTCTTCGCGAGGGCTTTCTTGACCGCCCTGCGTTTGATCGCCTTCTTCACCGCAAGCTTCTTTGCCGCCGCGGCCGGAGCCGAAGGCGTCATCATCGACATCATGTCAGCCATCATCTTTGCTTCTCCTGTCTGAGTTCATTTAACTGTTATGGTCCTTCTTGGCAGGTGTCGCCAGTTGCTCCGGGATCCGCGCTCATTTCCAACAAATTCGAGCCGACCCCTTGACAAATCCATTGGCACCTGCTGCCTGCATTGTAGCCACGTTTAGATCTTTTGCAAGATTTGAGCCGCCGATCGAACGGGTCGATCGCGCACTGTTGCGAATCCGCACACCGTTTCCAACGCGCATTGCGCGCGTTTGCGCGCCGCTTCAGCGCGGCTGCGTCGGCAAACGAATTTCGTGTGCGTGAAGTTCGGCGATAGTCTCGCGGCGGCGAATCAGATGCACGGACGCGCCGTCGACGAGCACTTCGCATGCGCGCGGACGCGCGTTGTAGTTCGAGCTCATCGCCATCGCGTACGCCCCGGCCGTCCGGATGGCGAGCAGGTCGTCCTCGGCGATCGCGAGCTTGCGGTCGAGCGCCAGGAAATCACCGCTTTCGCAGATCGGCCCGACGACGTCGAAGTGCCGTGCAGCGTCACCTTCGCGAGGGCGCACCGGGTCGATGGCGTGCCACGCGTCGTACAGCGACGGACGCAACAGATCGTTCATCGCGGCATCGACGACGGCGAAATTGCGCGACGCGCCCGCCTTGACGACACGTACGCGCGTCAGCAGAACGCCTGCGTCGCCGACGAGCCGGCGGCCGGGCTCGAACAGCAACCGCTCGCGCCGGCCCTCGAACAGCCCGCGCACCATCGTCGCGTAGGCGGCGAGCGTGACCGGCACCTCGTCGCGGTAGCGGATGCCAAGCCCGCCACCCAGGTCGACGTGATCGAGCGCGATGCCCTCGGCGGCAAGCGCGTCGACCAGCGCCAGCATCCGTGATGCGGCCTCGCGATACGGTGCGAGCTCGGTGATCTGCGACCCGATGTGCATGTCGATACCGCGAACTACGATGGACGGCATCTGTGCCGCGCGCCGGTACAGCGCGTGCGCATCATCGAGGGCCACCCCGAACTTGCTGTCCTTCAATCCGGTCGCGATGTACGGATGCGTCAGCGGGTCGACGTCCGGATTCACGCGGAAGCTGATCGGTGCGCGCAGGCCCGTTCGTGCCGCCACCGCCGCCAGATGCTCGAGCTCCGAAGCGGATTCGACGTTGAAGCACAGGATGCCTGCGGCAAGCGCCGCTTCCATCTCGGCGTCGCTCTTGCCGACACCCGAGAAGACCACCTTGCGGCAATCGCCGCCGGCGGCGATCACGCGCGCGAGCTCGCCGCCGGACACGATGTCGAACCCGCTGCCGAGCCGCGCGAACAGATCCAGGATCGCGAGCGTCGGATTGGCCTTCATCGCGTAGCAGACGAGATGAGGAATGCCATCGAACGCCGCGTCGTACGTCCGGTAGGCGCTCGTCAGCAGTGCCTGCGAGTACACGTAGCACGGCGTGCCGAACTCGCCGGCCACCGCGGCGAGCGGCACGTCTTCGGCATGCAGCTCGCCGTCGACGTAGTCGAACCCGCTCACGGCTTGCGGTCGGTCGTCGACGACGGCGGTGGCAGCGCGGGCGACGTCGTCGTCGGTGGTATCGCCGGATTGTCGATCGGCGGCGGTGGTGGCGTCGCCACTGCCTTCGGCGCGGGCCGGAGCGGCCCTTTGATCCCGCATGCAGCGACGCCGGCGAGCATCGCCGCCAGCAGCGTGGCGCGAACGGCGCCCCGGAAATGAAATTGACGTAACATCGTGGCGATTCCCCGTTGGCGCAGGCAGTTGTCGCGCGACGGGCCCGCGAATCCTAGCATGGCGACATGGACGAATCGGCTTTCATCGTTGCCGCTGACGCAACGCTCGACAAGATCGGCTTGGCGCTCGACGCGGCGCTCGAGACGAGCGATTCCGATCTCGACTGGAGCCTTCGCGACGGCGTGCTGACGATCGAATGCGACGACGGCAGTCGCGTCATCGTCAATCGCCACGTTCCCAATCGCGAGATCTGGGTCGCCGCCAAGAGCGGCGGCTTCCACTTTCGGGCGCAGCAGGGGCGGTGGCGCGATTCGCGCGGCCAGGAAGAGCTCGCCGCGGCGCTCGCGCGACTGCTGAAGGCGCAGGCGCGGATCAACGTGCGGATGCCGGAGCTGCCGGCGCCCGCGGACCCGTAGTTCAAGCTACCAATAAGGCCGTCCACTCTTCGAGCTGCCGGCGCAGCGCCGCATGTCCGGGCAACAGCGCCTCGACCACTGCCCAGAAGCGCGCCGAGTGGTTGAGCTCGATCATGTGGGCGACCTCGTGCGCGACGACGTATTCGGCGAGCATGGGCGGCAACTGCACGAGCCGCCAGTTGAGCCGGATCTCGCCTTTCGCGTTGCAGCTTCCCCACTCGCTGCGCGCGTTGGAGAGCCGCACCAGCGGCGGCTGCGCCGCGATGCGGGCCACGTAGCCCGCGACGCGTGCGGCGACGAGCGTCCACGCCTGGTCCTTCAGCCAATCGGCGACGCTTGCGGCAACCTCCGCACCGTCGTGGGCGCGCGGATGGCGCACCGTCAGATGGAACATGTCCGCCGCGATCGACGTTCGCTGCGACGCGTGGATCGCGAGTGCCAACGCTTCGCCGCGAAAAACGATCGGCTCGCCCGACTTCCATTCACGCGGCATGACGTCGCGCCGCCGCATTTGCCATTCGTCGAGCGAGCGAACGATCCAGCGGGTGCGCTCGCATAGCGCAAGCTCGATGTCGCGCAGCGTCACCCAGCGCGGTGCGCGCACGGTGAGTCCGTCCAGATGCACTTCGATGCCGATCGATCGGCGCCGCGCACGAATCAGCCTGTATTCAATCGTGCGTCCGGCGAGCACGATCCTGCCCACCTGCCGGGCGGGCGTCTCGCGGTCGCGCTGGGAAGGGTCGAGCCTCATCGCGAATCGGGCGCATCGCGCAGCGGTGAGCCCAGCCGCTGCACTTCACTTTCGATCCACGTCTCGACGGCCAGCATGAGTTCGGCCGCCGTCATCGATGCCGGCGCAATCGGTTTGCCGATCGACAGCGTGACCGTGCCCGCGCGCTTGCCCATCACGCCCTTGGGCCACAACCAACCGGCGTTGTGCGCGATCGGCAGGATGGGCACGTTCATGTCGATGGCGAGGCGCGCAGCCCCCGTCTTGTAGCGGACGCGCTTGTGCACGGGAATACGCGTTCCTTCCGGGTAGAGGACGATCCAGAAGCCCAGGGCGAAGCGTTCGCGTCCCTGATCGGAAATCTGCGCCATCGAGTCCTGCCCGGCCTTGCGGTCGATGGTGATCGGCGATGCCAGCCTGAACGCCCAGCCGAAGAACGGCAGCGACAGCAACTCTTTCTTGGCGACGTACGCGAGCGGTGGCAGGTAACGTGACAGGAACAGGGTCTCCCACGTCGAGCTGTGCTTGCACGCGACGATGTGCGGCGTCGGATGCACGTTCTCGCTGCCGATCACGCGGCTCTTGATGCCGCAGATCCAGCGTGCTCCCCACAGGTTGAGCCCGCACCAGCCGGTGATGTACCGGTAGCGCGCCACCGGCGGCAGCCAGAAAAGCAGCAGCACGGTCATCGCGTACACCGGCGTGACGATCAGCTGAAACAGTGCGAATGCGATCGAGCGCAGCGACGAGACCATGCGCCGGGTCGACGTCAGTCGTCCGCCAGCAAGGCCGACGCGGCGAACGCGAGGTCGGGAAAGATCACGGTGTTCTTCGGGAAGCCTCCGTCGCGCAGCGTCTTTTCTCCCTTGCCCGTCAGCACGAGCATCGGTTGCGCGCCGACCGTCTCGGCCGCCTGCAGATCGCGCAGTCCATCGCCGACGCTCGGCACGCCGGCCATCGCGACGTTGAAGCGGACACCGATCTCCTGCAGCATGCCCGGCTTCGGCTTGCGGCACTCACACCGCGAGTCGGCCGTATGCGGGCAGAAGAACACGGCGTCGACGCGACCGCCTGCGTGCGCGAGCGCGCGATGCATCTTGTCGTGAATCGCGTTCAGCGTCGCGAAATCGAGCAGCCCTCGACCCACACCGGACTGGTTCGTCGCGACGACGACGCGATAGCCGGCATGGTTGAGCCGCGCGATCGCCTCGAGGCTGCCCGGAATCGGCCGCCATTCGTCCGGCGACTTGATGAACTGGTCGCTGTCGTGATTGATGACGCCGTCGCGGTCGAGCACGATCAGCCGCGCAACGCGGGTGGGAACGACGGCATCGGAGCTGAACTGGACCATTGATTGGCAGCCCTGGGCGAAGGGCGGGTCAGGCCGCGAGCTTCGAGATGTCGGCGACGCGGTTCATCGTTGCCGCCACGCGATTGAGCAACGCGAGCCGGTTCGCCCGCAACGCCTCGTCGTCGGCCATCACCATCACGTCGTCGAAGAAGCGATCGACGGCGGGCTTCGCCGACGCGAGCGCCTTCAGTGCACTCGTGTAGTCGCCGTTCGTGCAGTGCTGCTCGATCGCGGGCGTCAGCGCCTCGAACGATTGCCACAAGTCGCGCTCGGCGCCGTCGGTCAACCGCTCGACGTCGATGCCGGCCGCCGCTTCGCCGCCGCTTTTCTTCAGGATGTTGACGATCCGCTTGTTCGCCGCGGACAGCGCGCCCGATTCGGGTAGCGCCTCGAACGCCTTGACGGCTGCGAGCTGGTCGGGGACGAGGTCGATCCGCGACGGCCGCTGCACGAGCACTGCTTCGACCTGGTTGGCCGTGTAGCCCTGCTCGCGCAGGTGGCCACGCAGCCGGTCGTACAGGAAGTCGGCGACGTCCTCGGGGACTGGCTTGGTTGCGACGACGCTGTTGAAGGCCTGGAACGAAAGCCCGAGCAGGCTCGGCAGCGGCAAGTTGAGCCGCTTCTCGATCAGGATGCGCAGCACGCCGATCGCAGCGCGCCGCAATCCGAACGGATCCTTGTCGCCGGTGGGCAGCGCGCCGATGCCGAACAGTCCGGCGAGCGTTTCGAGCTTGTCGGCGAGCGCGACTGCCTGCGCGACGGGCGCTTCGGGAAGCGCGTCGCCGGCATGCCGCGGCCAGTAGTGCTGCGCGATCGCGTCGGCGACCTGTTGCGCTTCTCCGTCGTGGATCGCGTAATAGCGGCCCATTGTTCCCTGCAGTTCGGGAAACTCGCCGACCATGTCCGTGACGAGGTCGGCCTTCGCAAGCTGCGCGGCGCGATCGGACAGCGCGTGGTCGGCGCCGATGCGCGGCCCGATGTTGCGGGCGAGAAAGCGCAATCGCTCGACGCGGTCGCCGAGGGAGCCGAGCTTGTTGTGGTACACGATCGCGCGCAGCGACTCGACGCGACTGGCCAGCGGCTCGCGGCGGTCCTGGTCGAAGAAGAAGCGGGCGTCGGCGAGCCGTGCGCGCAGCACGCGCTCGTTGCCGTGGACGATGGCCGACGAATCGTGCGGTGCGAGGTTGCTCACCATCAGAAAGCGCGCCGTCAGCGCGCCGCTCGCGTCGGCCAGCGCGAAGTACTTCTGGTTCTGCTGCATCGTCAGCACCAGGCATTCCTGCGGCACGGCGAGGAACGCGGCGTCGAACGTGCCGGCGTAGACGGTCGGCCACTCGACGAGCGCAGCGACTTCGTCGAGCAGTGCGTCGGGCATGATCACCGTCGCACCTTGCGCAGCGGCTCGCAACGAATCGGCGATTGCGCCACGGCGCTGCGCGAAACCGGGCAGCACCTTGCCTTCGGCCTCGAGCGTCGGCGCGTAGGCACCGGCCGCGGCGATGGCGATGTCGGCGCGCGACAGGAAGCGATGACCGGAGGTCACGTTGCTGGCGTCGAGGCCGAGCGCCCGCACGGGGACGACCGCCGCACCATGCAGCGCCAGCAGCCGGTGTGCGGGCCGGACGAACGCGACGTCGTTGTAGTAGCCGCCGCGCGCCGGGTAGCGCATCACCTTCGGGATCGGCAACCGCTCGATCGCCACGTCGAGCGCTTCCTGCAGCGCGCGCGAGAGCGATTGCCCCTTTGCGAGGCTGCGCAGGTAGACGTAGTCCGCCTTGCCGTCCGAGGCGACGTGGACGGCATCGGCGCCGTCGACTGCGTCGAGCGAACTCGTCGCGAGATGGGCGCGGCCAAGGGAAGCGAGCTTGCGTTGCAGCGCAAGCGACGGCTGTCCCTGCGCATCGAGTGCCACCTTCGCCGGCATCAGTTTATCGACGACTTCGGCATCGGGTGCGACGGCGCGCACATGCGTGATCGCCACCGCCAGCCGGCGCGGCGTCGCATAAGGCGTTGCGGCCGCAGCGTCGGCGAGCAGGTTGCGGCGACGCAACTCCGCGTACAAGGTGTCGGCAAACGACGCGCCGAGCGCCTTCAGCGACTTGGGCGGCAACTCCTCGGTGACGATCTCGACGACGAGCGTTGCCGCGGCATCGGCCTGCTGCGACGGTTGTGTCGAGTGCGCCGTCATGCGCGGGCCGCGCCGGCGGGCGTTGCAGCGCGCCGATGGCGTTCCGCGAGCATCGGGAACCCGAGCGCCTCGCGCGACTCGACGTATGCCTGCGCCACCTGGCGCGACAGCGTGCGGATGCGGCCGATGTACGCGGCGCGCTCGGTCACCGAGATCGCGCCGCGCGCGTCGAGCAGGTTGAACGTGTGCGCCGCCTTCAGGATCATCTCGTAGCCCGGCAGCGGCAGTTTCGCGTCGAGGAGCCGTTTTGCCTCGCTTTCGAAAAAGCCGAACAGCTCCGTCATTTTCGGTGCGTTCGATTGCTCGAAGTTGTAGGTCGACTGCTCCACCTCGTTCTGGTGGTAGACGTCACCGTATGTCAGCGTCTGCGCAACGCCGTCCTCGGTCGTCTCCGCCCACACGAGGTCGAATACGTTCTCCTTGCCCTGCAGGTACATCGCAAGCCGTTCGAGCCCGTACGTGATCTCGCCGGTGATCGGATTGCAGTCGAGGCCGCCCACCTGCTGGAAATAGGTGAACTGCGTCACTTCCATCCCGTTCAGCCACACCTCCCAGCCCAGGCCCCACGCACCCAGCGTCGGATTCTCCCAGTCGTCCTCGACGAAGCGCACGTCGTTGCTCGTAAGATCGAACCCGAGCGCTTCGAGCGACTCCAGATACAGATCGAGGATGTCGGCAGGCGCGGGCTTCAGCACGACCTGGTACTGGTAGTAATGCTGCATCCGGTTGGGATTCTCGCCGTAGCGTCCATCCTTCGGCCGTCGCGACGGCTGCACGTACGCGGCGCGCCACGGCTCCGGACCGAGCGCGCGCAGGAACGTTGCCGTGTGCGACGTGCCCGCACCGACTTCCATGTCGTAAGGCTGCAGCAGCGCGCAGCCGTGCCGATCCCAGTACCGGTGCAGGTCGAGTATGATTTGCTGGAACGTTTTCATCGCGACCCTGGATTCGCGGGACTTTGCAAAATGCTCGATTTTACCGATATTGCACGATGCCGCCGCAGCCGAGCCGTCTGAGATGAACAACAGCGTAAAGCCGCGAGCGCCGGGCGCGCGGTTCCGGCTCAACCAGCCGCCGGTCATCGCCGAAGCAATCGAAGGCGAAGTGATGGTGATCAACCTCGACAGCGGCGCGTACTACAGCGTATCCGGCGCGGGTGCCGTCGTCTGGAAGGCGCTCCTCGAAGGCGCAACCACGGCAGCGCTGGTGGCCGACGCATCGTCTCGATTCGACGTCGACCGCGCGAAGCTTGCCGGCGATGTCGACCAGTTCGTCGCCGACCTCGTCACCGAAGGAATTCTCGTGCCCGTCGACGATGCGGACAACGGGGCACCCACCGAGCCGCCTGCGGAATCTCGCGGCGCGCCGCACGATGGCAAGGTCCGCTACGACGGCCTGCGCTTCGAGCGCTACGACGACATGCGCGCACTGCTCGTCGTCGATCCCGTGCACGAGGTCGGCGAGTTCGGTTGGCCTTCGCGCACCGGCGACGACGCGCCGAAGTGACGGGGCGCGCCATGCGCCCGATCGGAACGCTGTTCGCATTGCGTGACGCGTTTGAGGCAGCTGCGCCACGCCTTGCGCCACGGCATCGCTATCGGATTGCCGGTTCGCGCGTCGGCATATTTACCGGCGGAGGCGCCGCCACGCTGAACCTGCTGACCGCCTTCGAGCCGCTGCGCGTGAATACGACGGCCACGGTCGAGGACGATCTGTCGGTGTTTGTTTTCGATGGCGCCGCGCTGGAGTTCGATCCGGGCGCGCTGTTGTCCGGGGCGGCCGTCGCAAGCGAAGGCTTGACCGCCGCGCAGGGTGACGGCCTCCAAGCGTTCCTGCAACCCGATATCGGCGTCCTTGCGTTGTACGACGATACGCGCAAGCGCGGTTACATCTGGTGTCGCGACGCCGCGACGCTGCCGTATTACGAATACGCGGCGCCGCTGAAGCACGTGCTGCAATGGTGGATGCTCGCCGGCGGCGGCGTGCTGTTGCACAGCGCCGCGGTTGGCGATAGGACTGGTGGCGTGCTCGTCGCGGGACCCAGCGGTGCGGGCAAATCGAGCACGGCGCTCGCGTGCATCGAGTCGCCGCTGCGCATCGCGGGCGACGACTACGTTGCCGTCGATTGCCGTCCCCCCGTCACGGTCCACGCACTCTATTCGACAGCCAAGGTCGACCGCGCGAGTCTCGGTCGGCATCCATCGCTCGCCGCCTATTTCCGCAACATCGACCGGCCTGACGAGAAGCCGATGCTCTTCGTCCATCAGTTCGCCCCCGACCGCCTGCTGTCGCAGTTCCCGCTGCAGGCGCTCGTCGTTCCGAATGTGGCCGGCGCAACGCGCACGTCCTTCGAGCCCATGGCGGCGGCCGATGCGCTGCGCGCGATCGCGCCGAGCTCGATCCTGCTGTTTCCGCTCGCCGGACGCATCGCCTTCGCTCGCATCGCCGCTCTGTGCAGGGCGTTTCCCGCCTACCGGATGAATTTGTCGCCGGATGCCGGCGAAGTCGCGGACGCGCTCGTCCGCTTCATCGGGCGCCCGCTCGACCGGACCAACGCTTCCCGATGCGCCTGACTGTCGTGCTGACGGTCCACGACGGCGAGCGCTTTCTCGGCGAAGCGATCGACAGCGTGCTTGCGCAATCGCGCGGTGCCGACGAGATCATCGCCGTCGATGACGGATCGCGCGACGGCAGCGCAGGCATCCTCGCGTCCTATGCGCAGATTCGTGTGATCGCCCAAGCGCATTCCGGGTGCGCAGTCGCGCGCAATCGGGGCGTCGCCGCTGCTTCCGGCGACGTGGTTGCGTTGCTCGACCAGGACGACGTATGGGACCCGGACAAGTTGCGGCTCCAGATCGCGGCGCTGGAAGCCGATCCTGCGCTGGGGTTCGCCGTCTGCGCGATCCGCAATTTCCTGACGCCGGGACTGACGGTCGTCCCGGATTGGGTGGATCCGCGAACGCTCGGCGTTGCGCAGCGCGGATTCGGGACGGGCACGCTCGTCATGCGCCAGTGGGCGTTCGCGCAAACCGGGCCGTTCGATCCGACAAAGGCGCCGCTCGACGATTCGGACTGGTTCGTTCGCGCCGTCGATGCGGAGATTGGCTACGTGCACGTGAACGAGGCGGTGGTGCATCGCCGCATTCACGACCGCAATCTCAGCGGCAGCGTCGATGCGGAGTCCGCGCGGCATTCGTTGATGGCGCGAATTCTGCACGCGTCACTCGCGCGTCGCCGGCAGCATCCGACATGAGTGCCGGTGTCGACGTCGTCATCGCCGCGTTCGACTCGGCGAATTACGTCCGCGAGGCGATCGACAGCGTCATGCGCCAGACGTCCCCGGTGCAACGAATCATCGTCGTCGATGACGGCTCGACCGATGGCACAGCCGACATCGCGCGCGCGTTCGGACCACCGGTGCAGGTGGTGCGCCAGCCGAATCGGGGTGCGGCGTCGGCGCGCAACGCGGGTATCGCGCAAAGCGCCGCCGCGCTGGTCGCGTTTCTCGACGCCGACGATCGCTGGCTGCCGCAACGGGTCGACGAAGGCGTGCGGCATCTGTCGCAAAACCCGTCGCTGGGTTACGGTTGTTCGCGCATGCGTACTTTCCCAAGTCCCGAACTGCCCGCCGACGAGCAGCGGAGCCTCCGCGCCACCAACGCCGAGTATGTCGACGGCTGGCTGACCAGCGCGCTGCTCGTGCGCCGTGCAACCCTCGACACCGTCGGTGCGTTCGCCGAGGACCTTCGCATCGGCGAGGTGATCGACTGGTTGAACCGTGCGCGGGCCGCGGGAATCACTGGCGGAATGCATCCGGACGTGCTCGTCGAACGGCGCCTGCACCGCGCGAACAGCACGCGCGTCGACGCCGGTGCGGCGCACGCGTACCTGACGGTCGCCAAGCGTCATCTCGACCGGCTTCGCGCGGCTCGCGGAGACGGCAAGGCGTGATCGGCGGCGCCTGGCGACCGGCTTCCGGGCAGGAAGACCTGCTCGAGGTGGTCGTTGGCGCGCGCGGCGGCGCGGCCGACGCGTGGCGACGCTGGAGTGCTGCGAACGATCTCGAATCGATCGATCCGGGGTCAGCGCGGCTGCTGCCGCTGTTGATGCCACGACTCGATTGCCTGCCCCCCGACGATCCGGCGCGCGCGCGGATTGCCGGCGCGTACCGCCGTTCGTTCTATCACGGCAACCTCGTTCGCGCGCGTGCGGCGCGAGCGCTCCGCGTGATGCACGCTGCCGGACTGCCGACGCTGGTCATCAAGGGCGGCGTGCTCGGTGTTGCGCACTATGGCGACGTTGCGCTGCGGCCGATGAACGATTTCGATGCGCTCGTGCCGGCCGGGCGCGGCGCCGATGCACTGCGCGCGTTGATGGCCGACGGTTGGCGGTCAGCGCATCCGATTCCCGAATCGCTGCCGGACGCGTACCACAGCGCGCCACTGTCCAGCAACGACGGACTTGAGTTCGACGTTCATTGGAATCTCCTGCCTCAGGCAAGCGAACCGGACGCGGACGCGCCGGCGTGGGCGGCTTCCGAGCCGTTCGACGTCATGGGCGTGGCGACACGGCGGCTTTGAGCGTCCGATCTGCTCGTAATCGTGTGTGCGCATGCGGCGCAATGGTCGCCCGTGGCGTCGGTCTGGTGGGTTGCCGATGCGCTCGCGATCGTCCGCCGCGAGGGTGACAGCATCGACTGGGATCGAATTGCCACGATGGCATCGCGCTGGCATGTCGCGGCGCAGCTTCACGAAACGCTCGCGTACCTTCGCGAGCGCTGGGGGGTCCCGGTCGCCGCGTCGACGCTCGCGGCGCTGCACGACGCGCCGATTGCAGGCGTCGATCGCGCCGCGCACGCCCTGCTGATGCGGATGCCGGGCCCGGTCGACTACCTGTGTCGACCGTGGATCCGCTATCGGTTGCGATCGCGCGAGCGCGGCGCAATTGCGGCGTTGCCGGGCTTCGTTCGCTACCTGCAGGTGACGCTCGGCCAGCCGAAGCGACGTGCGCTGCCGCTCGAAATTGCTGCCCGTTTCGCGAGCTGGAGACGGGACCGCGAAGCCGGAGTGCGCTAGCCGGTCAGTCGCGGGCGCCGGTGGTGCGGCCCCGTGCGCGGTGTAGCGACGCGAGCAGCACGGGTACTGCGAATGCCGCAGCGGCGAGTGCGAGCATGAGGCCATCGCCGAAACGAGCGTAGGGCGTCGTGCCATCGCGGCCCGTGATCGTCACTTCGAGGATACCGGTCGTGAACCACGGCAATCGTGCGAGCTCGCGACCGTCGTGCGCGAGCGCCGAGGTGATCCCCGTGTTCGTCGCGCGCAGCATCGGGCGGCCAAGCTCGACGGCGCGCATCGCTGCGATCTGGTTGTGCTGCTCGGCCGCGATCGAACGGCCGTACCACGCATCGTTGGTGACGTTGACGAGCATCTGCGCGTCGCGTGCGCCGTGGATCAGCTCGGCGCCGAACGCGTCCTCGTAGCAGATGTTCACGGCCACGCGCTTATCGGCGACGACCAGCGGAGGCTGCGTGTCACCGCCGCGCGCCTGATCCGCGAGCGGGATCGCGAGCACCGAGTGGATGAACCAGCCGATCAGCGGTTTCAGCGGAATCGTCTCGCCGAACGGAACCAGGTGGTTCTTCCGGTAGAACTGCAGCTCGCTGCCGCCAAGCGCCACCACCGTGTTGTAGTAACGCGGCTCGTCGCTGCCGGGCTCCGGCGCTTCGGCCGTGAACAAGCCGAGCAGCACGTCGCCGTCGCGCGCGCTCGCCGTGCGGATCAGCGACAGCAGCACGGCGTCCGGCACTTCGTCGGAGAACATCGGAAACGCGCTTTCCGGCAGCACGACGAGCCGGCCGTGGCTCTGCTCGACGAGTTGAAGGTAGCGCTCGAACGTCGCCGTGCGGAATTGCGGGTCGAACTTGACGTCCTGCAGCACGTTGCCCTGGACGAGCGAGACGGGGAGTGGCTCGCCGGCCGGCGACGTCCATTCGATTTGCGACAGCGCGACGCCGGCCAACGCGAGCGCTGCGATGGCAGCCAGCGGCCAGGCGATCGCCCGGCGCGCATCGCGAGCCAGTGCGTCCGCGGCATGGGCAGCACAGCCGCCGGTCAGTGCCATGACGAGCGTCACCAGGTATACGCCGCCGAGCGGCGCATACGCCGGCACGAAACCGCCAGGCACCTGCGTGTACCCGAGTGCAAGCCACGGGAAGCCCGTGAAGACATAGCCGCGCAGCCATTCGGTCAGCGTGAACGCGCCGGCCGCTGCAACGAGCCGCGCCCAGGACGACGGGCCGGTGAAGCGGATGGCGACGTATCCGGCGAGCGCGGGCCACAGCGCAAGATAGGCGACGAGCAGCGCGATGGCGGTGGCCGCGAGCCAGGGCGGCATGCCGCCGAACGTCTGGATCGCGATGTAGAGCCAGGACGCCCCCGCGCCATAGAGTCCCGCGCCGAACGCGAAGCCGATCAGCGCCGCATCGCGCGCCGTCGGCGCTGTCTGCCATTGCCAGAACAGCAGCGTGAGGGTCGCGAACGCGACGCCGGACGCCGCGAACGGCGCGAAGGCGAACACGGTCAATGCCCCCGACGCCGCCGCGACCAGCAACTGCAACCCGCGCGCCCGCGTCATCGAGCGCGCGTAAGGCGCGAGCGGCTACGACGGGCCGTCGTCATTGACGGGTAGCGGCGCGATTCTCTCGACCTGCAGCGTGTGCAGCCGACGGCTGTCGGCGCGCAGCACGCGGAAGCGGAACCCGCCGAGCGTCGTCGTTTCGCCGCGCTTGGGCAGCCGTCCGAATTGCTTCAGGAGCAGGCCGCCCACGGTGTCGAACGCCTCGTTCTCGTACGTCGTGCCGAACTGCGCGTTGAAGTCCTCGATCTCGGTCTGCGCCTTGACGCGGAAGCGGCCGCCGGCCTCGGGAATGATGTTGTCCTCGCTCTCGTCGAAGTCGTACTCGTCCTCGATGTCGCCCACGATCTGCTCGAGCACGTCCTCGATCGTAACGAGGCCCGACACGCCGCCGTACTCGTCGACGACGATCGCGATGTGGTTTCGATTCGCGCGAAACTCGCGCAGCAGCACGTTCAGGCGCTTCGATTCCGGCACGAACACCGCGGGGCGCAGCGTTTCGCGCAACTGGAAATCGTCAGGCTTCGCGTAATAGTTCAGCAGCTCCTTCGCGAGCAGGATGCCGACGACGTCGTCCTTAGACTCGCCGATCACCGGGAAGCGCGAGTGCTTCGTCTCGATGATCAGCGGCATGAACTCCGGCGGCGCGTCGTCGATCGACACGCAGTCCATCTGCGCGCGCGGAATCATGATGTCGCGCACCGTCGTCTCGGACACCGACAGCACGCCCTCGATCATCGACAGCGCGTCGGCGTCGAGCAGACGGCGTTCGAACGCGCCGCGCAGGAGCGCGATCAGCTCCTCCCGGTCCTCGGGCTCGCGGGTCAGGAACGCCGATAGACGTTCGAGCAGCGTGGGTTTTTCGTCGGGGGAATCGAGCGGTGTGGCCATCGTGGGGGGCGCTTCACGGCCCGTCAGGGGCGGCGTACGGATTGCCATACCCGAGGCCGCGCAGCAACGCGACTTCCCGCGCCTCCATGCGGCCCGCGTCGTCGTCGCGCGCGTGGTCGTAGCCTTGCAGGTGCAGCATGCCGTGGATCACCAGATGCGCGTAATGCGCTGCAAGCGTCTTGCGCTGCGCACGGGACTCCCGACGGACCACCGGTACGCACAGCACGATGTCGCCCGCGAGCGACGCGCCGTCATCGTACACGAATGTCAGGACGTTCGTCGCGTAGTCCCGGTTCCGGTAGCGCCGGTTGAGTGCGCGGCCTTCGCGGCCGTCGACAAAGCGCAGTGTCACGGTGGCGTCGCGTTCCAGCGTGCTTGCCGCCCAGCGCCGCAGCGTTGCCGGCGCCGGCAGGCCGTCGGGCCCGACACTGCGCTGCACGCTGAGCGCGAGGAGGTAAGTGGCTGCGCGCCGGGCAGGTCTCACGCGCGCGACACGGCGGGATTCGGCCGGCGCCGGCTGCGCAAATGCCGGCTACTTCGGTCCGTCGCGCTCGTACGCATCGATGATCTTCTGCACCAGCGGATGCCGGACGACATCGGCGCTCGTGAAACGAACGAACGCGATGCCCCGCACGCCGGCCAGAATGCGCTCCGCCTCGATCAGTCCGCTCTTCTGGCCGCGTCCCAGATCGATTTGCGTGATGTCGCCGGTGATGACCGCTTTCGTGCCGAAGCCGATTCGCGTCAGGAACATCTTCATCTGCTCGGGCGTGGTGTTCTGCGCCTCGTCGAGGATGATGAACGAGTGGTTGAGCGTGCGGCCGCGCATGTACGCCAGCGGCGCGAGCTCGATCGTCTGTCGTTCGAGGAGCTTCGCTGCCTTGTCGAAGCCCATCAAGTCATAGAGTGCGTCGAACAGCGGCCGCAGGTACGGATCGACCTTCTGCGCGAGATCGCCGGGAAGAAAGCCAAGCCGCTCGCCCGCTTCCACGGCGGGGCGCACGAGCACGATGCGCTTGACCGTATCGCGCTCGAGCGCATCGACGGCGCATGCGACGGCGAGATACGTCTTGCCGGTGCCCGCGGGCCCGATGCCAAAGCTGATGTCGTGCGCGCGAATCGCGTCGAGATAAGCGATCTGGTTGGGCGTGCGACCGTGCAGGTCGGCGCGGCGCGTCCGCAGCAACGGGGCGCCGTCGGCGGCCACTTCCGCCGGCGCCAACTCGCCACTGCCGCCGTTACCGGTGCCGATCTCTACCAGGCCAAGCTGGATGTCATCCACCGACAGCGGCTTCGCAGCATCCGCGTAGAAGCGTTGAATCGCGCGCGCGCCCCGTGAGGCCTGCGGCTTCTCGCCTGTGATGCTGAAGTCGGCGCCGCGCCGGCCGATCGTCACGTCGAGCGCCGCCTCGATCTGCCGCAGGTTCGCATCGAGCGGACCGCACAGGTTGGCGAGCGCACGATTGTCGACGGGCGCAAGCGTGAACGTTTCCGTCGAGCGCCGCACGGTCGTCGCCGCCGTGCCCGGTGTGGGGGCGGCGCGCGCAACCGGGGGCGCGCGCCGCGGCGGCGGCATCAGACGGCCTGGCGGACGAGCGGCGCCTTTTGCGCTTCGTCCAGAAGCGCTGCCATTTCAGCGATGTGCGCCTTCGCTTCCGCCGACAATTGCCGTGCCGGTGCCCGCGCGAGCTCGGCACGCAGCTTCGTTATGTCGGCACGCATCAGTGCGCGCGCATCGGCAGGCATCGATTGCGTCGGCCGGACGAGCGCATTGGCCACGCGGGTCGCGTACTCGCGCTGCAGGTTGCGCCGGAACAGCGAGATGTCCTTGCCGGTGCGCAGCTCGCTCCAGACGGCGCTGTGCAGCGTCGCGTAGAGCTCCGACAGCTTCAGCGCCGCATCGGGGTTGTCGACCTTTGCCGCGTTGTTGAGCAGCCGCTGCGCGATCGACGGACTCATCAGCGTGTCCAGCACACCGCGTTGCAGTCCGAGCACCTGCTGGTCGATCGACAAGTCGAGCGGCGGCGCAGGGCGACCGAGCTCCTGTGCGTCGTCGATATCGAACGTTGACACCGTCATCCTGCGCAGGAACGCGGGCGAGAAGTTGAAGCTGTCGGCCGACAGCACCTGGGTGGCGAGCATGTCGAGTGCTGCGCGTTGCTTTTTCGCGTCGACGGGTGTCAGCGGCTGGCGGCCGCTGCCGGCGCGATCGCGCAGCGTGGTCAGGCCGCCGACGTACTTCGACGCATACACGGCGCCTTGTCCCGCCTCGTTCAGGCCGCGCGTGAAATTGCGCCGCAACACCGAATAGCTGTCGCCGCTCTTGAGGTCGAGATGCTCGGTGCGCTGCCACAGCTCGCGCACGAGTGCGAGGCGCTTGGTTGCGTAGGCGAGCGGATCGCTGCCGAGGTCGAGCTGGTTCACCGCCGGGTCGACGGCAAAATACGCGACATCTTCGTCCGTCGAATACGCGAGCCACGGCTCGCTCGAGCGCGACGCGATGCTGCCCAGTTCGGCGGCTTCCTGCTCGGTCGGCATCTCGCGATACGCGTACTCGATCGCCCAGTAGTCGTACGGGCCGAGTGTGGTCATCTGGTACTCGCCCTGCTTCTCGCCCTTGACGGCGAGATTCCACGGGTTGTACTCCATCACCGAGCCCGAGATGCCGTTCTTCTCCGTGAACTCGCGGTCCTCGAGTTGCGCTTCCGTGTAGACGGTCGACGCGCGGAAGTTGTGGCGCAGCCCGAGCGTGTGGCCGACCTCGTGCATCGTGACGTTTTTCAGGAAGATATCGACGAACCGGTCGACATCCGGGCTGTTCGCGTCGAGGTCGCCGCGTGCTTCGAGCAGCGACAGGCCGAACGCCGCCTCCTCGGTGGCCGCGTCGTCGTACAGACACATCTGCGCATTGCCGCGTGCGCTCACGTCGGCCTGCGCCTGTGCGAATGCGGCGAACGCGTCCTTTTGCGCCGGCAGGTATTCCGATCGCAGGTTGCGCACGACGCGGACGTTGTTCGCGTCGATACCGATATCGGCGTCGAGGATCTCGCCAGTGCGTGGGTCGACGACGGACGGTCCGATCGCGCCGTACGACGTCTTGGCGACCGTCTGCCAGCGCACCGATGCGTGCCGGATGTCGGACGTGTCGAAGTCCGCGTTGTCCGGCTGGACCTCGACGCGAATCGCGTCCTTGTAACCGATGCGCTCGAAGGCCTTGTTCCATTCTAGGATGCCCAGCTTGATCGGTTCGCGGTAGCGGACCGGAATGTTGCGGTCCAGCCAGAACACGATCGGCTGCTTGGGCTCCGACAGGGGCGCCGCCGGGTCGGACTTCTCGAGGCGCCAGCGGTTCGCATAACGCTGCACGGGCACGCGCGGAACGTCCGACGTGAAATCGAGGACCTCGGTCGTGAAATAACCGACGCGCTCGTCGGCGGCCCGCGCGTGCATCGGCACGTCGGGAAGCTTGGCGAACGTGTAGTGGTAGCCGAGGAACAGGCTGCGCACGTCGGGCAGCGTGATCGGCGGCGACGGCAACGTCGACACGGCGGGCGGTGGCGGCGGCAGCACGAGTCGCGACAGCGCGTAATGCGCCGACACTTCGAGCGTAACGTTGTCCGGCTGACCCCGGGTGGTGCCGATTGCCGAATTGCGCGCGTCGAACGCGTACGGCTGCCGGTAGACGCGTTCGAGCATCGACGCCGCGCCGGGAATGTCGGCCAGCAGCAGTGCGTTGGCTTCGATCAGCACGGACTTCTTGTCCGGGTGCGGCTGTGACGCGATCGGCGCAACGGAGAGCAGGCTGTCGGAGAACCCGGCGGCGACCGCGCGCGCTTCCGGCGTGCCGGCCTTGGCCGTGTACTTGACGTTCTTCGCGATCAGCTGGACCGTCTGGCCGTGCTTGTGGAAGACGACGATTTGCGAGACGCCGACCGGATACGTCATCGCGCCGCCGAAAAGGCGGCCCTCGCCGATCCCCTGGTTGATCGCGGACTTGAAGAAGAACGGCCGGTCGAACTGATCGGGATCGAGCTCGACGTAGACCTTGTCGTCCTTCTGCCACAGGGTGAAGAGTCCCTTGGTTTCGCGCGCGTCCTTGACGACATCGGCGAACGGCTTGGAGCTCTGCGCCGCCTGCGCCGCAGCGGCTGCCGCAGCGGCGACGGCCGTCGTTGTCGGCGACGCGGGGCGTGCCGCGCCAGGTGCGGCATCGCGTGGGGGCGCACCGTTGCGCGCGGTCGGGTCGCTGGACGCGGCCTGTGCGGCCGCGGCGGCGATCGCCGCCGTTTCGGAGGTCTTGGAGGCGTCGACGGCGGGAAGGCTCGCGCAGCCGGACATGAGCAATGGCGCAAGCGGCGCGAACGCGGCCGCGAAGCGGGTCAGACGAAAGTACGACATGGACGTAGTGTCTCCGTGATTCGGCAAGAGGCCGCCGCCGCAGCGCAAGGGCGCCGCGCGATCGGGCTGTTCACGCAGCCGTCAATTGACCGCGCAACGAGTGCGGCAGTGCCGCGGTAATGTCGACGTCGACGTAATGGTCGATCGACGCTGCGTCGCCGGCGAAGTTGACGACGCGGTTATTGTCGGTGCGAGCAGCAAGCTCGTGCGGATTCTTGACGGCGGGCCCGGTCACGAGAACCCGCTGCCGTGTGCCCACCATCGCCTCGCTGTAGTTTCGGTATTGTGCATCCAGCAGCGTCTGCAGGCGCACGAGGCGGGCCTGCCGGACATCGGCATCGATCTGGCCGGAAAGTTCCGCCGCCGGCGTGCCGGGGCGCGGGCTGTACGCGAAGCTGAACGCGCCGTCGAAGCGAATGGCCTCGACCAGCCGCAGCGTCGCATCGAAGTCGGCGTCGGTCTCGCCCGGAAAGCCGACGATGAAGTCGGAGGTCAGCGACAGGTCGGGCCGCGCGGCGCGCAGCCTGCGGATGGTCGACTTGTATTCGAGGGCCGTGTACCCGCGCTTCATCGCCGCGAGCACGCGGTCCGACCCCGATTGCACCGGCAGATGCAGGTGCGAAACGAGCTTGTCGTTCGTCGCGAACGCGTCGATCAGCCGCGCGCTCATCTCTTTCGGGTGAGACGTCGTGAAGCGCAGGCGCTCGACGCCCGGAACGTCGGCTGCGTACTCGAGCAGCATCGCGAGATCGGCGGTCTGACCGTCTGCCCTCTCCGTTGCGAGCGGGCCGCGGTATGCGTTGACGTTCTGCCCGAGCAGCGTGATCTCGCGCACGCCCTGGTCGGCGAGGTCCGCGATCTCGGTCAGCACGTCGTCGAACGGCCGCGACATTTCCTCGCCACGGGTGTATGGGACCACGCAGAACGAGCAGTACTTGCTGCAGCCTTCCATGATCGACACGAAGGCGCTTGCGCCGTCGACGCGCGGCGGCGGCAGGTGGTCGAACTTCTCGATCTCGGGAAACGCGATGTCGACCTGCGGCACGCCGGAGGTGCGGCGCGCGCGGATCATGTCGGGCAACCGGTGCAGCGTCTGCGGGCCGAAGACGAGATCTACATACGGCGCGCGGCGGACGATTGCCGCGCCCTCCTGCGACGCGACGCAACCGCCGACGCCGATCAGCACGTCGGGGCGGGCGGCCTTGATCTCGCGGACGCGCCCGAGGTCGTGGAACACGCGCTCCTGCGCCTTCTCCCGCACCGAGCATGTGTTGAACAGGATGACGTCCGCATCATCGGGACGATCCGTCAGCGCAAGTCCATCGGAGTGGGCGAGAACGTCGGCCATCCGGTCCGAGTCGTACTCGTTCATCTGGCAGCCGAACGTGCGAATGAAGAGCTTGCGAGCCACTGGCGGTGCTTCGAAAGGGGTCGCGATTATATCAAACGACTGTAGAATCCGTCGTGCAGGTGTCCGCCGGGCGGTAGCCTTTCGCTGTCCGGCGGGTGAAACGGGAACGCGGTTACGCAAAGCGCGAACGCCGCGGCTGCCCCCGCAACGGTAGGTCGGTGCGGATCGCTTAACGTACAGCCACTGGACGCCGGAACGCGTTCGGGAAGGCGAGCGATCAAGACCGGCGAGCCCGGAGACCGGCCTGCAGCGGATGCCCGCAATCGGGCGTTCGCCGCGAATGCAGCGCGGGGATCCGTTGCCGCCCGAGACTCGACCGCCGGCATCGCCCCGCGTATCTGCCGCTCGGCTGCGTTCCTGGCGTCCTCGAACGTCCGCGTTGTGCCGATCAATCGCCGTGCGGGGTACCCACGGCATGACGCGGGTCGATCACCATGCTGCCGTCCGTTCCGTTGCGTTTGCCGGCGCTGTCGCGCTGGCTGCTTCCGATTGCTGCAACCTTCGCACTGGGTGCACACGCTCAGTCGGTACCGCCACCGGCCGTGCTCGACCCCGTCGTCGTCACGGCGTCCCGTTCGCCGCAACGGCTGCTCGACCTCGTCGCCGACGTGACGGTGATCGACGCGGAGGAGATCGCGCGTGGCGGCGTGCAGGGCGTTGTCGCGTTGCTGCAGCGCCAGCCCGGCGTCGAGATCGTCCAGAACGGCGGGCCGGGCGCCACGGCCGGCGTGTTCCTGCGAGGGGCGAACGCCGCGCAGACACTCGTGCTGATCGATGGGCTGCGCGTCGCTTCGGCGTCGAGCGGCGCAACGGCGCTGGAGGCGATTCCGCCGGAACAGATCGAGCGGATCGAGATCCTGCGCGGTCCGGCGTCGAGTCTTTACGGTGCCGATGCGATCGGTGGCGTCATCCAGATCTTCACGCGGCATGGCGACGCCGGCTTGCACGCCAATGCGTCGGTCGGGGGCGGAACGTACGCCACCGTCGCCGGATCCGCGGGAATCTCCGGCGGCTCCGATGCGGCGCGAGGCAGCGTAGAGATCGCCGGACGCCGCAGCGATGGATTCAACGCGATCGTCAATCCGGCCAACTTCAGCTACGACCCCGATCGCGACGGCTATCGCAATGCGAGCATCAGCGCGAACGGCCGCTTGCAGGTCATTCCGGACCACGCGCTCCAGGTGCAGTACTTTCGCAGCCATCTCGACAACCAATTCGACGGCGGCGACGCGTACGATGACAGGACGATCACGACGGTCACCGCGTGGCGAGCGGCGCTCGACGATCGTTTCACCCCGAACTGGCATTCGGTGCTGAGTGCAGGCGACGGCAGCGATCGTTCCGTGTCGAAAACCGGCTTCGGCGCGTTTCCGTTCGAGACGCACCAGCATCAGTACACTTGGCAGAACGACTTCACGCTGCCCGCCGGCGCGCTGACGCTGGCGCTCGAGCGGCGCGAGGAGCGCGTCGACACGGATGCCGGCTTCGCGGTGCAATCCCGGAACACCAATTCGGCGACGGGCGTCTATCGGATCGATGCGAACGCCCATGCGCTGCAGATCAACGTGCGGCAGGACAATTCGAGCCAGTTCGGCAACCGGACAACCGGCGCGGTCGCGTGGGGCTATCGCTTCGTCCCGGATTGGCGCGTGACGGCAAGTGCTGGAACCGCGTTCAAGGTGCCGACGTTCAACGACCTGTACTTCCCGGATTTCTCGAATCCCGGGCTGCGGCCGGAGACATCGCGCAATGTCGAGGTCGCCATCCATGCGCAGGGTCAGGGCCGCGACGTGCGCTGGGATGCCCATGCCACCGCATATCGCAATCGCGTGCGCGACCTCATCGTCTTCCAGTGCGACGCGAACTTCAACTGTGCGCCCAACAACGTCGCCGATGCGACGCTCGAAGGCGTCACGCTGACCGGGCGGCTCGGATGGCGCGACACGATGGTCAACGCATCCGTCGACATCCAGTCGCCGATCGACTCGGATTCGGGTCGGCTGCTGCCGCGGCGTGCGCGCCGCCACGGTGTAGTCGCGTTGTCGCAGCCGTATGGACGCGCGATGTTCATCGCCGAGGTCGTCGCGTCGTCGGAGCGCTTCGACGACGCGGAGAACCTGCGCCGGCTCGCAGGCTATTCGATCGTCAACCTCGCGCTCGAATGGTCCGTCGACGCGCGAACGACTGTTTTTGTCCGCGGCGACAACGTGTTCAACCGCGATTACGAGCTTGCGGCCGACTTTGGCACCGGCGGCGCGCGCGTGTTCGCAGGCGTCCGCTGGCGAATATGAAACGGCTTGCACGCAGCGTTTCGCTCCGGACTTCGCGGCGAGCTGGCGGAGTCCGATGGATGCTGGCGCTTGCAGCACTCGTCGCGACGGCCACGCACGCGCAGGGCACGGTCGTCGACGACACGGGTGCGGCCGTCACGATGCCGGCGCCCGCGCGCCGGATCGTTACGCTCGCGCCGCACGCCGCCGAGATCGTGTTCGCTGCGGGGGCGGGCTCGGCGATCGTCGGCGTCATCAAGGGCACCGACTATCCGGCGTCCGCGAAGGCGTTGCCCGTGATCGGCGATGCCAATGCGCTCGATCTCGAGCGGATCGCCGTGCTGCAGCCGGACCTGATCGTCACGTGGCCGTGGACGACACCGGCGCAGGTGACGTGGCTGCGCGGTCGCGGGATCGCCGTGTTTCAAGCCGACGCGCGCACCGTGGATGGCATCGCTCAGGACATCGAGCGAATCGGCATCCTCACGGGAACTCGCAGCGAGGCCGCTGCGGCGGCAACTGTGCTGCGTACGCGCATCGCAGCGCTGGCGCCGCGTGCGAGTGGCGAGCCGCTGCGCGTGTTCTACCAGGTGTCGGACGTACCGCTGTTCACGCTCGGCGGCCACCATCTCGTCAGCCAGGCGATCACCACGTGCGGAGGTCACAACGTGTTTGGGGAGCTGACGATCCCAGCGCCGCAGGTGAGCGTCGAAGCGGTGCTCGCGGCGAATCCGCAGGTGATCGTCGCCGGGACCGTTGGTGCGAAGCGTCCGGGATGGCTCGATCGGTGGGCCGGCTGGGCGACGCTGGACGCCGGGCGTAAACACGCGCTCTACGTCGTCGACGCGAACCTGCTGCATCGGCCAGGCCCGCGCTTCGTCGACGGCGTCGTGCAGCTGTGCGATGCGCTGGCACAAGGGCGTCGGGCGTACGGGGCTGCCGCGACGGCGCCTATAATCGGCCTGCCTGTCGAGCGCGGCGCGAAAGCGTCGTCATCCGCGGCGGCAGGCGCCGATCGCCAGGCACGATGAGCAAGGCATTCACCAGCGAAGAAACCCCTGCCGACGACGAAGACGACGCACCCGACGTGTCGCCGCTTCCCGCGGGTTCGCGCAATTACATGACGCCCGGCGGCTTTGCGCGCTTGCGGCGCGAGCTCGACCGGCTCGTCGGGAAGGAACGGCCCGAGCTCGTCGCAACAGTCGCGTGGGCCGCGGGGAACGGCGATCGCTCCGAGAACGGCGATTACATCTACGGCAAGAAGCGGCTGCGCGAGATCGACCGGCGAATCCGCTTTCTCGTGCGGCGCCTGGATAACGCCGAGGTGGTCGATCCGGCCGCGCCGCGCGACGACGATGCCGAATCCGCCGTGTTCTTCGGTGCGACGGTGACGGTCGCCAATTCAGAAGGCGACGAGCGGACGATCAGCATCGTCGGCATCGACGAGATCGACACGGAGCGCGGCTACATAAGCTGGATATCGCCGATGGCGCGCGCACTGCTCAAGGCGCGCGAAGGCGATACGGTGACATTGCGCACGCCGGGCGGCATCGAGGAGCTCGACGTGGTCCGTGTGCATTACGGCGCGCTCGACACGGATACCGAGCGCGATACCACCCAGTGACCGCTTCGCTCTGCCGCTCGTGCGGCGCGCGGTTGACGCCGTCGCATCGCGGCCCCTATAGTGCACGGCAACATGGAAGCCGAGCTTGCCGCATTGGAAGCACGCATCGAAGCGCTGATCTCCTTCACGCGCGAGTTGCAGGACGCCAACGACATCCTGCGCCGCGAACTGCTGGCGCTGCAGGAGCGCAACCGCGACCTGAACGGCCGCGTCGTGCAGGCAACGACGCGACTCGACGCGTTGATCGCGAAGGTGCACGAATGAGCGCGCCGGGCGAAGCCAAGGCGCGGAGCGCCCGTCGGCGCGCGAGTTCGTCGAGACCGACAACTGAAGGCCGGTTCGATCCGGCGGGCTGCAACGAGGCCGAGTAATGACGGCCCCGCGGACGATCACGCTCGACATCACGATCCTCGGTCGCGAGTTCAAGGTCGCCTGCAAGGAGCGCGAACGCGAGGAATTGCTGGAGGCGGTCGCGCTGCTGGACAAGCGAATGCGCGAAATCCGCGACGCGGGCAAGGTCACCGGGACCGACCGGATCGCCGTGATGACGGCTCTGAATTTCGCGCACGAGTTGTTGCGCGAGCGGCGCGCGGCAGGCACGGGGAGCACGCCGGCGGCTGCGGAAGATGCGATTGACGGTGACTCCGCGCGGCGTAGAATCCAGTCGATGCAATCGGCAATCGACCAGGCGCTCGCGGGGCAAGACAAGCTGTTCTAGAAATCCCGCGACGCGAGGGCGCGAACGGAACGTGTTCGCGGATTGCCGGCGCTGGAACCTTTCGCGGTTCGGAGGTTCCGTTGTTCCATCCCCTGCAGTGTTCGATCCGGCCATACGTTCTTTGAACCAATGCTCTCGTAGCGAGGTTGCCGCGCCATATGCGGACCGGTGTGCGCTCCCACGCGGAAGCGCCTGATGGTCCCGGCAGGCGACCAATCTTGAACCCCGGTTCAGGATGAGGGCCGGAACGGCACAGGCGGGGGACCCTTTCGATTCGGCGGTCCGGCGCATCGCGCACCGGGCCGACCGGATCATCGTGCGGAATCGTGGCGTCAGACTGCGCCGCACCTGTCATTGGAGGAAGTCGATGCAAGCGAGTGTCCGCTGGACAAGGGTTTCGGCTGCCGCCGCGTTCGCGGCATGCGCGCTGCTGATGGGCGTTGCCGCTGCACAGGATCGGTATCCGTCGCGGCCGATCGATTTCGTCGTGCCGTGGGGGCCGGGCGGTGGCGCCGACCAGGTCGCGCGGAAGCTCGGGCAGTTGCTCGAACCGGAACTCAAGGTGTCGCTGCCGGCGATCAATGTTCCGGGCGCCACCGGCCAGACCGGACATGCGAAGCTGATGGCGGCCAATGCCGACGGCTACACGATCGAGGTGATGACCGGCGACACGTTCGCGCTGCTGGCCGAGCCGAATTCCAAGCTCAAGCTGTCCGACTTCATTCCGCTCGGCATCGTCATCCAGCAGGCGTCGGGATTCTTCGCCGCGGAGAACGGCCCGCTGAAGACGTGGGCCGACGTCGAGAAGGCGGCGAAGGAGCGGCCGCTGAAAGTCGCCGTCACCGGCTTCGACAGTCCCGACGACATCACGGTCAACTATTTCGTCGCCAAGGGCCTGAAGCTCAATTCCGTGCCGTACGCGAAGCCGAGCGAGCGCTACACGTCGATCCTCGGTGGACACGCCGACCTCCTGTACGAGCAGGCCGGCGACGTCCGCAGCTTTGTCGACACCAAGCAGATCCGCCCGCTGATCCTGTTCTACGGGTCGACGGTCGCCGATTTTCCGAACGTGCCGGTCTCGACGTCGCTCGGGCACAACATCACGCTGCCCCAGTTTCGTGTCATCCTGGTCAAGGCGGGCACCGATCCGTCGCAGGTGAAGCTTCTGTCCGACGCCATCGCCAAGGCCGCGCGGTCGGCCGATTTCAAGGCGTACCTGAAGGAGCAATACGCCGACGAGGCGAGCTTCATTCCAGGGCCGGAGTCCACGAAGTACATGCAGGCGTGGCTCGAGGACGCGAAGAAGATCATCGCGTCGATCCCCAAGAAATAGCGCCATTGGCGCCGGGTCCGCTGAATTACGCCGGCGCGCGCGGACTGCCCGCGTGATGCCGCGCTTGCGCGCGCTGCTGCCGTATGTTCTCGTGCTCGCCGCGGCGGCGGTGCTCAGCTACAACGCGCTGCATTTCGGCTACACGCCGCGCGGCGATCGGCCGGGGCCGGACGTGTGGCCGCGCGCGATCCTCGCGTTGCTTGCGCTGGCGTGCGTCGTGCGCATCCTGACGGTGCTGCGGCGACCAACCGACGCTGAACCGGCAATGCTGCAGGACGTGATTGCCGACGCGCACACCGTCGACGAACCACCGCCCGCGCCGCCGCGACACCATCCGGCACTGCTCGCAACCGGCATCGCAATGACGATTGCCTACGTTGCGCTGCTTGGCACGCTCGGATTCTTCCTCGACACCGTGCTCTACATCGCTGCACTGACGCGCACGGGACGCTACACCCGCTGGCCGGTGATCGTCGCCGTCGCGTTCGGCGGCGCGCTCATGTTCATGTTCATTTTCATGAAGATCGTCTACCTGTCGCTGCCGATCGGCAGCCCGCCGTTCGCCAGCGTGTCGCTGCTGCTGATGCAACTGATGGGGATTCGCTGACGCGATGTGGGACGTGCTGCAACAACTGGCGGGCGGTTTCGTGCACGTGCTCGCACCGACGAATTTCCTCGCGCTGGTCGTCGGACTGATCGTCGGCATGCTGGTGGCCGTGCTGCCCGGCCTGACGCTCGTCATGGGAGTCGTGCTCGCGCTGCCGTTCACGTACGGGATGGCGATCACGCCGTCGATCATCCTGCTGACGGCCATGTACGTCTCGGGCACGTACGGCGGCGCGATCACGTCGATCCTGTTCCGTATCCCCGGCGAGCCCATGGATGTGCCGCTGCTGTGGGACGGCTATTCGATGGCGCGCGCCGGCGATCCGGCGCAAGCGCTCGGCTGGACGCTCTTCGCGGCGCTGACGGGCGGGCTCATCACGGCAACGGTGATGGTCACGCTCGCCGTGCCTTTCGCGAAGATCGCGCTGTCGTTCGATTCGCCCGAGTACTTCTCGATCGTGCTGTTCGGCTTCACCAGCGTTGTGGCACTCGGCGGTGGATCGCTCGCCAACGCGTTCATCAGCCTGTTCTTCGGCATGCTCGTGGCGACGGTCGGCGTCGACGAGATCTACGGCGTGGACCGCTTCACGTTCGGCAGCGACATCCTGCGCGACGGCATCGGCTACCTTCCGGTGATGGTCGGCGCCTATGGGCTCGGCGAAGTGCTCGTGCGCCTCGGCCAGGGTTTCGCGTCGCCGCCCGTCTCCGGCAAAGGTCGGATCGCGACCCGGATTCCCAGCATCGCGCAGGCGTGGCAGTTGCGCGGCACGTTCGCGCGCTCGTCGCTCGTCGGCGTGATCTGCGGCATCGTGCCGGGCGCCGGTGCGACGATCGCATCGTTCGTCGCGTACGGCGTCGAAGGGCAATACGGCAAGCGCCGCCAGCAACTCGGGAGCGGCATTCCGGAAGGGATCGTCGCGCCGCAGGTTGCATCCACGGCGTCGGTCGGCGGGCACATGGTGCCGCTCTTGACGCTCGGCATCCCGGGCAGCGGCGCAACGGCCGTCATTCTGGGCGCCTTCCTGCTGCACGGCGTGCAGCCGGGTCCACAGATCTTCCAGACGCAGGCGCTGCTCGTCTATGCGATTTTCGCGTCGATGTTCCTCGGCGTCATCGGCATGGGATTGCTCGGCTATTTCGCGATTCGCCCGCTGATCAGGGTGCTGTATCTGCCCGAAGCGATCGTGTCGGTGTTCGTCGTGCTGTTCTGCCTGATCGGCGCGTATTCCGAGCACAACAACATCAGCGACCTGTGGATGATCGTCGTGTTCGGCATCGTCGGTTACTTGTTCGAGCGCTGGCGCTTTCCAATCGCACCGATGGTGCTCGGTTGCATCCTCGGGCCGGTCGCCGAGACGTCGTTCCTGACGACGATGATCAGCTACCGCAACGACTGGACGGTGTTTTTCACGCGGCCCGTCAGCGCGTCGGCGATGGCGCTGACCGCGCTCGCGCTGCTGTATCCGCTCTATCGACGGTTCCGCGTCCGGCGACGTGCGGCACTCGAGCCGTCGAAAGCCGCGCCGTGAGGATCGAGCGCATCGACGTGCGGCGCCTCGAGATTCCGCTGACCCGCCCTTATCGCCTTGCGTTCGGGCCGGTCACGCATTACGACACGATCATCGTCGACATCGTCGGTGACAGCGGCGAGCGTGGCTTCGGCGAAGCGACGCTCCTGACCGGCTACACCGACGAAACGATCGGCGACAGCTACGTGCTTGCGGCGACGATCGGCCGCGAACTGCCGGGCATGACGAGTGCCGACGCGCGCGCGCGGATGCAATCGCTCGGCGCGCGTACACCGTTCGTCGCAACGGCGTTTCACACGGCGCTCGACATGGCCGGGGCGCACCCGCTGCTCTGCGACCACGAGACGCGTCGCGTTCCGATCCTCGGATTGCTGCAGGGCGACGGCGACGCCGAGCTCGGCGAAAACTTCGACCGTCTGCTGGCGGACGGCTATCGAACCGTCAAGGTCAAGATCGGCTTCGACGTCGACGACGACCTGCGCCTGCTCGCGTCGATCCAGCGCGTCGTTGCCGGCCGCGCGGCGGTGCGCGTGGACGCGAACCAGGGTTACACCGCGGACGAAGCGGTCGCGCTCATTCGCCGTGTCGATCCCACCGGAATCGAACTCTTCGAGCAACCGTGCGCCGCCGGCGATTGGCAGGCGCATCGCGTAGCGGCCGCGGCGGCCGCCAAGCGTGGCCTTCCGCTGATGCTGGACGAGTCGATCTATGACATTGGCGACATCGAGCGCGCGGCCGCCGAGCATGCATGTGCGTTCATCAAAGTGAAGCTGATGAAATTCATCGGCCTCGACGCGCTGGCCGCGTCGATCGAGCGCATCCGCGCGATGGGCATGCAACCGGTGCTCGGCAATGGTGTTGCGTGCGACGTCTCGTGCTGGATGGAGGCTTGCGTCGCATCGGCCTCGATCGACAACGCGGGTGAGATGAACGGGTTCCTGAAGGCGCGACGAATGCTGTTTACCGAGCCGCTTGGATTCGACGCGGGCGCGATCGTCGTTCCCGCCGGCCTGCCGGTACTCGACGTCGAGGCGCTCGATCTGTACACGCGCGATCGCGCCGCGTTCGAAGCGCGCGCATGCCGATGACGCATACGATCGTCACCGGTGTCATCGGCGCCGATACGCACATCGTCGGCAACCGCATACTGTCGATGGCGCTGGAGGATGCCGGCTATCACGTCGTGTCGCTCGGCGCATTGACGCCGGCCGCCGACTTCGTCCGCGCGGCGATCGAGACGGCCGCGGACGCGATCCTCGTGTCGTCGCTCTACGGCCAGGGGGAGCTCGACTGCCGCGGGTTCCGTCATCTTTGCATCGAGGCGGGACTCGAGGACATCCTGTTGTACGTCGGCGGCAACCTCGTCGTCGGCAAGCAGCCGTGGGACGACGTCGAGCGGCGCTTTCTCGACATGGGGTTCGACCGCGCGTTTCCCCCCGGCACCCGCGTCGAATCGGCGCTGGCGGCGCTCGCCGGGGATTTTGCCGCGCGCGACGCTGCGCGACCCGCGTGATCCGCACACTGCGCGCACCGTGAGCGCCGCGCTGCTGATCGACTTCGGCAGCACGTGGACGAAGCTGCGCGCCGTCGATGCCGAAACGGGCGCACTGCTCGGCACTGCGCAGGGGCCGTCGACGGTTGCGACCGACGTCAATGTCGGTCTCGACGCCGCGCTCGAAACCCTTGCGCGCGCAATGCACGGGTTGCCCGAGTTTGCCGTCAGGCTCGCGTCGTCGAGCGCCGCGGGTGGGCTGCGGATGGTGACCGTCGGACTCGTCCGCGAGTTGACGGCGGAAGCCGCCCGGCAGGCGGCACTGGGTGCCGGTGCCAAGCTCGTCGGCTCGTTTGCCTATCGGCTGACCGCGGCCGATCGCGTACAGATCGACGCGCTGGCGCCGGACATCCTGTTGCTGTGCGGAGGCACCGACGGCGGCAACGCCGACGTGATCCTGCACAACGCGGACGCACTGACGCGTTGTGTATCCCGTTGCCCTGTCGTCGTTGCCGGCAATCGCGAGACGACCGACGCGATCGTCGCGCTGCTGTCGGCGTCTGGAAGGCCAGCCATCCCGACTGCGAACGTGCTTCCGGCACTCGACACGCTGGACATCGAGCCCGCCCGGGCGGCGATCCGCACCGTGTTCATGGAGCGGATCGTCAAGGCCAAAGGCATCGACCGCGCGAGCGGTGAAGTCGATCGCGTGCTGATGCCCACGCCGGCGGCCGTACTCGAAGGCGCGCGGTTGCTCGCCGACGGCGTTGCCGGGCGCGACGGACTCGGCTCGCTCGTTGTCGTCGATCCGGGTGGGGCGACGACCGACGTGCACTCGATCGGCGCCGGCGAGCCTTCGACGCCGGGCGTCATTCGCTATGGATTGCCGGAGCCGCATGCGAAACGAACGGTGGAGGGTGACCTCGGCATGCGTCACAACGCGGCGGCCATCGTCGACGCCGTGGGGCTGGCGGTGCTCGCCGAGCGAGCCGGGATCGGACTCGCCGACGCGTCGGTCGCGCTCGCCCGCATCGAAGCCGACGTCGAGGCCGTGCCGCAGAGCGATGCCGAAGCGCGGCTCGACGAAGCGCTCGTGCGGTCCGCCGTCGACATCGCAGTCGCACGCCACGCCGGGTCGCTCGAAACGGTGTACACGGCACAAGGTCCGGTGCAGATGCAGCGCGGCAAGGATCTCGGCGACGTCCGCTGGCTCATCGGCACCGGCGGCGCGATCGTCCATGCGCGCGATCCGGCGGCGGTGCTGCGCGTCGCGTGCGCCGACGCGCGCAAGCCGGGCGAGCTTCGTCCGCGCGCACCGCAGATCGCGCTCGACGCCGACTATCTGCTGTACGCTGCGGGTTTGCTTGCGCAGGTGAATCCGTTGGCGGCGTTCGATTGCGCGCGCGGTCACCTGCGGATGGTCGAGTGAACATTTGCGATGAACGACCACGCTGATCCGGTCGCGCTGCGGCCGCCGCTCTCGGAAGCGGCGATTCCGCACGACGAGTTCCTGCGGGCGCGCGAAGCCAATCTTGCACGCTGGCCGACGGGCACCGACGTCGATTTCGACGCGGCCGTTGCGCGCCACAAGGCGCTCCCGACGCACAAGCGGCTGGCCGATGCGATGCGCCGCGCGCATTCCGAGCGCCGCTGCCTGACGCAGCCGCGCGGTGGCTTTGCGACGCTGGCGATGCAGAAGGCGCTGATGATTGCGCTCGACCGCGACGGCATGGCCGACATCGTGCCGACGACGACCGATAGCTACACGCGCAACGAGCAGTTCGCTGCCGCGCAGAAGGGCGTCGACGAGTCGGAGCGTCTCGGCAGGTCGCTGCTGAACGGGTTTCCGATCGTCAACTACGGCACGGCGGCGTGCCGGGAGCTGATCGACGCGATCGACAAGCCGGCGATCATGCTGACCGGCACGTCGATGCCCAAGCTCACGTCCGAGATCGGCTTCGCCGCCGGCTACACCGGGTACCTCGGCAGCGGCATTGCTTACACGACGTCGTACATCAAGGAGCTGTCGATCGAGGACGGCATCCGCAATTACCAGTACCTCGACCGGCTCGCCGCACTGTACGCGGCGCACGGCGTCGAGCTGCATCGCCGCCAGCCGGGGTTCCTCACCGGCACGAACATCCCGCCGTGCATCGCGATCGCAATCGCCGTGCTCGACTGTCTGCTTGCCGCGGCGCAGGGTGTTACGCACTACGGACTCGAGCTCGCGCAGACGCTGCACTTGATCCAGGATGCCGCCGCGATCTCGGCGTGCGAATCACTCGCGCAGGAATACCTGGCAAAGAAGGGTTATCGCGACGTGTTTACGCCGATCACGTCGCTACACTGGATGGGCGCGTGGCCGCGGGACGACGCGCAGGCGGCGACGCTCGTCAGTTACGGCGGCACGCTGGCTGCGATCGGCGGCGCCGTCAGCGTAACGACCAAATCGACGCACGAGGCGCACGGGATACCGACGCCGGAAGCGAATGTCGAAGGGCTGCGCATCACGCGGACGGCGCTCTATCTTGCGCGCGACATCCGGCTCGACGGCTTGCCCGAGTACGAGCGCGAGAAGAATTTGATCGTGCGCGAAGTGCGCGCGATCGTCGACAGGGTGCTCGAAATGGGCGATGGCGACGCCGCGGTCGGCACGGTGCGCGCGTTCGCGGCGGGCGTGCTCGACGTGCCCTGGTCGCCGAACCGGCACGTGAAAAGCCGCGTGATGCCGGCCCGCGACGCGCACGGCTACCTGCGGATCCTCGAACCCGGCGACCTGCCGCTGCCGCGCGACATTCTCGCCGTGCACGAGGCGGGGCTTCGCGAGCGCGCATCGCGTGAGGGCGTCGCGTTCGGCCGCGACCTCGCCGTGCAGAGTGTCTACGAGCTTTCCGAGCCACTCGACCGGCTGATGCCGGATCACCGCTAGCGACGTCAGCGGCCGCACGCCAGCATCGTTACGTAGCCCGCGGATTCGCCGATGCCGATACGCTCGACGCGCGTATCGAGCAGGTTCTGATCGTGACCCGGCGACGCTCGCCAGCCGTCGAGCTGTGCGTCGGGTGACCGATGGTTCCAGCCGACGTTCTCGACGCACAGTCGGGACGCCGATTGCCGCGCACGCGACTCGAAGCCATCGTGGCTCATCTGGCGGTTCTTCGCCATCGCGACGCTATGATCGAGCGCCAGGCGAGTAAGCTCAGCGTCGACCGACAACACGGCGCGCCCGTGGTCGACGCGGTATAGATTGATCAGCGCTGCAAGGCGTTGCGAGTAGTCGGCGTTTTCGGCAACCGCGGGCGACGCGAGCAATAGCGTACTTGCGCAAACGGCGAGCAACCAATGGTCATCCAACAGCTTGCGCGCCCACATGAAATCGCTCGCCATTCCGGATTCACGACACCACAACTTTAGTCCATGCGAGCGGTGCGCGCGACGCGCGCTATATTTCGTTGTCGCCCCTCAACTCGCCGACCGGGAAAGCGGATGCACCACTGGCTGATGAAATCGGAACCGTCCGAGTTCTCGATCGACGATCTCGTCCGCGCGCCCGGGCACACCACACCGTGGGTGGGGGTTCGCAACTACCAGGCGCGCAACTACATGCGCGACGGCATGGCGATCGGCGATCGCGCGTTCTTCTACCACTCGAGCTGTGCTACGCCGGGCATTGCGGGCATCGTCGAGATCTCGAAGCTCGCGTACCCGGATGCGACGCAATTCGACAAGAAAAGTCCCTATTACGACGCGAAGTCGACGCGCGACGCG
>Ga0207675_100000450_pt1 | contig 39881 bp, 32 predicted proteins | sample KBSSwiS42_FD_184305 | JGI IMG/M metagenome (GOLD analysis project Ga0207675, IMG submission 184305) | Switchgrass rhizosphere microbial communities from Kellogg Biological Station, Michigan, USA - KBS Switchgrass S4-2 (SPAdes) (version 2) | ecosystem: Host-associated > Plants > Roots >...
GGGAAGGGGGAAGAGGGATGGGGGATGAGGGATGAGGGATGAGGGTAGAAAGCGAGAACTCTCGGGATGCCGCTCTACGCGAGCTGAGCGTCCCGAGGGGTTCCGCCTCTAACCCTCATCCCTCATCCCTCAGTCACAATCCGCGGCGAGCTTTTCACGGTCGACGACGATCTCGCCGTTCGCGTTGATCGTATAGTGCCCCCTCACGATCAGCGAGAACGACCGGCCCGACGTGCTACCCACGAGCTTGAGCACCTGCCGGTACGTGCCGACGAGGCCCATCGTCGTCTGACCGAACGATCCGTGATCGTGCCACTTCACACGGAACACCTCGCCGCTCTCGGCCCCTCTACCCTGTAGCCCGATCGGCATGGTGTGATAAACTGCGTGGTAGCCGCCAGCCGGGTTGGCCACGACCGTGAACCGCTCGAAGATCTGGCCCTGGAGCTCGACCAGCTCGCTCAGCCGACCGTCCGTGCACTCGACGCCGATCAAGCTTCCGGAGACATCGAACAACCTCTCATCAACCGAACGCTCAGCGCCGCCGGCACTTGACTGAGCTGCGGTCGGGATTGGAGCCACCGTGGCCGGGGCGGTGGGCGTACTGGACCGCTCACAGGCGGCAAGCGCAAGCACGGCGACCAGTAGCGGGATTCTGCTAGGGCGTGACAACATGGTCTCATCCTCGGATTTTCAGTGGTGACGGAGAGGCCACGGTTGGCCTCGAACTGAAAGCCGAAAACGAGCGGAAAGTCCCTCACGGGCGCACGCGATGGCCTCTGACGTTCACGAATTCACCGAACTGCTCCAGGCGCACGCGCGCGGTGACGGCGCCGCGCTGGACCGGCTATTCCCGAAGGTGTACGACGAGCTTCGGCAGATGGCGCGAGGCCGCATGCGCCACGAGCGCGCCGACCACACGCTCGGCGCCACGGAGCTGGTGCACGAGGCGTTCTTCCGTCTCGTTCGCCTCGACCGCATCGACTGGAAGAGCCGCGCGCACTTTTTGGCAATGGCGTCACAGGCGATGCGGAACGTGCTATTGGACCACGCCGAGCATCGCGGCGCGCAGAAGCGGGGCGGTGGAGAGCGCGCGGTGACGCTGGAGCGCGTCGAGATCGCCAACGCGTCACCTAACGACGACGTGCTCGCGCTCTGCGAAGCGCTCCAGCGCCTCGAGCAGCTCGAGCCTCGCCAGGCGCGAGTCGTGGAGTGCCGCTTCTTCGGTGGCCTCAATCTGGACGAGACGGCCGAGGCGCTCGGCGTGTCGGCGGCGACGGTGAGCCGGGATTGGACGATCGCGCGCGCATGGCTGCACGCCGAGCTGGCGAACGGGCCCCACCAGAAACGGGATGGCGCCGCGTGAGGATCGCGTGACCGGCGCTCGCTGGCGGACCGTCCAGGAGCTCTTTCTCGCGGTCCGCGACCTCCCGCCCGAGGCGCGCGACACGTATCTGCGCGACGCGATGCCTAACGACGATGAGGTTCGGGAACAGGTGCGCCGAATGCTGGAGGCGGAATCCGGCGATGGCATCCTCGACCGAACCGCACCGACCCTGACCTTCACCGGCTACGCGGGCGACGCGCCCCTGGAAGAACGTGTGGGGCCGTACCTGGTCACCGGCGAGATCGGGCGCGGTGGCATGGGTGTCGTCTATCGCGCGTACGATCCGCGACTGCGTCGGGACGTCGCCCTCAAGTTCCTGCCCGGCGCATGGCGCCACGATCCCGAGGCCAAGGCGCGCCTGATCGACGAGGCGCGCACCGCGTCGGCGCTGGACCATCCGAACACCTGCCCGGTGTACGACATCGGGTCCACCGGAGACGGCCGATTCTACATCGCGATGGCGTACTGCGCCGGCGGATCGCTCGCCGCCCGCCTAACGTCTGGACCGCTGTCGATCGATCAGGCGGTCCAGGTTGCCGCGCAGGTGTCCGCCGCGCTCGAGCGCGCGCACGAGGCGGGCATCGTGCATCGGGACATCAAGCCAGCGAATATCGCCTTCACCGAGCGTGGCGACGCGCGCGTCCTGGACTTCGGCATCGCGCTGCTCGGCACTGGTGAGTGGGCGGTCCCTCCGGTTGCGGCGGGAACGCCAGCTTACATGGCGCCGGAGCAGGTGCGCGGCGAAGCCGTCGATCGGCGAACGGACGTCTGGGCGCTCGGCGCCGTGCTGTTCGAGATGCTGACCGGCGCACGGCCCTTCTCCGGCTCTCGTCCGGACGTGACGCAGGCGATTCTCGACGGTGAGCCCGCCGACGTTCGAACGCTCCGCCCCGAGGTACCGGAGGCCCTGGCGGTAGCGGTGCGCCGGGCGCTCGCAAAGGAGCCGGCCGCACGCTTCGGGACAGCCGCGGAGCTGAGCGCCGCGATCACGAGGGCCGTCTCGCCTCCCACGATCGTCCCGCCACCGGGATCACGACCCGCGCACCGCTCGCGCCTAACGCGCCGTCTCGTCTTCGCTGGCGTCGTGGCCGCGGGAATCGCCGGCGCTGCCTGGGTGGCATTTCGTCCGGGCGCGTCGTCCAATACTCCGGTACCGGATGGCAAAGCCGTCGCGATCCTGCCGTTCCGCGTGCGTGGCGAGCCGTCCCTCGCGTACCTCCGCGAGGGAATGGTGGACCTCCTGGCTGCGAAGCTCACCGGAGAAGGTGGGCTTCGTGCGGCGGACCCCCGCGCCGTCTACGCAGGCTGGCGGCGCGCGGTCGCCAACGACACCGACGATCTGCCTCGCGACTCTGCCGTTGCGCTCGGCCGGCGGCTCGGCGCAGGGCAAGTGATGCTCGGTGACGTCGTTGGTACCCCGGCGAGCGTCATCGTGAATGCGTCCGTCGTGAACGCGCGCGGAACGGTCGTTGGCCGTGCAAGCGCGCAAGGGGCGCACACCGAGCTGCCTGTGCTCGTCGATCGCCTCGTCGCGCAGCTGCTCAGCGCGAGCGCCGGCGAGGACCCGCAGCGGCTCGACGCGCTCACGAGCACGTCACTGCCCGCGTTGCGCGCGTATCTGGAGGGACAGGCGGCTTATCGGCGCGGACGGTATTCGGAGGCGATCGGGCATTTTGGTCGCGCAGTGGATCTGGATTCCACCTTCGCCCTGGCCGGCCTCGGGCTCTCCCTCGCGGACGGATGGGCAGGCATGGGGCACCCGCGGGAACGTGGCCGAGCCATCGCGTGGCGTTGGCGCGAGCGACTCAGCCAGCGAGATCGCGCGCTGCTCGATGCCCACGTGGGGCCGGCTTACCCTCGGCCTTCCACGATCAGGCAGCGGCTCGCGGCCGTCGAAGCGGCGCTGCGCCTCTCGCCCGATCGAGTGGAGCTCTGGTACGAGCTCGGAGATTTGCACTACCACTATGGTGGTTTGCTTGGGATCCCGTCGTGGGAGTCACAGGCGGAGAGAGCGCTTCGGCGCGCCCTGGCTGCGGACTCCACCTTCTCGGCGCCCATTCACCACCTCGTTGGCCTGTACGCGCGACAGGGCAGCAAGGAAAAGCTGCAGCCGATCGTGGCAGCAAGCGATCGTCTCGTCGGCGAGGGCGCGACCGCCGACTTCGTCCGCTGGCGCGCCGGTTTGGTGTTAGGCAACCCGACCGTCGACTCGACGACGCTCGACTCGATCGACACCGAGACGCTCGCCTGGATCGGGATGAAGACCCAGGACGATGGAGTCGACAGGGCGTTAGGCGAACGCGCGCTCCGCCTGCGCGATGCGCGTCCTGGTACGCGCGACGAGCGGTTCGAGCGCCGCCTCAGCCTCCACGCCGTTGCCCTGAATGGCGGCAGACCCGACGAGGCCACTGCGCTCTCCGAATCGATACGCGAGCTGCAGCCGGATTCGTCGTTCCACCTGCGACTGCGCGCCCTGAGCGCAATGTACGGTGACGGAGATCGACCGGCTGGTGAGCGCGCCGTTGCAGCGTTAGGGGTGGCGCGTGCGCGCGACGCGCGGGAATCATGGTTGAACACGTGCGTGCGCGCTCAGTGGCAGCTCTCCACGGGCGAGTCGGAGCCGAGTATGCCGCCGGCGCGAACGGTGCGCGATCGATCCGCCGCTGAACGGGTCTGCGACGCCACGCTCGAGTCGATGCGCGCCGTGCAGCAGCGCGATCCGTCAGCGCGCGAGGCGATGGATCGCCTCGAGGATCTCGTGCGCTCGGGTGTGGCAGAGTTTTTCATGGGCGACGGGCATCTGGACTACGCCACCATCGCGCTTGCCCGGCTTCGCGAGCAGAGCGGCGATCGGCCTGGTGCGCTCGCGGCGCTGCGTTATCGGCCGTACTTCATAGGATGGCAGCCGTTCCTTGCCGCGAGCCTGCGCGACGAAGGGCGTCTCGCAGCGGACGTTGGCGACCGGGACGGCGCCATTCGGGCCTACGAGCATTACCTCGCGCTGCGCCACCACCCCGAGCCGGGGACCCAGACGCCCGCCGACTCCGTGCGCGCCGAGCTGACGAGGCTCAAGGCCACGCGCTGAGCGCGTGAGGGAATCGGGAGGACAATTCCGCTTGAGTGGGTGAGGTACCAGTTCACCCATTTCGTAAGGAGTCCCCTCATGTCTTCGATACTTCTGGCCACGCTTGCGTTAGGCCTGGCCGCCCCGCTATCGGACGCTCCGCGCTTCGGCGAAGTGAAGCTGTCCACTGGCATTCGCATGCACTACGCCGAGCAGGGCGAGTCGCGCCGCGAGCCGATCATCCTGCTGCACGGCTACAGCGATTCGTGGTTCTCCTTCAGCCGAGTGCTGACGCCGCTCGCGCGTGAGACCCGCGTGTATGCACTCGACCTCCGTGGGCATGGCAAGACGGACAAACCCGCTACCGGCTACCTCATGCGCGACCTCGCCGCGGATGTGGTCGCATTCATGGACGCCAAGGGAATCGCCAAGGCGACGGTCATCGGCCACTCGATGGGCGGCTTCGTCGCGCAGCAGGTGGCGTTCGCGGCGCCGAAGCGCGTATCGCGTCTCGTCCTGGTAGGGACGGTGCGGAAGCCCACCAACCTCGCGGGCTTCTATGAGCTCGAGAAGGCCGTAACGTCACTGTCGGACCCGGTGCCAGACGGGTTCGCGCGCGAGTTTCAGTTGAGCACCGTGTATACGTCAGTGGGCGACGAGTTCATCAACCGCGCAGTGGAAGAAAGCCTTCGGCTTCCGGCGCGAGTGTGGAAGGAGCTTGCGGGCGGGATGATCGCGACACAGGCGGCCGTGTCGCTGGGGCGTTCGGGAATCCCAACGTTGGTCGTCCGCGGCGAAAAGGATGCCTGGGTCACCGCGGAGGAAACTGACTCGTTGGCGATGATGGTTGCGACGAAGCGCCAGAAGACCTACGCGAACACCGGTCACGCCGTGCACTGGGAGCGGCCCGCCGAGTTTGCGAGCGAGGTGGTCGCCTTCCGAAAGGAGACGCAGGTGGCGGCGCGCTAGCGCTGCCATGCGTCGAGCACGTCCGGTGCGGCGCTCGTCGTGAGCCGCACCGGTCCCGTGCCGTCCGCATTCATGATGTAGACCTCATCGTCGCCATCGCGATCGCTCGTGAACGCGATGCGACGCCCGTCTGGTGACCACGTCGGAGACCGGTCGTGCGACGGGCCCTCTGTCAGTCTCGTCACGTTCCCGCCGTCGGCGTCCATCACGTAGATGTCCAGGTCGGCGTTGCTCGACGCGTAGAACGCGATCTTCGAGCCGTCCGGCGACCATGCGATCCGCCCGCCTTCGGCCAGCCGGTTCGTCGTTAGGCGCACGGGGTTGCCGCCGTTGGCCTGCATCACGTAGATCTCGGCGGCGCCGCCGTCCCGCGTGGAGAGGAACGCGATCTTCGACCCGTCAGGCGACCAGGACCCCCCCATGTTTTCTCCGGGCCCTTGCGTGAGCTGCACGACGTTCGACCCGTCGGGGTTCATGAGGTAGAGGTTGAACACGCCGTCCCGTAAGGACGTGAACAGGATGCGCGACCCGTCGGGCGACCAGCGCGGGAACCCGTCCTGGGTGGTATTCGTCGTGAGCTGCTTGAGGCCGCGGCCGTCGGAGCCCATCGTGTAGATCTCGTAGTCGCCGTCGCGCCTCGACATGAACGCGAACTTGAATCCGTCGGGCGACCAATCGGCACTCTGATCGATCGCGGGGTCCGTCGTCAACCGCCGGGCGTTCAATCCGTCGGCGTCCATGACGTAGATGTCGACGTTTCCGCCCCGCGCCGACGTCATGAGCATGGGAACGCGGTTGTCTTGGAACGAACGGGGCGACACGCCGTCGTCCCCACCGCACGAGAGGGCCGACACCAAACCGGCAATCAGGAGACTTCGCAGGGGCGCGCTCACCCCGTCCACGATAGGCGCGGTCGGCCCGGCGTCAAGCTGCGACGTTGGAGCTTGAAGGACTTGCGAGTCACGCCTGATACATCGTGGCGCCCCCGACGACCGTCTGCACGATTTGAATGTCCTTGATCTTGCCGTTGGCTACGGTGTGCGGGTCGTCGGCCAGGACGACGAAGTCCGCGAGCTTACCAGCCGTAATCGACCCCTTGGTCGACTCCTCGTGCGCGGCGTACGCCCCGTTGAGCGTGTTGATCCGGATGGCCTCATCGACGGTCACGCGCTGATTCGCGCCCCACGTCGTCCCATCCCATCCCATGCGCGTCACCATGCCCTGGATGCCCATGAGCGGCGCGAACGGACCCGGGCTGAAGTCCGAGCCGGCGGCGGCGTGGATGCCGGCGTCGAGCAGCGTGCGGAACGCCATGCACCGCTTCATCAACTCCTGGCCGTAGAACGGGAACTTGTCGGGGTTGTAGTACGCGTACGTCGTGAACATCGCTGGCACGGCGCCTAACGCCTTCATGCGCCGCACGAGGTCGTCATTGACGAGCGTGCAGTGCGTGATCTTCGGCCGCGCGTCGGCGCGCGGCGCGGCTTTCTGCGCACGCTCGAAGGCGGTGAGATACATGTCGATCGCGACATCGCCATTCGCATGGCAGTTCACCTGAATGCCGGCGCGATGCACACGGTCGACCCATTTATCGAGGTCGTCCTGCGTGGTCGTGACATTGCCTTTGTACGGCGGCTGGCGGCCGGGGTAGGCAATGCTCAACGCCATCGTGCGCTCGGAAAACGACCCATCGACGACGTGTTCCGACGTGGCGCCAAACCTGATCCAGTCGTCGCCGAATCCACTCCGAATCCCGTTCGAGATCATCGCCTCCAGCATTCGGCCACTCGTCTCGTAGCTCACGCGGTGGCGAAGGTCACCGCGGGCCCGCACGTCCTGGATCGCCGCCAGGTCACCGCCTTCGTGATGCACGCTCGTCAGGCCATAGCGGGCGAACTGCTTCGAGATGTGCGCAATGCCATTGCGCTCGCGCTGGGCGAGCTGTTCGGGCGTGAACGTGGGGCGCTGGCCGACATTGTCGAACACATCGCGGGCGTTATCGGTCACGCGGCCGTTCAGGTCACCGCTTTCATCGCGGTCGTAGGTTCCGCCGGGCAGATTGGGCGTGTCCTTGGTGACCTTCGCCATCTCGAGCGCCCTGGTGTTGTAGAACGACGTGTGGCCGCCGCGATGCTCGACGACGACTGGGTGCTCAGTGGACACTTTGTCGAGGTCATGGCGATTGAGCGGGCGTTTGTCCTTGAGCTTCGTGTCGTCGTGGAAGTAGCCCTCGACCCATGTGCCCGGCGGCAGCTGCTGCGCTTTCGCTCGAAGCTTCTCGATGATGCTCGCGATCGTAACGAATTCCACCTCGAACGGGTTGCCGACGAGCACCTCGTACAGGAGCGTCGTGCCGCCGGCGTGATTGTGGCAGTCCGTGAAGCCCGGCACGATCGTCATCTGCTTCGCGTCGAACGTCCGCGTGCGCTTTCCCGCCAGACCCTTGATCGCCGCGGGACTCCCCACGGCGACGAATCGGCCACCGCTTACCGCGAAGGCCTGGGCCCGGGGCATCGCATCGTCCATGGTGTAGACCTTCGCGTTGAACACGACGAGGTCGGGGTCGACCCCCTGCGCACTCTGCGAGGCAATGGTCGGAAAGATCCCGCCCGAGTCCCCGAGCCAGGGCCGGGTGAGTATGCCGGCGGCGCCGGCAGTCGTTAGGCCCATGAACTCTCTGCGGCTCCGGCGGTCAGTCATGGCTTTCTCCGAGGCGGGTTTCCCAGACATCATCTCGGCGGCCTGCCTTTTGTCGCCGAGATGAAGCATGGCAAGACGATTCGTGAGACCTAAGCAATGGCCGGGACTTCCGCGCGGACCCACCGGGCCCGCAGCAGTATCACGCCCAGCGCGATGAGCCAGAGCGGCAGCACATAGTTGTTGATGTCGGCGATCGGGCCGACCGCCGGCGTCGCGTTCCGGAACGCCGCGACCATGCCGATCACCCCGACGGCCAGCCCGACGTATCCCGACACTCGTTGGCCTGCCTTCACGAGCGCGACCGCCGATAGTATGAAGAACGCGTTGAGCGAAACCTCGCCGAGAAACTCGCCAACATAGTTGCCGAGGTAGAGGTTCAACCCGCGGAAGACCGCATCGATCGTGGCGCGGGTCTCCGGCGAAGCGGCTGGATACGCGCGAGCGAGCTCCCAATGCACGCTGGGCCAGCGGGCAAGACCGAGCAGCATGCTCACGGCCGAGACGATGCTGAACGCGAGCGCGGCACGCATCGCGTTGGGCGCCGCATCGCGGAGCGCCGCGTACGCGCCGACGCCGGCGGGAATGAGCAGCAGTGGGAGAAACGCGTAGATCGCCCACACTGCCCGCCCGCTCGAGCCTAACGCGATGAGACGTGGGAGCACATCGGCGGCCGGCCCGTCGAGCACGTCCGGATAGCTGAAGCGCGCCGCCAGGTAACTGAACACGGCCATGAACCCGATGGCGGCGGCGATGAGGGACCATCCACCAGCGCGCGCAGCGCCGCGTGACTCTGCCTGGGAAACTGCGCTCATGCTCGGCTCCGGGTCGGGTCCATGGTGGAGTTTCCGCGACCCATTGTAGCCGCCGGGCTGGTCGCTCCACCAGGCATTCACTTGGTTCGTTGGGGGTCAGGGTCAGAGTCTCAATTCATCTTTTTCACGCAGTCCCCTGACGCGCTACCTCACTGACGTGACCACCCACCACACGCCACCGACCATCGTTCTCTCGCGCCCACACACGCGTGTATCGATAGGTACCGCGAGCGAGATGTCCCGCCACCTCCACCTCGAGACGCGCGCGGAGCGCAGTAACGACGACGTCCACGCCCACACGTCGGATGCGCAATTCCTCCGGCACGTGGGATCGAAACCGCACCACGCCTGAGCCGTGCGCTTCCAGGTCCTGCGCCTTCGTCCCGAGCTGACCATCGGGACCGGTGAACAGCAGGTCGTCGGAGACGAGGCGAGCCAGCGCTGGGACATCTGCCGCGAGTTGCGCGGCGCGCAACGCCGCCTCGAGGGCGACGATCTCGGCGTCGGCTGCACCGACAACCACCGCGTGAAGCTCGGCGACATCGGAGTCGAGGACCATTCGGCGATCCATCGGGGCGAGGCGTTAGGCAGTCGCTGGCGCGGACGCACGCCCGGCGGCAATGGCATTCGGGCCAGGGCGTGCGGCCGGTCCGCTGCGGGCGCGCATGACGAGGATGCCGACCACGAACACCGCGATCGCGATGCACTGTGCGATGCTCAGCACAAAGAACCGGTCGTCCTTGATGCGCAGGAACTCGACGAGAAACCGCTCGATCCCGGCGAGGACGGCGTACACGCCGAACAGCCAGCCATCGGCGTGGGTGTGCTTACGCAACCGCCAGAGCACCAGGAACATCACGAATCCGAGCGCGACCTCGATGATTTGCGTGGGCACTACTCCCACGACAGTCGACGGATCCATGGCCGGTGGGAACTCCGCATGGAACGAGCGGGTCATCTGCCCGACCGTTGAGGGCGGGAACCCGTCCGGAAATGCTACCGCGAGCGGACCCTCGTACCACCGCCCGTAGTCGTCCCCGACCGCCCAGCAACCGGTGCGTCCAACCGCGTACCCGGCAGCGATCGCGATTCCCGCCACGTCCGCATAACGAGCGAATGGTAGCTTCCGAAGGCGAATCATCCCCCAGCAGGCGATCACCGAGCCGATGAAGCCGCCCCAGTACACGAACCCGGACCGTGAAAAGAGGTCGTGCCAGTCGTGCGTGATCACCGAGACGAAGTAGAGCTTGCCCCCAACCAGGGTTCCAACGACTGCCGCGAGCAGCACGTCGCCGAACTGTTGCGCCTCGAGCTCGTACCCACGCCGCCGCAGCTCCCGCTCCGACACCACATGCGCGATGGTGAACCCCAGCAGCACTGCGATCCCGAACCCCGAGAACTCGAACTGGAAGCGGCCGAGGTGGATCGGGATGTTGAATGGATGGACGATCGTTGGATGGCTGCCCATGGTACCGAGCCCGATGACATCAGAAGCTAACGTACTCCGCGGAGCGCCTCCACGTTCGGTGCGACGTCCACACGAACCGCGCCGACCTGCGCGATGTGCGCCTCGAACTCACGCTCCAGCGCGGCCCGCCGATCGCGCCACAGCGCTCGAATAGCCGTTTCGTCGTCGCCACGCCAGTACGCGGGTGAGAGCAGGGGCGCCGCGCGCTCGACCTCGAGCAGCACGACCGCCGCCGGTGGATCGGCGGGCAACGTCGCATCGTAGACTCGCCGGACTCCCTCCGCATACACGGCGTTGCCCGGGAAGTGCAGTGCCGCTGCGCCGGCGAATCGATACCCACGCCGGGACAGCTGATCGACGACGTTGATCTCGAGCCACGGTGAGTGCGCGAGATTCGCGCGCGTGCCCGGTGACGCGATGTCGAGGAAAAAGAGATGCGTGTCGTCCCACACGCGGATGGTGCCTTTCGGCGAAACGTTAGGCCGCCCGTCGGACGTCACGGTCGCGGCAAAGCAGAGGTGGGCGGACCGAATCACCGCCCGCATGTCCGGAGTGAGCACCGTCCCTCCATCGCCCAGGGTTTGCGAGAGAAGTGTTGATTCCAGAGATCTCCCATTCAAACGACTCTGACCCCTTCGTTCGGCCAGAGACCTCGAATTCAGCGACTCTGACCCCCTTGATGCGATGAGCGGGGCGTCGAACATGACGCCCCGCTTCGTCGTGCGACAATCCCCTGGGACCCGCCGGCGCTTCAGTTCTCCTGCACGCGCGACCAGGTCGAGTCGGGGTTATACCGGTCCATCGCCTTGAACTGCTCGAGCGTCTTATCGCCAAGGTCCTTCTCGTACACGATGCCGTCGTGACTCACGATGAAGGTCTTCACCCCGGTCACGAGATAATCCGCCGGCGCGGCGACGAGCGCGAATCCACCGATCATCGCGCTGTCCACCATGAAGTCCATCTGGCCCATCGGCGCGGCCGGCCCCTGACCCTTGAGAATCTTGAACATGTAGCCGTGATACGGCTGGGCGTTGGTCGAGTAGCCCTCCTCGATGGCGCGGGCGATCCTTTCCGCCACGGGGCCCTGCCACGTACCGTCTTTCCCCTGCCAGGCGAGACCATCCTGTTTACCCGGGGTACTGATGACCCGCTGCGCGTACTGATTCACGCGCGTCCCATCGTGCTTCACCAGGGCGTAGCTTTTCTGCGCCTCGACGTATCCCCGACACACCTGGATCGCATCGAGCTCGTTCCGACCGATGCGGCGCCGCAGGATCTCTTCCTGCCCGCTCACGGCGTCGAACGACCACTTGTCGTCGTGCTTGACGATCGGAATGGGGAGCGGCCAATCACCCGGCCCCACGACGACATACGCAGTCGTCTTCGTCGAATCCAGCTCGATGCGCTGCTTTTCACGCGCCTGACCGGCGAACGCGATCAGGTCGTTACGATCGCGCACGGAGTCACCCGATTGCACGATTGGCTGGCCGTCGGAGCCAAGAATCGTTTTCAGCGTCGGGACGTCGTACTTCTCCGCGGCACTGACAAGCGCCGCGGCGGCTTCCTCCGGACTCGCGAATGCCTGCCCCGGTACCGATGGGGCTTTCGCCGCCGCCTCCGAGTTTTTTGCGTCGCCGCACCCAACGAGAATGCCGAGCATCGTCGCGGCGCAGAGGCAGCCGGCGATGCGTAAAGTTGCCGCGCTCATCGTCGTCTCCCTCCTCCTCCGCCTCCTCGTCCGCCGCCGCCGAACCCACCGCTGCGGCCGCCCATGCTCGACGCTCCACGTGAACTACTGCCTCGGGCACTCGCGCCGTCGAAGCCGCGGGAACCGCCGCTGATTCCACTCGACCCACCACCGAAGCTGCTGGATCCACCGCGATTGCCCGATGCCGACCGATCGGATGCGCCTCCGCTCGGAATGTCTCGGCCACCGATGCGGTCACCACCGGCACCTCCGGCTGCGCCGGCGCCGCCCGCCCCGGCACGATTGCTAGCGCCAGCCCGGTCTACGCCCGGCGCGCCTGCACCGCCGGCACCGCCGCGTCCACCCGAGCCCACGCCTCCGCCAGATCGATCACTCACCCCGGCGCGGTTCCCTGCCGTCGATCCGCCGAATCGGTCCGCGGTGCGCTGGTCGGCGTATGGGGCTCCGCCTCGATGCGACGGGTTGTGCTGCCAGGCGTTACCCCCTTTGGGGCTCCCGGCGCCAGGCTTGCCAGCGCCGCCGACGCCGCCTACACCACCGGCACCCCCGACACCCCCGGGCTTACCAGCGCCGCCGACACCTCCGACGCCGCCCGCGCCTCCAACACCACCGACGCCGCCAACCCCACCGACGCCGCCAACCCCACCGACGCCGCCAACCCCACCCACGCCGCCCACGCCGCCGGCGCGGATGAAGTTGTTGCTGTTATTGATGTAGACATTGCCACCGCCCCAGCCATAGTGGCAGCAGGAACCGCCCCAGATAGCCGCCCCCCACATCATTCCTGCGGTGAACGAGATGAACATCCCGCCAGGCGGGTACGGCGGGTAGTAGATCGGCGGATAGGGATAGTAGGGATACGGCGGCCCGTATACGACGGTCGGGCTGTACTGAGGTACGTAGATGACCTCCGGATTCGTCGGCTGGACAATGATCACTTCCTTCTTCTCGATGACCTGGGTCTCGACCTTCTGCTTGTCGTTCGACGTGAGCGCGCCCTTGTCCTTCGCCTTCTTCCGCATCACCTGAACGGCGTCCATCACCTCGCTCTGCTGCGCGAGGAATGCGTTACCCAGGTCGGTTGTCCACTGGATGTCGTCGGAAAGACGTTTGACCACATCGGGTAGCGCCGCCATGGATTGGATCGAAGGGTCCCACGGCTGCTTGGCGACGGAATCCGCGAGTGCCTTGTCCTTGAGGTTCGGGTTCTTCGCCATCCACTGCTGCAGCTGAACGATCTCGAGCGGATACGTGGACGCCACAAGCGTCTGCATCAGCAGGTCATCCGGGTACAGCGCCACCGGCGCCACGAGCATCTGCAGCTGCTCGGGTGTCGCCTTCTTGCCGCTGTCGGGCTTGGCCTGTTTGCCGCTGTCGGGCTTGGCCTGACTTGCGCTGGCGGCGGGCGTGGCGGGCGCCGCGGCCTGCGCGGCCTGCGCAGATTGTGCCCATCCCACGCGCGCGCCAGCCAGCAGCATGGCGACGCCCGGGACGAGCCCCGATCGCAGGCGGTCCAGCGGCCGACACCAGAGTGTCGCTCTCATTTGCCCTCGTCTCCTGAAGAGAGGCCGGTCGGGCGCGGTCGCGCCGGTCCGGACATCGCGAACAATAGAGCGGCGGCGCGAAGCAACGCACTTACCCAAAGGTTTACCGCCCGGACCGCATCGCGCACCAGCTTGGTGGCTCGGCGTCTTTTGTCAGGGTTCTGCCATAACCAAGAAGCGTCATGGCGCGCTCGACAACGGCGCGGCGCCGGCTAGCCGTCGCCCACGAGCACGATCTTGCCCGTCACGCCTCCCGCGCCGAGCAGCTCGTGCGCGCGCCGTGCCTCGGCGAGAGGAAGCCGCTGCGCAATCAACGGCTTGATCTCGTGCTGCTGCAGAAGGTCGAACAGCGCGATCAAATCCTGCCGAAACACCGCCGGTTTCAGCCGCTTCAACGTCTGAATGCTGTACGGCACCACCCGTCTCCCGCCTGGCAGGAGCCAACCGCCGACTATGTACACCCCGAAGATCGCGATCGCGCGAAAGCGATGACGACCACCGGACCGGCCGGAGGCCAATCGTCCGCCCCGCAGCGAGCCAGTCAGGCCGTAGGCCACCACTCTCCCGCCTCGACGGAGCGCCTTGCGCGAGCGCCAGATGTGCGTGCCGCCGATGCCGTCGAAGACCACGTCCGCGCCGTCGCCCGTTAGGCGGTGGATCTCCGTCACGAAATCCTGATGCTCGTAATCGATGGGGACGCCGCCCAGCTCGGATACGGCCGCCGAGTTCCGCGCTGAACAGGTCCCGTACATTTCCAGACCCGCGACGCGCCCGAGCTGCAAGAGCGCCGAGCCGACACCACCCGCCGCGCCGTGAATCAGCACGCGCTGCCCGGGCCTAACGTGAGCGGAGCGATGCAGCATCTGATACGCCGTGATGTAGTTCAGCACGAGGCTCACGGCCTCGGCGGCGTCCAACCCGGATGGCACCGGGACCAGCTCGCGTTGCGGAAGGCAGACGTACTCGGCGTACGCACCGTGTATTGGCAGCGCGGCAACTCGCTGGCCTGGCTCCAATCCGGAGACGCCGTCGCCCAGTCGATCTACCTCGCCCACCAGGTCCCAGCCGGGCGTGAAAGGCACCCGTGGCGTTTCGGGATGAATGCCCTCGCGCATCATCACGTCGGGCAGGGAAACGCCAGCCGCCAGCACTCTCACGCGCACTTCACCGTGCTTTGGCTCGGGCGTCTCTTCTTCAACGACCCGAAGCTCATCGGGTCCGCCATAGTGAGCGACGACGACGCGGGCGTTTGTCATGGGCGTGGTGACCGAGTCACCTCGAGCGAACGCGAGCGCCCGCGTTCCCTCGAAGGGCCCTTCACCCATACACGGCCGTTCGCTTCTGCGCTGTAAGAGTTGCCCTGATTTTCCGTAGGGCTTTCGCCGCACGATGCGGCCGTTGCGAGCCGGTCCGACGTCATCGGCGCTTGTGCGGCTGTCGGAGCCACACGCATACGGCTAGTGGTCGGCGCTGCACCCCGCCGCGAAAACACGTAGACTAGGGCCGATCTCGACGAGATATCCATGACCACGGGCGCGCATCCGGACCTCCGAAACCGCCTCCAAGCAGCACTGGGCAGCGCCTACCGTGTCGAAAAAGAGCTCGGTGGCGCCGGAATGAGTCGGGTCTTCGTGGCCGCCGAAGTCCGACTTGGCCGAAGGGTCGTCGTCAAGCTGCTTCCGCCGGAGATGGCGGCCGGCGTCAACGTCGAACGGTTCGAGCGCGAGATCCAGGTCGCCGCGCGGCTCCAGCATCCCCACATCGTCCCGCTCCTCACCGCCGGCGCGGACGGCAATCTCCTCTTCTACATCATGCCGTACATCGAGGGCGAGTCGCTCCGGGCGCGGCTCGCTCGGGCAGACGAGCTCGCGCTGACCGACGCGATCCGGATTCTCAAGGAGGTCCTGGACGCCCTCCAGCATGCCCATTCCCATCACGTTGTCCACCGGGACATCAAGCCGGACAACGTGCTGATCACTGGCCGGCACGCTCTCGTCGCGGACTTCGGCGTGGCCAAGGCGGTGAGCGAGTCAGCCAACGATGGAAACCTCACTTCGATTGGTGTGGCGCTCGGGACGCCGGCCTACATGGCTCCCGAGCAGGCGGCTGCCGAGCCTAACGTGGACCATCGCGCCGACATCTACGCGGTCGGGGCGCTGGCCTACGAGATGCTCACTGGCAAGACACCGTTCACCGGCCGCACCGCGCAGGCGATACTCGCGGCGCATCTGACAAAATTGCCCGAGCCACTGACAGCGCACCGGTCGGTTCCCGCCGCCCTCAACGAACTGGTGCTCCGCTGCCTCGAGAAAGATCCCGCCGATCGGTGGCAACGAGCCGACGACCTGATTCCGCACCTGGACGCGATGCTCACGGCTGGCGGCGGCGTCACGCCGATCGCAGCGCATCGAGCTCGCGCCGCGGATCTGCCGCGAGAGCGCGCTTCGATAGCTGTGCTGCCGTTCGACAATCTCAGCGACGACGCGAAGCAGGACTACTTCGCAGACGGCATCGTCGAGGAGATCATCACCGGTCTCTCCCGCATCAAATGGCTGTTCGTGATCTCTCGAAACTCGACGTTCGTCTACAAGGGCAGGACTGTGGACGTGACGACCGTCGGGCGCGAGCTTGGCGTGCGCTACGTGCTGCGGGGCAGCGTGCGTCGCTCTGACAACCGGGTGCGCCTAACGGGCCAGCTGGCCGAGACCGATACGGCAGTCCATGTGTGGGCCGATCGCTTCGACGGTACGCTGAGCGACATCTTCGCGTTGCAGGACGAGATGACAATGAGTGTCATCAGCGCCGTCGAGCCCACCCTGCGCAAGGCGGAAGTCGAGCGCGCTCGGCGCAAGCGACCCGAGAGTCTCGACGCATACGACCTGTTCCTCCGCGCTCTCCCGCTCGCCACAACGGCTATGCCGGAGGACGCCGACAGGGCGCTCGGTCTTCTGCAGGAGGCGATCCAGCTCGAGCCGGACTACGCTTCTGCGCACGGGCTGATCGCCTGGTGCGAGGAGCAGCGCTACCTGCGCGGCGGACTTCGCGCCGAGTCGCGGGAGGCTGCCCTCCGACATGCTCACCTCGCAATCGAAGCGGGGAGCGACGACGCGATGGCGCTCGCGATGGGAGGATTTGTTGCCGGAGTCATGACCCGGGATTACGACGTCGCGCTGGACGCCATCGACCGTTCGTTGACGCTCAGCCCGTCGTCAGCCTTGGCGTTCGGCTTCAGCTCGATCATTCGCGCGTGGAAAGGCAGCGACGAGACCGCGATCGAGCATGGGAAGATGGGGATTCGACTCGGACCCTATGACCCGCTCGTGTATGTAGCGTACGTCGGCCTCGCCTACGCGCATTTTTTCTCCGGGAGATTCGCGGAGGCCGCGAGTGCTGCGGCTCGTGCGTCGGCGGTGAACCCGCGGTTCAGCGTGCCCCGCTTCCTGCACACCGCGGCTCTTGTCCGTCTCGGCCGACTCGACGAGGCAAGGGCGATGGGCCGAGTCGTCCTCGAGTTGCAGCCTGGATTTACGATCAGCGGTCTCTTGTCCCCCAACATCACGACCGCAGAGCGCTTGGCAATGCTCGGGAGTGCGCTTCGTGAGGCCGGCTTACCGGACTAGCGTGGCGATATGCAGCGCTCGTTCGTGAGGCTCGGTGGAAACTCCGGTGAAGACCTTCCGGATCTCCCGGCCGACGCGCCGCGCTCCATCGTCTCCGCGACGTTGCGCGACGACGCGCGAGTTCCCTCCCGGAGGCCTAACGCTAGCCGTTTGCGTACTCGCGCACGACAGACTGGACCTTTCCTTCGAGAGAAGGCATCGACCGCCAGTGCACCCGCGCCCACCCGAACAACGTCACCGCCAGGAACGGATACCCGTAGAACGGCAACGGCTCGGACAGTGGCGTGAGCCCCGCGCCGCCGAAGATCGCCGCTGCCGTGATCGCGAACAGAATCGCCGCGATGCCGCCGGTGACCCTGACCAGCCTCGGCATGAGTCGAGATGCGCTGATCAGCGCCAATGCAGCCGACCACAACCCGGTCCCGGCCGCGAACGACGGCGCGCTCGCCTCGAGGTCCATCGCGGAACCCGAAACGATCAACGTCTCACCCGCCAGAAATACGAGAAACCCCGCCGCCAGCTGCACGTCACCCCGGCGGAGGTGAAGCAGGCCAAGCAGCGCGCTTCCGACCACGAGCGCTATACCATCCGTTCCCCACGCTAACCCGCGAAGCTGGGCGGTCGGCGCAAACGAGCCAGCCATCCCAAGCAGCGCCCCGATCACGAGACCTGCCGCCGCGACCCGCGAAACCTGTTCGTCCCTCATATCCCACATCCGCTGATTGAAAGGCTCGAGTTGGGCCGGGGGCCGATCTTCTGGACAAGCCACGATTACCAACCACCCGGCGACACCGGAAAGACAACGGCGATCGAGAGCGTTAGTCCCGATCGCCGTCCACAATGTCGTTGGGGGAGTCACCTGAAGATCACTCGGGCCCAGTCCCGACCACGATTCGGCCTAGAGGGAAGAGGTCACGGAATCCTCCGCCGTCGGCGCGACCTTCCAATCACGCTCCAGCGCTCCAGTCGCGCGCAGACGCCGACACCGGGAACGCAGACCCTGTAGACAGTCCTCGCGCCCGTATACCGTTCGTGGCTCGCTGCCGTTGTTCTCCAACGCTGTGGTACCGTCCGACGCGCCGTCGGTCGTACGCAGGTTGTAGTGAAGGCTGGCCTCGCGGACCGTTTCATCGGTCGTCACCACGATCAGCCGCAGCCCGAACTCGGATTCGTGCAGGAGCCAGATCGTTTCCGGCTGCTCGGCGGTTCCGCGCTCGATCTTCTCCGTCACCTCGAACCCTTCGCGTCTCGCGAGCGCCAGATAGCGATATGGGCCGTCGGACGCCGTGGTGTCTTCGACGTCCGGCAGAGCGGAGCCAGCCCGCGCTGGTTTCGGCTTGCCTCCCTCCACGGGCGCCGGCGCTCGCGCGAGCTTCTCCCTCATCGCTGCGACTTCCACGGAGATCCGAAGCACTTCGGCGACTGCCGCCTTCCGGCGCTCCTCCTCCGCATCTTCCTCCGCCTTCCGCCGCGCCTCGACCGCTTCCGCTATCCGCCGCGCCTCGGCCTCCTCGGACATTCGGCGCGCTTCCGCCTCACGGGCCCGTTGCCGGGCTTCGGCTTCGGCCAACCGTCGAGCCTCTGCCTCTTCTTCTTCGCGCCGAGCTTGGGCTTCCGCCTCCGCCCGACGGCGAGTCTCGGCCTCCGCTTCCGCCACGCGCCGCGCCTCGGCTTCCGCTGCTCGACGTCGAGCGGCGGCTTCCGCAGCCTGGCGGCGGGTTTCCGCCGCCGCGGCGCGCCGTTTTTCTTCTTCCTCTGCCTCTCGTCGCGCCTCGTCCGCCGCGGCAACGCGCCGCTGCTCCGCTTCGGCTGCTTTTCGTCGAGCTTCCTCCGCGGCTTTTTTCCGAGCTTCTTCTTTGGCGGCCTTGATCTGCGCTTCCAACGCAGCCTTGCGCTGGGCTTCTTCGGCGGCCTTACGCTCTGCTTCCTCGGCAGCTAAGCGCCGCGCTTCAGCTTCCGCCGCGCGTCGCTTCTCTGCCTCCTCGGCGCGACGTCGTGCCTGAGCCTCAGCTGCCTGGCGCTTCGCCTCGGCTTCCACGGCCCGTCGACGTTCCGCCTCTTCGGCCGCCTTGCGTTTGGCCTCGGCTTCAGCCTCTGCCGCCCTACGCTTTGCCTCGACCTCGGCTGCGCGAACTCGCTCCGCCTCCTCGGCGGCTTTGCGACGCGCTTCCGCTTTCTTGGCGCGCAGCGCGTCGGCTTCGGCAGCGCGCTGCTTCTCCAACTCGGCCTCTCGGCGTTTCGCTTCTTCACGCGCTGCGCGATGCTCGGCCGCCTCCTTGGCGCGCTGCTCCTCCAACTCGGCCTCTCGACGTTTTGCTTCCTCACGCGCTGCGCGACGCTCGGCAGCCTCCTTGGCGTGTTGCTCTTCCGCCCGCACCCGGTCGGCGTCGGCTTCGGCCTTCCGGCGGGCCGCGATCGCCGCCCGCTCCGCGCGGATCCGCTCGATAGTCTCGCTTGCCTCTCGCGATGTTTTCGCCGCGACGCCGCCGAGGCTCTTGGCGAGGTCGAGGGCGGAGCGGCGGGCCGCCTCCGCCGCGCGTCCGACGCCGGCCAAGGGATCGCTCGCCGGAGCGCGCCGCACCCGCGCGGCTGGTCGCGCGACGCCCAGTGAGTCGCGAGGAGGCGGGGAGACGGGCTCCGTTGCCAGGGGAACGATGTTGGCCGTCGTTAGGTACGCGGGCCATGCGACACACGTCGGCCTCGGCGCGCGACTGGCCGGCTTCGAGTCGGTTACTTCATAGAACGGCGCGTGAAACCAGCGTGCCGCGCTGTAGTCGTAGAGGAAGAACGCGCCGGCTTTGCCTCCGCTCGCAAAGTTCAGAATGGTCTGCCAGCGCTCCTCGAAACAGGCGCTGTGGATAGCCGCGTGGGCCGGCGAGACCGCCGCACCTGGCGATCGACTCGCGCAGAACCACCCCAGCACTTCGATGGATTTGCGACGCGCGACCTTCCCGCGGAGGGCTTGAATCTGCCCGGCGATGACACGCTCGTCGAGCGACGACAGAGTGACGTCGACGTGCGATTCGATGAGGACGTATGGCGTGCTCGTGACCGAGCAATCCAGTCGCCTCCCCAGGAGCAAGCCCGCGATCGACTGCTCGGGATTGCGTGCGAGCGCCTGCAGCTCGCGCAGCGTCGACTGCTGGACGAAGATCTGACGGAGGCCGCCACCGCCCGGCTGGAGCGACGCGACGACGTAATGCGGGTCGCGAAGCGGTTTCCACAGGATTGAAATCCCGGCTGGCCGGGCCTGGCGCCTAACGCGTTCAGCCTTTCGTGACAACACGCCCATCTCGGCATCTCACCACTGGTTACCGTCTCCCCCCACCATTGTAACGCCGAGTATCGCGCTCGCACCACGCGGGCATCGTGGTCCGGCGGCGGATACGGAGCGACGGTCCTGGTGTGGCGGGCTCGACCGCAAACGATGTGCCATGCGTGGCGGTGTGCCGTCGCCGGCCTAAGCGTCCATCACGGAAAGAACCCACCGAGAAACTCCGCCGCGTCATCCGAGATCCCGATAACCTTGTTCGTTGCCTGACGATAGAGCTTGAAATTGAGCTCGGTCTCGGGGCGGCCATCCCCCCAGTCGGCAAAGGGCGTGAGCTCTTGCCGCCCCAGGCGCCGCTTCGCGAGCGCGGTCCGTCGGATGGTGACGCTGACGCGCGGTGTTTGGCGGGCGATCCCGCGCTGCCTCGGAACCGCGACGACCGAGGTGACGACGCCTTTCGCGACGAGACCCGCCCCGCCTTCGGTCTCGCTCGCGAAGACGAAGATCGCATCGCCGGCGGCGACGTACTTGCCGCCATACATGGTCTTCTGCGCGCGGAACGCGAACGTTCGCGGCATCGGATCGCTCACCTCTGCCTTGATCGCAAACATCATCCTCCTGCGCTCTCGCGGCGCGTAACCCGGACGGCGTCGTCCATACTACCTTCGTAGGTTGGCTGCCGTCAGCGGTCGTCACCTAACGTTGCCTGAAGTCGGTCCGTCGTGCAGCCGACTCGCCGGCGTGCAACGTCGACCAGGAGCCCATGACCACTGCTCCAGGCAGTGGACGGTCCGGGTGGAAGCTTCTCATCATCCTCGGTGCTATTCTCGCCGGGGTTGGTGGGTTTTTCGTCATCACCACCCGCAGCGTCCTGGACCCCGATCGCTTCGGCGCCAACGTCGCCGGCAGCCTCAGTGATGACGGCGTCGCCCAATACGTCGCCAACCAGCTGACTGACGCGATCATTTCGCAGCGTCCCAACCTGCTGGCGGTGCGCCCGGTCCTGTTGGGCAGTGTCCAGTCCATCGTCCGCTCGATGCCGTTCCGCGCCATCGTGGCGCGGTCGGCTCGCACCGCGCATCGCTTCTTCTTCGAGCAGGCGGGCTCGCGCATCGTGCTGTCGCTCCCCGATGTCGGAGCGGTGGTGCGCGGCGCGTTGTCACAGGCCAGTCCGGAGCTGGCCGCCAAGATCCCACCGGGTCTGGAGGCAAAGCTCGCCACGGGCAAGGCGGAGAAGGCGATCACCGGGTTCATCCGTCTGTGGCAGTTCGGCGACCGCTTGCTCGTGGTGTCGTGGGTGGTGTTCTATGTCGGCCTCGTGATGATCGTCGGTGGCATTGCGGTCGCGGCCGACCGGCAACACGCTCTGGCGCTCGCGGGCATTTCGCTCGTCATCGTTGGCGTGGCGTATATCGCGGTGGTCCCGGCATCGCGTCTCGTGATGTACGCTGCGCTGCAGGACAACCAGCTCGCCGGGTTCGTTCACGGCATGGTCAGGTTCTTCCTCCGGCGGCTTCAGGCTGGGGCGCTGGTGGTTGGTGTGCCGGGCCTCTTGTTCCTTGCCGCTGGTACCGCCACGCTCGACCGATTCGACCCGGCGACTCTCGTGCGCAGAGGCATTGCGCTGCTGACCACTCCGCCGGAGCGTCGGAGCCGCAGGGTGCTCTGGGTTTTGTCGGTGCTGCTGCTCGGGACGATCACGTTGATCTGGCCGATCGAGATGCTGCGCGCGGTGATGTTTCTGGTGGCCCTGGGACTCATGCAGGCCGCATTGCGCGAGCTGTTCGTCATGATTCGCGGCCGCGCGGCGGAACTGCAGCCCACCGGTGCACGGGTAACCAGTGGTGGGTGGCTGGCTATCGCAGTTCCGGCGGTCGTCATCCTCGGTATCGGCGGCGTTGGCGCGAGGCTCGTGTCACGCGGTCGGACGGTCGACCCCGCGGTCAGCGGCGTGCCAACGACCTGCAACGGATCCGCGCGCCTGTGCGGCCGATCGGTCGACAAGGTGGTTTTTCCCGGCGCGCATAACGCGATGTCCAACGCGTCCATCAGCGACTGGATGTTCCCGCATCATCCGTACGCCATCCCCCGGATGCTCGAGGACGGCGTGCGCATGCTTGCCCTGGACCTGCACTTCGGCATGCCGACGGGCGGCCGCGTGAAGACGGACCTCGACAGCGAGGTTGGCGGTACCGGCAAGATCGAGGAAGCGTTAGGCACCGAGGGCGTCGCGGCGGCCATGCGCATTCGCAACCGGCTGGTGGGCGGTGAGGACGGACAACGTGGCGTCTACTTCTGCCATGGATTCTGTGAGCTTGGCGCGTACGAAGCCGGCCCGACGCTCGTGCAGGTGCGCGATTTCCTGGCGGCGAATCCCGGCGAAGTGCTGATCCTGGTGCTCGAGGACTACCTGCCGGTTGCAGTGACGGACAGCCTGTTCAAGGCAACTGGCCTGTTCGACTACGTCTACACGGGACCGGTGCGTCCCTGGCCGACGCTCGGCCAGTTGGTCGCCGCCAACCAGCGGGTCATCGTGTTCATCGAATCCGGACAGAGTGGCGTCTCATGGCTACACGGCACGGTGGGCGAGATTCAGGAGACGCCGTACACCTTCCGCAAGGTCGAGGACTTCAGCTGTCGCCCGAACCGGGGCGGCACCGAGGGATCGCTGTTCCTGATCAACCACTGGATCGAGACGACACCGGCGCCGCGCGCCAGCAACGCGGCCATCGTGAACGCCTATGATTTCCTGCTGCGTCGGACGCGGACCTGCCAGCGCGAGCGACGACACATCCCGAACATCATCTCGGTGGATTTCTACAGCGTCGGCGATGTCGTACGCGTCGCGAACACGTTGAACGGCATCGACAGCACTGAGGCGCCGAGTGTTGCGAGGCGGTAACCGAACGTTGGCGACTGGCGACTGGCGACTGGCGACTCGGCTGGGATGCTATTACCGGCGAGGAGGCTTGTTAGGCGGTGGAAGGCTCCCGGCCCAGTCGCCAGTCGCCAGTCGCCAGTCGCCAGTCGCCAGTCCCTAGTCCCCCCGAATCAAATGGCGGGACATGATGGCGAGCCACGCCCAGCCCACGACGACCGCGATCCAGATCCCCAGCACCGGCGAGCTACCGGGGACGGCCATGCCGCCGAAGAAACCCAGCAGGATGATGATCCCGGCCAGTAACGAGAGGCGAGCCAGTGATGGCACGCTCCGGCGAGACATGACCCATGCTGCGATGAGGCAGCTCACGGCGAGCGAGACGAACCCGAGTCCGCCCGCCGCAAAGTGGACCAACCCCATGGGGCTGATCGTGGTCGGCGGCCCGTTAGGCGTTCCGGGAGGAAACCCGTCCATCGGATCGGCTCGGAACACGGCGGCGACGAGCATGCTGGCACCAAAGGCGCCGAGGAACCAGCTGACGGCGCGTGACGTCGGTGCCAGCGCGCGCCGGAACCCGATCGCGGCCGCGATCACCATCGCGCCGGTGACGATGAAGTTCGCTGTCTGAATCCATCCGCCCGGTCCGTTCGCGAGCACGCTGAGCGGATGCCGCGCGAAGACGAAGCCGTCGCGGACCAGCGCCTGCGCGATCCCGACGACGAGATAGAGCGGGCCCGCGATCACGCCGAAGCCAAGCAACCGAGGGGTAGCCGTCGCGTCGGCCTGACTGCTGGACGTCATCCGTGCCTCCCAGCGAGTGGATTTATCGCCTCGACGGTATAATACTTTACCCATGAGTGCAATATCCAAAGGCCGCGTGCGTCGAACGCGATCGCGCGCGGCGGTGCCACGCTCGGATGACCCGCGCGTCGTCCGGTCGCGCGCCGCCGTCGTCGACGCGGCGCGCACGCTGTTCCTGCGCCACGGCTATGCGGGGACGACCATGGAGGAGATCGCGGCAGCGGCCGGCCTCACGAAGCGCACCGTGTACAACAACTATGGCGACAAAGACGCGCTCTTCCGCCAGATCGTCGCCGACGTCCTCGCCTACGCGGAGGCGTTCGCGCGCGGGCTGCACGAGGAGTTCACCGTCGGTGTCACCGCGACGAACCTTCGAGCCACCCTCGACGACCTGGCTCGTCGACTGGCCCTTGGCATTGTGCGGCCCGAGGTCATCGCGCTCCGCCGACTCCTGATCCGCGAAGCGCGAGCGTTCCCGAGTCTCGGTGCGGAGTACTTCGATCGCGCTCCCGGTCAGGTCCTCGACGCGCTTGCGTCCGGATTCGCGCAACTCGGGCGGCGCGGCTTGCTGCGAATTGGCAACCCGCGTCGGACCGCTGCGCAGTTCGCGTATCTGGTGGCGGGTGAGCCGCTCGATCGGGCGATGCTCGTCGGAACGATACCGTCGAAAGCGGCGATCATCGCCGGTGCGCGCGACGGCGTGGAGACGTTTGTGGCGCGATATGGTGAGAAACGGTAGAGCCGGGAGGCGGAGGGAACCGGGAACGGGGAACCGGCAACAGAGGCTCCAGAAGGAGTCCCGGTTCCCGGTTCCCCGTTCCCGTTCTCCGTCTCCTCCGCGCTACGTTCGGGCGATGGTGTAATGCGCGGCCTTCTCGCTCGGCACGCATTCCGTGCACCGGTAGCCGAGTGCCGGAAGGTCGAGGCCGGCCATCAGATGCTCACCGGAGCCGAGCAGGATCGGCGATACCGCTATGTGCATCTCGTCGACGAGCCCGGCTTGCAGATACTGGCGAATGGTCTCCGCACCGCCAAGGAGGCGAATGTCCTGGCTGCCTGCTGCGGCTTGGGCACGTTCCAGTGCCGCGTGGATCCCGTCGGTGACGAAGTGGAAGACGGTGCCACCTTCCATCTCTAATGGCGGCCGCGGGTAGTGCGTCAGAACGAACGTCGGCGCGTGATAGGGTGGATTCGCACCCCACCAGCCGCGCCACGAATCGTCGGGCCACGGCCCGCGGCTCGGTGCGAACATGTTGCGACCGAGGATCCATGCGCCAAAGCCTGTCATGGATCGAGCCGCGAAGTCCTCATCGACGCCCGTCGTGCCACCCTCGCCGCCACCATGCATGCGCCTGAAGGTCCGGGTGGTAACCAGCCAGTCGTGAAGGTCCTCGCCGCCGACACCGAGCGGTTCGTTCATCGACTGACGCGGACCTGCGCCGTATCCGTCGAGCGAGATTGTGAAGCCGCGAACGAGCAGTCGGGGCATGGAGTCTACTCCTGAAGATCGTTAGGCGGGACTGGGGACTGGGGACTAGAGGGACTGGGGACTAGGGGACTGGGGACTTAGGGACTGCGGACTGCGGACTGCGGACTGCGGACTGGGGACTGGGGACTCGGGCGGGAGGCTATTACTGCAGAGGAGGGCTCCTCGTCGCTAGTAGCATCCCGGCCGAGTCCCCTAGTCCCCAGTCCCCAGTCCCTAAGTAACTTTCGTCCACGATGCGACTTCGGAAGCACACCGGTCTCGCCGTCCTCGCCCTCCTTCTCTTCGCGGCGGTCTACGGCGTATTCCTCACGCGCCCAGGGCCACCGGCCACGAAGAGTGCGCCCGCGGCGCGAGGGCAGGGGCCGCTCACCATCAACGACGCGTCGCTCGAAGCGATCAAGGCGCTGCTTCGAATGCCGATGTCGCCCGAAGAACGCGAGCCGGCACAGGCCGCGCTGCGACTGGCCGACAAGGCGAGCGATCTCGCATTCGCTCAGGCGGTATGGCGGATGGCGGCGCGGCCCGCCGCCGCCACGCCCGAGGCTCAGCAGATCAACGCGCGACTTCAAGAAGCACTGAAGACGCTCGCGGCGGATAAAGCGACGGTGGATCGCCTTACCGCGGCGGTCGCGAAGGCGAGCGTCACCGAAGCGCCGCGACTCAAGGATCAGCTCGAGCTCGCGAAGGCGATCGCGACGCTCGATCAGGACGCCGTCGACGACGCTCAGCAGGATCTGATCAGCGTCGGCGGCAATCCGCAGTCGGGATTCGACGAGATGATTCGACAGCACGAGGCCACGTCGCAGTCGTCCGATACGCTGCGCATCGCGACCACGCCATTCATCGTCAAGCCTGGACTGCTGTCGCACGTGCTGGACTGGCGAGCGCTGAGCGACAAACGACTCGCGCTCGAGCGGGCCCAGTCGTCGGCCGACTCGACGGCGACGGTGCTGCGCCAACGACACGATTCGATTCAAGCCCGCGCCGCGCGACGGCTGCAAGCGTCGCACGACACCGCGCTCTCGTCCGACTCGACCGCCGCCTTGCTTGCCGAAGCGCGCCGCCAGACCATGCGCCAGAAATCGCGCGCCACGCTCGACCGTCGCGTCGACAATCAGGAGCAACTGGCCGGCGCGCTCGGAGCATGGACGACGATCGTCCGCGCGCAGGAGCGCGCCGCCGTCAATCGCGCGTTGCGGAGCGTCGTCACGCTGCTCCTCGTGACCTTCGTCGGCGTCTTGTTGCTGCAGTGGACCGAGCGCACGACATCGCGGTTGTCGGTGGATCGCCGCCGCATGCACACGCTGCGGATGGTCAGTCGCGTCACACTGCAGGTGCTGACGATCCTTGCCCTGCTGCTCGTGATCTTCGGGCCGCCGAGCAATCTCGGCACGTTCCTCGGCCTCGCCGGCGCGGGGCTCACCGTCGCGCTCAAGGATTTCATCGTCGGTTTCATCGGGTGGTTCGTACTCCTCGGACCCGACGGGATTCGGCCCGGCGATCTCGTCGAGATCAACGGTGTCACTGGCGAGGTCACCGAGGTCGGAATCTTTCAGACGGTGCTGCTGGAGACCGGCGACTGGGGCGGCTCGAGCCATCCCACCGGTCGCCGCGTGACCTTCAACAACAGCTTTGCGATCGAGGGTCACTACTTCAACTTCTCCACGACGGGCCAGTGGCTGTGGGACGAGCTGCAGATCGTCGTGCCGGAGGGACGCGATCCATATCCGATCAGCGAGTCGCTCCGGCGTGAGGTCGAGGAGGCGACGAAGGAGAGCGTGGAGCAGGCCGAGGCCGACTGGAAGGGCGCGCGCCGCACGCCGCAGTTTGCGTCGCTGACGGCGACACCGACGGTGAACCTGAGGCCGATCCCCGGCGGTACGGAGATCGCCGTGCGCTACGTGACGCGGCTCGCGGAGCGATCGGCGATCCGCGCGCGGTTGTATCGTGCGGCGATGGACTTGTTAGGCTCCGGCGCAAAGGTGAGCGCCGGATGGACGAACGCCGAAGCCGGATAGTATTCTCGATCGCCAAGGAACGATGAGAGTTGCCGCCCTCACCGCATCGCTCGGCACGCTCCTCACCTCGACTGCGCTCGCGGCTCAGGATCATGTGCACGCCCCGCGGCCCGCGAGCCCTCAGGCGGCTGTCCGCCTCGGCACCGTTGACTTTCCGACCTCCGGTTCTCCCGCGGCGCAACGGGCGTTTCTCACCGGTATCGCCCTCCTCCACAGCTTCACGTACGAAGCTGCAGCGCGCGCTTTCCTCGAGGCCGAGCGCGCCGACACCAGGTTTGCGCTGCCGTACTGGTTCGAGGCACTCACGCATTCGCCGGTCCTCTGGGGAATCGACGACGCCCCGGCGGGGCGCGGAGTGCTCGCCCGGCTCGCGCCTAACGCCGAAGCGCGGCTCGCCAAGGCGGCCACGCCCCGTGAACGGGCGTACGGCGCCGCCGTCGAGGCGTTCTTCGCCGACACCGACCTCGCCACGCGGCTCCGTGGCTTCGCCGATTCAATGACGGTGCTCGCGCGGCGGGATGTGTCAGACCGCGAGGCCTCGGTCTTCGCTTCGCTGGCGCAGCAGATGTACCTCTCCCACGGGCCCGTTCCGCAGCTCGAGTACGACACGCGCCTGGCAGACGCGATCCGCTTCGCGACTCGCGTGTTCAACGCGAACCCGCTGCATCCCGGCGCCGCGCACTACCTGATCCACCTGTCGGATGTCCATCCGGGCCCGTTACCAGCGACCTTCGCGCTCCAGCCGGACCTCGCGCCCCAGCCGACGCTCGCACAGACCGTTCTCCCTGCCGCCTACGCATACGCGGACATCGCACCGGACGCCGAGCACGCGCAGCACATGCCGTCGCACGTGTTTCTCAAGCTCGGTCTCTGGGATGAGCAGGTTGCGTCGAACGAGCACGCCTGGCGCGCGTCCGTGGCCGAGGTCACGCGCGAGCGTGTCCCGAAGACGCAGCTGGACTTTCATGATTTCCTGTGGCTGCAATACGGCTACCTGCAGCAGGGGCGCTGGCGCGCGGCCCGTGCCCTCATTGACAGCGCACGTTCGCTCGTCGCCGGCGCGGACACGGTCCATCCGGTCGTCGTCGACGCGCACTACGTCGTGCCCATGCTCCAGGTCCAGTACGCGATGGAGACGGACCGGTGGCGCGACGCGCCGACGGGCCCTCCTTACGCGGCGCCGATCGGGCCGACTGCGATGGTCCAGCGTGAACGCGGCTTCATTCGCATGGTCGACGTCGGGCGCGCGACGGGGGTGCTGATGCGCCGAGAGACCCCGCCCACGTGGATCGACTCCGTCGCTCCGCGTGGTGCCAACGTCGACTCCAGCGCAGCGATCGCGCTGCAAGCGCTCCGCGCCGAGGGTCGTGGCGACACCGCTACGGCGCTCGACCTCTGGCGCCGCGCCGCGGCGGTGGAGGACTCGCTACCGCCGATTGGTCCGCCGCGATGGATGCGCGCGCACGAACGTGCGGGCGCGCTGCTCCTCGCGTCGCATCGGGCAGCCGACGCCGAGCGCCAGTACGCGCAGGCGCTCCGGCTCACGCCGAATCGCTCGCTCGCGCTGCTCGGCCTCGCCCGTGCGCGTCTCGCGTTAGGTGACACCGTTGGCGCTGCCTTCGTGTACCGCCGGCTTGCCGCCAACTGGCACGCGGCGGACTCGGACCTCCCGGCGCTCGCCGAAGTTCGACGCGGCGCCGCCATAACAACGGAGACCGTACTGACCTCCGACAGCGCGCCGCTCGTCAAGAAACGCGTTGCCTACAAGAGCGGTCCGCTCTGGCTCGAGGGCTACGTCTTCAAGCCCGCGGGGCGCGGTCCCTTCCCGGTGGTGGTCTGGAGTCACGGCAGCGAACCTCGTCCCGGCGCCGGCGGGCAGTTCGACGGCATCGCCCGCGTGTTCGTGCCACACGGCTTCGTGGTCTTCGCGCCCACGCGCCGCGGGCACGACGAGTCCGACGGCGCGTACATCACGTACGAGCGCGCGCGAGCGGTCGGCGCAGGCGGGCAGCGCGCCGGTGACAGTCTCGTTGCGCGCCGCTTGCCCGCCGAGCAATTGGATGACCAGCTCGCGGGGATCGCGTGGCTCGAGCACGTACCATTCGTCGACGCGACGCGGATGGTCGTAGCTGGGTGCTCGTTTGGCGGTGTCCAGGCACTGCTGGCGGCCGAGGGTGGGAAGGCACGAGGGATCCGGGCAGCGGTGACGATGTCGCCGTTCGCGATGAACTGGGACCACAACGTGGCAGCCAGGGAACGCCTCATGCGCGGCGTGGTGCGCGTCGACGTGCCGGTCTTCCTCATCCAGCCGCCGAAGGATGTGAGCCTCGGCCCCAGCCGCGATCTCGGCGCCGAGTTCCACCGGCTCGGTAAGGACTATCGGGGAAAAGTCTACCCGGACACGATTCCGGCCGAGATGCAGTCGCACTGCTTTGGCGGTGGCCAGGGCAACTCGATTTGGGCGGCCGACGTGCTGTCGTTCGTGGACTCGGTGCTCGTTAGACGGTGAGGCCAATTCGTTAGGCTGCTCCGGCATGAGCGCTGTCGACGGGGTAGGGCTCGTTCAGAGCGACAGCGCCGGTCTCCAGCAAGGATTTCAGGTTGGAGAGGACCTTCGGCCAGCCACCGGACACCGCCTCGATGAATTTCGAGGGGTCGCGTTCGATGACATGAGTGATGGACAGTTTGACCGCCGATCCGCTGCGCTCCAATTCCATCGTGCAGTACGAGTCGCCTTCGGCTTTGAGCTCAGGCTTGTACTGATGCTGCCAGCGGATCACCAACCGCCGTGGGCGCACGGCCTCGATGATCTCGCCGGTGTCCACGACGCGGCCATCGGGATACATCATCTTCCACGCGGATCCCGTTGTCCACTCGCTCTCGCAGTGATTGCCGAACCAGTACTGTTTCATGAACTCCCCGTCGGTCAGTGCTGCCCACAGCTCGTCCGGCGTCGTGCGGATGTAGGTCACGTAGACGAATGTCGATCTAGCCATTGGTCTTTTCCAGTCGACGTTTGAGATCGTGCAGCGCCTTGAGGCGCGGTTTCTCGAACTTGGCGATCCAGCGCTCGTAGATCGCCTGAAGTGGCACCGGGTTGAGGAAATGCAGCTTTTCGCGGCCACGTCGGACGGTGACCACCAGGTTCGCGGCCTCGAGCAGGGCCAGGTGCTGTGTGACTCCCTGGCGGGTCATGTCGAGGTGCTCGCACAGGTCGTTCAGGGTGCGGCCGTCGTGCGCGTGCAGCAGATCCAGCAGCTTGCGCCGGCTGGGATCGGCCAGCGCCTTGAACAGCAGATCGGTGTCCTGGATGCGCTCGGCCATGGTGATGAAAAGGCAAGGAATCCCTTGCCTGAATAATAGGCAAGGGATTCCTTGCATGTCAAGCTGAGGCAGTCGAACCCGGATCCTGGCTCGTTGCGCTGGCACGGCGGATCACGCGGGTCAGCCTAACGGCGTCCACGACGCAGCCGAGCGGATTGCCGAATCGAGGTCCGCCCAGAGATCGTCGACGTCCTCGATGCCGACGCTGAGTCGGAGCAGCGAAGCCGGCAGGTGCTCCTGTCCCGGGATCCCGGCTCGTCGTTCCATCGTCGATTCCACGGCACCCAGACTCGTCGCATGGCGAATGAGCCTAACGTTTCGACAGACGCCATCCGCGAGCTCGGCCCCTCCATGCAGATCGAACGAGATGATGCTGCCGAACCCCCTGAGCACGCGCTTGGCGGTCGCATGCGTCGGATGTGAGAGCAACCCTGGATAGCGGACGCGGCTGACCAGCGGGTGCCGCTCGAGCCGCTCCGCGAGCGTCATAGCGGTTTGCTGGGCGCGGTGCAGCCGAAGCGCGAGTGTTCTCGCGCCGCGGACCGCAAGGAAGGCCTCGAACGTTCCCGGTGTCGCGCCAGTCAACCCGCGAGATCTCTTGAGGCCGCGCCACAGGTCGTCGTCCCTCGTCGTGGCGACACCCGCGAGCAGGTCAGAGTGACCGCCAATGAACTTGGTGGCCGATTGCAGAGAGACGGTAGCACCGAAGTCGAGCGGCTGCTGGTTCAACGGCGTGGCGAAGGTGTTGTCGACTGCCAGTATCGCTCCGGGCTTCCGTGGCGCTGTGCAGATGGCCTCCAGGTCCGCGACGGTAAGCAGTGGGTTCGATGGCGATTCAATCCAGATCAGGTCAGCGACGCCGCACGCGCGAACCCAACCGGCTGTATCGTCCACTGGTACACGTTGCACTGACCAACGCCGACGTTCAGCGCCCGCTGCCGCGAGCCCTGCAACACCTTGATAGAGATCATCTGGCAGGACCACGATGCTACCCGCCGCAAGCTGATCGAACACGGCGGCGATGGCGGCCATGCCGGAGGCGAACGCCACGGCTTTGCCAGACTCGAGCCCACCAACGATTTCTTCGAGTGCTTCCCAGGTCGGCGTGCCATCATCGCGGGAGTATTCGCGTCCAGCGCCGATGATGAAGTTCGAGGCGGGGATCAGCGGTACGTTCAGGGGGGCGCCGGGCGCGGGAGATCGACCCGCGGAGACGAGCCAGGATTCCGGTGTGATATCGGGCGGGAGAAGTTCCATTCTTTCAAAAGCCTCGAAATGATCTGTGTGGCCGCCTAACGTCGATTACAGCGCCAACTCGTCGAATCGACGAGCGAATACCACGCCGTTACGCGAGGGTGCGCGGATCCTTGCGGAACCAGATGAGCTCCACCGGCGCTCCATTGACGAGGATCAATGCGGCCCGAACGCCGTCGCAAGGCGATCCCGGCGGGTAGATGACCCTCCTGATCAGCGAAGCAAGGGTTGCCTCACCCGTCCTGAAAGAGCCAGGGACGGTTCGGTCAGGTTGCTGCGAGCGACTTCCAATCCTTGAGGCGCTCCGCGATCAGCTCGATCCGCTGCCGATCGTCACGTCCGTCCATGACGGTCAAATCGTTAGGGTCCGCGCGCAAGTAAACGCCGGACGTCCGGGCCCTGACGTGCTCGTCTTTCTCCGATCGCGTCGTCCAGTAACCGGCAGCGCGATCGGTGGACTCTATGGTGATCTCGCCGGTTCCTTCCAACTGCGGCGCATTGACGTCCAGCGGCCGTTCTCCCTTCCAGTAGTAGAAAACACCGGAAGGATCTTTTCTCTCCTTTGACGCTTCGCTCCAATATCGGACCGACAAGCGACCGTCTTCTTGCCACCCGCGGCCGCGAACCTCCAGCACCCCGTCCCGGTCCCGCGAGATGCGCAGGAGGCTGACAGCCGAAGGCTCCACGGCGCTCCGCTCCGTCAGCGACATTTGCCACCAGCACCCTTCGATGCGGTTCAGACGGCCTTCGCTCTCGATCGCCGTCCGGATCTTTTGGTTGATGGCTTTGATCTCGCTGGCGCCCTTGGCATCCGCATAACGCACGCACGTAAGCCCCAGCAGGTCACTCGGCAGCTTCGCGCCGTTCGCATGGAGGATGAAAGTTCGGCGCATGCCGAGGACTCCGCCGAACAGGCCGGCTTCGAAGACGACGTTGTCTCGCGGAGACGCCTGGGCCGTCGCCGAGGATTCGGATGCGGGTGGCGTGTTGCTCGTCCAGTCATCCTGCGCGAAGACGAACGCCGCGAAATCGACTTCGCGTGTGAGCTCGAGGAGCCGCTCGAGCGTCGTGGTGCCGGGATTGAATGACGTGGTCCAGGGTTCGACGTGCACGACGTCCTCGAGACCGCGCGTGAGCGCCTGCAGCAGCTTCGCCTGCTTTCCCGACGAGCCCAGGAAGATGCGTGGTTTGTCCATCCGTTGGTTCCCCGTCGTAGAGCTACCTTCTCGGCTCGTACCGCATCGCGACGGCCCCCGAGCGGAACTCGAGCCGGTCCACGAGCTTCAAGTCGACACGCTTCGATAGCCCGGCGAACAACGTCGGCCCGTGTCCGGCGAGCCGCGGCTGCACGACGAACTCGTACTCATCGATCAATCCCAACTCCGTCAACGCCTGCGGAAGCTTCACGCCGCCCACGAACAGTCCGTTACCCGACTCCTGCTTGAGCTGCCGAACGGCCGTCTCCAGATCCCCGCGCACGAGCTCTGCGTTCCAATCGACGTGGCCCAGGGTGCTCGACACGACGTACTTCTTTGCCGCGTCGATCGTTTGGGCAAAGGGTTCCATCCAATCCGGCATCCAATCCGGCCTCTCCCCCCGCGCCACCGGCCGCCACCCTGTCTCCATCAATTCGTAGGTCACCCGGCCAAAGAGGAGGGCATCGGCCCGCTCGATACTCACGGCCGCATGCAGATGCATATCTTCGTCCGGGACGATTGCCCGATGATCGCAGCAGCCGTCCAATGTGACGTTGATGGAGTACCGAAGCGGTCGCATGACGTGCTCCTGATGCGGGCTGGCGCGATGAGTCGAGCTGAGGAGAGCCTAACGCCTCGAGTTGAGCTGATGGGATGACGATGAGTAGATCCGTACCGGAATGAGCGATCGCAGGATCGCTACGGCGCGCGCATGGTTCGGACCTCTCGAAACCGGGTGCTATCGGGGAGCCGCAATTCGCCAGTGAGGCTATCGTTGCTTACACGGAAGTGCCAGACCCCCTGCGGAATCGTGCAGGTGAGTTGACCACTTTGCGCTATGAGGTGACAGCCGAGGACCCCCATGTCCTGTTCCCGGCCACGGACGATCTTGCGTGCGTCGACCGCCAGGCTGTCTGCCGCCTTCATCGGTGTGATTCGATACACGACCATCTCGTCGTTGCATGCCGACGGGCGCACCAGGCACACCGATGTACCACGCCAGGTCCCCACGGGCGTTGTGGACGTCGGCGACGGGGCGGGCGATTGCGCGATCGCCGTGCGCGCGAGCGCGGCAGCCAGCGCGACGCCGGCTATGTGGATCCTCGTAGGCGCTGTCGTTCGAAGGCGAACACGACTCGCAGCGTTAGGCATCAGTATTGCTGCCCTGGCGAACGCCAGGCAGCTTCACGCTGTTGAGCCGGGACTTCTCGTGGGAGCAACAATGGACGAGATCAAAGGAATCGCGCGGGTGAAATTTCATCCCGGTAAAGTCGAGGAATGGAAGCGTCTGACGGAAGAGGCCATGGAGATCGTGCGGACCAAGGACACCGGCACACTCCAGTACGAAATCATGAACTCACCCGCCAAACGCCCACGGCACCATCAACGGCAACTCTTCTCGCCACATTGCCGCGTCGTGTCCCGGTGAGCGTTCCTACGTTCCTTCACGACTTTCGTCATGCGATTCGGCAGCTTCGCAACAGCCGGGGCTTCTCCGCTGTCGCGATTGCCACCATCGCGGTCACGGTTGGCGCGAATACGGCAATGTTCAGCCTGGTGAATGGCATGCTGCTGCGCCCCCTGCCATATCCCGACCCGGATCGCATCGTACGGGTGCTTGAAAGGCTGCCGAGCGGTGGACTCAACGGCGTCTCCACCCTGAACTATCTCGATTGGACAAAGCAGAACACGGTCTTCGAGTATATGGCCGCCGAAGCTGGGTGGCGTGCAACGTTGACCGGTGGCGCCGAGCCGGTCTTGATCCAGGCTGCGCGTGCGTCGGCGCAATACTTCGACATTTTCGGAGTGAAGGCGGCACTTGGCCGCACGTTTCTGCCCGACGAGGACCAGCCAGGCAAGGATCGCGTGGTGCTATTGAGCCATGCGCTCTGGGAGAGCCGGTTCGGCGCCGATCCCTCGGTTCTGCAACGGCACATTCGGTTGGACGGCGAGCCGTACACCGTGGTCGGCGTCCTTCCGAAGGGCGGGCCGTTCGATCGCGCCTCGGCCCAGCTTTGGACGCCCCTTGCCTTTCAGCCCTCAAACTTGAGGCGTGATTTTCGCTGGCTCGGCGCGAGCGCCAAGCTCAAGCCAGGCGTGACACTCGAGCAGGCACGGGCCGAGATGGACGTCATCGGCCGGCGCCTCGCCGACGCTCATACGGACTCGAACAAGGGCCGGGGTGTCGCCGTCGACCGCCTCGCGGATGTACTCGTCAGCCCGGATTTGCGTACCGCCGTCACGGTCCTGTTCGCCGGAACCGGTCTCGTGTTGCTGATCGGCTGCGCCAACCTGGCGAACCTTGCGCTTGCACGCAGCATTGCGCGCGAACGCGAGGCGGCGCTGCGCGCAGCGCTCGGTGCGGGTCGTTGGCGTCTGGCACGACAGTGCCTGACAGAACACGTCGTGCTCTCTGTGTGCGGTGGCATCGCCGGCGCCGGCGTCGCTTACTCCTTGATAAAGTGGATCCGGTCGTTGATTCCTCCTTCCGCGCTACCTCCCGCGGTGGACATCGGGATGGATACGTCCGCTCTGCTCTTCACATTGATCGTGGCGATCGGGACGGGGCTGTTGTTCGGCATTGTGCCAGCCGTGCGATCCACGAACCCGAGGCTGGTGGGCGCGCTGGTGCGCGGCCACGCCACGACGGCAGGCACCCCGGCTAGACGGATACGAAACGTTCTCGTCGTCGCTGAAATCGCGCTCGCCTTCGTGCTGCTGGTCGGATCGGGACAACTGATGCGCAGTTTCTTCAAGCTGCTCGAGGTCGACCTCGGTTTCATTGCGGCGAATGTTCTGACCGCCGGCTTGCCGATTACTCAAAAACAGCACCCCGATCCCGTCGAATTGAACACCTATCTGGCCTCGATCCGTGCCGCGGTGGATGCCATACCGGGTGTTCGCGAAACGGCCATTACCTCGGTGTTGCCGCTGCGGGGCTGGGGCTACGGCCTGCCCTATTCGATCGCCGGTCGCGAGCAGGTGGATCGAGACTATCGTCCGGCGGCATTCTTCAAGATCGTCAGTCCGTCCTACTTCCACGCACTGGGCATCAAGCAGCTTGCGGGACGCGTATTGAGCGACAACGACAGGGCGGGCACACCGCGCGTCGCGCTCATCAATGACATGCTGGCCAAGCGGGAATTTGCCAATGCAGATCCGATCGGTCAGCGCATCCTCGTACGCGAACTCGTACCCGGCAAGACAGGGTTCGGCGAGGAGATCGCCTGGGAAATCGTTGGGGTCATCGCCAGTGAGAAGATCACGGGGCTCGGCGATGAGATCAGCGCCGGCATGTACGTCTCGAACGAGCAGAGCCCGACCCACAACATTGATCTCATCGTTCGAGCCGCCATGCCTCCGCAATCATTGCAGAAGGCGCTTCGTGTGGCCGTCGATCGCGTCAACAAAGACCAGGCGCTGAGCGATGTCAGCACGCTCCAACAGATCGTCGATCAGTCCATGCGGGGCAACCGCGTCATGAGCATTCTCTTCACGGTGTTTGCAGCCATCGCGCTGCTTCTGGCGACCCTCGGAATCTATGGCGTGATTGCTTACACGACGGCGCAGCGAACGCTCGAGATGGGCATTCGGGCCGCGTTAGGTGCCACCACCGGCAACCTGCGCATGTTGGTATTCCTGGGTGGGATGCGGCTGACGTTGACGGGGCTCGCGATCGGATTTGCCGCGACGTTTGCAACGACTCCCATCCTCTCGTCAATGCTCTACGGCGTCGGAGTCCGGGATCCGCTGACGATCGCTGGTGTGGCCGCCGTCCTCTCCGGGGTGGCCGGGCTTGCGTGTTTCCTGCCAGCCTGGCGGAGTACGAGACTCGATCCAATGGAAGCGCTGCGGTCTCAATGAGACTGCCGCGGCTCCGGTCGCAGGCCGAGATGCAAGTTGGCCCCACGGAAACGCGGGGCCAACCACAGGTCCATCCTCTTATCAATCAATATTACTAGCGCTGCCCCGTTCCACCCCTGCAGAGTCCGAGTTTGCCCGGAGAACCTTTCGGTAGCCCGTAGAACTTCCAGGAGTCCGCCGCCGTCTGGACCTGGCTCGCGGTCTGTCCCTCCGGATCAGAGAGGTCGTAGTCATTCAGTCCGCTGGCGGCGCAGGCCGAGTTTGCGTGATTCAGAGCGCCGGTCTCATTCGTATTGTTCAGGGTACCTGGGGGGCCCTTCACCTCGCCCGCGAACGCACCGCCTGGTCCTGATGCGAGCATCGCAACAGAAGCCCCAACTGCAAGTAGTCGCCGCCTCATCTTTCCTCCTTGGGGTGGTCTCTGATTACTGCTCTGGGGAACTTCAATGATTGCCGAAGGACACGATGCGTCTTGACAGACGTGCAGCTCAGGTTGGAAGTCTCTCACAGAAGGTACGTGTAGGAAGAGCGAAGAGCTAGTAGGCCAACCGGGCGGGCCTGAACCCCGATCACTTCACGCGCTGCCCTTCGACTCGCCTGGCCATGATGGTCGCGAACCGCGGATCCGACCGAAACCCGCGCAGCAGTGGGTTGGCCCGCATGTCGGTGTCGATATCGCGGTTCTTCTGCTCGCGCTCGACCTGCCCGAGGATGGCGAACGCGCTGTCCGGCTCCCCCATCACGGCGAGTGTCTCGACGTAGTTCAACCACGACTCCTGGGTCAGTGCGCCCGCGCGCGCCTCGGCGAGCAGCCGTCGCGCCTGCACCTCGCGGCCGGTCATCCGATAGGTGTACGCCAGCGTCGGCCGCACGCCAGGGAATCCCGGCGTGCGGGCATACGCCAACTCGAGCAGACGCAGCGCCTCGGCCTGATTGCCCAGTGCTGCATTGACCTCGCCCAAATAGGTCTGCGTGAGAGAGAAACCGGGATTGAGCTCGAGCGCCTTCTGCAGCTGAACCCGCGCCTCGGGCAGCCGGTCCTGCGCGGCGAAGACGATGCCCAGCATGGCATTCCCCACAAGCGAGAGCGGATCGAGCGCGAGCGTCTGCCGCGTCTGCGCCTCGGCTTCGGCCAATCGGCCGAGCCCCGTGAGCAGGATCGCCTTGTAGTGATGCGCCACCGCAAGGCTCGGGTTCAGGGCGATGGCGCGATTGAAGAGACTCTCCGCTCTGACATAGACGTCCGGCGTCGACTTTCCGCTCGCGACGAGCGCGAAGCCAAGCGCCGCATACCCGTCCGCAACGGAACTGTCCAGCGCGATCGCCGTCTCCGCGGCTCGCTCGGCATTCGCGAGACCCGTGGCCACCGGCATGTAATGGAAGTTCACCTTGTTTATGTATGCTTCCGCCAACGCCGCGTAGGCCAGAGCGAAGCGCGGGTCCCGCTCGGTCGCGCCCGCGTAGTATCCGATCGCCTCCTCGAGCTTTTCGCGCGTCCGCTGGTTCCACGCATAGCGGCCGAGCAGGAAGAGCCGATGTGCCTCGGGGTCGCTCGTCGGCGGCCGCGCCGCCACGATGGCCTCATGCGGGTGCAGAACGCGGTCGACACTGTCCGCGATCTGGCGCTCGAGGACTTGCAGCGCTGACACCGGCCCCGTGAACGCGCGTGACCAGAGCACGTGGCGGTCCGATACGCGCCCGAGTTGTACCTCGACCGCGAGCGAGCCTGAGCGAACCCGCATGCTCCCCTGGACGATGTGCGCGAACCCGAGGCGCGTGCCCACGGCGTACGGATCGAGCCCCCGCCTAACGAGCGCGCCCGCGGACGCCCCAGCCGCAACGCGGTTACCTGGTTGGGCCCCGAGCAGTGCGGTCAGCCGCTCGGAGAAGCCGTCGACGAGATAGTTATCGGCGGCGTTGGCATCGGCGTTGGTGAATGGCAGCACCGCGACGCTCTGCGCCGTGATGGGCGCCGACGCATCGGCGGCGAGCCGCCGCGATACCGTCCAGCTCAGCGCTGCTATCGCGACCGCGACCAGCGCGACAGTTGGCATGACGACGGCACGGCGGAACCGCTTGCGTTGTGTCGCGCGGGCCCACAGCGGAACGCGATGCCGGAGCGCCGCGCCGTGGTCCAGTGCTTCCAGGTCGTCGAGCAACTCCTCGGCGGACTGATAGCGGTGCGCAGGGTTCTTCTGCAGCAGTGCGCCGACCAGGTCATCGAATGCGCGCGGCAAGCCGGGCACGAGCGTCGATGGAGGCTCGGGCTGGTCATGGAGGATCGCGTGCAGGATTGCCGCTTCGTGCTCGCCGCCGAACGGGAGCTGGCCGGTGAGCATCACGTAGAGCATGACTCCCACCGACCACAGATCGGCGCGTGCATCCACACGTCCGCCGCGGAGTTGGTCGGGCGCCATGTACACCAGCGTGCCGCGCGTCACCTGCGACTTCGTGACGGTGACGTCACGCATCTTCGCCAGGCCGAAGTCGAGGATCTTCGCCGTGCCGTCC
>Ga0207675_100000451_pt1 | contig 39879 bp, 44 predicted proteins | sample KBSSwiS42_FD_184305 | JGI IMG/M metagenome (GOLD analysis project Ga0207675, IMG submission 184305) | Switchgrass rhizosphere microbial communities from Kellogg Biological Station, Michigan, USA - KBS Switchgrass S4-2 (SPAdes) (version 2) | ecosystem: Host-associated > Plants > Roots >...
CGATGTTCCTGCTGAGCCCCGCGTCGCGCGCAATCACGGGGGAGATCGTGATGGCGGACGCCGGCTTCCACGTCAGCGGCGGCGCATAACTCACGCTTCGCGCCGCGCAGCGACTTCTCGTTGGCATGCGGCTTCCATACACCTGTCGCATGACTGACTTGCGAACGCAACAAACCCGCGGCTTTTTCTCTCTCCTCCTCGTCGCGCTGCTCCTGCTGCCGCTGACCTTCGCGGCCTGCGGCAAGAGCGTCGGCGAAACCATCGACGACGCCACGATCACGGCGCGCGTCAAGACCTCGCTGCTCAACGACCCGCAGGTCGGGGGCATGAAGATCGACGTGGATACGACGCAGGGCGTCGTCACGATGTCGGGCATCGTGAAGTCGCAGTCGGAAGCGGATCGAGCCGTTCAGCTGGCGCGGCAGGCCAATGGGGTGAAGGATGTGAAGTCCACGCTCCAGGTCAACCCATCGCGGTAGCGGTACGTCGTCCTTTCAGCGAGGGTGCATGCTGCGCACCCTCGTCTTTACCTCCATTCTTCAATCTTGACGCGCGCTCGCGGGATGCCGAGCTCGGCCAAAATTTTCGGCATCTCGTCGACCAGCGCCGGCGGGCCGCAGACGAAGCAGAGCGTCGCCGGATCGTGCACCAGCTCCGCGAGAGCCTGGCGATCGAGCCGGCCGCGCGGGCCGCTCCAGTCCGAATCCGTGGCCCGCGTCACCGTCTGCCGCAGCTCGATCTCTCCCGCGTCGGCCAGCTCCCGCAGCTCGCGCTCGAACGCGAATTCGTCGGGCGTGCGCGCGCTGTAGAACAGGCCGATGTTGCGGTGCGGCACGACCAGCGCGTGCCGCAGCATCGCCCGCAGCGGCGCGATGCCCGTGCCCCCGGCGATGAAAATGAAACGCCGTTCCTCGGGATCGGGGGGAAAGGTGAAGCTGCCGAGCGGGCCCTCGACGTCGACCAGCGTGCCAGGGTCGAGCGCGAGGTGCGGCCCCGCGCTGCCGTCCGCGTCGACGCCGATGAGCAGCTCGAAGTAGCCCTCGCGCTGCGCGTCCTCGGGCGCTGACGCGATCGAGTACGGCCGCCGCCGGTCATGGCCGTGGTTGGCGATCGAGACCGCCTGGCCCGGCGCATACTCGAAACGGTGATCGTCGAGGTCGAGCCGGGCGATCCGCGCGCGCGGCGTCGACGCAATCACCTCGCGCAGCGGCAGCGTCAACACAAACCGCTATTATCTCCGAGACTCAGAGGCTCAGTGGTCTCCGAGACTCTGAGGTTCAAATGACGCTGCGGCGCGTGCGCGGATTCCTGCTCAGGCTGGTGCGGCGGCGGTTGCTGGCGATGGCGATCGGCCTGTCGCTCGCCGTGCCGGCGATCTGGATCGAGTTCAGCCGCGGCGGCGCATGGTGGGTCGATGGCCTGGCGTTGATTGCCGGCGCGACCGGGCTCGCGATCTTCTGGACGGGATTGACCGGCGTCGCACCGGACTGGGTGGATGACGAGCGCGTGTAGGGGCAGGGCTCCTTACAGAACGCCGATTGCCGCGCGCAGCAGATCGACGTCCGACAGCGGCGGCGGCGCCGACCGCGGCGACTCGCCGATGCCGTTCTCGCGCTTGCGGCGCGTCTTGTCGCGATACATCCGGCTGTCGGCGGTGGCGAGCAGCGTCTCGTAGCTGTCGCCGTCGTGCGGGAACACCGCCGCGCCGACGCTGATCGCCAGCGGCAGCATCTTCCCCGGCCGCGCCTCGAACTGAATCGCATCGACCGCCCGCTGCAGCTCCAGCCGCTTGCGCTCGGCCTCCTCGCCGTTGCACCCCGACAGCACGACGATGAACTCGTCGCCGGCGTAGCGGACGCAGATGTCGTAGGGGCGGATGCCGGTGCGCAGCGCGGCGGCGACGTCGCGCAGCGCGCGGTCGCCGACATGGTGGCCGTAGGTGTCGTTGATCTCCTTGAAGTTGTCGAGGTCCATCACCAGCAGCGAGACCTCCGACTTCAGCCGCTCGGCCCGCGACAGCTCGCGCGTCAGGTGCATGAACATGAAGCGCGTGTTCGGCAGCGTCGTCAGCGGGTCGGTGAGTGAATCTTCCTGCGTCTGCTCGAACACCATCGAGTTGTAGATCACCGCCGCCGCCTGCTCCGAGATCCGATCGAGCAGCCGGCGGTGATCGTCGGTGAATTTCGCCACCTCGGTGTGATAGACCGAGATGGTGCCGATGAACCGCTCGTTGAAGAGCAGCGGGCAGACCAGCGCCGAGTGCAGCGAGGTGCGATCGGACGCGAGGCCGGCGGCCTCGAGGTCGGTGCTCGGCCGCGCGTTGACCAGCGGCCGGCGGTTGCGCGCCACCCAGCCGATCAGGCCCTGGCCGTTGCGGATCGTCAGCTGCTGGATGACGTCCGACTCGATGCCGGTGGCAAAGCGGCAGCGCAGCGTCTCCGACTCGTCGTTGTAGAGGAACAGCGCGCAGCAGGAGAACGGCACGATGTTACTGAGCTTCGACGAGATCAGCGCCATCGTGTCCGACACGCCGAGGCTGCTGCCCATCGCCTGCGCGATCTCGTAGAGCGCGTAGATCTCGCGGTGGGCGAGGGCGATGTCCTGGAAGACGTTGGTCCGCGCCGCCGCCGAGGGTTCGTCGACCAGGCCCACCGCCGGCGCGGCCGTCGGCGCCGTCGTCGGCACCCGTGTCAGCTTGCGCGCCGGCTCCTGGCTTGCCTCGGCCTCGGCGACGAGCGCCGGGTACATGTCGATGAAGGTCTGGACGACGCGCGGGTCGAGCGCCTTGTGCGATTCCTGCCGCAGCAGCCCCATTGCCGCGTCGAGGCTCATCGCTTTGTGATACGGCCGCTCCGACATCAGCGCGTCGAAGTAGTCGACCACCGAGAGGATGCGGGCGCCGAGCGGGATCTCGTCGCCGCGCAGCCCGGACGGATAGCCCTTGCCGTCCCAGCGCTCGTGGTGGCTGAGGATCAGCGGCGCTACCGGATAGGGGAACGGCACGCCGCTGATGATCTCGGCGCCGACCTGCGGGTGGATCCGGATCTTCTGGAATTCCTCCTGGGTGAGCGGCCCCGGCTTCGACAGGATGTGCTCGGGCACCGCCAGCTTGCCGATGTCGTGCAGCAGCGCCGCGGTCTTGACGCCCTGGATCTCGTTCTCGGGCATGCCGAGCGCGCGGGCGATGCCGGCGGCGTACACCTGCACGCGGCGGATGTGGCTCTGCGCCGTCTGATCCTTCGCGTCGATCGCCAGCGCCAGCGCTTCAATCGTCGCCAGGTGCAGGTCCGAGACCTGCGCGACGTGCCGCTGCTGATCCTGGATCCGCCCCATGTAGACCTTGTAGGTGCGGTAGGTGAGATAGAGCGGCGCGGCGGCGAGCGACGCCCACCAGTAGCCGCCGTGCGCGATCACCGTCGCCGCAATCGCGGCGGCGCCGGCGCCGACGAAATAGCTCGGCGCGCTCCAGAGGAAGTTCTCGTTCCACACCCGCGGGATCGATTGCCGCGTCGACAGGCCGATCGCGGTCGCCACCAGCACGGTGTTGAAGACGAAGTAGGCGGTGGCGGCGCCGACGAGCGGCTTGGGAATCGAGAGCAGCGTGAAGCCGGGGCCGATGAGCGTGCCGCCGAGCAGCGTGTACGCCCAGCCGGCGAGCTTCACGGTGAGGACCAGCGACGCCATGCTGAAGAGCGTGCGGTAGAGCGCCGAGCGGGTCTGCGTGCGGAAGGTGCACTGCGCCCAGGCGCTGGCCGCGGCGACCACCATCGTCTCGTTGGCGCCGAGCAGCAGCAGCGCGGCGAAGTCGACGGCGTACGACACCGACATCGTCGAGCCGCTGGTGGCCAGCGGCAGGCTGACCTTCAGCGCCGACGCGAGCGAGGAGCACCCGAGCAGGACGGCGAACAGGATCGGGTTGGCAATCGTGCGAGGCCCGAACACCACGAAGGTGATCGCGCCGGCGGCCAGAACGGCTCCGACGAAGAGCCGCGCCGCTGCGGGCAGTTCTCTCACATGACTCCGGCCGGGGGAGGCCGAGCGTTCCGAGATGATACCTCGAAACGGTGACAGATCAGCCCACGTTTTCACGGCTGCGGCGGCCCGCGGGCCGCGTCTCGGGCTCCAGTTGATATTCGACGATTTTCCGGTAGAGGGTGCCGCGGCTGATGTCGAGCACGCGCGCCGCTTCTTTCTTGTTCCACTCGGTGGCTTCGAGCACGCGCACGATGTGGGCGCGCTCGGCCTCCGCCAGCGACGGCATCCGATCGCCGGTGATCGTCGTCGTCGGCGTGGTGGCGTGAAGGAACTCGATGTCGGAGGGGCGGATCGAGCGCCCCGGCGCCGACAGCGCGGCGCGCGACACGGTGCTCTCGAGCTCGCGGATGTTGCCCGGCCACTGATAGGTGACGAGCAGATCGAGCGCTTCGCGCGAGAAGCTCTTGCTGTCGAGCGGCAGGCCCTGCGCCGCGCAGTAGCGCGCGAGGAACCGCTGCGCCAGGACGGGGATGTCGACCTGCCGTTCGCGCAGCGACGGCAGCCGGATGGCGAACGCGTTGACGCGATAGTAGAGATCTTCGCGGAAGCGCCCGTCGCGGACGAACTGCTCGAGCGGCCGGTTGGTCGCCGAGATCAGCCGGAAGTCGACCGAAATCGACTTCTGTCCGCCGAGGCGCTCGAAGCGGCGCTCCTCGAGCACGCGCAGCAGCTTGGCCTGCGCGATCAGCGACATGTCGCCGATTTCGTCGAGGAAGAGCGTGCCTTCGTTGGCCAGCTCGAGCCGGCCCGGCTTGCGATCGTGCGCGCCGGTGAACGCGCCCTTCTCGTAGCCGAAGATTTCCGATTCGAACAGCGTGTCGGGCAGCGCCGCGGTGTTCACCGCCTGGAACTTCGCCACCGAGCGGCGGCTCAGCTCGTGGATCATGCGGGCGACGACTTCCTTGCCCGAGCCGGTCGGCCCGAGGATCAGCACAGAGATGTCCGACTTGGCCGCGGTGCGGATCCACTCGAAGACGATCAGCATCTTCTCGTCGCGGCCGATCATCTCGCGGAAGCGCTGCACCGACGGCGACTGGTCTTCGGTCGAGACCGCGGCGCGCCGTTCGAGGAAGTGATCGAGCAGCTCCAGCATCGCGTCGTTGGCCGGCCGCTCGGCGGTATACCGCGGCGGCGTGCTGGCGGGCACGACGGAAGCGACTCCGAAGTCGACCAGTTCCTTGACGCAGTTCTCGACGTCGAGCCGCAGGCGGCCGAAGGTCTGCATCAGCGACTCGACGTCGAAGCTCTCGTCGGGCCGCGAGCTGATATAGCGGAGCAGGCCGGCGCGCAGCGGCGACTGGACGAGGCCGCGAAACCGCGTCTCCAGGTCCGTCTCAGCCGTTTTCGTCGCGGCGCCGGCGCTCTGCCGGCGGGCGCTGAAGGTCAAATCATCCATCTAACGCTTGGACTTATCGGGCGGAACCCCCGCCGCCGACAGGGCCGGGGTTTCGCCCCCGATAGTAATCGGTCTGGTACTGCTCGATCAGCTCTTTCATCCGCCGGGCGTCACCTTTTTTGTGGCCGTGGCACTTGATGGGGTCGCTGCCGCCGCTGGTCTCGATGAAGACGTTGGAGAAGAGCAGGCCGGTCTCGATATTGACCGAGGACACGTGCGCCAGGTGAATCGTCTGCTCCTGCCGTCCGATCCACCGCGGGGTGTACTGGACGACGCTCGTCGGCGTGATCAGGACCTGGGTCGGGAACAGGTGATTGCCGCCGCTCAGGCGGCTGGCGCGGAAGACGTCGCCCTGCGCGAACGGCCGCCCCTTGCGCCAGACCCACACGGCGGCGACGAGCAGCAGCGCGGCCAGCGCGCCGAGGCCCCACCACACGAAGACCTCGGCAGGCTCGCCAGTCACAACCCTAGATGTTAAGCTATTTTTTGCGCCCTTCTAATTGAGGAGCTCCCCTTGCCATATCGCTCGCCCGGGGCACCCGGGCACTCCCGGCAGCAGTCCCTGTCCGGCAAACCGATCACCTACTATCGCCCGACGGGCAGCGCCGACATCCGCCGGCTGATTGACAACGGGTTCCAGGCGTTCAACGCCGGCCGGTTGTCGGAGGCGTGCCAGATCTTCGCCGACAAGATGCTCGCGCCCGAGAACGACACCACCATCGGGCTGACGATTGCCGGCGCGTTGACGCCGGCCGGGCTGGGCGGCTGCGTCATCGAGATGATGGATCGCGGGCTGGTCGACTTCGTGATTTCGACCGGCGCGAACCTCTATCACGACCTGCACTACGCGATGAACTTCACGCTGCATCGCGGCTCGCCGTTCGCCAACGACGTCGAGCTCTACGAGGACGGCGTGATTCGCATCTACGACGTCCTGTTTCCGGCGACCGTCCTGCTCGAGACCGACGCCTACATCCGCGGCTTCCTTGCCCGCTCGGGGCTCGACGAACCGACCTCGACGTCGGAGTTCCACTACCGCCTGGGCCGCGACCTGCTCGAGAAGTTCCCGGGCTGCGACGAGCACTCGGTGGTCGCGCGCGCCGCCAAGTGCGGCGTGCCGATCTACACCTCGTCGCCGGGCGACAGCTCGATCGGGATGAACATCGCCTACCATGAGCTGATGAACGGCAGCCGGCTGATGATCGACCCGAACAAGGACGTCAACGAGGTGTGCGCGATCGTCCTCGCCGGCAAGCAGAACGGCTGCGTCATCCTCGGCGGCGGATCGCCGAAGAACTTCTACCTCCAGGCGCAACCGACGCTGTGGGAGGTCTACGGCATCCCGAAGGGCGGCAACGACTACTTCATCCAGATCACGACCGACCAGGTCGTGTGGGGCGGACTGTCGGGGGCGACGCCGGCCGAAGCGGTCAGCTGGGGCAAGGTGAATCCGGGCGTGCTGCCCGACACGGTCGTCGCCTACTGCGACTCGACGATCGCGTTTCCGCTGTTCTGCGAGTACGCGGTCGGCTCGGCCAACGGGCGGCGGACGCGCAAGGAGCTCGTGAACCAGCGCCAGCGTCTGGTCGCGGATCTCAAGCGCGAAGCCAGCGCGGCGGACGAAAAGCGCAAGTCTGAAGTTCAAAGCACGAAGTAGGCACGCTTCCCACTTCGTATTTCGTACTTCCGACTTCAGACTTTCATGGGCACACTCTCCTCCGAGCTGGCGCCGCACGCCGAACGGCTGGTCCCGCGGCCGCGCATCTATGCCGACGCCAACGTGCCGGCCGGCATCGTCGCGCACATGCGTGCGCACCTGCGATGGGACGTGCTGTTCGTCCTCGAGCAGGACGATCTGCGCCGCGCCCCGGACGTCAAGCACTATCAGCTCGCGCAGCAGTTGTGCCGCACGCTGGTGACGATGGATCGCGACTACCTCGACGATCGCCGTTTTCCACTGGTGTCGAGCGGTGGGGTGCTGGTGATCAATGCGCCGGACGAGCGTCAGCTCGCGCTGCTGCTCGAGCGCGTCGATCGGACGCTCTTTCATGCCGAGGATTCGGACGAACCGATCGCGCAGCCGCTGGTTGGCCGCAAGCTTCAAGTGAACAGCGATTGGGGCCGGGACGGGTACCCCTGACACGGACACCACGGAGACCATGTTCGGACTAGCACTCGATGACGCCGGTGCGGTTGCCGTCAGGGTCGGCGACGGCGGCGTCGAGGCGCGGGCTTCGACGCCGGCGGACGGTGATCTTGCGGCAGCCGCGTCGCGCGCGCTCGGCGAAGTCGGCGCCGGTTCGGGGACGCCTCAGCTCGGCGTCGCCAGCGTCGTTCCCGATTCGCCCGCGGTCGCGGCGGCGCTCGCGCAGCTGGCGCAGCGCTTCAGCGGTTCGTTCACCACGGACGGCGCCCTGTCGGCCGGCCTCGCCGCTGCCGTCGCCGAAGCGTGGAACGGCGCGGCGCGCGGCGTCAGGGACGTCGTCCTGTTCGCGGTCGGCGCGCACGCGATTGGCGGCGTCGTGCGCAGCGGCGTACCCGTGATGGGAGCGCGCGGCCGCGCGGGCTCCGTCGGCTGGGTGTCGTTGAATCCGGTCGAGCGCGAGGACTACCGCAAAGTCGGGTGCGTCGAAGCCGAGGTCGCGGCCGCCGGGATCGTGAGGCGCATGATCTGGCGGATCAAGGCGGGGGACCGCTCGCGCGTGCAGGACGCGGTCAACGACGATCTCGGCGCCATCACCGTCGATCACATCCTGGCCGCGGCGCGGGCCAACGATGGCGTGTCGATCTCTGTGATCCGCGACACCGCGAAGTACCTCGGCATGGCGGCCGCGAACCTGGTGGCGATTGCCGACCCGCAGATGCTGGTGCTGGGCGGCATCATGGCGTCCTCTTCGGATCTTCTCCTCGAACCGATCCGGCACGAGCTCGCGCGCCGGCTGCCGAAAGGGATGATGGACGGGCTGAAGATCGAAACCGCCGCGCTCGGCGACGACGCGGCGGCAATCGGCGCGGCGCGGCTGGCGGGCGCGACCCTGCCATGATCGTGCTGTCGGGCGCGTCGCTGGTCCTGCCCGACCGCATCCTCTCGCCCGGCACGCTCATCGTCGAAGACGGCCGCATCGCCGAGATCAGGCCCGACGCGCCGTCGCCCGGCCACCGCGACTCGCATTTCGCGTTTCACGGCCACTACATCGTGCCCGGCTTCATCGACGTCCACGTCCACGGCATCGAGGGGGTCGATTCGCTCGATGCGGCTGGCGCCGACGGCGAAGGGCCGATTGCGGCGATTGCCGCGCGCCTGCCGAAGTACGGCGTCACCGCCTTCTGCCCGACGACCGTGGCCTGCGGGCCGCGGGCGCTGCGCCGCGTGCTCGACGAGGTGCGGCGCTTGCGCGAGCAGCCGCCGCCAAGGTCGGCGCGAGTCCTGCCGGCGCATCTCGAGAGCAACTTCATCGCGCCTGAATACCGGGGTGCGCAGCCATCGGGCTGCTTACGCAGCCCTCGGGCTGCGCTCGCGGCGAGGGCGGGTGGGGCAGGTCGGGCAGGTAGGGAGGCGGGCGGGTTTACCGGGGCAGGTCAGGACGATCCAGCGTTCAGCGCCGGCGACATCCTCGCGGAGATCGAGCGGGCATCTCCCGATGTCGGCATCGTCACGCTCGCGCCGGAGCTCGACGGCGGGCTCGATCTGATTCGCTGGCTCACCGCGCGAGGCCAGCGCGTGTCGCTCGGTCACTCCGCTTCGACCTATGACGAAGCGCTGGCGGCGATTGCGGCCGGCGCGCGGCACGCGACGCACCTGTTCAACCGCATGCCGCCGCTTGGCCATCGCGCGCCGGGGCTGGCGGGGGCGGTGCTGCAGACCGACGAGGTGGCGGCAGAGATCATCTGCGACGGCGCGCACGTGCATCCCGCGCTGATTCGCACCGCGCTGGCCGCGAAACGGACCTCGCACGTGTTCGCCATCACCGACGCCACCGCGGTTGCCGGCCTGGCGGTCGGCGCGCGCGCGGCGCTTGGCGGGCAGCCGATCGTCGGCGGCGAGGCCACGGCTCTGCTGGCCGACGGGTCGACGATCGCCGGCAGCCGGTTGACGATGGACCGGGCGTTCGGGACGCTGGTAGGGCGCGTCGGCATCTCGCTCGTCGACGCGGCCACGGTCTGCGCGACGACGCCCGCGCGTGAACTGGGCCTCGTCGGCCACGGCATGCTCGCGACCGAGGCGGTGGCCGATCTGGTCGTGCTCGACGCCAACCTGAGCGTCGTGCAGACCTACCTGGCGGGCCAGATCATCTATTCGCGAAACAACGCCGCGCCCTCGGCCGTCTAAGGGTCCGGAGGATTCATGAACATCTCTGCCCGATCGGCGGCGAAAGCTCTGGCGCTCCCGGCCGCGCTTGCCGCGTGCCTCGCCGGCGCGGGCTGCGTCGACATCGTCGGCTCCGACTTCGGCCACGCGAAGTATGTCGAGCGCGACGAAAAGCGCTTCAGCGTGTCCGGCCGGCCGGACGTCTCGTTTACCACCTTCGACGGCTCGATCGAGATTCGTCCCTGGGACAAGTCCGAGGTTCAGGTGGTCGTCGAGAAGCGCGGGCGCGACAAGCGCGACGTCGACCTGATCGAGGTGAAGGCGGCGCAGGACGGCAACCGCATCGAGCTGACGGTCACCGACCCGCGCAGTCGCGGCGGCTTCAACCTCGAGTTCAACAACCACCGATCGGCGAAGCTGTACGTCTCGCTGCCGGCATCGTCCAACGTCAACGCGCGCAGCGGCGACGGATCGATCGACATCGAAAAGGTCAACGGCACGCTGACGCTGCGATCGGGTGACGGCAACATCGACGGCCGCATGCTCTCGGGCGCGGTCGACGCGCACACCGGCGACGGCGCGATCAAGCTCGCCGACATCAAGGGCGACCTCAAGGTCGATACCGGCGACGGCCCGATCACGCTGATGGGACAGCTGACCAGCGTGCACGCGCGTTCCGGCGACGGCACCGTCAAGATCGAGGCCGAGCCGGGAAGCGCCGCCGAAGGCGATTGGGACATCGTCACCGGAGACGGATCGGTGAGCCTGGCGGTGCCGGACGGCTTCGGCGCCGAGCTCGACGCGCACACCGGCGACGGCCGCATCAACCTGGAAGAAATCACGCTGTCGAATGTGTCGGGCGCGCTGGGACGACAGACGGTGAAGGGAAGGTTGGGAGCCGGTGGACGCAGCGTCCGCGTCCGCACCGGCGACGGGTCGATCACTCTTCGACGCTTTTGACGCGTGTGTTGCCGCGGCGGCTTACTTGACTACGCGTCCACCCGTGATGAAGCGCTTGTAGTCGGAGTAGGTCTGCGTGATCCGCTTACCCGCGCGGCTGCCGCCGGTCACCACCATCACTTCGCTGATTGATTCAGGCAGGAGGATGGTCTCCTCCGGCTCGAGGAAGGTGACCGGCCGATACCGCACCGACGAGTCGTAGCGCGATACGACGAAGCGATCGGGGACGCCGTTCTGCGAGACCCGCGGCGGTATCCGCACTTCGAATCCGTGCTTCAGGCTTTGATCGACCCGCACGATGTCGTGCGTCTCCGGATCCAGCCACACCCGTCCCTTCAGGTCGACCGGGAACGAAAAGCTCAGGCAGTCTTCGTCCTTACCCTTCTGGTCCGCCTTCGTGGCCACGGCTTCCGGAGGCATGGGCCCTTCGGGCCGGCTCTCGCAATCGAGCGTCACCAGCTGCCGGCTGCGGTCGCGCCCCGGCCGCCCGAGCGAAAAGAAATAGTCGTCGCGTTTGCCTGGCAGCAGGAATGCGAGCGGCTCCGGCGAGATGCTCCGCGGGTCGAGGCACTTCGGTTCGTCGCCGGGGCGCGGCGCGCGGCCGTTGATCTTGCGAATGACCCGATTGACGGTCGCATCGAGCGGCACGCCATCGGCCCCGCCCTCCCATTCGACCCGCAGCTCGTAGTCGATCGTGCGCGCGAATCCCTGCGGCGACATGTCGGAGCCGATCTGCTGCACGACGACGCGCTCCATGCAGATGATGCTCTGGGCGCGTCCGTAGTAGCGGCGCACGCTGTCGCCGATGCGCTGGAGCATCGTCTGCACATCGCCCTGCGCAGAGACAGCGGTGCCGGCGGCGACGAGCGCAGCGGCAGCCAGCCGGTTCAACCTGGCGCGCACGAGATTGCGGTGACCGCGAGCAGCCGGCACGGTCATCCTGTGCTGGTCGAGGGGGAATCCGCGGCGCCGGGGCAGGCGCGATCGAGCGCGGCGAAAATGCCTGCAACCGGATCCGGTCCCTGTGCGGGGCCGATCGCTTCGAGCGCACGCGCGGCGAACGCCGTCGCGTTGGCCACGGCGAAGCTGACGCCGTTCAGGTTCCGCTCGCGCGGCACGCCGGGAATCTCGCGTGGAAACGCCGACGCCGAGAGCATCAAGCGATCCTCGACGAACGCGATCGAGTAGCCGTGGCGATCGCCTGTCCAGTCGGCGCGCACCGGGATGACGCCGTCGAGGCAGCCCGGCAGCCATCGCACGCCGCCGTCGTCGTTGGCGGAGACGACAATCGCGCCGCGCGCCCGGGCGCGCGCCACCGCGTCTTCGAGGAGCGGCCGGTGCTGGCTTTTCGAGGTGCCGAGGCTCAGGTTGACGAGGTGGGCGCCGCGCGATGCGGCTTCGTCGATCGCGCGAACCAGCGTGGCGACATCGGTTCTCAGCGCCCGACCGAAGACCTTGATCGCGAAGATTTCGGCGGCCGGCGCCTTCTCGCGAATCGCGGCGATGACCGCCGTCCCGTGGCCGAGCTCGTCGACGTAGTCGTCGTGCACGGAGCCGTCGTCTCGAATCGCCACGCCGCCGGCGACGCCGCCGACGTGCGGATGCGCCGCGAAGACGCCGCTGTCGATGACCGCGATTCGAACGCCCTGCCCCGTGAACTCGCCCAGATACATACAACCCATGTGGATGGCGGACTACCGACGGCCCACGCGCGGACGATACGCTTCGGTCCAACCCGTAGTCAAACCAGGCCTTCCGCCCCTCCCGCGTTCGCGCCCTTCACCCTTCTCGCCGTTCGCCGACGTGCTGCCTCGTCGCATACGTCGTCGGGTCCTCCACCCCGGCTTCCACGAAGGCATCGTGGCGCTCGCGGCATTTGCTGCACTCGCCGCAGTGGATGGCCTGTTCCGGATCGTTCGCGGCGGGTCGCGGGTTCATGCACGACATCGTCAGCTCGAACGGGACCCCGAGCGCCGCGCCGCGGCGGATCACGTCGGCCTTGCTCGTCCCCGCGTAAGGCGCGTCGATGCGGAGATCGTGCGCGAGGCCGAGCGAGAGCGCCCGCGCCATCGCCGCGCGGAACTCGGGCGTCGCGTCGGGGAAGGGATTGTGCGCGAGCGTGCCGAGGACGATGCGATCGACTCGCGCGGCGGCGCAGAAGACCGAGGCCTTGCCGAGGAGGATGACGTTGCGGCCCGGCAGGTACACGTCCTCGTCCGGCGTGTGATATCCCGGCGGACGTCCCTGCATGGCCCAGTGCGTCGCCGCGTACACGTCGCGCATGTCGACCGACAACGACACCAGCGGCCGGATGCGGCCGCCGCGGGCCTTGACCGGCGCGCTGTCGAGAAAGCGCGCGACGATCGCCTGCTCCGCCGCTTCCCAGGCAAGGCCGACGCTCACGTAAATCGGCTGCACCTCGCCCGAGGCGGCTTCATCCGCCACCAGCACCGCGCTGTCGAGGCCGCCGGAAAGGAGCACTGCCGTGGTCATCTGGTGAATGGGTCAGTTGGAGAATTGGTGAGTTGGTGATTTGAGGGTTTGGTGATTTGATGGGGACAGCATAAGTCACCAATTCGCCAATTCACCAACGCCGCACATGTACTCTGTCACCAAGCGCATCGAATTCTGCTACGGCCATCGCCTGCTCGACTACGACGGCATCTGCAAGCACCCGCACGGCCACAACGCGACCGCGGAGATCGAGGTCCGGACCGGCACGCTGGACAACCGCAACATGGTCTGCGACTTCAGCGACATCAAGCGCGTCGTCAAGGGGTGGATCGACAAGGAGCTCGATCACAAGATGATCCTGCGCCACGACGACCCGCTGGTCGCGCCGCTGCAGCAGCTCGGCGAGCCGATTTACCTGCTCGACAGCAACCCGACGGTCGAGCGCATTGCCCGGCTGATCTACGAGAAAGCCACCGAGCACGGCATGCCGGTCGTGCGCGTCACCGTGTGGGAGACGCCGACCTCGTTTGCGGAGTATCGCGCCTGACGGCTCCCCAATTCATCGTTTTCGATCTGGACGGCACGCTCATCGATTCGCGGCGCGACCTCGCCGACGCGGCCAACGCTCTGCTCGTCTCCGCCGGCGCCGGTCCGCTGCCCGAAGCGCGCATCGGCCGCATGGTCGGCGACGGCGCCGCGACGCTGGTGGCCCGGGCATTCGAGGCCAGCGGGGTCGCGCCGCCGCCGGACGCCCTCGAACGCTTTCTCACGCTCTACGATGCGCGGCTCCTGGAACACACGCGGCCGTATCCCGGCATTCCGCAAGTGCTCGAAGCGCTGGCGCTGCGCGGGCCGCTCGCGGTGCTCACCAACAAGCCGCTCGCGTCGACGCGGCGGATTCTCGCCGGGCTGGGCTTGGCGCGGCACTTTCCCGAAGGAGCCGTGATCGGTGGCGATGGACCGTTTCCGCGCAAGCCGGATCCCTCCGGCCTGCAGCACCTCACGGCGCGGGCGCGCGTGCCGGCCTCGTCCACGTTGCTGGTCGGCGACTCGCTGGTCGACTGGCGGACGGCGCGCGCGGCGTCGACGCCGATTTGCCTGGCGCGGTACGGCTTCGGCTATGAGGGATTCCCGCGCGAAGAACTCGCGCCTTCCGATCACCTGATCGACACGCCGGCGGAGTTGCTGGCGTTGTAATGAATTTGTACGTGCGCCGGAAGGTGCTGTCGGGCTTCGATGCAACATCGTGTCAGTTCGTTGCCAAATCGCGGCGCCACGATGGCACCCGCATTGCTGAGATAGCCCACGTCCCTCGTACCAATCGAGTCGATTAGCGGAGCGCAACAGAAAGTTCGTAGAATAGCGGACTTATGCCGACGGCACTCAGCGCGGGCCCCCCGACACGATCAAGCGGTCTGGTCGACGTGCTCGACCGTGTCCTGGACAAGGGGCTGGTGGTCGCCGGCGATGTGAAAGTCTCGCTGGCGGAAGTCGAGCTGCTGACCATCCGGATCAGGCTCCTCATCTGCTCAATCGATAAAGCCGAACAGATCGGCCTCGACTGGTGGAAGTACGATCATCACCTGTCGCCGGGCAAGCAGGTGCTGTCGGCTGAGAACGCGGAGTTGCGAAAGCAGGTACGCGCGCTGGAGCGGCAGATCGCGTCGCTCAGTCGCCGGCGAGCGGTGCCGGCGCCGCGATAACGACGAGCGCGTGCACGAGACCGACTGACGACACAAGGAGTGTTCGATGGCCGTTGAACGAGCCGCAGGCGGCACAAGTCTTATCGATGTCCTCGACCGGGTGCTGGACAAGGGCATCGTCATCGATGCGTGGGTGCGGGTTTCGCTGGTCGGCATCGACCTGATCACCGTCGAAGCCCGCATCGTCGTCGCCTCGATCGATACCTACTTGAAGTACTCCGAAGCGGTCGGCTCTGTTGCGCCTGTGTCGAAGCCGGCGATCGAAGGCAAGGGGTATGAGGAAGTCGTTGCTGAAAATGCCGCGCTCAGGGCCCAGCTCACTACCGGCCCCGCCCGCCGCGCTGGTGGACGTCGGCGCGCCGCGTCGACCCGCGGCTAGGCGGAACGGTTCCGTTCCCTACACGGGCGTGCCGCGCGTCCGTGTTGCGGTCGGCGAGTCCGCCGGCGACGATGTCGATCTGCTGGCCGCGCGCGTCCGCCTGCTCGAAGCCTTCGTCGGCCGCAGCGAGATCGCCGACTGCGCCAATATTGGCCTGCAGTGGCTCGGCGAGGTGCTCGGGATCCGCCAGTCGATCTGCCTGATTCGCCCCGAAGGCGAGCCGTCGCTGTTCGTCGTCGCGGCTTACGGCCTGGGCTCCGCGGTCACCAGCTTCAGCGTTTCCCTCGAGGACTGGCGCAACCCGCTGGTCGCGGCCTACATCAACCGCAAAGAGTTGTTCTTCCCGACGCCGCATTCGGCCGCCGATCGCAAACGCCGTCCGGTGACGCCGCTCGAGGACGCGGCGTTTCACGCCGTGCCGCTGGGCATTGCCGGGTCGGAAGAGGGCGCGGGGTTGCTGCTGCTCGAAGGCGTCGCGGCGCCGCCGCCGGAGCTGCACTGGTTCGTCGCCGTCTTCAGCCAGAAGCTCGATCAGATCCTGCGGCAGCAGGTGCTCGCCGAAGGCGACCGCAAGCAGGGGCGCGAGCGCACCCTGCTCTACAACATCATCAACGCGGTCAGCGACCCGATTCTGCTCACCGACACGGAAGGGCGGCTGCTGATCGCGAACGCGCGCGCGCTGACGCTGTTCACCGCCTCGGAGGAAGAGAACGAAGGGCGCCGCAGCGCGGTGCGCATGAACAACATGCTGCTGTCGTCGGCGCTCTCGAGCAAGGCGATCGAGGAAACCGGCTCGGCGCGCCGCGAGCTGCTGCTGGTCAACCCGGTCGACGGCTCCGACCTGGTGTTCGAGCTGCTCAGCACGGTCACCGAAGATCCGCGGCAGGGCAGCGGCGTCGTCTCGATTCTGCGCAACGTCACCGACCTGCGGCGCGCCAGCGAGGAGATCGAAGAGAACTACCGGAAGATGCGCATCGCCGAGGTGCAGGCGCGCGCCGAGAGCGACCGCCTCAACCTGATCATCGACTCGGTGGCCGACCCGATTGTCGTCACCGACGCCGGCGGCGGCACGTCGCTGATGAACGAGCCGGCGGAGCGGCTGTTCACGATTCCGGTCGACGCCAGCGCCATCGAGCAGCGGTGGGTGCAGGCCAACGACGCGCATTTCTCGTCGTTCATCGCCGGCATGCTGGTGAGCGCCGACCAGCGCCGCGTCGGCGAGATTGGCCTGAGCGACCCGCGCACCGGCGAGCCGATGCCGGTCGAGGCGATCGCCGGCAAGGTGCTGTCCGAGCACGGCGAGCTGACCGCGGTCGTCACCATCCTGCACGACCGCCGCGAGGCGCTCGAAAAGGCGCGGCTCTACTCGCAGCTGCAGGTCGCGGCCGATGAACTCGAACGGAAGATCCAGGCGGCCACCGCCGACATCGCGCAGCAGAACGAGCTGCTGCGGCGACAGGCGATCGAGCTGGAACAGGCGTCGGCGCTGAAGTCGCAGTTCCTCGCCAACATGTCGCACGAGTTCCGCACCCCGCTGAACGCGATGCTCGGCTACACGTCGATGCTGCTGCAGGGGGTGGCCGGGGCGCTCGAGCCGCCCGTGAAGCGCCAGCTCGGACGGATCGAGTCGAACGGCCGGCACCTGCTGACGATCATCAACGAGATTCTCGACATCTCCCGCATCGAAGCGGGCCGGATGCCGCTGCAGATTTCCACCTTCAAGGTGCCGGATCTCGTCTCCGAGGTGAAAGCCGAGCTCGAACCGATTATCATGCAGCGCAAGCTGAGCGTAACCATCGAGATGCCGCGCGACCTGGTGCCGCTGACCAGCGACCGGCAGAAGGTGAAGCAGATCCTGCTGAATCTCTTGAGCAATGCGCTGAAGTTCACCCACCAGGGCGGCGTCACCATCGCCGGCCGGCGCAATGCGCGCGACAGGACGATGACCTTGTCGGTGAGCGACACCGGCATCGGCATTGCCCAGGCCGACCAGGATCGGATCTTCGAGGACTTCCGTCAGCTCGACAACTCGCCCACCCGCGCCTACGGCGGCACCGGGCTGGGCCTCTCCATCTGCCGGCGTCTCGCGCAGATGCTCGATGGCCGTATCTCAGTACAAAGTCAGGTCGGCAAAGGGTCCACCTTCACGCTGACTCTGCCGACCAAGGGACGGAAATGAGCACAAAACCGGATCGCCCACGAGTGCTGCTGGTCGACGATTACCCCGACGCGCGCGAGATGTACACCGAGTACCTCGAGTTCTCGGGGTTCGAGGTCGTCGAGGCCGGCAACGGCATGGAGGCGCTGCAGAAAGCGGTCGAGGCGCAGCCCGACATCATCCTGATGGACCTGTCGCTGCCGGTCATGGATGGATGGGAGGCGACGCGCCGGCTGAAGGCCGACGAGCGCACCGCAGCGATCCCGGTCGTCGCGCTGACCGGCCACGCGCTCGCCGGCATCTCCGAAGGGGCCAAGAAGGCGGGGTGCGACGCGTTCGTCACCAAGCCATGCCTGCCCGAGGATCTGGTGCGCGAGATTCGCCGTATCCTCGACAGTCCGTCTTCGACGTCAACCAAGAAACCGCGCAGGAGCGGCAAATATGCCAAGACCAGCTAGCCCTCGCAAGGGCGAGCGCTCGCGGCCGGCGGCAAGCGCACCGGTCAAGGCGGCAGCGAAGAAGACGCCGGCACGCAGCGGCAAGACGACGTCGAAGCCGAACGGCGGTCTCGGCCGCGGCGGCGCGAAGCCCGCGCCGCGCGTCGCGCGATCCACCCCGGACCGGCGGGTGTCGGAGAAAGTGGTGCAGGGCGGCCGGACCTCCTCCGGGGTCGAACCCGGCGCCGGCGCGAGCCGCGGCAAGTACGTCTACTGCATCATCGAATCGAGCGATCCGCTCCGCTTCGGGCCGATCGGCATCGGCGCCGACCCGTCCGACGTCTACACCGTGCACTACAAGAACCTCGCCGCGGTCGTCTCCGACGCGCCGCTCGAGGTCCTCGACTCGACCCGCGAGAACGTCCTGGCGCACGAGCGGGTCAACGAAACGGTGATGCGCGAGCACACTGTCATCCCGATGTCGTTCGGCACCATCTTCAAGACCCGCGAGGACATCGTCGAGCTGCTGCGCTCGGCCGCCGAGGCCTTCGGCGACGTGCTGAACAAGATGCAGAACAAGCTCGAGTTCGGTCTCAAGGTGCTGTGGGACCGCGATCAGGCGGTGCGCGAGGTCGAGCACGACGACGAGGACATCAGCCGGCTGAAGAAGGAGATCTCGGGCCAGAAGGGGCCGACCTACTTCGCGCGCATGCAGTACGGGCGCCTCATCGACTCGGCGCTGCAGGCGCGATCGGAGCGCTACGTCGCCGAGATCCTCGAGCAGCTGCGCGAGGTGTCGGTGGCGTCGCGGATCAACAAGCCGATCGGCGACAAGATGATCATGAACGCCGCCTTCCTGATCGCGCGTGATCAGGAGACCGCCTTCGACGGCAAGGTGAAGTCGATTGCCAGCCGCTTCGACAAGCTGACCTTCAAGTACACCGGTCCCTGGCCGCCGTACAACTTCGTCAACATACGCCTCAAGCTCGAACGCGCCTGAGGCGCGCGGGCCGATGTTCATCCTGGACACGTTGCTGATCGGCAGCCTCCGGTTCGTGCTCGACAAGGTGGTGCAGGCCGCCGAAGCCGAGATGCAGGACGACTCGGCGCTGCGTGATCAGCTGCTCGAGGCGCAGATGAAGCTCGAGCTCGGCGAGATCACCGAAGAGGAGTTCGCCGACATCGAGCGCGACGTCATCGCCGCGATCCGCGAGTTGAAGGGCGCCAGGCAGGGCCCGATCTCGATGTCGCCGCAGGACAAGGTCACCGGCGTCGACATCCAGAGCTTCGACGAAGATCGCTGACCCCTCTCCTCGTTTTGCGTTCTATGGCGGCAAGGGCGGCGTCGGCAAGACGACGTCTGCCGCGGCGAGGGCCGTCGCCGACGCCGCCGCCGGCCGCCGCGTCCTGCTCGTGTCCACCGATCCAGCCCACTCGCTCGGCGACGCGCTCGGCGTGCCGCTTTCCAGTGCTCCCAGGACGATTCGCCGCCGGCTCGACGCCGTCGAGCTCGATGCGCCGCGCGCGTTTGCGCGCTGGCTGACCGAGCATCGGCGTCCGCTCGGCGAGATCCTCGAACACGGCACCTGGCTCGACGCCGAAGACGTGGACGCGCTGCTCGACCTGTCGATTCCAGGGATCGACGAGCTGGTGGGACTGCTAGAAGTCGCTCGTCTCTCCGGTGAGCGCGAGTACGACCTTGTCGTGGTCGACACCGCGCCGACCGGCCACACCCTGCGCCTGCTCGCCGCCCCCGAGGCGGTTGCCGCGGTGGCCGAGATTCTCGACCTGCTGCAGGCAGAGCACCGCATGATCCGCGAGCAGTTGGCGCGCGTTGGCCGCCCCGAAGCGGCGGATCGGCTGATCGCGCTTCTGGCCGAGCAGGCGCGCGACACGGGCAATCGGCTCCGCGATCGGCGGCAAACCACGTTTCACTGGGTGACGCATGCGGAGGAACTGGCGCTGGCGGAGAGCGTCGACGCCATCGGCGCGCTCGAAAAGGCAGGACTGCGCGTCGCCGAGATCGTGGTCAACCGTGTGCTGCCGGAGGCGCCGCCCTGTCCGCTGTGCGATGCGCGGCGAAAAGAAGAGCGCCGGGTGGTCGCAGCCATCCGGAAGCGTCTCGGGCGGGGGCGCCATGTTGCGCTCGTCTATGCCGCGCTCGAGGAACCGCACGGCGTGACGGCGCTGGCGCGCCTCGCAAAAGGTGCGGCGCCTCTGAAGGTCAGCGCGGCGAACGCCGGCGTACCCGTGCCGGTTGCCGCCGGCACCGTGTCGCCGCCCGAATCGCTCGACGCGCTCGGGCGCGCGTCGCTGGTGTTCTTCGGCGGCAAGGGCGGTGTCGGCAAGACAACCGCCGCCGCGGCGGCGGCGCTGCGCCTGGCGCGGGCGAAGCGCTCGCGCAAGATCCTGCTGCTCTCCACCGATCCCGCCCACTCGCTTGCCGACGTGTTCAAGCAGCCGATTGGCAACACGGGGCGAAGGATTGCCGGCGGTCCTCCGAATCTCACCGTCCGCGAGCTCGACGCGCCGGCGGCGCTGGCCGCGCGGCGGACACAGTTCGAGGAGGCGATCGACGAGATCGCGTCGGCAGTCGGCGCCACCTCGATGACCGAGGAGGCCGGGTCGGTGAAGGGAGGCATCTCCATCCACTCGCCGGCGTCGGCGGTGGCGCGCGAGCTGATGAACCTCGCGCCGCCGGGCATCGACGAGCTGTTCGGCATCCTCTCGGTGGTGGACGCGCGCGCCGACTACGATCTCATCATCGTCGACACGGCGCCGACCGGCCACGCGCTGCGGCTGCTCGAGTTGCCCGATGCGGCGCGCGAGTGGGTGCAGGTGCTGATGCGGGTGCTGTTGAAATATCGATCGCTCGTCCGCCCCGGCCAGCTCGCCGCCGAGCTGGTCGAGGTCTCGAAATCGATTCGTGAGCTGCAGGCGCTGCTGCGCAACGGCGGCGAGACGCGCTTCATCGTCGTCACCCGCGCCGCCGAAGTGCCGCGGAAGGAGACCGAGCGGCTGCTGGCCCGTTTGCGCCGGCTGCGCCTGTCGGCGCCGGCGGTGATCTTCAACGCGCTGACGATGAAGCCGGGGCGATGTGAGCGATGCCGCACGACCGCGGCGGCTGAAGCGCGCGAGATCGGCGCGCTGCGGCGTCCGCGGGGGTGCGCTATCATCCGGACACCATTGGTCGCGCCGCCGCCGAGAGGCGCGGCGGCGCTGCAGCGGTGGGCCGGGAACTGGATCAGCGGTAGGTAGTGCGGCGCCTCAGCGCCGCCGAGTGACTGAATGGCCGCGAAGGGCACCTACGTCTATTGCGTGGTCGCGTCCGCGCGCCGTCCGCGCCTGCCGCGTGTCGCGCGCGGTCTGCCGGGAACGGGACCGATCCGCCTCGTCGATGTCGACGACGGGCTGTACGCGGTGGTGGCTGACGCGCCGCTCGACCGCTACGGGGAAGCGGCCATCAATCGCGGCCTCGCCGATCTCGACTGGGTGTCGCGCGCCGCGGTCGCCCACGAAGCGGTCGTCGAATCGTTCATCGCCGAGACGGCGGTGCTGCCGATGAAGCTGTTCACGATCTTCACCAGCGACGAACGCGCGATCGAGCACGTGCGCGCCGAGCGCCGCCGCATCGCTGCGGTGGTGAAGCGGGTGGCCAACCATCAGGAGTGGGGCGTGCGCGTCGTCATCGACCGCGATCGAGCGGGGGCGGCCGCGGCGCCGAAGAAGAAAGCCGGGACGGCGCCACGCTCGGGCGCCGCGTACCTGTCGCAGAAAAAAGCGCAGCGCGACGCCGGCAAGGAACTGGCCGCCAACGCGCGCGAGGCGGTGGCGGCGCTCTACGATCGGCTGGCGGCGAAATCGCGGCTGGCGCGGCGGCGGACGGCCGCCGAGCTGCCGGTGCAGGGCGGTCCGCTGCTGCTGGATGCGGCGTTCCTCGTGCCGCGCGCGCGAGCCGCCTCCTTCCAGGCGCTGGCGTCGCGCGAGTCGCGGGCGCTCGCGCGCCAGGGCTACGGCCTCACCTTCAGCGGCCCGTGGCCGCCGTATTCGTTCGTCCAGGATTGAGCCATGGCGCGACGGTCACGACGGCATCCGGTAAAGCGCACGACGACGGCCGAGCGACCGGCGATCGCCGACGAGGTGCTCGACGCGCCCGACGCCACCGTGCTCGATCTGCTCGACAACCTCCTCAACAAGGGCGTGATGCTCAACGCCGACGTCACCCTCGGCGTGGCCGGCATCGATCTCATCTACCTGCGGCTGTCGGCGCTGCTGGCGGCGTTCGACCGCGTCTTCGGCGAGAGCGACTGGCCGGCGACCGCGCGCTCGAGCCGGCGCACGCGTGTGGCGCGATCGATCGCGCGGCGCCGGTGACCAAAGCCAGGAAGAAACCGCCCGCCGGCATCCGCCGCGCCAAGGCGCGGTCGCGGCCGGTCGCGGCGATGCCGGTGACGGCGCGCGAGCTGCGCGCGCTTCGTGACGAGCTCGAACGTCGCGTGCAGGCGCCGGTGATCGACCGCACCGGCAAGCGGCGCGCGGCCGCCGCGGCGAAGGGCGGCACGCCGCTGCGCTGGAATCCGGAGCCGGAGGAGGTGCAGAAGTCGGTCGTGCAGCTGGTGCTGACGATCGTCGAGCTGCTGCGGCGGCTGATGGAGCGTCAGGCGATTCGCCGCATGGAGCAGAAAACGCTGACGCGCAAGGAGGTCGACGCGGTCGGCGAGGCGCTGATGAAGCTCGAAGAAACGGTCCGCGACATCGGCGGCAAGTTCGGCCTGACGCCGGAGGATCTCAACCTCGATCTCGGGCCGCTGGGGAAATTGATGTAAGGGGCCGAGCAGGCTCGGCCCTACTGAGTCAGCGTCGCGCGTACACGCTGGTCTTGCCGTCGCGATCGAACGAGAGCACGTCGTAGGCGTCCTTGCGCGTACCCATTTCCATGCCCGGCGATCCGATCGGCATCCCCGGCACGGCGAGGCCGGCGATCTTGGGGCGCTCCTTGAGCACTTTCTGCACCAGGTCGAGCGGAACATGCCCTTCGAAGACGTAGCCGTCGATGAGCGCCGTATGGCAGGTGTGCGTCGACGGCGGCACGCCGTAGGCGAGCTTGGTCCGCGGCAGATCGCTCACCTCGAGGGTCGACACCTTGAATCCGAGCTTGCGCAGCTGCTCCGCCCAGATCGAGCAGCAGCCGCACCCGACCTGCTTGTAGACGGTGGCGGTCTTCGCCGCGGGCGTGGCCGCGGTTTGCGCGTGGCCGATGGAAATGCCGGCCGCCAGCATCGCGGCGGTCAGCGACGACATCTTTCGCATCACGAATCCTCTCGCGCGAAGGTATCGTGTCGGCACCCGCCGGCGCAACCGGGTGCCGCAGACGGTGTCGCAGACGGTGTCGGAGACCGTCTCCGACACCGTCTCGCAGACGGTCTGCGACCCGGTCTCGCAGACGGTCTGCGACCCCGAGGGTCCCCGGGTGGGCGCGGGAAGGCGTGCTATAGTGTTTCGCGTTATCAAAACTGTCATTTTGAATGGCGATGACACGGCTATGAAAATGCTGATTGTGCGCAGTTTAACCACAGCTGCGCTGATGTTTTTGGGTGTGTGCCCACTTCTGGGTCAAGCCGAGCAGACGCCGCCGCCGACGGTGCGCGCCTCCCAGGTCAGGCGCGACGATTCGGCTGTCGGCTCGCAGACCGGCCCGATCTCGGGCTACATGGACTTTCATCTCAACAAGCCGGAGCGCCAGGATCCCCAGCTCGACTTCCATCGCTTCGTGCTGCTGTTCAACCACTCCTTCTCCGAGCGGCTGCGGTTCGTTGGCGAGGTCGAGATCGAGCACGGCCTCGTCGAAGGGCTCGAAGAATCGGGCGAGCTCGAGATCGAGCAGGCGTACCTCGACTTCCGCCTCAAGCCGCAGGTGAACTTCCGCGCCGGCATGCTCCTCGCGCCGGTCGGCATCATCAACGAGCGTCATGAGCCGCCGGCGTTTTTCGGCGTCGAGCGGCCGTTCGTCGACACCGTCATCATCCCGACCACCTGGTTCGACGCCGGCGCCGGCGTCCACGGCACTCTCGGCGGCGGCTGGCAGTACCGCGCGTATCTCATGGCGCCGCTCGACGCGACCGAGATCACCGCGGAGGACGGGCTCGCCGAGGCGAAACAACAGGGGTTCCGCTCGAACGTCCGCAACATCGCCGGCACCGGGCGGCTCGAATACGTCGGTTATCCCGGCCTCACGGTGGGCACGAGCTTCTGGCGCGGCGAAACCAGCTTCAACTTCAAGCGCGTGGAGTCGCACGTCGGCCTGATCGAGTTCGACGGCCGCTATCACCGCGGCTCGCTCGGCGTCCGCGGCGAGTTCGCGCAGGTCTACGTCGACGGCGCCGACGCGATCAACGATTTCCAGCAGCGCACCACCGGCATCAACCCGAACATCGCCCGCCAGATGCGCGGCTTCTACGTCGAACCGTCGGTGCGGCCGCTGCCGAAGCTGAAATACGACATCGGCGCGTTCCTGCGCTACGAGAACTTCGACACCCAGTTCCGCATGCCGGCCGGCGTGCTGCCGCTGAAGCAGTTCGATCGCTCGGCATGGGTCGTCGGCGCGTCGTACTACCCGGATCCCGACGTCGTGCTGAAAATCGACTACACCATCCTTCGCAACCGCAGCGCGCTCTTCGGCAGCGCCGACAGCCTCAACATCGGCCTGGGATGGTGGTTCTGATGCGCCGCCGCACTCGCTCCCGACGCGCGACGCTCGGCGGCGTCCTGCTGGCCGTCAGCCTCGCCGCCGCACAGGCGTCGTCACAGGACCGGCGCGTCGTCCGCATCCTCGCCGAGCGCTTCACCTTCACGCCGTCGCAGATCACGGTGAAGCGCGGCACGATCGTCGAGTTCCGGCTGCGCAGCGACGACACCAACCACGGCTTCCACATCGTCGGCTCCAACGCCAGCGTCATCATCCCCAAGCGCGGGCGCGGCGAGGCGACGCTCGTGTTCGACGCCGACGCCGCCGGCCGCTACACCTTCGAGTGCTCGAAGATGTGCGGCGCGGGACACAGTTTCATGCGCGGATCGATCACCGTCGAGGAGTAGCCCGTGTCTGAGATGAAGCGCGTGATCGGCCTGGCCATCGCCGTCTACGTCGTCGTGTTCGGCTTCGCCGCGTCCGGCCAGAGCGTGCGGCCGCTGCCCGGCGATCCGCTGACGGGGATCACCAGCGGCGACTTCGAAGAGTTCCGGCTCGGGCTCGACGATTTCTCCGAGGTCGAGACGGTGGAAGACGGCCTCGGCCCGGCGTTCAACGGCTCGAGCTGCGCCGTCTGCCACAGCGTGCCCGCGATCGGCGGCGGCGGCGTCGTCGCCGAGGTGCGGGCGGCGCGGCGCAACGAGCAGGGCGAGTTCGTCGAGCTGGCGCCGACCTCCGGCTCGCTGTTCCAGATTTTCTCGATCCCGTCGCACACCTGTCAGCCGATCATCCCGCCCGAAGCCAACGTGATCGCCCGCCGCGTCCCGATTCCGCTGTTTGGTTCCGGCCTGATCGAGGCGATCCCCGACGAGATGCTGCTGGCGCGCGACGATCCGGACGATCGCGATCGCGACGGCATCAGCGGCCGCGGGGCGATCGTCACCGACATCGCGACCGGCCAGCGCCGGGTGGGCCGCTTCGGCTGGAAGGCGCAGCACGCGACGCTGCTGGCGTTCGCCTCCGACGCCTACCGCAACGAGATGGGCATCACCAACGATCTCTTCCCCCAGGAGCTCGCGTTCGGCATCTCGCCCGAGCAGATGAAGTTGTGCGATCCGATTCCCGACCCCGAGGATCGGCCCGATCGGCGGACGCGCCGCCGCGGCATCGACAACTTCGAGGCGTTCATGAAGTTCCTCGCGCCGATCGGCCGCGGGCCGATCGACGACACGGTGCGCGCCGGGGAGGCGCTGTTCACGAGCGTCGGCTGCGCCGCCTGCCATGTGCCCGCGCTGCAGACCGGGCCGAGCTCGAACCCGGTGTTCAACAGCAAGGTGGTGCCGCTCTTCTCGGATCTGCTGCTGCACGACATCGGCACCGCCGACGGCATCCGCCAGGAGGCGGCGACAGCGCTGGAGTTCAGGACGCCGGCGCTCTGGGGCGTGCGCATGCGGCGCCCGCTGCTGCACGATGGCTCGGCGCCCACGGTCGAAGATGCGATCGGCTTCCACATCAACGAGGCGCTGGCGGCGCGCACACGATTCCTCGCGCTGCCGCCGCAGCAGAAGGCGGCGCTGATCAAGTTCGTGATGTCGCTGTAAATCAGTTGCCGCGCCTGGCAGGCTCGGGCTCGACCACGGCGCTCTCGACCAGCAGCTTCGACGCGGCGCGCGCGCCGATCGTGATCTTCCTCCCGCCCCTGCCGCGCAGCATCACCGAGTCCGCCGCCGGATCGCGGCTCTCGACTTCCACCGGCTGCCCCGGCTTCAGGTCGTTGCTCTCGATGAACCGCAGGAACGCGGGATCCTGATCGGCGATCCGCGTGACCCGCAGCGGCGTGCCGAGCTGGCAGGTGAGCAGGTTGTCGAGATGCCGCGTCATGATCGCGCCGTCGGGGTTGGGGATCGGGTCACCGTGCGGATCGTGCGTCGGCCGTCCCAGCATTTCGTCGATCCGATCGATCAGCCGCTCGGAGACGACGTGCTCGAGGTGCTCGGCCTCTTCGTGCACTTCCGCCCAGCTCATCCCCATCACCTGGACGAGGAACGCCTCGACCAGCCGGTGGCGCCGCAGCACGAGGCCGGCCAGCTTCTCACCCGCCGTGGTCAGCCGCACACCGCTGTAGGGCTCGTACTCGGCGAGGCCCGACTCGGCGAGCGCTTTCACCATGGTGGTCGCGGTTCCCGGCGTCACCCCAAGCGCGCTCGCGACGTGCCCCATCGGCACCAGCCGTTGATCGGGGGCGAGCGCGGACTGCCCGTGATGAATCGCCTTCAGGTAGTTCTCGACGGTGCTCGATGGGAGCATGCGACGATATTATCCGCTATTCGAGCATGACGCTGCGCCAGGCGATCTCAACACCAGAAGGCAAGCGCCAGTACGTGCGCAACTTGTTTGCAACGATCGCCGACCGCTACGACTTCATTACGGTCGCGTTGTCCTATGGCCAGGACCGCCGCTGGAAGCGGCGGCTCGTGGCGATGGCGGCGCCGCGGCCGGGCCTCCGCGCGCTCGACCTTGCGACCGGGACCGGCGACATCGCCTGCGCCCTCGCGAACCGGGGCGCGCGCGTGGTCGGACTCGACATCACGCAGCGGATGATTGAGATCGCCCGCGACAAGGCGCAATCCGCGTCCGGAGCGTCCGATTCCGGGACGACGCCGCCGCGCGCCCGATTTCTCGTCGGCGACATGCTTGCGCTGCCCTTCGCCGCCGGCACCTTCGACATCGTCACCACCGGCTACGGGCTGCGCAACGTTCCCAATCTGGCGATCGCGATCGAGGAGATTCGCCGCGTGCTGGCCCCCGGCGGCCAGGTCGTGTCGCTCGATTTCAACCGGCCGGCGAATGCGATCGTCCGCGCCGTCTACCTCGCATACCTCAACGGCGTTGGCGCGGCGCTCGGATGGATTCTCCATCGCGACCCCGACACCTACCGCTACATTCCGGCTTCGATTCGCCTTTATCCCGGCGCCGACGGGGTTGCGCGGCTGTTCGAGGCGCGCGGTTTCGTCGATGTGCGCTGCCACGCCGTCCTCGGCGGGCTGATGACCATTCACCATGCCGTTCGAGCTTGATACCGAAGCGTGGACCGGCGAGGGCACGTTCACGCAGCTCGTGCTCGATCACCTGCGGGAACTCGACACCATCCGGCTGGTACGTGTTGAGAATGCGCCAGCGACTCGATCGGACGCCGACTACAACTTCATCAGCAATGAGATTTACGTCGCGTTCGCCACCATCGAGCGCGAAGAGCGCATCAAGCGGTTTGGGGTACTGCCCGCAACGCGCAAGGTGGCCGAGAAAGCGATGACGTTGAGCGGTCTCGAAGCGGCGCTCGCGGAAATGGCCGGGATCGGCGCGCCCGATTACAGCGACAACGGGATGATGCAGTACCTGCGGACCGAGCGGATCGTGCCGCCGTACCAGACGCGCGGCTACAAGCTGGTCGAGATGGTCCGGATCTACGAAGCGGGCACGCCGCGCCGCGACTAATGAGCGGAGCTCGAAAAGCCGAGATTGATCACGTGCGCGACCGCGCCGGCGGTGCCAACGTGTGCAATGGCGTAAATAAATGAGCCTCGTTCCGTCCCTTCTTCAAGCGATCGTCCGCGTGGACGGCGAAGCACTGGTGATGCACGCCGGCGACAAGCCGTACGTCGTGTCGCCAACCGGCCAGGTCGAACTCGCCAACCGCGGCCTGACGCTCGATGCGGTCAGCGGCATCGTCAACCAGATGCTGCCGGCGGAGATGCAGGCGGCGCTGAGCGAATTCGGCGCGATCCAGTACGAGCTGCCGGCGATGCCGGAGTTCCCGGGCGAGCATTTCACGGTCGTGGCCGCGCGCGGCGGCGACGACTTGTGGGTCGAAATCCGCCGCCAGCGCGTTGCCGACGACGACCTGGTGCCGGACGAGATGTTTACGCCGTCGGCCGCCGCCGTTGCGGCGGTGGCTGCCGCGCCAGTCGCCGCGCCGCCGGTTGCCGCGGCGCCCGTGGCCGCCGCCCCGCTGCCCGCCGTTGCGCAGGCCGCCGTTGCGCAGGCCGCCGCCGAAACGCATCAGCCGGTCATCGAGGCCCGCGCGGCGGAAGCGCCCGTGGCGAAGTCGCCGTGGCAGGCGAAGCCATTGCCGCCGCTGCCGGCCACGCCGATGGCCGACGAGATGACGGAGGCCGATCTCAGCGCCAGCCTCGACGAAAACGACGATCTGCACCTGCCGGATGCGTCGCAGCTGTGGCCGGCACGGCGGCCACTGCGCGGCGAAGAGCCAGTGCGCGAGAGCGATGAGGTCGAAATCGATCTCGACGCCGACGTCGAGGCAGAGACGCCGGTCGAACAGGCGCAGCCGCTTGCCGCGGTGGAGCCGATCGAAGAAGCACGGCCGCTCGAAGTCGCGCAGCCGATCGCCGAACCGCAGCCGATCGAAGAGCCGCAGCCGATCGAAGAGCCGCAGCCGATCGAGGAGCCGCTGCCCGCCATTGCCGCGGAGATGCCGAGCGTCGAGCCGCCGATCGAGGAGCCGGCAATGGTCGGCGAGATCGCGGTCGCCCCGACCGTGGAGGCGGTTGCGGAGACGCCGGCGTTCGAAGAGCCATTGCAGGTTGCCGAGCCGGTCGCCGAGTTCCAGGACGAGCCGTTCGCGGAACCGGAATTGGCGATTGCCGCCGAAGCGGCGCTGGTCGAGGAACCGGTCGCCGAGGAACCTGTCGCGATCGAAGAACCGGTCGTGATCGAAGAACCTGCCGCGATCGAAGAACCGGTGGCGATCGAAGAACCGGCCTTCGCAGAAATCCGGCCGGACGAAGAGCCTGCATTCGTTGAACCGGTCGCGGTCGACGAGCCGATCGCCGTCGAAGAACCGGCCTTCGCGGAGATGCCGCTGCTCGAAGAGCCGGTGTTCGCCGAGCCGGTGGCGGCGGAAGCACCGCACGCCGTCGAACCGATCGCGGACGAACCAGAGGTTGCCGAACCGATCGCTGCGGAAGTGCCGGCCATCGAGGAGCCGGTCGACGTGCCGCAGCCAGTCGCGGCAGAAGAACCTGCGCGGGAAGAACCGGCTGCACCGATCGAGGAACCGATCGTCGAGCCGATCGAGGAACCGGTTGCCGAGCCGCTCCCGGCAATGGCTGCCGAAGTATCGCAGCCGGAGGAGCCCGCCGTGGCGCCGGTCTTCGCGGAAGAAGTGTCCGCGCCGATCGCGGCGCCGGTCGTCGAACCGTTCCCGGCGATCACCGTCGATATGCCGGAGGTCGAAGAACCGGTCGAGATGCCGGCGCCGGTCGCCGAAGAAGCGCCCGCGGCTGCGGCTGTCGAACCGGTTCCGTTCGAACCGATGCCCGAACCGCTGCCGATTGCGGCCCGCGCGGCAACTCCCGAACCCGCGCTGATGCCGGAGTCGGTCGCGCAATTCGCGCCGTCCGCAGAGCCGCGTCCGGCCACTCGCTCGCGCCTGTCGATGGCGATGGAAAAACGGCGGGCCGCCCGCGCATCGGCCGCGCCTCCTCCACGTCCGCCGGCGACACCGGTCGCGCCGCCGCCGTCTCCGGTTTACACTCCGGAGCCGAGGACCGCTCCGCCAGCGCCGAGCCCGACTATGCCCACACCCCCCAGACCCGACGTCGTTGTGCCAGCCGTCGCGCCCGAACGTCCGTCGATGGCCGCCTCCGTCGCGCCGCCGCGCCCCGAGCCGGTTGCGCCGCCGATGGCCGCGGCCGAACCGCCGCACGCGCACGAGTACGCGCTGCCGCAGCCCGGCGTCGTGCTGCCGATTGCAAGGAGCCCGATTCGCGCCGATCAGCCGCCGCCCTACGTCCCCGACCCGACGCTGTCCGGCCTCGAGCGCCTGCTGCGGGTGTCGGCGGCGCGCGGCGCGTCGACGTTGTATCTCTCGTCGGGATCGCGCCCGTCGGTGCGCGTCGACGGCGAGCTGCAGACGCTCGAGGGCGAGCCGGTGCACGTGGCCCGCGACGTCGAGTCGCTGCTGCTGACGCTGATGCCGGAGCGCAGCCACGAGGCGCTGCGCAGCGGCGCCGCCACCGAGTGGATCGTCGAGATCGACGGCGTCGGCCGCGTCCGCTGCATGAGCTTCCGCGATCACCTCGGCCCGGGCGGCGTCTTCCGCATGATGCCGACGCGCTCGATTTCGGCCGACCAGCTGGCGCTGCCGCGCCAGGTGCAGGCGCTGGCGATCGAGCCGGAAGGGATCGTGCTCGTCGCCGGCCCGCGGTCGAGCGGCAAGCGCACGCTGATGGCGGCGATCGTCGATCTGATGAACCGCACGCGCCGCGATCACATCATCACCATCGAGCGCGAGATCAACATCGTCCACGAGCGCGGGCTGTCGTTCATCAGCCAGCGCGAGGTGCGCGGCCACGACGAGGAGATGCTGACGGCGGCGCGCGCCGCGCTGCGCGAAGACCCGGACGTGCTGGTGATCGAGGACCTGCGCACCGGCCCGCTGATGAACGTGGCGCTCGAAGCCGCGGCGTCGGGCCGGCTGGTCATCGGCGGCTTCTCGGCGCACACCGCGACCGGCGCGGTCGATCGGATCATCGACCTCTACGCGCCCGAATACCGGCGGCAGGTGCAGCTGGCGCTGGCCGATTCACTGCGCGGCGTGATCGTGCAGACGCTGCTCAGAAGCAAGAACGGCGGCCGGGTGGCGGCGCGAGAAGTGCTGCTCAACACGCCGGCCGTGTCGGCGGTGATCGCCGAGGGCAAGACCTCGCAGCTGCCGATGGCGATCGAAGGCGGGCGCCGCTACGGCATGGTCCCGCTCAACGATGCGCTCGTCGGGCTGGTGCAGAACGGCTCGGTCGAATCGCGCGAGGCCTACCGCCGGTCGCCAGATCGGCCCGGGTTCCTCGCCGCCCTCAATCGCCACGGGCTGGACACGTCGTTCGTCGAGCGGCTCGCGTAGCGGACACCACAGTCACCGCTCGACGAAGGCTTCGAGTTCCTTCAGCAGATACGACAGCAGCGCTTCTTCCGTGAGCTCGCCGGGCGCGCCGATGGCGCGCTCCGATTCACGCACGCGCCGGCCGCGGCTGTGGCTGGCGTGTCCCATCACCTGCGGCGTTTCCCCGGCCGTGTCGAGCGTGAGCTCGATGAAATCCTCCGCCGCCCGATCCGACATCAGCCGCACGCTGCCCGACGGCGTGAACACGCTGAACTGATAGCCGTCGGAGCGCAGCACGTTGGCGATCTGGCGAAACAGCGGCACCGCCGTCGCCGAGAGAAAGGTCTCGAAGGCGCGGCCGGCCTCGTCGCTTTGCGCCCGCCGCTCCGCCGCCTGCCGCCGCGCGCGCTCGACGGTTTGATTCACCCGCTTCCGAAGCTCCGACGTTTCCATGACGGTCAGATTACCTTGCGCCCGCGCAGCGCCGCGACCGCATCCTCGGTCATGCCGAGGTCCCGTCGGAGCACCGCATCGGTGTGCTGACCAAGCGTCGGCGGCGGCGTGCGCACGGCGCCGGGCGTGGTGGAGAGCTTCACCGGCACGCCGAGCGTCTTCAGCGGTCCGATCGTCGCATGCTCGACGGCGGTGAGCATCTCGCGCGCCGCGAGCTGCGGATCGGCGAACAGCTCCTGGAAATCGCGCACCGATCCGCACGGGACGCCGGCCGCCGTCAGCCGCTCGATCCAGTGCTGCCGCGGTTTCGCGCGCAGCCGATCGGCGACGAAGGGCCGCAGCTCGTCGTAGCCGGTGACTCGCTGCCGGTTGGTCGTGAACCGCGCATCGTCGGGCAGCTCGGCGATCGCGCAGAAGCGGCGCCACTGCTCGTCGTTGCCGACGGCGAGGACGAACTCGCCGTCTGACGCGGCAAATGTCTCGTAGGGCACGATGCTCGGATGACGGTTCCCGAGGCGCGCCGGCACCCGGCCGCTCGCGAAGAAGTTGCCGGCCTGATAGGTGAGCAGCGCCACCGTCGCATCGAGCATCGCCAGATCGACTTGCTGCCCGCGGCCGGTCCGCTCGCGCGCGAACAGCGCCATCGCGACGCCGTAGGCGGCGAACATCCCCGAGACGATGTCGACGATCGCGACCCCGAGGCGATACGGCGTGCCGTCGGCGGCGCCGGTAATGCTCATCAGCCCGCCTTCGGCCTGCATGATCGCGTCGTAGCCCGGCTCCCTGGATCGCGGCCCGGTGTGCCCGAACCCCGAGATCGAACAATAGACGAGCCGCGGGTGCCGCGCGGCGATTGACTGGTAATCGAGGCCGAGTTTGGTCAGCGTGCCTGGGCGGAAGTTCTCGACCAGGACATCACTCTTCTCTATCAACCGGTCGAGCACCGCGCGCCCTTCGGGCTGCTTGAAGTCGAGGGTGACGCTCTCCTTGTTGCGGTTGATGCTCAAAAAATAGGCGCTCTCGCCGTTCAGGCCGGGGTCCCCGGCGCGCGGACTGTGCGCGCTGGGGTACAGAAACGGCGGGCCCCATGCGCGCGTGTCGTCTCCCTTGCCCGGCTGCTCGACCTTGATGATGCGCGCGCCCATGTCGCCGAGCAGCATCGTGCAGTACGGACCAGACAGGACGCGCGTCAGGTCGAGAACGGTGATTCCGTCGAGTGGCGGCATACTATGCAGATGATTATCGTCTACGCCGGCAGCAGCTGACGCAGCTGCGAGCAGGTGAAAGAGTTGCTTTCACGAGAAGGCGTGCCGTACACCGCACGCAACGTCGACGAAGACGATACCGCCTACGACGAGCTCGTCGCGCGCGGCTATCGCACCATACCGGTGACCGTGTTCGGCGATCAGGCGGTCAAGGGGTTCGACGTCCCCGCGCTGACCGCGGCGATTGCGAAGTGGCGCGCGCAATCGTAACCAGGTCCGACAACAGCGCGTAGGCGGTGGCGGTGAGGCCGCCGCCGCGCTGCACGATCGCAATCTCCTCCAGCAGGTCGGTTTCGAGCACCAGCGCGTTGTGCTGCGCTTCGACCCCCGCAAGGAGATCGCCGGCCGGCAGCGCCTCGCACGCGACCCGCGCCGTCACCTCGCGTCCCTGCCTGCGCGCGCTGGCCACGAGCTTCAGCCGGCGGCCGGCTTTCCGCGCCTCGAGTGCGTCGCGGCCTGCTTCCTGCGTCAGGCCGCGCCGTTCGACGTCGTGCGGTGTCATCCGCGCGTCGAACAGCACGTTCGCGAGCGCCGCCGTCTTGGCAGCCGCATCCCACCCCTCGAGATCGAGCGACGGATCCGCTTCGGCGATGCCGCGCGCCTGCATCTCGGCCAGCGCCGCGGAAAACCCCTGGCCGTTTTCCATCGCCGTCAGGATGTAGTTGGTCGTGCTGTTGACGATGCCGCGGAACCCGGTCACCTTCACGGCCGGCAGCGTTTCACGCGCCAGGTTGAAGACCGGCACGCCGTCCATCACCGCGCCCTCGAACAGGAACCGGCGCCCGGCGCGCTCGGCCGCGCGGGCCAGCGATCGATAGGCGAACGCCACCGGCCCCTTGTTCGCCGTGACGACGTGGGCGCCGCCGGCGAGTGCTGTCCGAACGTGCCTCGTCGCCGGCTCGCCGCGTACGACGTCGAGCGTCGTCGTTTCGATGACGACAAGGCGCTGCTGCCGCGCGGCGGCGCGGCTCTTCGCCAGCGCCGCGTCGAGGAACTCAATCGTCGACGCGACTCGCAGCGGGCGCCCGCCGTATCGATAGCCGTGACGCCTGGTCGCCGTTGCGACGATGCGTGCCGTAAAACGATGGTCGCGGGCGAGCACCTTGCGCCGTTCCGCCAGCAGCGCCTCGAATCGCCGCGCCACGTTGCCGTAGCCGACGATGATCAGATCGAACTGCGACATTGCGGATTGCGGATTGCGGATTGCGGATTGATTGTCAGATTTCCGCATTCCGCAATGAATCCGCAATCCGCAATCCGCAATCCGCAATGCCATCTGCGACGCGCGTCAGCGCGCGTCGCAGGTACTCCGTTTCTTCGCCGAACCCGAGCCGCAGGTAGCCGTCGAGGCCGAAGTGATCGCCCGGCACGACGAGCACGCTCTGCATCTGGCGCAGCTTTGCCGTCAGTTCCGTCGAGTTGATCGGGTGGTGATAGCGCGCAAACACGATCGCGCCGGCGTCCGGTGCGGCGTAGGTGAACAGCCCGCCGTGACCATCGAGCCACGACGCCACGATCGGGAAATTATGGTTGAGGATGCCGCGGGTCCGCGCCAGGAGCTGCGCGCGTCTCTCCGGTTCGAGCGCGCGGCGCGCCAGGGCGTCGCTGAGCGCGCCGGGCGCGATCGTCGTGTAGTCGTGATACGCCCACAACGCCTCGACCAGCGCCGGCGGCGCAGCCACCCAGCCGACGCGCAACCCCGGCAGTCCGTACGCCTTCGACAGCCCGCTGGTGACGATCACGCGCTCGCCGCGTCCCCACATCGATGCCGTCTCACGGCCATCGCGCTCGGCGCCGCGGTAGATCTCGTCGGCCAGCACCCACGCGCCGTTCCGGTCGGCCACCGCGGCGATGCGATCGAGATCCGCCGCCGCGAAGCGCGCGCCTGTCGGGTTGTTCGGATTGCAGACGATGACGAGGCGCGTTCGCGAGGTGACGAGGCGTTCGAGCGCATCGACGTCGATGTGCCAGCGTTCGCCGCTCTGCACCAGCGGCCAGGCGATGACCCGGGCGCCGAACGCCCCGGCCAGGCTCCACAGCTGCGTGTAGTTCGGCGTCATCATCACCACTTCGTCGCCCGGCTCGACGAGATGCCATGCGGCCAAATAATTGGCCTCCGATCCGCCGTTGGTGACCAGCACGTGATCCGGCGTCGCGCCCGGATAGATGGCGGCGATCGCCGCGCGCAGCGGCGGCGTGCCGTTGGTCTGCGTGTAACGAAGCGTCTCGGCGAGCAGCGCCTCGCGCGACGGCGTGTCGGACACGAGTTCGCCGAGCTGCAGCGGCTGGACGCCGCTTTCGGCGAGGTTGAAGGCCACGTCATTTTCGTAAGTCGACTGGAAGCGCTCCAGTTCGAACCGCTCGATGCGCATGGCGGTGACTTTACCCGGTTTTCAAGGCAAAATCGTGTCAGGTGTTGCACTATACTGACGGTCCCTGACAACCCAGATCGACCGGGCCCGATGGCCACCCCGCGTCCGCGCGCCACGATGAGCTCTCCGATAGCGCCGAATCTGGCGCGCATTCCGGCCGGCGACTTTCTCATGGGCGCGGCCGACGCCGAGGAGGATGAGAGGCCCGTCCATCGCGTCTACGTCAGCGAGTTCTTCATCGCGCGGTTTCCAGTCACCCACGACGACTACGCGCGATTCATCCGCGCCACCGGGCGGCCGGCGCCGGGGATCCGGCAGCTGCCGCTCATCGCCCGCGGCGATCGCGAAGCCGCGTTTCGTGAGCTCGCCGCGCCGTACATCTGGCGCGACGAAGCGCCGCCCGCCGGCCAGTCGGGTCATCCCGTCGTCCTTGTTTCATATGACGATGCGCTCGCCTACTGCCAGTGGCTCGAGCGCGCGATCGAGCGCAGGGTGCGCCTGCCGACCGAAGCCGAGTGGGAGAAGGCGGCGCGCGGCGGCGTCGAAGGGATGAAGTACCCGTGGGGCAGCGAGATCGATCCGACGCGCGCGAACTATCTCACCGATCCCGCGGCGAAGCGGCAGCGCGGCACGCGCCCGACCGGCACGTTCGCGCCCAATGCGTACGGCCTCTACGACATGAGCGGCAACGTGTGGGAATGGGTGTCGGACTGGTACAGTGGTGAATACTACGGCATGGGCGAGCCGCGCGATCCGCGCGGTCCGACCACCGGCAACATGCGCATCGTCCGCGGCGGCGCCTGGGTGAACCACGATGTGGCGATGCTGCGCTGCGCCTATCGCCACAAGGTGCCGCCCGACACGTATGCCTACAGCCTAGGATTCAGGATCGTATGCGAACCTTGATCGCCATCGCGCTGCTGCTGGTCGCGACCCTGGCGGCGGCGCAGCCGCCCGATGCCGCGACGCTGCAGAACGTCGTCGTCACCAGCGGCGAAGCGGTGGTGCGGCAGGCCCCGGATCGCGCATTCGTCACCGTCAGCGTCGAGGCGCGGGCGCGCAGCCCGCGCGATGCGCAGCGGCAGAACGCCGAGGCGATGACCGCCGTGCAGCAGCGGCTGGCGGCGGCGCGGGTGGCGAAGGAATCGATTCGCACGCTGGGCTACGACCTCGAGCAGGAATTCGATTTCGTCCAGGGTCGCCGCATCCCGCGCGAGTACGTGGCGCGCAACGCAATCGAGGTGCGGGTCGACGAGATCGCGCGCGTCGGCGAGATCCTCGACGTCGCCGTGCAGGGCGGCGCCACCTCGATCGGCGGTGTGCGGTTCGACCTGCAGGAGCGCGACAAGGCCGAGCGAGAGGCGCTGCGGCTGGCGGTGGTCGATGCCCGTGCGCGCGCGGAAGCGGCGGTGGCCGGGGCCGGCCGCGCCATCGATCGCATCATCCGCATCGAGGACGCGCGCGAGGCCGGTGTCGTGCCGATGGCGCGGCCGATGATGACGATGAAGGCGGCCGAGGCGGTGCAGACGCCGGTCGAGCCCGGCCTCGTCGAGATTCGCGCGCGGGTCACGCTGACCGCCTCGATGCGATGACTGCCGCCGCGTCGCTCACTCCGGACGGGTACGAGAAGGCCCGGCGGCTGCTGATGCGCCGCGATCCCGTGCTGGGCGCCGCGATCAAGCAAATCGGCGCCTGCGGCATGGCCGATCGCCAGCGGAAGGATCACCTGAGCGCGCTGTGCGGCTCGATCGTCAGCCAGCAGCTCTCCACGAAAGCGGCGGCGACGATCTTCGGGCGCCTCGTCGCGCTGTTTCCCGACAACCACATTCCCGATGCCGCCGCCATTGCCGCGCAAAGCGACGACGCGCTGCGCGGCGTCGGCTTGAGCGGCCAGAAGATCGGCTATCTCCGCGACCTGACCGCGCGAATCATGGACGGCCGGCTGAACCTCGACGAGCTCGAGCAGCTGCCGGACGAGCAGGTGATCGAGCGATTGACGGCGGTGAAAGGCTTCGGTCGGTGGACGGCGGAGATGTTCCTGATGTTCAGGCTGCACCGGCCGGATGTGCTCCCGGCCGGCGACCTCGGGATCGTCAACGCGATCCAGCGCCTCTATCGGCTGCGCAAGAAGCCGGATGCGAAGCGCATCCTGAAGATGGGCGAGGCATGGAAGCCGTACCGGTCGGTGGCGTCGTGGTACCTGTGGCAGACGCTCAGAAACGAGCCGTTAGCCAAAGCAGCAGGTAGCCCGCGCCGATCGCCAGCAAAGTCCCGCGCTCGCTAAACAGCGTCGCTTTCCAAGATTGACCGCCAGTGGTAACCGCAGAGACCGCTGAGACCGCAGAAATGTCTTGTACATTTTTTTCTCCGCGGTCTCTGCGTGCTCCGCGGTTCAACAGGCGTGGGGCCCAGCGAGGTACGCGCGACTTGTAGGTGCGGTAGCCGTCGCCAAGCCGATCTTCGAGCAGCTGCTCTTCCCACCTGACGATCGCGTGATATTCGAGGAACAGCAGGATGGCGATGATTGGCGCCAGCCACACCAGGCGCGCGGTCAGCGCGAAGCCGACCCAGATGGCGATGTTCCCGAGATAGAGCGGGTTCCTCACCCGCGCGAACGGGCCGCTCGAGACCAGCGGCCCAAGCCGGTCGGCGCGCGTCCGCGAAATCGCGCCGATGTGATGCACACCCCACAGCCGCAACAACTCGCCGACCAGGGTGACGGCCACGCCGGCGGCGATGAGGGCCGCAGAAGGGGGTGCCTGGCCGGCCCGAAGCCCAAGAATAGCGGCGGCAAAAGGAAGGGCAATCGCCGTGCGGTGCCGGAAGAGCCAACCGCCGAGCCGGGTGGTGGTGTCGGTTTCCTGTGTCACGAATCAGGCGTCGAAAGGGTAGCCAGTTTGACAGCCTTTCTGTCGTTGATAAAATCAGGACTCATTCGGTCGGATATCCAGATGTCCTCCTCGAACGCCACCTCGCTGCTCGATCGGGCGCCCGGCTCGTCGGTGCTCGACATGATCGGGCGCACGCCGCTGGTGCGGCTGCATCAGTTTGAACGCGAAACCCCGGGCGTCGAGCTGTATGCGAAGGCCGAGTGGCAGAACCCGGGCGGCTCGGTCAAGGATCGCGCGGCGGCGCGGATGATCCTCGACGGCGAGGCCACGGGCCGGTTGACGCCGGACCGCACGATCCTCGATGCGACCTCGGGAAACACCGGCATCGCCTACGCGATGGTCGGCGCGGCGCGCGGCTACAAGGTGAAGCTGTGCATGCCCGAGAACGCCAGCCCCGAGCGCAAGCTGATCCTTCGGGCGCTTGGCGCGGAGCTGGTGCTCACCAATCCGCTCGAAAGCACCGACGGCGCCATCCGCGAGGCGCGCCGGCTGTATGCGGCGGAGCCAGATCGCTACTTCTATCCCGACCAGTACAACAACCCGGCCAACTGGCAGGCGCACTACGACACGACCGCGCCGGAGATCATCGAGCAGACCAGCGGGCGGCTGACGCACTTCGTCGCCGGCCTCGGCACCAGCGGCACCTTCGTCGGCACCGGCCGCCGGCTGCGGAAGTTCAGCGCCGGGATCAAGCTGATCTCGTTTCAGCCCGATTCGGCGTTCCACGGCCTGGAAGGGTTGAAGCACATGGAATCGGCGATCGTGCCGGGCATCTACGATCCCGGCCTCGCCGACGACAACCTGCGCATCGACACCGAGCGCGCCTACCGGATGGTGCGGCGCCTCGCGCGCGAGGAAGGCCTGCTTGCCGGCATCTCGTCCGGCGCGGCGGTGGCGGCGATGATCGACGTCGCGCAGCGGCTCGAATCGGGCGTCATCGTCACCGTATTCCCCGACGGCGCCGAAAAATATTTGAACGAAACCTTCTGGACGCTCGATGAGTAGCCGCCTGACGATCAGCGCCGCCGTCGACGCGGCGATTCGCGCCCATGGCCGCGAGACCTATCCGCACGAGTGCTGCGGCGCGCTGATCGGGCGCGACGGGTCGGTCACCGACGTCGTGGCGCTTCCGAACACGACCGAGGAAGGACCGCGTCGGCGCTTCCTGGTCAGGCCGTCAGATTACCGGCAGGCGGAAAGCCGCGCCTCCGAGCTGGGCGCCGAGCTCCTGGGGTTCTATCACTCACATCCGGATCACCCCGCGCGGCCGTCGCAGTACGACCTCGACCACGCGTGGCCGACCTTCGCGTACATCATCGTCGCCGTCGCCGGCGACGGCTCGCCGCGCCAGAGCGCCGACCGGGGAACGTCCCCAGGCGCGACGGCGGGGGCGATGACCGTGTGGTATCTGAAAGACGATCGATCGAGCTTCGAAGAGGGCAGCCTTCACCATGGCGAAAATTCTCATCCCGACACCGCTCAGG
>Ga0207675_100000452_pt1 | contig 39827 bp, 43 predicted proteins | sample KBSSwiS42_FD_184305 | JGI IMG/M metagenome (GOLD analysis project Ga0207675, IMG submission 184305) | Switchgrass rhizosphere microbial communities from Kellogg Biological Station, Michigan, USA - KBS Switchgrass S4-2 (SPAdes) (version 2) | ecosystem: Host-associated > Plants > Roots >...
AGCCGCTCGAGGGCGTTGTCCATGACGGCATGGACGTCTTCAGGGTCGAGGCGCTCGCTCAGCCGCGTCGATCCGACGACGTCCATGAACAGCACGGTGGCGGTCTTGAGCTGCTGCGTCGCGCCTTCGCGCTCGCGCCGGGCGGCGAGCTTCTCCTGCAACGGCGCGACCGCCATGGCGACGACGGCCTCGCCGAGGACTGCGCGCTGGGCCTGCAACGCGGCGATGGCCGACTCGATCTGCTCCGTGGACTCTTCCATGCTTCCCGTCGATGCGCTCGTGGAGCGCGAGCGTCCTATCCGGTGTTTCGCCGCCACAGGGTACCCCCGCGAACAGGGGGGTGGCGAGCGCCGTTGCCGAGATCACCGCGACGCCGTAATGGACAGACTCTACATTTACCGGGCGCAGGCAGCCGCATCTCCGGTCGCCGCACGAAAAGGTCCTGCCCATGTTCCAGAAGTTCCTGCCGTTGATCGGCGCGTTGTTGCTCGCCGCCCCCGCGTCGGCAATCACGGTGAACATGAACGACTTCACCTTCGGCGCACCGGCGAGCGTCGACATGCAGGGCAGCGACGGCAGCCCGTCCTATGAAGGCTCCGCCGGCCAGTTCACCGGCGGCGTCGTCGACGGGCTGGCGGCGGCTTCGTCGCTTCGACTCGAGTTCGCCCAGCCGGCCGCACCCTCGTCGTTCGTCGCCTGGTGCGCCGAGTTGACGCAGACGTTCAGCTTCGGCGTCGTCTACGAGTACGAGCAGGTCTCGGGCGCTTCGTATTTCGGCGCCGCGAAGGCGGCCGACCTGAGCCGCCTCTTCACCGCCGCCCAGGGCTTCGTCGTCGACAAGTTCACCTCGGCGGCGATGCAGGCCGGGATCTGGGAAATCATCTACGAGCACGGTCCGTCGTTCAGCCTCACCGGCGGGACGTTCAAGGGCGCACCCGAGGACGCTGCGGGCCAGGGCGCGTTCAACGTCGTCAACGGCTTCCTGATGAACCTCGGCAGCTATAACGCCGCTGCGCGCATCGACGTCCTCCAGAACGGCGAGCACCAGGACTTCCTGGTCGCCACGATTCCCGAGCCGGAGACCTGGATGCTGCTCGGCATGGGCCTCGGCGTCGTCGGCCTGCTGAAGCGGCGGCGCCGGACCTGACTGCGCAGCGCGCCGTCGCGCGCTAGCTTGTCGGAGTCGGCGTCGTCGCCGGCACGGCCAGGGTGGTGGTGAAGCCGCGCTGCAAGAGCAGCCAGCGCCACTTCGAGACGGCCCGGAACGGCCGCGTCACGGCCGGTGCGGCGGCGACGGGCGCGCCTTGCGCCATCTGCAGCGTGATCGAGCGGGCGGCATCCGGGCAGACCTTGCAGACCCAGTTGCGGCCGTCCTGGATCGTGCACTCCTTGAACTTGCCCGAGGGCTCGTTGGTGCCGACCGTCCAGAAGATCACCTCGTTGTGCGGCTTCAGGGCGCGGAAGCGGTAGCGCGTGCCGGCCGCGACGTCGCCGCTGCAGCGATCTCCCTGCCACGTGCCATTTCTGCAATCGACGGTGTAGACCGTCCGCTCGCCCTGCATCGTGACGAAGTCGGAAGCCCACGCGGCGAAGCCGAGTGCGACTAACACGAGTAACACGAGTGCCCAGAGTCGAACCATCGGCGATCAGCTCCCGCGCCGGGCGGCGCGCCGCGAATTGTGCACCGCCGGGGACGCCGTGCGGCACCGGCGCGGGGCGCTAAGCACGCGGCAGTTCGACCGGCTCGTGCCCCGGCGGCTCGTCGAGCTCGCCGGGAACCGTCGTCCCGTCGTCGGGCTCGACCGGCAAGGCGTCGGGCTCCGGCTCGTCGGTCTGCGGCAGACCGGGCAAAGTCGCCATGGCGCTCCCCTGAAGGAATCGCTCATCATGCCTCGCCGGCGATCGCCGGCCGAGACAGGGGCTTCTAGCGGCCGGCGCGCACGGACCCCGCGTTCTGCAGAAGCGGCACGTTGTACGGGTTGCTGACGACCGCCTTCGGTGCGAGGCTCGCACCGGGCGAGGGCATACCGGCGCGAGGGGTCGGCGCGGCTGCCCAGGTGACCAAAGTGAACGTGTTGCCTGATTTCTTCCCGGAATCGCCGGGAGGACCACCGGCCCAGGTGGCGCCTGCGGCGGCGACGCCGCCGACCAGCACGAGGGTCAGGCGGATGAGGAGGAATGCGCGCGCCATGGCGAGGTCAGCTTGGGGAACTGCCATGGATATCGGCACGGAACGGCTGCGGCTGAAGGCCTCGGCGCGCCGAGACCGACGAGCGGTCAGGAGCCGCGAGCGGTCGCTACGGAGCGGCGCTGAGGTGCTCGAAGACGATGGCGGTGCCGATGCCGATGAGGAGCAGGCCGCCGAGTATTTCCGCACGCTTGCCTGCGATGGCGCCGAGGACGCGCCCCAGCATGACGCCGACGGCGACCATCACGAAAGTCGCCGTCCCGATGGCGGCGGCGACCCAGCCGATGTGGACGTCGACGAACGCCAGGCCGACGCCGACGGCGAGGGCGTCGATGCTCGTGGCGAAACCGGTCAGCGCGAGGACCCAGAACGAATGGCTTTGCGGGCGTTGGTCTTCATCGCTCTGATCGGAGCGGAAGCCGACCCAGATCATGCGGGCGCCGAGCCCGGCCAGAAGCGCGAACGCGATCCAGTGATCCCACTCGCTCGCGTACTTCGCCGCAGCCGAGCCGATCAGCCAGCCGACCCAGGGCGTGATCGCCTCGATGACGCCGAAGATGGCGCCGGTGCGAAGCGCCTCGCGCCAGCTCGGTCGTTGCAGCGCGGCCCCCTTGGCAATGGCCGCGGCGAAGGCGTCGGTCGACATCGCGAACGCGATCGCGACGATGGAGAGCGCGTTCATCGACCGGTGCGCGTCAGCCGAGCGGGCGTCGGAACACCAGCGTCAGGTTGTTCGCCGGCATGTCGATGCGCCGTTCGAACGCCAAGCCCGCGCGCTCCGCTTCAGCCGTGACCTCGGCGAGGCGGCGCACGCCCCAGGCCGGATTGCGCTGGCGCAGGTCGGCGTCGAAAGCGACGTTGCCCGGCGCCGTCGGCTCGCCGTCGACGAGATAGGGGCCGTACAGCACGAGCGCCCCGCCCGGCGCGAGGTGGCGCGCCGCGCCGCTCGTCAGCGCAGCGCAGGTCGCCCATTCGGCGATGTGCAGCAGGTTGGCGCAGTACAACGCGTCGAAGCGGCCGAGCGACTCGGGCCAGCGCGGCGCGCGGACGTCCAGCAGCAGCGGCGGCCGGACGTTCGTCAGCGCTGCCGTGCGCGATGCGATCGCCGCCAGCGCGGTCGCATCGGCCTCGGTCGGCTGCCAGTCCCACTCCGGCCGAGCAGCGGCGAAGTGCTCGGCGTGCTGCCCGCTTCCGCTCGCGATCTCGAGCACCGCGGCGGACCCGGGCAGGACGCGCCTCAGCACCTCGAGGATGGGAGCCTTGTTGCGGTCGGCGGCCGGGCTGAACGTCACTTCCTCCTCCTCATCGCGACGCCGTGCCGGCGCCCGGCCCAGCGACCTGTAAGAGCTGCCAGTATCGAGTCATCGCCGCATTGAGCAAAGTCGACCCGATGCACCTGCCCGCCGTGACCGTGCTGATCGCCGACGACGATGCCGATGCGCGCGAGGTATTGGGCGAAGTGCTCACGCTGATGTTGCCGGGCGTGCGGACGGTGTTCGCCGTCGACGGCCTGGATGCCGTCGCGGTCGCCCTCGCCGTCTGTCCCTGGGCGGCGATCCTCGACCTCGGCATGCCGCGCATGAGCGGGCTCGATGCGGCGCAGAGCCTTCAGGAGCGGATGGGCAAGGACCTGCCGATCCTCATCGCCGCGTCGGGCGACTACAAGCGGCTGCGCGAAGGCTACGACGTGTTCGACTACTCGTTGCGAAAGCCGATCGAGGTGCATCGACTCGCCCGCTACCTGGCGCGAGCGATGGTGTTTCCCGACGGATCGGACGGACAGGGGTCCCCGACGCCCGACTGAGGCCGGACTGCGATCGCGGCTACTGGCGCTCGACGCGCTGCTGGCGCGCCGCTTCGGCGCGCAGGCGTTCCATGCATTCCGGATTCGAGCGCCCGCGCGCCTTGCACGGAGTCAACGCGCACCAGGCCCGCGTGAGCAGCCCGGAGCCGTCGCACGCGTTCTTTGCCGCAGGCGATGACCGCGTGGCAGCGCTCGCGGTCTGTACCTTGGGACGCGCCGTCCGATGGCGATCGCGCGGCGCAGCCCGCGCCGCTTGTGACGCTGCGGTCGCACGTTGCCCGGAGGCCGACGCGGCGTCGGCGGTCACGGCGGATCCGGCGCGGGACGCTTGCCGCGCCTCGGCCTTCTCCCAGAGCGCCACGGGGTCGGTGCCCGGGGAACGCATCGACGCGTCTTCCGGCGACGGTCCTTGCAGCAGGGCCGTCGCCAGTGACGTCGCGGGTGTCGTCGCAGACGGCTCCACTGGCGCCGGCGCCGGCGTTGCCGCCAGCGTCGATGGCGCAGTCACCTTCGTCGATGCCAGCGCCGCTCCGGCCTTCGACGCCGCATCGCCGGAAGGCGGCGAGGAAGGTCGATCGAGAGACCACGCGCCCCAGCCCAGCGCCACGATGCCCGTCAACGCGAGCGCGGCCGCCGCGCTGAGGTGAGCGCGGCGGTGCGAAAGCGACGGTTTCGGATCGGTGTCGGCCGCAGACCCCCAGAAGGTGGCGGCAAGCCGGGAGAACCACGGTCGTGCCGGCGTAGCGGCTTGCGGTGCACCTGCGCCAGCCGCAGCGTCGGGCGCCGCATCCGGCGCCGCGGCGGCGGGCGCTCCGAGCTGTCGCGGCGACGGCAGCGGCGGGGCCATGTCGCCGCTCAGCGCGCGCCGCACCGAAAGCACGCCTTGCGGGCGCTGCTCCGGCGCCAGCGCCAGCGTCCAGTCGATCGTCGCGAGCAAGCTGGCGCGGACGCTCGGAATCGTCGTGCCAGCCTGCGAGGCGAGTGTCGGCAGCGTGTCCCGAACGGCACGCACTACCGACGGGGTCGGCGCGCGCCCCGTGAGCACGAAGTACAGCGTCGCACCCAGCGCGTACAGATCGGTCCACGGGCCTTGGCGCATGCCGCCCGACTCGTCCGCGTATTGTTCGAGCGGCGCGAACTGCGGCTTGAGGTGCGCCGTGAACGATTGCGGGCCGTCGGTCATGACGCGGCGCGCCGAGCCGAAATCGAGCAGGACGGGCCGGCCGTCGTCGAGGAGCAGGATGTTGTCGGGCGAGATGTCGCGGTGGTACACGCCTTCGCCGTGCAGCAACTCGAGCACGCCGAGCAGGGCCTCGATGAAAGCATCGAGCCAGGCCTCGTCCGGCGCCGCGGCCATGTGCGCACGCGCGTCCTTCAGCGTCTGGCCGGAGTAGTACTGCATCGCCATGTAGGCGGTCGCGTTGCTGCGCCAGAAGCGGTGCACCTTGACCAGCGACCGATGGTCGAAGCTGGCGAGCAGCCGGGCTTCGCTGAGGAACGATTCGAGTCCCTTGGCGAAGGTGTCGGCGAAGCCTTGCGAGCGCAGCGAGACCGTCGCGCCCGCGCCGCGGCCGGCGAGCGCCACGGGCATGTACTCCTTGATGGCGACGTCGCGAAGCAGCACGTGGTCCCTGGCTAGGTAGACGATGCCGAAGCCGCCGGTGCCGAGGACACGGACGATCTCGAACTCGCCCAGGCGAGTGCCCGGGCTCAGGGCGTCGTGAACCGGCACCCTGTCGGGGGTCGAAGCCACTCGCGTCCCGGGAGTGGTCGTCGGCCAAGAATCATCCGTTTCGGACATAGCCTGCACAAGTTCGGGCGCCTAGCGCACGCGACGCGTCACCAGCGCCTTCTCATTATCGAGCCGGTGCTGCGCGCCAAAGCGGAATCCCCTCGATCATCGCGCGTTGGGGCGCGTCGTGCTCGCGCCATGACCCCGCTGACGCCCAGACGGCCGTTCGTCCGACACGGGTGCCGGGCGGAGCCTCACAGAATCGACGCCGTTACGGGGCCCCATGGAAGAAGGTTTCCTCTGCGAGGCGGTGGGATCGCTGGTGGTCGTTCGACTCACTCAGCCGATGAGCGAGCGCGTGCTCGAGGAATGCCAGCTGTGCATGCTCGAGACGATGCAGCAGACCGGCTCGAAGGCCGTCCTGTACGACCTCAGGGAGATGCAGCCGACGTCGGTCAACGTGCTGCTCTACCAGCGCATCCTGAACGAGCACGTGCGACACCTCGATCTCAGGCGGGCCATCGTCGTACCTAACACTCACGTCGCCTACCTGGCGCGGCTCGCGTTCGGCGTCGGTGACTACAAGCTGTTCTACGACGACTTCGACGCTGCCAAGCGGTTCCTGCGCGACGCGAGCCCGTTCTCGAGCGCCGACTGGAGCGTGCGCGTCACCGAGGAGCGACGCCTTCGGGAGCGCAGGTCTTCGCCTCGGGCCGGCGGCGGCCGGCGCGTGCGCGACGGGGTGATGGGCTGAGAGCGCAAGCTGATCGAGCACCACCCACGAGCCAGTGAAGCCCGCCTCCGGGCCTCATCGACCGTACTTCAGTGACGAAGAGTCACTGAATGCGATTGGGGTTCAACGACGTTGGGGATACTCAAACCGACTTCCCAGGTAGTTCGTGTGATATATCCGCGCTTCGTGTCGAGGCAGCTCGATCTGACTACCAGCCCACCGGACGTCCGTGATGCGGATTTCCGCCGGAACGACCGATACAGTCAATAGTTGCTCATCTGGCAACAACCATCCGTTGATCTCAAACCGGGCGTCTGGTCCCACTACCACAGGCGGCTCGCGGGCGGTTCTGTTCCAGAACCGGTCACGAAACTCGGCTTCCCGGTTCTTCTCGCCGTGGATGATGCTGTACTCCTTTCCGTTCTCGCGAAGGTTCCAGGACTGCAGATGCCCCTCAACCTCGATCGCGAGCTCCCCAGCACCATGCCAGAAGCAAAGGTACGTGTCCTCTCGGTAGAGTCTCCAATCTCCGATGTGGTAGAGCTGATTGGCTCTTCCAAACTCGTGCTCTTCCTTCACGGCGTCAGCCGTCGTTTTGCCGAGGACCGAGTGACCAAGGTCCAACGATGCCTCTAACGTGGAGGCTTCGGCTTTCGCCTGAGTCATCGCGTCCGAATTGGGAGGCGCGACGGTGGAGATGGGACTTCCGGCCCATTCAGCTCTCGCTGCCGCGACATGATCAAACAGACGCTCCAGGCTTGGCCCTAGGTTCTTCCCAAAGGCATCGACCCAGTGGGGGCGGGAGAGGTAGTACTGAAGCTCTTCAGATAGCTCAACCTGTTCCAGTCGGAGAGGGAACATCCGAAGGCGGTGACTGAAGGCGCGTTCGACTTCGGTCACCACATGCGGCGAAGCGTTTGCGCGAGACGAAAAGATGAGAACCATCGAACTGGCATCGCGAATCGCACGCACGATTTCACTCGCGTAGGTCTTGCCGGGGGTCACATCGCGCGGAGCAATCCAGCACTTTGTCCCGCGATGCTCGAGGCCTTCGCAAACCCGCTCCGCGACTTCGAGATCGGAGTTGGCGTAGCTGATGAAGACATGCCCAGACATACGCACTCCAACCTAACGGCGGTCCCCATCTGCACAGGCGGCGTCTGATGAGCTGCCGAAGCAGGCTACGCCGGCCGAATGCCCCAGTCAACTCGCAGACCGCAGCCTGACTTGATTGCAGATGCGGAAATCAGGTGATGGAGTTGCGAGGCGTGAGCCGATGACCTGTCTAATTCGATTCCGGAAGTAGACGCCTTTCGAGGCGCCATGGGACCAAGGCTTTCCGCGTTGATCGATGCAGGATCCCCTCGGCCCCTACGCGCAGCGGTTGTCGGCATGCTCTGCACCAAGCGGCGCCGCTACGTGCTCGAGCGGTTTGCGCTCGGCGTCCACCGCGTGGCGCCAGGCGATGGCCGCGGCAACGAGCACCAGCGCAGCGCCCACGGCGTAGCCCATGAAGACGTTGCCGCGGCTGCCGGTCGCGATCAGCGCACCGAAGAGCGCGGGTGCGCCGAAGCCACCGACGCCTGTGCCCACCGCATAAAAGATGGAGATCGAGAGCGCGCGCATTTCCAGGGGGAACACCTCGCTCACCGTGAGGTAGGCCGAGCTCGCCGCGGCGGACGCGAGGAGGAACACGCCCGACCAGGCAAGCGTCTGCGTGGTCGCGTCGAGCGCGTCGAACAGGAAGCCGACGCCGGTCAGCGCGAGGCCGACGCCGGACAGCGCGTAGGTGGCCGCGATCATCACCCGGCGGCCGATCCGGTCGAACAGCGGCCCGAGCAACAGCGGACCGAGCACGTTGCCGGCGGCAAACGGGAAGATGTAGAGCGCGACGTCCGCTTCTGCCACGCCGTAGAAGCGCGTGAGCACGAGCGCATAGGTGAAGAAGATGGCGTTGTAGAAGAACGCCTGCGAGACCATCAGCGCCAGCACCATGGCGCTCCGGCGCGGGTAGCGCCGCAGCAGCACGTGCGCCACTTCGCCCATCGTCGGCAGCCGCATTCGTCCCACGGGGAGCGCCTCGTGCGCCGGCACCTCGTCGAGCGGCCGGCCCAGATGGGCGCGCACGCTGGCCTCGACGTCCGAGACGATCCGTTCGGCCTCGGCGGCGCGGCCATGCGCGATCAACCAGCGTGGGCTTTCGGGCACATGTCGGCGCACCAGCAGGATCGCCGGCGCGAGCACGCCGCCGGCGAGAAAGCCCGCGCGCCAGCCGAGCACCGGACCGAGCACGCGTTCGTCGAGCAGCACCAGCGAGAGCAGCGCGCCGAGCGCCGCGCCGATCCAGAAGCTGCCGTTGATGGCCAGGTTGACACGGCCGCGCACGCGCGCGGGAATGAGCTCGTCGATCGCCGAGTTGATCGCCGCGTACTCACCGCCGATGCCGATGCCGGTCACGAAGCGGCAGGCGACGAACGTCCAGAAGCCGGTGGTGAACGCGGTGGCGATCGTGGCCACCATGTAGACGACGAGCGTCAGCAGGAACAGGCGCTTGCGTCCCAGGCGGTCGGCCAGGCGGCCGAAATAGAGCGCGCCGAGCACCGCGCCGCCGACGTAAAGCGAGCCCGCCCAGCCGACTTCGGCTGCGCCGAGGCCGAGCGTGTCCTGGCGCTCGAGCACGCTGCCGATGGAGCCGACGATCGTCACCTCGAGGCCGTCGAGCACCCAGGCGACGCCGAGCGCGATCACGATGCGCCAGTGCCAGCGCGACCACGGCAGTCGGTCGAGCCGGGCCGGAATGGTGCTGTACGAGACCACGGACGCACTATCGTGGAATCGGCCACGTCGCGCATCGCGGTGCCCGGCTGGCCCCCAGCAGCAGCGGCAGTTAGAGCGCTCGGCAGCGACGGTCGGGGAGCTTTGGCGCGGCGAGGATTCAGCCCGGCTGATCAAGGCCGAGCATCTGGCGGGCGACGGCGTAGCCGTACTTGTAGCTCGCGCTGTTCGGATGGAAGCCGTCGACCGCGAAGTGCGCGCGGCGTCGCTTGCTGAAATACGCTACGTGCGCTGGCGCCGAGAAGTCGACGAAGAGGACGTTGTGGCGCGCGGCTGCGGCCGAAAAAACCTTTGACACGGCGCGGGAGCGCGACGCCATTACCCACGCATAGGGCCGCGGGAACAGCGGCGCGAGCCCGAGGTCAGGAGGCCCCAGCCACGCGGTTCGTGCGGCGAGCCGGCCGAGCTCGCGCATCAAGATGTCGCAATCGTCGGCAAGCCGATGCAACGGCGTGTCGGCGACGACATCGATGCCGCCAACGTGCAGCAGCGCGAGATCGAAGCGCAGGCCGGCCTCGCAACACCTGCGGGCCTGGGTGATTGCGTCGGCGACGCGCGTGCCAGAGGCGGCCACGTTGATGATGTCGGCGTCCGGATAGTCGGCAGCGAACAGCCCGGCGACCGACTCCTCGGGCCGCGTCGCACCGACGCCCACACCGGTGCTGTCGCCGAGGATCAGGACCGTCGCGCCCCGCGCGGACAGCCGTCGCTCGAAGCGACGTCCGGCCTTGGCGAAACGACGTGCGCGACCGATTCCACGCCAAAACATGGCCATCTCCAGCACGACGCCGGCGAGCGCAGCCGACATCAGCAGCAGCACGGCCTTTTCGACGTTCCTCAACTTCGGTGGCGATGCCATGGTGGGGGGCCGTTCGGACTGTGCGGCACACGCGACGCAAGACGCCCAGGCCGTCGTCGTAGCGCTTGCCGGCAATCTACGGGCCACGGCACTGCCGGGGCTTCATCCGGGTGAGCACTGTCGGTGCCGTACCGCAGGCCTCCGGAGTCATGTACATCCGAGGAGCCTGAACGACTCCTTCGGGCTGAGCTGAGCAACCTCAGCTTCAGGTCGTGTGCGGGTTAGGAGAACGCAAAGTAGATCAGCAGTCCCCACACGACCAAGGGGAAAAGGTAGAGGAGGCGCACCAGATTCAGATCAGATTCGCTGAGATCGTCTTCCATGACTGCGACTCCTTCGGGTTGGGAGCCAGCTCCTCTGTGGGCCCTTGGACACGTTTTACCGCAAGGTAGTTCCCACTTGCGCTGGCGCCTTATGCTCGAAGCGATGAATGCGCTGTCCTCCAGCGGCCCGCAGGAGCGCCTCACGGTCGTGGTGATGGGTGTATCCGGATCGGGAAAGTCGACCCTGGCGACCGGCATCGCGAGCGCACTCTCGCTTGACTCGCTCGATGGCGACGCCTTGCACCTGCCGCAAAGCGTCTCCAAGATGGCGGCCGGCATTCCCCTCGCTGATGCCGACCGCTGGCCTTGGCTCGATCGCATCGCTGCAAAACTCGCAGACGCCGATGAATACCCGCTCGGGCTCGTCGTGGCCTGCTCTGCGCTCAAGCGGAGCTATCGCGATCGACTGCGTCGGGCGACGTCCGGCCTGCGCTTCGTTTTCCTTGACGGGCCGCCCGCCCTGATCGCTTCGCGCCTGGGCGGCCGCAGTGGCCACTTCATGCCGAGCGCCCTCTTGGAGAGCCAGTTGCAAGCGCTCGAACGCCCTGGACGCGACGAACCCGACGTCTTGCACCTGAGCATCGAGTCCTCCGTCGATTCGCTCATCCGACGCGCCGCGCAGGCGCTGAAGGAAGGTCCGGTTGTGCGCTGAGGAGGCCGGATCGACGCCTTGAACGCCACGAGGGTCTCGTTCGGGTCCTCGACCGTCGGCGCGTCCGCCACGCGGGGGCGTCAGGAAGCGAGAAGGCGCCGTGCGCGATCGACCACCTGGTCGACCGTGAAGCCGTACTGCTCGAGCAGCACTGCGGCCGGCGCCGAAGCGCCGAAGCGGTCTGTGCCCAGCATGTCGCCCCGCGGCCCGATGTAGCGGTCCCAGCCCTGGCGGACACCGAGTTCTACGGCGAGACGCGCCGTCGCCTGTGGCGGCAGCACCTCGTCGCGATAGCTCTGCGGTTGCGCTTCGAACAAGTCCCAGCTTGGCATCGAGACGCAACGCACGGCGACGCCCTCGGCACCGAGCCGCTCGGCGGCGGCGACGATCAGGCCGACCTCCGATCCGCTCGCCATCAGGATCAATGCCGGCGGTCCCTTTTTCGAGTCGCTCAGGATGTAGGCACCCCGGCGCGCGCCTTCTGCACTCGCATAGCGACTGCGGTCGAGCGTCGGCACGTCCTGGCGCGTCAGCGCCAGCAGCACCGGACGATCTCGCGTTTCGAGCGCGACCTTCCAGGCGACCGCGGTCTCGTTGGCATCGGCCGGGCGCAGCAGCGTGAGGCGCGGGATCGCGCGCAGGCTGGCGAGCTGTTCGACCGGCTGGTGCGTCGGCCCGTCCTCGCCGAGCGCCAGGCTGTCGTGCGTGAAGACGTGGACGACGTGCAGGCCCATCAGCGCGGCGAGTCGGATCGGCGGCCGCATGTAGTCGGAGAAGATCAGGAAGGTCGAGCCGTAGCCGATGAAGCCGCCGTGCGCCGCCAGGCCGTTGACGATCGCTCCCATCGCGTGCTCGCGCACGCCGAAGTGGACGTTGCGGCCGGCGTGGCTCCAGCCGCCGCCGTCGGAGCCTTCGCTGTCCTCGCCGGTGGCGAGCGGCGGGTTGAAGTCGCCCTGCCCCTTCATCGCCGTGTGCGTCGACGGATCGAGATCGGCCGAGCCGCCGGCGAGCGCGGGCAGCTTCGGCGCGATCGCGTTCAGCACCTTGCCACCGGCGACGCGCGTCGCCATGCCTTTCGCGTCGGCGGCGAAGACGGGAGCGTCGGCGTCCCAGCCGGCGGGAAGCTCGTCCTTCAGGCGCTGCTGCAGCTCAAGCGCGAGCTCGGGGAACGCCGCCGTGTACGCGGCGATGCGATCGTTCCACGCAGCTTCGGCCTGCTCGCCGCGGCCGAGTGCTTCGCGAAAGCGGGCGAGCGCGGGCTCGGGGACGAGGAACGGCGGCTGGACCGGCCAACCGAGCGTCTCCTTCGTCTTCTTCACGTCGGCGGCGCCGAGCGGCGAGCCGTGCGCCTTGAAGCTGTCCTGCTCGGGCGAGCCGAAGCCGAGATGGGTGCGAACAAGGATCAACGACGGCCGCTCGCTCTCGTCGCGCGCGGCGGCGAGCGCGGCGTCGATCGCCGCCAAGTCGTTGCCGTCGTCGACGCTGAGCGTCTGCCAGCCGTAGGCCTCGAAGCGCTTCGCGCGGTCCTCGGAAAACGTCATGTCGGTGCCGGCCGAGAGCGTCACCGAGTTGTTGTCGTAGAGACAGACGAGCTTGCCGAGCTGAAGGTGTCCGGCCAGCGAAGCCGCCTCCGAGGCGACGCCCTCCATCAGGTCACCGTCGCTGGCGATGACCCAGGTGCGGTGATCGATCACCGCGTGGCCGTCGCGGTTGTAGCGCGCCGCGAGCTGCGCCTCGGCGATCGCCATGCCGACGGCGTTCGCGAAGCCCTGGCCGAGCGGACCGGTCGTCACTTCGACGCCGGCCGTGTGGCCGCGCTCGGGATGGCCCGGCGCCTTGCTGCCCCACTGCCGGAAGCGCCTGATCTCGTCGAGCGAGAGGTCGTAGCCGGTGACGTGGAGCAGGCTGTAGAGCAGCGCCGAGCCGTGCCCGGCCGAGAGCACGAAGCGATCGCGGTCGGGCCAGAGCGGATGCGCCGGGTGATGCTTCAGAAAGCGTGTCCACAGCACGTAGGCCATCGGCGCGGCGCCGAGCGGCAGCCCCGGGTGGCCGCTCTCGGCCTGCTGCACCATGTCGACCGACAGAAAGCGCAGCGTGTCGATGCATTGCTGGTCGAGCTTGTCCGTCATGGCGAGGTCCTTCTGATGCGCTCAGGCGGCGCGCGGCGCGTCGGCCGCGGCGTCGTACTCGCCGCGTCGCGCGGCGCGGTTGCAGTCGGCGCGATGGAAGAGCGCCTGCTGGGCGGCGCCGACGTTGGCCGCCTGGCCGCGCCAGATCTCGAGCGCCGGCTGCTGGATCGCGCGCGCGAACGAGAACGCCAGCGGCCACGGCAGGCGGCCACGGAAGCGCAGGTTCATCGCGTTGAGGTGCGCCGAGGCGAGCTTCGATTCCTGGCCGCCGGACAGGAACGCGATCCCGGGCACCGCCGCCGGCACGGTGCGCAGGAAGCAGCCGACGGTCGCGTCGGCGACGGCGTCGACGCCGGCGCGCTCGCTCGCGTCCTCGCCCGGAACGATCATGTTGGGCTTGAGCAGCATGCCTTCGAGAACGATGCGTTGGCCGTGGAGCGCGTCGAACACGGCGTGCAGCGTCGCCTCCGTCACCGCGGCGCAGCGCGCGAGCGGGTGATCGCCGTCCATCAGCACCTCGGGCTCGACGATCGGCACCAGGCCGGCTTCCTGAGAGAGCGCCGCGTAGCGTGCAAGCGCGTGCGCGTTCGCCGCGAGGCAGCCGGAGCTCGGCAGCCCGGCGCCGATCCTGATGACCGCGCGCCACTTCGCGAAGCGCGCGCCCATGGCGGCGTACCCGCCGAGCCGATCGCGCAGCCCGTCGAGGCCCTCGGTGACGACCTCGTCGGCGAAGCCGGCCAGCGCCTTGGCACCGGCGTCGACCTTGATCCCCGGAACGATGCCGGCGCGCTCGAGCGCCTGCGCGAACGGCACGCCGGCCAGGGTCGTCTGGCGGATCGTCTCGTCGTAGAGGATCGCACCGCTGATGCAGCGGCCGAGGTTCGGCGTCGTCACGATCAGGTCGCGGTAAGCGCGTCGCATCGCCTCGGTGGTGGCGATGCCGAGCTTGGCGAAGCGCTTGTCGCAGGTCGGCGTGCTCTCGTCCATCGCCAGCAGGCCGCGGTCGCCGGCGACGAGCGCGCGCGCCGTGTCGATGAGTCGTTGCGTGTCCATTTCAGCCTCCTTTCGCGCCCGCGGCGCCGGCCGCGCCGAGGGCGCGATCGACGACCGCCTGCGCTTCCTTCAGGATGTGTGGCAGGTGCTCGGCGCCGGCGAAGATCTCGCCCGCGATCACGTCGCTGCGCGGCTTCACTTCGCCGTCGCCCGCGTCAGCTGTGCCGCCTTGTCGGCGATTCCCGCGAGCAGGCCCTGCCAAGACTTGGCGAACGCCGCGCCGCCTTCACGCTGCAGCTGCTCGGCGAGCGCGGCGTCGTCGATGCCGAGGGCGCGAAACCCGGCGATCACCGCCTCGGCGTCGCCGCCGTCGAGCGGCATCGGCGCACCGACCTTGCCGTGCTGGGCGAACGCCTCGAGCGTCTTGTCGGGGATCGTGTCGATCGTGTCGGGCGCGGCGAGCGCCTCGACGTAGAGCGTGTCGGGCGCGTCGGGATCCTTGGTGCCGGTGCTCGCCCAGAGCAGGCGCTGCGGATGCGCGCCGGCCGCGGCGAGGCGCTGCCAGCGCGCCGATGCGAGCAGCTCGCGGTACGCCTTGTAGGTTCGTCGGGCGACGGCGATGCCGAGCCGGTTACGCCGGTCGGCCGGCACCTTGTCCTTGACGGCGACGTCCCAGCGGCTGACGAAGAGAGACGCGACCGACTCGACCTTCGGGTCGAGCCCGGCGGCGATTCGCCGCTCGATGGCGCGCAGGTAGGCCTCCGCCGAGGCGAGGTACTGCTCGCGCGAGAACAGCAGCGTCACGTTGATCGGCACGCCGGCGAAGATCGACGCCTCGATCGCTTCGACGCCGGCCCTCGTGCCGGGGATCTTGATGTAGAGGTTCGGTCGCGCCGCCGCGGCGTGCAGTCGTGCAGCGGCCTCGGTCGTCTTCGCCGCGTCGTCGATGAGCAGCGGCGAGACCTCGAGCGAGGCCCAGCCGTCGACGCCACCGCTGGCGTCGTGAACCGGCCGGAACAGGTCGGCGGCGCGCGTCAGGTCGCGCAGGGCGAGCTGGGTGAACAAGTCTTCGCCCGGCCGGCCGGCGCCGGCGAGCGATGCGATCTGCTCGTCGTAGGCGCTGCCCTTGCCGATCGCGTGCTCGAAGATCGTCGGGTTCGAAGTGAGACCGGTGATCGAGAGCTCGGCGATGTAGCGCGCGAGCGTGCCGTCGTCGAGCATCTGGCGCGTGATGTTGTCGATCCACAGGCTCTGCCCGAGGTCGTGCAGGCGCTTTGTGTTGGCGTTCATGAAGAGGTCTCCTGAAGGGCGCCGAGCCGCGACGCGAGACCGGGCTCGAGCAGGTCGCCGATGCGCTCGACCGCAAGGTCGGCGGACGGGTAGCGCGCCACGTTGGCGGGGTCGAGCGCGTAATGGCCCTGGCGCGGAAAGACGGTGACGAGGCGCTCGCCGAGGACCGCCTTCATCGCCGCGAGCACGCGCTGCTTGTCGTCGACCATGACGTAGCGGCGCGCCGGGTAGCAGCGCTGCACGGTGTCGAGCATCTGCTCCTTGTGGACGTAGATCAGGACGCGGCCTTCGACCGCGTCCCACAGCCCCGAGCGCTTCACCTTGCGCGGCTGGAAGACGACATCGCCGTCAGAGAGGATCACGGTCGGGCCGAGCCGGCCGAGCCGGGCAACGACGTCGAGCGCGCGCGGATAGAGGCGCTCGGCGAACGGGTAGTCGATCAGGAAGCTCGAGAGGGAGAGCAGCCGATGCACGGCGGCGTCGTCGGACTCGACCTCGGCGCGGTAGCGCTGCAGCGCGCCGAGGTAGTCGACGTAGCCGAGATCGCCGCGCAGCGCCTCGAGCCAAGCCCAGTAGCGTTCGGCGCTGGCTGCGCCGAACTCCCGCGCGAGGTGCTCGCGCAGGTCGCCGATGATGCGGTCGTTGTCGAGCAGGGTGTTGTCGACGTCGAGCAGGAAGACGAGCGGCGCGCTCGTCACGGTGGATCGGGCGGCGTCCATGGTGGGGCTCACGGCGGGCACGATGCCGGCCCGTGCGTCGTTCATTCGCCGCCTCCCGCCTTCTTCTCGACATGGCCGCCGAACTCGTGGCGCATCGCCGAGAGGAGCTGGTTGGCGAATCCGGACTCGCCGCGCGAGCTGAAGCGATCGTAGAGCGCCGCGCTCAGCACGTGCGTCGGCACCGCCTCGTCGATCGCCGCCTCGATGGTCCAGCGCCCTTCGCCCGAATCGGAGACACGGCCGTCGTAGGCTGCGAGGTCGGCGTCCTTCTGCAAGGCGCTCGCCGTCAGGTCGAGCAGCCAGGAGCCGATCACGCTGCCGCGCCGCCAGACTTCGGCGATCTGCGGCAGGTCCATCTCGTACTGGTAGAACTCGGGGTGACGCAAGGGCGTCGTCTCGGCGTCGACCGCGTGCTCGCGCTTGCCGACGTTGGCGTTCCTGAGGATGTTCAATCCCTCGGCGTACGCCGCCATCAGGCCGTACTCGATGCCGTTGTGGACCATCTTGACGAAATGGCCGGCGCCGTGGGGCCCGCAGTGGAGGAAGCCCTGCTCGGCCGGCGCTGGCGCGCCCGACCTGCCGCGCGTCCGCGGCGCCGCGTCGACGCCCGGTGCGAGCGCCGCAAAGATCGGCGTCAGGCGGGCAACGACGTCGGCCTCGCCGCCGATCATCAGGCAGTAGCCTCGCCCTTGCCCCGCGACCCCGCCGCTGGTGCCGACGTCGACGTAGTGGTGGCCGGAGGCGGTGAACGCCTCGGCGCGCCGGATGTCGTCGCGGTAGTACGAATTGCCGCCGTCGATGACGATGTCGCCCCGATCGAGGTGCGGCTTCAGTTGGTCGAGTTCGGCGTCGACGATGCCCGCCGGCACCATCAGCCAGATCGCGCGCGGCCGCGTCATCTTCGCCGCCAGCTCGGCGAGCGAGGCCGCCCCGGTCGCGCCCTCCTGCTGCAGCGCCGCGATCGCTGCCGGCTGCACGTCGTAGACGACACAGTCGTGGCCCTTGGCGATCAGCCGTCGGACCATGCTGGCGCCCATCCGACCGAGACCGATCATCGCGAGCTGCATCGTTGTTCTCCTCGAGCGATCGTAGGGTCTGCGCGTGGCAGTGCCTCGTGGCCCATGAGTCCTTCTGGCGGGCCCACGGTACTCGACCCCGCCGTTCGAATCGCCGCCGGGGCGCTCCTTGAACCCCGCCCCGCTCTCGGTAGGAGCGGGCGCACGCGCGATGGTTCCTGCGCTCGGCATCTCGGCGTTTGGCAAAGACGGGTCCCACCCATCCTCTGCGTAGGGTGTTTGCGGGCCTGCCCCGCAGCCGCTACCGCGGCGCCGCGTGCACGCGCAGCCGGGCAATGGCGCCGGCATAGTCGGACGCGCCGAATATCGCCGAGCCGGCGACCAGAGCGTTCGCGCCGGCATCCACGGCCTGCCACGCATTCGCGCCGTCCTGGCCACCGTCGACCTCGATCCAGGGGTCGAGGCCGCGAGCGTCGCACAAGCGCCGCAGCTTGCGGATCTTTGGCAGCACCTCGGGCAGGAAGGCCTGGCCGCCAAAGCCGGGGTTGACCGACATCACCAGGACGATGTCGCACAAGTGGAGGACCTCTTCGACGAACGCGATCGGACTGGCAGGGTTGAGGACCGCCCCGGCCTTCTTGCCGAGCGCGCGGATGCGCGACAACACGCGGTGCAGGTGAATGGTCGACGCCGGCTCGCACTGGACGAGCAGGTGGTCGGCGCCGGCGCGGGCGATGTCTTCCAGCAAGCGCTCCGGCTCGACGATCATCAGGTGAACGTTGAGGGGCTTGGCAGTCGCCCGCCGCACGGCCTCAATCACGACCGGGCCGAAGCTGATGTTCGGGACGAAGCGCCCATCCATGACGTCCACATGGATCCAGTCGGCGCCGGCCGCGTCAACGGCGCGCACCTCTTCGGCGAGGCGACCAAAATCGGCGGCGAGGATCGACGGCGCGATGACGAGTGGCTTCACGTCGACCTTGTAGCATGCAAGCTCCCGTCCTGTGACGACCGACGTCGATGCTTGCCTCGCACGATCCGCAGACTTGCCGCTGGCATGGAGTCGCGGACCGTTCGGCACTGAATCGGGCCGTTGCGGCACGCGTACTTGCCGCCGAACAGCGCGCGCTCCGGGCGCACGGGCAGTTCGTTCTCGTGCTCGCCGGCGGCGACACGCCGCGCGGCGCCTACCAACTGCTGCGCACCGCCCAGGCGGACTGGTCGGCGTGGCACGTCTATTTCGGTGACGAACGCTGCGCCCCGAGCGACGACGAGGGACGCAATTCACGCATGGCACGCTCGGTGTGGCTCGACCACGTGGCGATCCCCGACGGGAACATCCACGAGATCCCTGCCGAGCTCGGACCCGTCGAATCGGCGCGACGCTATGCGAGCGTTCTCGATCCGGTCGGACGGTTCGATCTCGTGCTGCTCGGCCTGGGCGACGACGGCCACACTGCGAGCCTGTTTCCCGGCCACGACCTCGGCTGCGGGCCGGAGTCGGCCAGCGCGCTGCCGGTATTCGACGCTCCCAAGCCTCCTCCCGAACGCGCGACGATGAGCGCACGCCGCCTCAGCGACACCGCCGAGGCCGTCTTCATGGCCTTCGGCGAGGAAAAGCGCGCTGCCGTGAAACGCTGGCGCGCCGGCGAATCCATTCCAGCGCGCTTCATCACGCCCGAAGCAGGCGTCGATGTCTTTGTGGATGCAAAGTTCTTGCCATGACGCGACGTAACCTCGACACCCAAGCCGCATCGCGTCAGCTCTGCGGCGCCGACAACGCAATCGCAGGAACCGGCGAAGGGTGGGCGACAGCCGCAAGCCCCGCCCGATGAGCCTGGCGTCACACCATGGGCGAATGCTGCTGCGCCTGCAGCGCGATTCGTTCGCCTACTTCGTTCACGAGATCAATCCGGTGAACGGACTGGTCCTCGACAAGACGAGCGAGAACTGGCCCGCCAGCATTGCCGCGATGGGGATGGCGCTCACCGCCTACCTGGTTGGCGTACAGCGCAATTTCATGAGCCGAGACCAGGCAGCGCAGCGGACGCTCGTCATGCTGCGCTTCCTTGCGGCGAGCGAGCAGGGCCCGGACGCCGACGCGACCGGCCACAAGGGCTTTTACTACCACTTCCTCGACATGAGCACAGGCCGGCGTGCCTGGCAAAGCGAGCTCTCGAGCGTCGACACGGCACTCCTGATCGCCGGCGTGCTCGCCGCGGTCGCGTTCTTCGCTGCCGCGAACAGCGCCGAAGGCGAGATCCGCGCGCTCGGGCAGATGCTCTACGAGCGTGTCGACTGGGCCTGGATGCGCGCCGGTCGCGACACCCTGTGTCACGGCTGGCGGCCCGAGCACGGCTTTCTGCCCTACCACTGGGAAGGCTACGACGAGGCGCTCCTGCTCTACCTCCTCGCGCTCGGTTCGCCGACCCATCCCATCGACCCGGTCTCGTACAACGCCTGGTGCGCCAGCTACGAGTGGAAGACGATCTACGGCTTCGCCTACCTCTATGCGGGACCGCTCTTCACCCACCAGCTGTCGCACATCTGGTGCGACTTTCGCGGCATCCGCGATCGCTTCATGCGCGACCACGACGCCGACTACTTCGAAAACAGCCGGCGCGCGACGCTCGTCCAGCAGCAGTATGCGATCCGCAACCCGCTCGGGTTCAAGCATGTGGGCGAGACGTGTTGGGGCATCACCGCCAGCGACGGGCCCGGTTTCGAGACCCGAAACGTCGATGGCATCGAGCGCAGCTTCTTCGACTACGTGGCCCGCGGCGTGCCCTTCGGTCCGGACGACGGCACGCTCGCACCATGGGCGGTAGCGGCATCGCTCCCTTTCGCCCCCGAGATCGTCGTCCCGACCCTGGCGAACTTCATCAGGCTTCCCGTCCATGCGCCGAATCCCTACGGCTTCAAGGCCTCGATCAATCCGGTGTACGAGATCCACGGCGACGACGGCATCGGCTGGATCTCGCCCTACCACTTCGGCATCAACGAAGGGCCGACGGTACTGATGATCGAGAACTTCCGATCGGGGCTGATCTGGTCGCTGATGGCAAAGAGCACGCCATTGGTCGCGGGCCTGCGCGCGGCGGGTTTTACGGGCGGCTGGCTGTCATAGGAAACGCGTCCGCCCTTCACTCTCACCAGTAGAGCGCTTCCCAGTGGAACTGAGGTGTCATTGCGCAACGTCTACCCGCCGCGAACCACCGTAGCGCGGCGAACGCGAACAGCACAAACCGAGGGTTGACGTCTCTGTCAGACCCTCGGTCTACCTATGGGGGTCTCTGATCTCCTACGGTGCCGCGAGTTCGTCGATCCAGACCACGATCTGATCGAAGACGATCCCGACGGCAAGACGACACCCGGCCACCGCGCCCGCCGCATCGTGCGACGGAACCGGCACGGACGCGCTGAACCGGCGGCGCCCGACCAGAACCCGCCGGCTCGTGTCGACCATCTCCGCGGTCAGCGTCACGCGCGCGGTCCCCGGAACCTCTGCAGCGTCGTGATAGATCTCTTCGACATGCGTCGCCAGGACGAGGTTGCCACCGACGCCCGAGCCGGCGATCGCTACCACGCGATAAGCCTTGCTCTGGTCGATCCGCGCCGCGAGCTGCCTCGTCAGGGGAACGCCGGGTGGCTCGGTCCAGCGGCTGAACTGGTAGTACGCCAGGGAGCCCGGCGTCCGGCTGTAGACGATGTCCTGGGTGTCGTAGAAGCTTGCCACGGTCGCCGGTGCGAGGACCAGCACGGCCTCGTTCCTGACCGCGCCGGCCTCGGCCGGCGCGGCGGGGGCTTCGAGCGTGTAGTAGCGCGGCGCCTGGCCCGTCTTCAAGCCGGCGCATCCCGACAGGATAGCCGCGACTGCGAGCACGGCCACCCGCCTCATCGGGGTTGCTCTCCCGGTCCGAGGCTTTCCGGCGCCGGCCCGAAGAGCGCGGCCTTCGGGTCGCCCAGGCGTCGCGCCGTCTGGCCCACCGCTGCAGCGCCCGTCTCGACCTGACGGGCCGTCGCGCGCAGCTGCCAGTCGCTGTCCGTCAGCGCACCTGCGGCGCGCGTCGACAGCACGGAGACGTCGGCGCTGATCTGTCGGATGCTGCCGGCGATTTCGCGAATCGACGTGGTGGTTTCCGCGCCGAGCGTGTCGTAGCGTGCCGCGAGCGTATGCCCATCGGCGCCGAGCGTCGCGGTCTGGACGCGCAACTCGTCCGCCGTTCGACCGAGCGACGCGAGCGTTCCGTCGAGGCGGGCCAAGACGCCCCCGGCGCTTTTGGACAGCTGCTGAAGGTTGCTCAGCGTATCGCCGAGCGCCGCCTGGTTCTCATCGGAAAGCGTCATGTTGATGCGCCGCATCGTTTCGTCGGCCCGCGCGGCCAGCAGGTTGAGCGACTCGGAGACCCGCTGAAGCTGCGAGGCGCCTTCGGCGATGACGGGGTCGCGCTCGCCCGGCGGCGGAGTCGTCAGAAGAGGGCTGTCTTCCGTCGTGCTGACAAGGCGGACGATCGCAAGGCCGGTGATCAGGTTGCGCTCGACGACGGCGCGCGTGCTTTCGCGCACCGGCGCAGCGGGGTCGACGGCCACCGTCGCCTCGACCGTGCCCGGCCTCGTCGGCGAGAACGTGAAGCCGGAGACAGCACCGATCCGGATGCCCTTCATCAGCACGTCGCTGCGTATCTGCAGTCCCTCGAGAGACTGGCGCGCGAAGTAGATCCGATAGGTCCGCTCTTCGCCGTGCCGGCCCGAAGCGACGAGCCAGAGGAGCGCAGCGATCATGAGCGTGAGGATGAACAGCACGGAGACACCGACCCAGGCGTAGCGGGCTTCTGGTTCCATCACTGCTCCTTTCCGTTTCGTGTCGAGGGACGCGTCGAGAAGTACTCTTTGATCCAGGGGTGATCGCTCTGGCGCACCGCCTCGATGGTCCCGTCCGCGATCACGGCACCGTGCGAGAGCGCGATCGCGCGGTCGACGATCGACAAGAGCGTGTCGAGGTCGTGCGTCACCATGAAGACCGTGAGTCCGAGGCTGACGCTGAGCGTATGCACAAGAGCGTCGAAAGCGCGCGCGCTGATCGGATCGAGCCCAGAGGTCGGCTCGTCGAGAAACAGGATCTCGGGTTCGAGGGCGAGCGCGCGTGCGAGGGCCACGCGCTTGCGCATGCCGCCCGAAAGTTGCGCCGGCGTCTTGCGGCAGGTGTCCTCGCTCAGCCCGACGAGCGAAAGCTTGAAACCGACGAGGGGATTGATCAGCTCCTCCGCGACCCTGCTGTGCTCGCGAAACGGAACCGCGATGTTCTCGGCGACCGACAGCGACGAGAACAGCGCTCCATCCTGGAAGAGCATCCCGAAGCGTCCGCGCAGCTCGTTCAGGTGCGCGTCACTCGCGCTCCAGACGTCGCTGCCGAACAGGCTGACGGCACCGCGAGTGGGTCGAAGGAGGCCGATGATCTCCTTGAGCAGCACCGACTTGCCGGTGCCGCTGCCGCCGATCAGCGCGACCACTTCGCCGCGCTGGATCGCGAAACTGACCCCATCGTGGATCACGTCGCTGCCGAAGCGGGTGACCACGCGGTCCACCTCGAGCACCGTATCCATCAGATCCCCAGGCGCTGCAGCGCGACCGCGAAGGCGGCGTCGAGCACGATCACCCAGACGATGCTCTGCACCACGGTCGACGTCGTGTGCTCGCCGACGCTGCGCGCGTCGCGCGCGACCGACATTCCCATGCGACACGCGATGGTCGCGATGAACACCCCGAAGACCGGCGCCTTGCCCAGGCCGACGACGACCGAGCTGGGCGCGAGCACCGTGTGCAGCCGGGTCACGAAGGTCGCCGGCGCGATGTCGAGCTGCCACGCGCTGACCAGAATGCCGCCGGCGATTCCGGCGACGTCGCCGACGAAGACGAGCAGCGGCACGCCGAATATCAGCGCGACGAGGCGCGGGATCACCAGCACCTGCGTCGGCGAGAGGCCGAGCGTGCGGATCGCGTCGGTCTCCTCCTGCACCTTCATCGAGCCGATCTGGGCCGTGAACGCGGCGCCTGAGCGTCCCGCGACGATGACGGCGACAAGGATCGGCGAGAGCTCGCGGCAGATCGCCAGGCCGACGCCGTCGACGACGAAGATCGTCGCGCCGTACTGCTGCGCCTGCACGCCGAGCAGGTAGGCGAAGACGACGCCGATGAGCAAGGTGACGAGCGATGCGATCGGGATCGCATCGAGCGCGGCCGACTCGAACTGCGATGTGGCTTCGCGGTAGCGGAAGTGACGCGGTGCGCGCACGAGCGAGAGCATCTCTACCGCGACGGCGCCGATAAATGCTGCATGGGCCCTCAGGTGGGCGGCGACCGCCAGCGCCGCTGCGCCAAGGCGCGCAACCGGTCCGAGGCGGGGGGGCGAAGGCCTGGCGGCCGGCGCGTGCATGCGTTCGATCACCAACGCGATCAATCGGCTCTGGCCCTCGGCCATGGCGCGCAGGCTGACCGACCCGGCGGCGTAGCCGACCTCCGCAAGCCGGCGAAAGACGACGAATGCCGCGGCGGTGTCGAGCGCCTTGAGCCGGCTGCCATCGAGCACGCAGCGCGGGCCCTGCGCCGGCGCCGCCTCGCGTAATGCGTTGATCGCTTCGGGAAGATGCGATAGCCGCCAGAGGCCTTGAAGGTAGTAGACCGGGACGCCGTTCTCGACCACGCGATCGATCGACGCGGTGGGAAGCGCGGTGGCGGCTGCACCGCGGTCGGCTTGGCTCGATGGCGTCATTGACGAAGGCCCGAGGATGGGGGCCGAGCAATCGTCGTGCCGGTCCGGCGCAGGGCGCACCGGATTCATTCAAGGCACGCGCTCTCTGACCCGCGATCCGGGAAAGCATCGCGGACTTGGCGGCGACGTCGTCGCGGCTGATCCTTACCCCTCCGGCTTACCCCCAACGCGATTGCCAGCGCAAACGGCCGCTAGGCTCACCGCTCCACGCGCGCCGGATGCCCGTCGGCGATGACGACGATGTCGCCGGGCTCGGCCTTCGGGCCCGAGTCGTTCTCGTAGCTGCGGACGGCACCGTCCTTGAACACGACGGTCGTCGTCCAGACCGTGACGCGGCGCATCTTCTTCTCGATGGCATTGCCGGCCACGCCACCGCCGACCGCGCCGAGCACGGTCATGGCCGCCCGGCCGGAGCCGCCGCCCATGCCGTGGCCGGCCAGGCCGCCCACGACCGCACCGGCGACGACACCCTTGCCATCCGCCGGCGCATTCCGGGTCTCGGTGTGCACGTCGGAGACGACACCGCACACCGAACAGATCGAATCGAGCTTCACGCCGCGCACCTCGTGCGGCGCGGCGCCGGCGGGCGTGTCCGCCGCCTGGGCGTGAGGCGCAGCCGCGAGCAAGGCGGCCGCGGTCAGCGCGGCTGCCACCGCCAGCAAGCGCTGGGTCGCGTCGGCGATGGAAGCGGAAGGGAAAGCGAACTTGGCGGAGGCAGGTCGAAGCACGGCGGACTCCTCATGTGTAGTGGTGTTTTTCATGCACCGAACCTTAGGTCTCGATCGATCGCACGTCGTCAGGCAACAGTCGACGATCGGTCGCGGTTCGGTCCTGCGGCGTCTAGCGGGGACGGATCGTGAAACCGGCGACGCCGACGCCGAGGTCATGGCCTTCGCCGGTGCCGGCGAGCCCGAGCGACACCTTGCCGTTGGTCAGCACCTGCGCCGCACCCCACTTCACGGCGCCGACATTCGCGTCGCCTTCGGCATAGGTGCCGAACACGTCGGAGATCCGGTGCACGTGGGCGAACGTGCCCGCGCCGCTGGTGACCTTCGACCTGCCGACGGTGAACCCCGCGGCGCGCGCCTGGATCTCGACCGGCAGCGACGTGTCGTCCGAGCAAGCGACGATGCCCGTGCCATCGACCCGCTCATAGATCGCCGACCAGCCCGAGAGCTGGAACCGGATCGTGCAGTCGACGGTCGGACGTTCGTCGGCGAGTGCTGCCGAGGTGCCGATGAGCGCGATCGCCACGGTGGCCGCGACGAGAATCGCGCTCCTCCATCGGGTGATGCTCATGGCCTTTCCTGCGCACGCGGCGGTCATGACGAGACTTTCGAAATGCGCGTGCCGTCGACCCTGGCGCCGGCCATCACGCCGGCGTTCGTCAGGGCGAATGCGATCACGCCGCTTTCATTGACAGTCTCGAGCCGCCCGTTGGCACCGACCCGCCCGATCGCGACCGACGCGTCGGCACCTGCCGTCCAGGTGTTGTCGCGCGTGAAGCGGTCGAGCGCCTCCTGGCTCATGAACATCAGGACCAGCGACTGCGACTGCAGGCCGGCCTGCAGCCCGAGCGAGATGCTGGTCACCTTGTAGCTGCCGACGGCGCGGCCGTCGACGATCAGAGCGCCGCGGCCGTATTCGCCGCCGACGATCACGCCGCCATCAATGACCCGAGGGAAGACGAGCATGCCCTTCGCCTTGGCGGCGAGCTCCTGCGAGCCGGGTGCGCTTTCGTACAAGGCGGCCGTCGTCGTGGCGACGCCGTCTTCCATGCGAGGCGCCGGGCCGGCTTCGAAACCGGGCGAGCTGTTGGTGACGCATCCGCCCAGAGCCATCAGGGCAATGGCGGCCGAGGTCATCAGAAGTCGGGTTTTCATCGAGGTTTCCTTTGCGAATGAACGCACGGCTTGGCGTGCATGGGTTTGAAGAGCAAGAGGCATCGTCTAGCCGCGCGCGATGAAGCGATCGGCGCGCGCTGCTTGCAGCACGGCATGCGGGTCACGCGGGAGAACGTCGACCGGGGCTTTTTCTCCCAGCCAGTCGTTCGGCAACGCGAACCAGGTGGCGAGGTCCCAGTCGTCGAACGTGCCTTCGAATTCATCGAGGACTGCCGACACCGAGCGGAGCACGGTCATGTCGGCACGATCGAACTGGAACATCGGCACGAGGTACTCGCCGTGCCATCCGAAGCTCACCACCCGACGCTCCACAATCCATCGCGCGAGCATCGAGATCGGCTGCGACGTCCGGTCGCGCAGCAGGACCGTCAGCTCGTCGCCGCTCACGATGCCTCCTGTCCGGCCGAACGCATGCAGGACCTCGCTTGTCCGCGCATCGGCATCGTTCGGCCAGCGCGAGGCGGGCGGCGCGAGGCGCTGCGTCGCGGGCGACTGAGACGACGAATCCTCATGAAGGAGGGGGCGGCGCTTGCGCGAGCGAAGGAGCGGAGCCGGCGCGAGGACCGGCGACAGCGGTGCGTGCATCGAGGCGATCATTGGATGGCTCCGTTCATGAGGCGCACGTTAGGCTCGACGCCGCGCAAAGTCGTGACCGTGCCGTCGACGAATGGTCTGAGTTCGGTGCGGGAGCGACGCGCTGCACGGCGGGAAACGAGAGCTCCTGGCCGATGATCGCGCGCGCGAACAGATAGCTGTGACGCTCGCCGTCGCTCAGCGCATCCATGTCGACGCGGCCGCATTCGTCGCAGGGGAAGGTATAGCCGTGGCCCGGCCGGTTGAGTGAGCGGAAGCGAAGCTCGTAGTTGTCGCTCGGCAGTTGCTGCATCTGTGCCTGGCCCATGGTCGTCTCCAGAGTTGAAGGTGCCAAGGTATGCCGGGCCGCGCGCAAAGTCGTGGGCGATCGGTCCGAATTGCGTCGGCCTTCAGTGGCCGAACCCGAATCAGTTCCGACCGGCGCAGCCAACGTCGGCCGCGAGCGTGTCGGCGAGCCGCGACACCGCCTCGCTGGTCGCCGCGGCAACAGCCTGTGGCGTCGTGGCGCTCACGTCGACCCGCACCACGGTCCGCCCGGCGTGGTTCTGCGCGGGTGTGCGGCAGGCGAATGACCAGCGTGCGTCGAGCGTCATCGCGTCGCGAGCCGGATCGAGCGCGATCAGCTCGACGCTGAGATCGGCATCGGCGCGACGCCCGTCGCCGGCGATCAGCACGCGACTCGAGCCGAGTCGCTGCGCGAGGGCGTCGCGCAGCACGCGCGAGACGCCCTCAGCGGGTCGCTCCGCCCACTCGGTGCGATCGGCGACGACGAGGACGTGGCGGTCGCGTCCCGTCACCACCGGGAGGCCGTCGAGGTAGTCGGGGACGTGCACCCGGCGCAGCCGCACGGTCGTGGCCGCGTCGGATGCCGGGCCCGCGGCAGGAGCGGTTGCGGACGGAAGCGCGACCAGTGTCGGCGGCGACGACGCGCAGCCTGCGAGAGCGAGCGCGATCCCGCCGATGGTCAGACGGGCAGCGTCATGCATGGTTCACCTCCCCCGAACGAGCACCGAAGGGTCGCGGTCGACCCGTTCGGCGACGTTGCGCAGGCGCGCAGCCGTCGTCGCGAGGTCGTCGACGGTCTGCTGAAGTTGCGAGACCATCTGCCCCTGAGGATCGAGCAGCAGATGGGTGTCCTCGAGCGCGCCGTCGGCGCGGTTGAGCGTTCCGCGCATCGCCGTCAGCGTCGTCGTCGACTCGCGGTCGAGCGTCGCGACCAGTCCTTGCACCGAGGTCAGCGTCTTCTGCAAGGCGATCGCGCTCTCGCCGACGGCGCCCTGCCCGGTGCGCGAGAACGCCGTCACTTCGCGGTCGGCGGTCGCCAGCGTCTGCCGCAGCTGCGCCAGCACGACCGGCGCCTCGTGCAGCGTCTGGCGCAACTCGGGGCTGTTCAGGAGCGCATCGAGCGAGGCCGCGGTGTGCTGGAACGTCTCCACCGCGCCGGCGAGGTCGACCGCCTGCAGCTGCCGGGCGAGCGCCGCGAAATCGCTCGGCACCGTCGGCACCTCGGGCATATCGGTCCCGCCGACACGCGACGTCTCGACCCCGGTCCGAAACGCCAGCTCGACGCCGAGCCGGCCGGTGATGAAGCTTTCCTTGATGAGCTGCGCAGCGAGGCCGCGCTGGACGAGCGTCGCCACCAGCTCGTCGTCGTCGCGGAAGCGCGGCACGCCGTAGACCGCGAGGCGGCTCGGCACCAGCTCCATCTCGACCTGGATGATCGGTCGCCGGACGTCCTGCGTGACGCGGACGCCGAGCGAGGTCACCTGGCCGACGGGAACCCCCTGGAAGGTCACGGTCGAGCCGACTTGCAGGCCGGCGACCGTCCCCGGGAAGAAGCTCACCGTGCGCACATGCTTGGCGGTGAGCGTGCCGGCGGTGAAGAACAGGATGCCGCCCACGAGCAGCGCGAACGCGGCGAGCAGAAAGGCACCGACGGCGACGGGACGGGGCTTCATCGTGCGGCCTCCGGAAGCGTTGCGCCCGCCTGGGTGCGGGCGCGCAGGAAGTCGCGGACTTTCGCGCTCTCGGCGTGCCGCGCGAGCTCGGCCGGAGCGCCGAGCGCGACCGGCCGATGCGCCTCGCCGTCGAGGAACAGCATGCGATCGGCGATGCTGTAGAGGCTCTCGAGCTCGTGCGTGACCAGCACCACCGTGATCCCGAGCCCGTCGCGCAGACCGGTGATCAGGCGATCGAGCCGGCGCGACGTGAGGGGGTCGAGACCCGCGGAAGGCTCGTCGAGGAAGAGGACGCCGGGATCGAGGGCGAGCGCGCGCGCGAGCGCGGCTCGCTTGCGCATGCCGCCGCTGAGGCTGGCCGGCGACTGCTGCTCGTGACCCGCGAGGCCGACGAGCGCGAGCTTGAAGCGCGCGAGCGCCGGCCGCGCCGAGGACGTCGAGTAGCGCTGCAGCTCCATCGGCAGCGTCACGTTCTCCTCGACCGTCATCGAGGTCCAGAGCGCGCCGTTCTGGAACAGCACGCCGAACGGCGGCCTGCCCGCCTCCATGTGCTCGGCGAGCGGCCTGCCGGCGAAACGGATCTCGCCGCGGCGCGGCGGGATGAGCCCGATCATCGTCTTCAGCAACGTGCTCTTGCCCGAGCCGCTGTCGCCGACGACGGCGAAGATCTCGCCGCGCCCGATCTCGGCGCGGATCCCGGACTGCATCGGCGCTCCACCGTAGCCGATATCGACGTCGTCGATCGAGATGGCGGCGCCGGCATCCATGGTCAGGTGTGCAGCGCGTGGGCGCAGACGGCGAACACGGCGTCCAGCGCGATGACGGCGATGATCGAGTTCACGACCGCGCTCGTCGTCGCCGCGCCGACGCCGGCGGCGCTGCGCGACGCGCGCAGGCCCTGGTGGCAGCCGATCAGCGCGACGACGGCGCCGAACACGAGCGCCTTCAGGGCGCCGATCGCGAAGTTCGCGCCGCCGATCGCATCCTGCGTCTGCTTGAGGTAGGCGATCGGCGAGAGGCCGAGGATCGGCGTCGCGACGAGCATGCCACCGGCCAGCGCAAACGCCGAGCCGTAGAGGAAGAAGAGCGGCATCAGCAGCGACAGGGTGACGACGCGGGGCAGCACCAGGAACTCCTCGGCCGGCACGCCGAGCGTGGTGAGCGCATCGATCTCCTCGTTGCCCTGCATCGTCGCGAGGGTCGCCGCGAAGCTCGCACCGGTCCGGCCGGCGAGAACGATCGCGTTGAGGATCGGCGTGAGCTCGCGGATCGACGCGATCCCCACGAGGTTGGCGACGTAGATGCCGGCACCGAAGTCCTGGAGCTCGACCGCGCCGACGAATGCCAGGATCCCGCCCATCAGCAGGTTGACGATCGCGACGATCGGCAGCGCACGATGACCGCAGTCGGCGAACATCTCCCAGACGTCGGCGCGCCGGATCCGCGCGCGTCCGGCTCCGTACTTCGGCAGGAGGAGCACCACCTGCCCCATCAGCTCGACGAAGAGACGAGCATCGGCGAAGGCGGCGAGCGCGAGCGCGCCGACGCGAGCGCGGATGTCGAGCCGGCGCTGGCCACTCGATTCGGCCGGCGCACCCGGCGCTGCGCGCGCGAGGTCGAGCAGCGACTTCAGCTCGCTGGGCAGCCCGCGCACTTCGAGCGCGTTCGTCGGCCCTTCGAGATCGCGGACGACGGTCGCGAGGAAGGCAGCGTCGCTCGTCGACCAGCGCCAGGCCGGGGGCGCATCGACGCGCAGCGCGTACGCTCCCCGATCCGCCGGCAGCCGGAGCTCGGGGAGCGGTCGCGCCAGCCAGTCGGCACCGAATCCCGCGGCCGGTACCGTGAGCACCAGCTCGTCTGCGTCCAGGCGGAACACCGGTTCCATGGCATCGGCTTCGGCCGTCGCGTGAGCTCGATCAGGACGCGAGCGCCGGCTGCGCAGACGCGGGCACCGGATCCGCACGCGGCTGGCGCGTGATGCGGAACCACGCCGCGTACAGCGCCGGCACGAAGAAGATCGTGAGCACCGTCGCTGCGGTGAGGCCGCCCATGATCGCGATCGCCATCGGGCCCCAGAAGACGCTGCGCGTCAGCGGCACCATCGCCAGCACGGTGGCCGCCGCGGTCAGGACCACCGGCCGCGTCCGATGCACCGCGGCTTCGAGCACGGCATTCCACGGATCGAGGCCGAGCTCCATCTCCTCGCGCACCTGGTCGATCAGGATCACCGAGTTGCGCATGATCATTCCGCTCAGCGCCGTGATGCCGAGAATCGCGACGAAGCCGAGCGGCGCCTGGAACACGAGCAGCGCGGCGACGACGCCGATGAGACCGAGCGGCGCGGTGAGGAGCACCATGAACATCTTCGAGAAGCTCTGCAGCTGCAGCATCAGGATCGTCAGGATCGTCACCAGCATCAAGGGGAACACGCCGGCAAGGGCCTTGTTGGCCTTGTCGCTCTCCTCGACGGCGCCCCCGATGTCGATGCGATAGCCGGACGGCAGCCTGGCCTCGATCTGCTTCAGCTGCGGAACGATCGACTGTGTCGCCGACACGGCCTGCTCGCCGTCCTTCACGTCGGCGCGGACGGTGATCGCCATGTCGCGGTTGCGGCGCCAGAGCACCGGCTCCTCGAGCTGAAAGCGTACGCGCGCGACCTGTGCCAGCGGCACGACCGTGCCCTCGCGGGTGTAGAGGTTGACGTCCTTGAGCGTGTCGAGGTCGAGGCGCTCCGAAGGCACGGCACGCGCGACGATGTCGACCAGATCCTCGTGCTGGCGCAGCTGCGACAGGGTCGCGCCATTCATGAAGGTCTGCGTCACGAACGCCACGTCGGCAGGCGCGAGGCCGAGCGTGCGCGCCTTGTCTTGATCGACGTCGACCCTCAGCATCCGGACCGGATCGTTCCAGTCGAGCTGCACGTCGCGCACCTTCGGGCTCGCGGCGACCGCCGCTTCGACTTCGCGCGCGATCTCGCGCACCTTGAGCGTGTCCGGGCCGACGACGCGGAACTGGACCGGGAAGCCCACTGGCGGACCGAGCTCGAGGCGCGTGACGCGGACCCACACGTTCGGGAACTTCTCGTTGACACTCGCCATCAGGCGCGAGCGCACCTGCTCGCGCGCCTCCAGGCCCTTGGTCATGACGACGAAGGCGGCGTAGCCGGGGTTCGGCATTTCGGGATCGAGCGACAGGTAGAAGCGCGGCTGGCCGGCGCCGGTGTACGCGGTGTAGAACTTGATGTCCTGGTCCTTCGCGAGCACCGCTTCCATCTTCTTGACTTGCTCGGTCGTCGCCGCGAAGGAGGAGCCTTCCTTCAGCCGCAGCTCGACGATGAGCTCGGGCCGGTCGCTGTTGGGGAAGAACTGTTGGGGAACCAGCTTGCTGCCGAGAATCGAGAGCGCCAGCGCCGCGAACGTGGCGCCGATGACCCACCAGCGCCGCTCGATGGCGCCGTCGATCAGGCCGCGGAGCTTGCGATAGAACGGCGTGTGATACGGATCGCCGCCGTGGTCGTGCTTCTTGAAGTCCGGCAGCATCTTGACCGCGAGATACGGCGTGATGACGCCCGACACGAACCACGAGAACACCACCGCGGCGCCGACGATCCAGAAGATGCCGCCGGCGTACTCGCCGGTGGTCGACTTCGAGAGACCGATCGGCATGAAGGCGGCGGTGGTGATGAGCGCGCCGCTCAGCCGCGGCATGGCGGTCGCCGCGTAGGAGAAGGCGGCCGCTTTCACGCGGTCCCACCCGGCCTCCATCTTCACGACCATCATCTCGACGGCGATGATCCCGTCGTCGACCAGCAAGCCGAGCGCGATGATCAGCGAGCCGAGCGAGACGCGCTCGAGGTTCCAGCCCATCGCGAGCATCACCAGCGCCACCGCGCCGAGCACGATCGGCACCGACAGCCCGACCACGATCCCGGTGCGCCAGCCGAGGCTGACCAGACTGACGACGAGCACGATCGCCAGCGCTTCCATCAGCGAGCGCTCGAATTCCCAGACCGACTCGCCGACGACCGTCGGCTGGTCGGCGACACGCTCGAGCTCGACGCCGTAGGGGAGCTCCGACTGGACCTTGCCGACCGCCGTCTCGAGCGCCTTGCCGAGCTCGACGATGTTGCCGTCGTCGGTCATCACGACGCCGAGCATCAGCACCTGCTGGCCGTTGTGGCGGATCGTGTAGGTCGGAGGGTCCTCCTGGCCGCGCGTGACGGTGGTGAAGTCGCCCAGCTTGAGGACGCGTCCGCCGGCCGAGATCGGGACGTTGCGGATGTCGTCCAGGTTCGTGAACTGGCCGCTCACCCGCACCATCACCCGATCGGTGCCGGTGTCGACCTGGCCACTCGCCTCGATGGCGTTCTGGTTGTGCAGGCTTTCCGCGATCTGCAGCGGCGTGATCCCGAGCGCCGCCAGGCGCTCGTTCGAGAACTCGACGTAGACCTTCTTGGCCTGCTTGCCGTAGATGTCGACCTTCTTGACCATCGGCACCTTGAGCAGCCGGCGCTTGATGTCCTCGCTGGTGTCGGAGAGCTCCCATTGGCTGACGCCGTCGCCCTTGACCGCGTACAGCAGTCCGGTCACGTCGCCGAACTCGTCGTTGAAGATCGGCCCGATCACGCCGTCGGGCAGCTCGAGCCTGATGTCGCTGAACTTCTTGCGCGCCTGATACCACGCCTCGCGCTGGTCGGCGTGCGACGTGCCGCCCTTGACCGAGATCAGCATGCCGGCGTAGCCCTGGCGCGCGTAGGTCTTGACCTTGTCGAAGTGGTCGAGCTGCTCGAACTTCCGCTCCATCCGGTTGAGCACCTCGTCCTGCATCTGCTGCGCGGTCGCGCCCGGCCAGACGACCATCACCGTCATCGACGGCACCGAGAACTTCGGGTCTTCGAGCTGGCCGAGCTTCTTGAAGCCCAGCACGCCGCCGATCATGATCGCGAGGATCATGAACAGCACGATGGCGCGGTTGTTCAGCGCCCATTCGCTGAGATTGAAGGACTTCATCGCGATGCCTGCCTGGATTCGACGTTGGTGTCGGCGCCGGGCAGCGCGACGCGCAGCCCCGGGGCCATCTTCTGCACGCCTGCGGTCACGACGAGCTCGCCCGCCGCCGGCCCGGAAACGAGCACGTCGTCGTTGCGATATCCCTGGACCGAGACGGGCAGGAGGTTGACGATGCCGACCGGCTCGTCGGCCTTGCGACGAACGACCCACACCGCTGGCCGGCCCTTGTCCTGCGTGATCGCCGCGGCCGGGATCACGGCCGCAGCTGCCTCGCTGGCCGGACGGTCGACCTCGAGCCTGGCGCTTGCGCCGAGCGGTAGCGGCCGGGGCGTCGCAGGCTTCAGGCGTGCGCGGAACGTGCGCGTGGCCGCCGCGGCTTGCGGCGAGAGCTCGCGCAAGACGACGTCGAAGGACTGGTCGGGCGCGCTCGTCAGCGTCGCCTTGTAGCGCGACGTCTTGAACGCCGCCAGCTGGTCCTCGGGGACGTTGACGACGATCTCCGGCTCCACGTCCTTGGCGATCGACACGATCGGCTGCCCTTCGCCGACGACCTGGCCGACCTCGAACTTGACGCTGGTCACGACGCCGTCCTGCGACGCGCGCAGGGTGCTGTACTCGAGGCGGTTGCGAGCCAGCTCGAGCTTGCGCGCGTCGGCCTCGGCGACAGCGCGCGTCGTCTGCGCGTTGCTCTGCGCCTTCTCGTCGTCGGACGGGCTGACCGAGCCGTCGCCCTTGAGGGCGTCCAGGCGCTCGCGATCCGATTGCGCCTGGCGGGCCTGCGCCTCCGCGGCGACGAGCTGCTGCTGCGCCGCCTGGACGGCGAGCTTGTAGTCGGCATCGTCGAGCACGGCGATGACGTCGCCCTGGCGAACCTTCTGGCCGACGTCGACCTTGCGGATGACGACCTTGCCGCCGACGCGAAAGCCCTGATCGACCTCGTAGCGCGCCTGGACAGAGCCGAAGTAGCGGTCCTTCTCCTGGGTCTTGTCGTAACGGAGCTGGACCGTGCGAACCGCGCGCAACCGTTCGGGCGGCGGAGGTTGGGAGCAGCCGGACAGGATCGCGGCGATCGATGCGGCGAGCAGGGTTGCGGCACAAGAGGTTTTCACGACGGTTCCTCGGGCTGGTTTCATGATTTCGGCGTGGCTGTGGAGGCGGTCGAAGCGGGCTGCGCAGCGGGCTCGAAGGCCTGCCAACCGCCGCCGAGCGCCTTGTAGAGCTGGACGCTGTCGAGCAGGAGCTGGGTGCGGCTGTCGTTCGCGCCCACGCGTACCGACAGGCGCGCGCGCTGCGCATCGAGCAGCGGCAGGAGGTCGATCTGGCCGCGGTCGTACAACGATTGCGCGCGGCCGAGAGCGGCTTCCGCGGACTGCGCGGCCGACTGCAGGTCCTCGGACCGCTGGCGCTCGTCGCGCAGCGTCACGAGCGCGTTCTCGACGTCCTCGAGCGCGCGCACGATGCCATTCTCGTAACGCAGCACAGCCTCGTTCTGGCCGGCCTCGGCGATCTCGTTGATCGCCCGCGTGCGCCCGGCATTGAAGATCGGCATCGCCAGCAGCGCGGCGGCGGAGCTGAAGCGCGCCGCGCCCATGCCGATGCCGTTCAGCTCGACGTTCTGGCTGCCGAACAGCGCGCCGAGGAAGAGCCGCGGGAACCATTCGGCGTGCGCCTGCTGCCGACGCGCGTTGGCCGCGTCGAGCTGGGCGTTCAGGGCGAGCAGGTCGGGCCGGCGCTCGAGCAGCTCGGCCGGTTGGCCGGGGCGCGCGGCCGGCAGCACCAGCTCGCCGGTCGCCGGAACGATGCTCGCCGCATTCACCGCCTGGTCGCCGATCAGCACCGCGATGCGATGACGTGAGACGGCGGCCACCGTCTCGAGCGGCGGGATCGCGGCGTGCGCGCGCGACGCGTCGGTCTGCGCGCGCTCGACGTCGAACGGCGTCGCGAGGCCGGCGCGCTGGCGGGCTCGCACCAGCCGCAGCGTCTCGTCCTGTGCCGCGACGATCGCGCGCACCGTCTCGAGCTGTCGTTGCGCACCGACGAGCATGAAGTAGTTCGCGGCCACGTCGGTCATCACGAGCAGTCGCACGGCACGCTCGCCGTCCTCGGCGGCCAGCGCGTCCGCGGCTGCCGCGCGTGCGCCCGCGCGCAAGCGGCCGGAAAGGTCGACCTCCCATGCCACTTCGACGCCGGCGCTGGCGCTCTTGGTATCGGGGAGGGCCTGCCGGGTCGCCGCGTCGTAGCCGGTCCTGGCGTCGCCTGCGCGACCGCTCAGGCCGACGTTCGGCACCAGGTACGAGCGGCTGATGGTGACCCCGGCGCGCGCCGCCTGCACCCGCTGCGCGGCGATGCGCACGTCGCGGTTCTCGCGAGCGGCGCGGCGGATGAGGTCGGAGAGAACCGGGTCGCCATAACTTTCCCACCAGGCGACCTCGGGTTCGGCCTCGGCGCGCGATGCGGCGGCATAGCCGCTCGGCACCGGCACCGACGACTGCAGCACCGGGGTCGTGCATCCGGCCAGCCACAGCGCAGCCGGAAGTGCCAGCGCGAGCACTCGCAGCGGCGTTGCGAGGCAGCGCGGCGATTGCGCTGGTCGGGGCGTCACGAAGGGAAGTTCGAACAGCGGCATCGCAAGCTCGCGTCGTTGCATGTGAAGTGCAGTCAGGTTAGGTGGCAAACCACGCGAAGTCGTCAGTGAACCGTGGCACTTCGGTCGGCGTTCGGTCAGGCCGGACGAAGCCGTCGGCACGGATGCTCAGAGCCGAGCGCGCATCGCGCGCAGCTCCGCACGACAGGCTTCGCCGAAGCCATGCAGGGGATCCGCGTCATCCGACGCCACCATCTGCCGCACGTACTCGAGCGAGAGGTTCTTCGAGAAGTACTGGTCCGTGATGCGTTTCAGGAGCCGCTCGGCTTCGCTGAGCACGGGATGTGAGGCGCTCAACCGGATGCGGTTGAGCAGCGCGTAGCTGGGCAGCAGGATCTCTGCGTTTTCTAGCGTGTGCGTCAGTGCGTCGACGAGCAGCCGGCTGCACTCGCTGATGAATTCGCCGTAGAGCGTCTCGCGCTTGCCGATCTCGATGCGCACCAGCTCGCGCCTGTTGACTGTTCGCTGCGTCACCCAGGCCGTCGCGACCGTGGCCGATCCGCCGATCAGCGAGCCGACCAGACCCGAGAGGACGGAGATGGTGGGCGTGTCCATGGCATTGCTCGCTTGCGAACCGGCGTGTCGATGCTCCGCGGCACCGTCAGGCCGGCGGCCAGCTGCCGCCGAGCTCCGGCAGCGACTTGCGCAGCCGCTCGATCACATACCTTTCGATCGCCGCAACCTCCGGCTCGCCCACCTCCGCGGCCCACTTCGCATGGACAGCGAAGTGCATCATCAGCAGATCGCGCAGCTTCGCGAACGCCACTGGGTTGTCCGCCCCGCAGACCAGGCGATCGCCGTGCAGCACCCGCTCGATGACGCCGCTCTCCAGGATCGGCACGCGACACAGCATGGCGAGCCGGCCGATCTCGTGATCGAGCTCCTCGAGGGTTCTCGCCCAGCGGTCGCTGCGGACCGTATCGTGATTCGTCGTCATGTCTCCCTCCATGCAAAGAGCAAGCTCCTGGCTGGGCACTCATTCGGCCGGCGGATCGCCAGCCCCCGTCGTGAGCTCGTGCGCGATCGCGTCGAGCAGCTCGCGCGCCGACGCGAACGCGAGACGCTGGCCGGTGACGAGGTTTTCGAGGCGCCCGACCAAGGCATCGGCAGTCGCTTCGGCGCGCAGCTTCAGCACGTACGAAAGCCGGCTCGGGTACTTGGATTCGTCGGGTCTGCTCATGACATCTCTCGGACGAACGGCAATGCGTGAAACGCGCCGATCCACTCCTCGTTGGTCGGCTCGACCACGACGCGAACTTGGCTCGACGCCTTCGATATCACCGGCGCGTTCGCGCGGTTCGCATCGACGTCGAGATCGATGCCGAGCCACGCCAGCGCGCTGCAGGCGCGTTCGCGCAAGACCGCGCTGTGCTCGCCGACACCGGCGGTGAACGCCAGCATGTCGAGCCCGCCCAGGACGGCGGTCAACGCGCCCACCTCGCGCACGATGCGACGCACGTACAGCTCGAGCGCGGAACGCGCGCGCGGATCGCGGTGCTCGACCTCGAGCAGCGTCTGCGGGCTCGCCGAGAGGCCCGAGACGCCGAGCAGGCCGGACTCGTGGTACAGCAGGCGGGTGAGCCGCGGCAGGTCGAACCCGTCGGCCTGCATGAGATGCAGGAGCACGCCGGGATCGATCGCGCCGCAGCGCGTCCCCATCATCAGCCCGTCCAGCGCGGAGAAGCCCATGGTCGTGGCAACGCTCTCGAGGCCATGCATCGCGCACAGGCTCGCGCCGCTGCCCAGGTGCGCGACGATCGTCCGCCCACGCGCGAGATCGCCGTGGCGCTCGGCGAGGGCAACCGCCATGTACTCGTACGACAGGCCGTGAAAGCCGTAGCGCCGGATGCCGCGCTCGAACAGCGCGTACGGCAGCGGCAGCATCTGCTCCACCGTGGGGAGCGTGCTGTGGAATGCGGTGTCGAAGCAGGCGACCTGCAGCAGGTCGGGCACCTCGGCGAGCAAGCTCTCGATCGCCTGGAGCGCGAACGGCTGGTGCAGCGGCGCGAGCTCGATGTAGCCCTTGAGGTCGGCGAGCACGTCCTGATCGACGCGGACGGGGGCGGCGTACTTGCTGCCGCCGTGCACGACGCGATGCACCACCACCGCGGGTGGCCGGCCACCGGTCTGGGCGACGACGGTCGCACGCACGTGCCGCAAGGCGGCGTCGTAAGGGTTCTGTGCGTCGAGAACGAGCGCGGTCGGCGGCGACCCGGCCTGCACGAGCTTGGGGCCCTTGCCGCCGATGCCCTCGACCTGGCCGGCCCACAGCGGCTGGCGCGGCAACGGCGTCACGGACGCGTCGAACAACGCGAACTTGATGCTCGACGACCCGCAGTTCAGGACCAGGACGGGCTCGGCCGAGGGCCCCTGCTCGGGCACGGTACCGGCGCGCCCGCCCCCGAGCGGAAGCGCGGTCTTGGGCAACACGGCCGTGTTCATGCTCAAGCCTCCATCTCGACCGGCGGCGCCGCGGACGCGAAACGCATCGGAGCGGCGACCGGCGACGGGGACCCTCCCGCGCGAAATGCCCCCGGACGCGCCGCGACGAGCGCGACCGCGCACGACGCGATCCGCGCTTCGCGCGAGTCGGCCCGGCTCGTCAGCACGATCGGCACGCGCGCGCCGAGCACGATGCCGGCGCTCGAGGCGCCGCCGAGGTATTCGAGCTGCTTGGCGAGCATGTTGCCGCTCTCGAGGTCGGGAACGACGAGGATGTCGGCCGCGCCCGCGACCGGCGAGACGATGCCTTTGGTGCGTGCTGCGGCCGCCGAGACGGCGTTGTCGAACGCTAGCGGCCCGTCGACGACGGCGCCCTCGATCTGGCCGCGATCGGCCATCTTGCACAGCGCGGCAGCGTCGAGCGTCGCCGGCATGTGCGGGTTCACCGTCTCGACCGCCGCGAGCACCGCGACCCGCGGCCGCTCGATGCCGAAGGCGTGCGCGAGGTCGATGGCGTTGCGGACGATGTCGAACTTGTCCTGCAGGGTCGGCGCGATGTTGATCGCGGCGTCGGTGATGAGGAAGGGGCGCGGGTACGCCGGCGTCTGCATCACGAAGCAGTGGCTGATGCGGCGACTCGTGCGGAGCGCGCTGCCGACCACGGCGCCCATGAGCTCGTCGGTGTGCAGGTTGCCCTTCATCAACGCGCCCACCGTGCCGTCCACGGCGAGCTCGACGGCGCGCGCCGCCGCCGCACGCGGGTCCGGGCGGTCCTCGATCGCCACGCCGTCGAGCGACAGTCCGGCGGCCTGGGCCACCGTTTCCAGACGCGCGCGCGGCCCGACCAGCACCGGCTCGATGAGCCCGGCGCCGCGCGCATCGAGCGCCGCCGACAGGCTCACCGAGTCGGTCGGATGGACGACCGCCATCTTGATCGGACCGAGCGGCCGCACGAGCTCCAGCAGGCGCACGAGGTCGTCGCCCTGCGACACCGAGATGCGCACCTGCGGCAGCGTGCTGCGCGAGCGCTCGATGCGCTCCGTCGGCGCGGCCACGATCGCCTCGCCGGCGATCACGGTCTGGCCGCGCTGGTTCACGCACGTGCAGTCGAGCGACACGAGGCCCTCGCGCTCGTCGCGCGCGGTGACCCGCACGGTCGTCGTCAGCGTGTCGCCGGCGCGGATCGGCGCGCGGAAGTTCAGCGTCTGCCGCTCGTACACGGTGCCGGCGCCCG
>Ga0207675_100000453_pt1 | contig 39785 bp, 51 predicted proteins | sample KBSSwiS42_FD_184305 | JGI IMG/M metagenome (GOLD analysis project Ga0207675, IMG submission 184305) | Switchgrass rhizosphere microbial communities from Kellogg Biological Station, Michigan, USA - KBS Switchgrass S4-2 (SPAdes) (version 2) | ecosystem: Host-associated > Plants > Roots >...
GAGGCCGCGTTCGACGAGCGCGCCGATGACGTCGCGGCGCTGCTCGAGATCTGCCGGGTGGCGTTCAGCCGTCATGCCGGCGGGCGCGCCCTGATCCGGATCCTGGCGGACACCATCGTGGTCCTGTCGGCCCGCCACCCGCAGGGCCGCGTCGATCTGGTGCTGCTCGCCGAGCAGCTCGTGAGCGCCGCGGCCAAGCTCCCGGGCCCGCCGCGGGAGGCGCTGTCGTGATCGACCTGGTCGCGATCGCGCTCGGCGTCTACGTCGCACTCTCGATCCGCCGCCTGTGGCGCGAGATCGATGACCCGTGGCGCCGCGCCCGCCGCCCGCCGCCCATCGCGCGAGCACGCCGCGATCGACGCGCCGACATCTCGCGCGCCCTCGATCGCGCCCGCGCGCGGGAGGCCCGGCCGTGATCCGCTGCGCCGGCTGCCGCGCGGTCATCCCGCCCGACTACATGCCCCGGTCGTTCCGGGTCGAGCAGCTCGCGTTCTGCACGCGGACCTGCTTTGACCGCCACGCGCCGGAGCTGCTCCGCACGCTGTTCACGGTCGTTCGCCACATCGCCACCGCGCACCGCGGGAAGTCCGCGGACCTGGCGTCGATGGTGATCACGGACCCGCACCGGGAGGTGCCGCTGCTCTGACTCACCTCGGGCTCGGCTGCCGGGCCGGTCGCTACTACCGCCCGTCACGCGCCCGGCTCGGCAGCCCGCCCGTCCCAAACCACCCAGGAGGCTCGCATGGAAACACGGTCGACGGCCGGTTGCCAGGACCGTCGACAAGATCACACACAACGCTGCCGCGCGCGAACCACAGGTACACCTCGCATGCGCGCGGCAACTCCCCTGCCAGCGCGTGGACGCCGGCGGCATGCAGGCAACCACCCGACCCGGTCCGCATGCAGCCGCCGCGGAGGTCCGATTCCTCCGGCTGGCTCGATGGCCAATCAGCTCTCCGATCAGGACGTCCAGCGGATCGCGGTCGCGATCGTAGACGAGCAGGAGCGTCGTCGATGCCTCGCCCAGCCCACGGACATCCGTACGTCTGCGGACCCTACCCCCACCGACGACGATTCCGACTCGTCATCTACACCGGAGCTCCAGGCCCACGTGGCAAGCGTGCTGCGCGCCGTGAGTACTTCGAGACGGCGGAGGCGGCGCGGCGCTGGCGGCGCGAGTTCGAACGCCAGGTCGCGGCGGCGGGGCGCACCGTCGGGGACGCCGTGACCTTGTTTCTCGACGCCAAGCGAAAGCGCGGCAACAAGGAGCGCTCGATCGCGACCGATCGCTACCGGCTCGACGCGATCCTCGACGCGCAGATGCCGCTCGCGAGCCTGAACGCGCAGCGCGCCCAAGATCTCTACGACGACCTGGTGGCCGAGGGCGGCGCGGTCGACACCCACCAGGGGTGCCTGGTCCAGGCGCGCGCGTTCGGGGAGTTCTGCGTGCGTCAGGGGTGGCTCGCGCGCAACCCGTTCAAGGCCGTCGAGCCGCAGGGGCGCAAGAGCCGCGGCAAGGAGCAACTCCGGCTCGACGAGGCGCGGACGTTCTACCTCCACTGCTTGAGGGCGTGGCGCGAGCGCAAGGACCGGAGCGCGATCGCGGCCCTCCTGCCGTTCATCATGAACCTCCGCGCCTCGGAGGTTGCCGGCCTCGTCGCGCGCGACGTCGATGACCGCGGCCGCATCCTGTGGGTCGCGGAGGGCATCGATGAGCAATCGGGCGACGAGGACGCCAAGAGCCCTGCGGCTCGCCGCCGGCTCAAGGTGCCGCCCCCGCTGACACCGATCCTGCTCGAGCTCGTGGCGAGCTCGCCGGGTCATCTGTTCACGCTACGGAGCGGCCTACCCGCCAATCGCCACCGCGTGGCGGATTGGTGCGAGCGCCACCTCGAGCTCGCCGGCGTCCGTGTGGTTACCACCCACGGCCTGCGCGGCACCCACTCGACGCTCGCCACCGAGGCCGGGACGAGCCCCGAGGATCTCGCGCGCTCGATGGGTCACGAGGACCCGGGCATGACCCAGCGACACTACATCGAGGGCGAGGCGCGCACCGATGCCGGGACCGCTCGGCTGATCGAGACCCTGGAGGAATCGTGACAACAATCGGATTGAATGAAAGGATGGAGTGAGATGGCGAAGACCAGGAAGCTGTTGATGGTGCTTTTGTGCGCCATGGCTGGATGCACCAGACTTAATGGCGTCAGTAATTGCGAATGCCAGGATCCGGAATCTGGCTGCCCAGGAAGTCCGATCCTCATCGACCTGATGGGCGACGGTATACACCTCACCACGGCTGTGACCGGGGTTGACTTCGCACTGGTGCCGGGCATGCTCCGGAGATGGGCATGGACGCAGGCGGGAAGTGACGACGCATGGATCGCGCTCGACCGTAACGGCAACGGGATCATCGACGATGGATCGGAGCTGTTCGGTGATCACACCGAGCAACCACCCGGCGACAGCCCAAACGGCTTCTCGGCACTGGCGGTCTTCGATGATGACCACAACGGGGCCATTGACCAAAACGACTCCGTCTGGACCAGGCTCCGTCTGTGGACGGACGCCGATCACGACGGCATCTCACAGCCGGACGAGCTAGTTCCATTGAGCCAACATGGAATCCACGGAATCTCGCTTGCCTACTCGGCATCGCCACTCATTGACGATGCCGGAAATATGTTCAAATTCAGCGCGGGCGTCGACGCTGATGCCCCGGTCGGGATGACAGCCTATGACGTATGGCTAAGATCGACCACCCTCAGGACCACACAATACACATGCTGGGCCTGGGGATATTTTCACGATAATACGGGTAATGATCCCTGCTATCGACCGTACGTTCTGGGGGACCCGATCGCTACCGATGGTGACGGGCACCTAGCACGTTTAGTCGCGCGCGCTGCTACTAGCACCAGTCAGAGCACTGCGCGTGTGGTTGCAATCGATCGGATGGTTGGCGCTGTCAACCCGCGGTTCTCTTGCGGCCTCGATACGTTTTGTTGTCAATTTGCCAACTACCCATCCCCGGACTACTTTCGTCCACCGTCAGAGACTGTGTACGGTGGTGGATGGTATAAGACATGGTGCGAGTCGTATGATGATGGCGGTGGTGGCAGCGGCGGTGGTGGTGGCGCAGGGAGCTGCTACTGACATTGATCTGGAGCAACCGGTAGGATCACATGAAGAAAACGACACTCACGCTCAACAAGATAACGATTCGCACTCTGACCGGCCATCAACTCAGAGGGGATATACATGCGGATGCGTCCCGGACACGGACCTCTGCCACACGGTGAGAGGGCTGCACTGCGGCACCGACCCGATGCCACCGCCGCCATGAGGAGCAACGGAGCACTAGCCCGAGATATCCAATCCCTGCAGCACGAGGCCGCGAACAGTGAGGGAGCACGGCTCGTCCTCGCAGACCTCCACGAGGAGGCCCACACGCCGATCAATCTCCGGATCGCCGCGGCGTTGCGCTGTCCTCGCCGGGGACCATTGATCGCCAGTGCGCTCGACCGACCCGAGGTCATGCGCCTCTGGCGAGACGAGCTGCCGACTCCGACGCGAAAGCGCCGCAAGCGGATCGACAAGATGACCGCCGCGGAGACCAAGCGAATGGACGACTGGACGAAGAAGTGGATCGCGATCGGTCTGCGCACCGGTCAGGCCGATCGCCCTCTCTTCGATGCTGCGGTGTGCGCGATCTATCGCAGTATGGGAATGGACCAGCCGGCGGTGATCTGGACACCGGCGCCGATCGTGTCGGCGTTCGCCGGCCCCTTCGCGGCGCTCGCGCTCGAGTTCCTCTCTCGACCGCGCCGCGGCGCGGTCCGCGGCGCGGTCCGCGACGCGGTCGACGACGCGGTCGACGACGCGGTCGACGTCGCGGTCCGCGGCGCGGTCCGCGGCGCGGTCCGCGACGCGGTCGGCGGCGCGGTCGACGACGCGGTCGACGGCGCGGTCCGCGACGCGGTCGGCGGCGCGGTCGACGACGCGGTCGACGGCGCGGTCCGCGACGCGGTCGGCGACGCGGTCCGCGGCGCGGTCGGCGACGCGGTCGACGGCGCGGTCCGCGACGCGGTCGACGACGCGGTCGACGGCGCGGTCCGCGACGCGGTCGACGGCGCGGTCCGCGGCGCGGTCCGCGACGCGGTCGACGGCGCGGTCGGCGGCGCGGTCGACGGCGCGGTCGGCGACGCGGTCCGCGACGCGGTCGACGGCGCGGTCGACGGCGCGGTCGGCGACGCGGTCGACGGCGCGGTCGGCGGCGCGGTCGGCGGCGCGGTCCGCGACGCGGTCGACGGCGCGGTCGACGGCGCGGTCGGCGGCGCGGTCGGCGGCGCGGTCCGCGACGCGGTCGACGGCGCGGTCGGCGGCGCGGTCGACGGCGCGGAGCTCGTGGCCGCCATGCGCTCGACACTGCGCGAGAGCTGGCATCGCTACTTCGGCGGCCAGTTCTGGCCGGGCTACTGGTGGGGCCCGGCCGCAGTGATGTTCGCCATCGATGTGCTCGGTCTGGAGATCGGCGCCGAGCTCGAGCGCAAGGCGCGCGCGTACGCCGCGACGGTCGAGGGCGCCTCGTGGTGGTGGCCCCACAAGCGGTTCGTTCTGGTCAGCGAGCGCCCCGCGATCCTCGAGCGCCGTCCTGACCGCCAGCTGGCGCGCGCGGTCTGGCGGTGGACAGGGCCGCGCAGCGAGGCCTGCGAATGGACGGTCACCGGGTGAATGCGGGGAACAAAACGCGAGCGAATCGTTCCCCGCACGCCGGAGCAGCCAACCAACCAAGTAATCACCGCATGATGGCTACCACTCCCGCGGACCCACTAGCACCTCAAGCTAGCGCGTCTACCAATTCCGCCATCCGCGCGTCTGGTTGTCAGGCGTTGGATTTTGTAGGGGAATCAGACCTCGCCGTCAAGCAGGTTTCGGCGGCAACCGTTCGGGGTAACGTTCCCCGACGCGCGAATTGGCCAACCGTCTCGGGGACAAAGCTCGGGGAACAGTTCGCGCTAGCCGAGCCAGCCGAGCAGTCCAGCCCGCGTGATTCTCAGGGTCGCGGCGGGACGCCCCCCGCCTTGGTGCGCCAGCTCGCCGCGCACGAGGGGCGCGCCAGCGGCCTCGAGCTGGCCAACGATGCGGTACACGACCTGCTGCGACAGCCCGGCACGCTCCACGATATCGGCGATCGCGACCGGGCCGCGCCGGAGCTCGCGGATCACCGCTGCGGTGTTCGCAATGTCAGCCACCGTTCAGCACCGGTCCTTGCCGCACTCGTCCTGCACTACGGAGCGGAGTTTGGCGCGACGCATTGCCTCCAGGATCTGCAGGAGATTGGGCTGCGCCCACAGGACGCGCACTGCGTGGTCGAGTGGCCGCAGGAGATCGCTCTCGCGGTCGGTCAGCGCGCCATCGTTGATGGCCAGGATGGCAACCTCGCCCAGCAGTCTCTGCAGCTCGTCCATGGAGATAGTCTTGGTCGCGCCCGACGACGGTGCAAGTGGTTTTTATCGGCAAACGGCAAAAACGGTGCGGCATGAGCGCCCCGCCCATCAACCTCGAGTTATTCGGCTGCGCGGGCGGCATGGCGGAGGGCTTCCGCCGAGCCGGCATCGGGTTCGACATGACCGTCGACATCGCGCCGGACCACTGCGACAGCTACGAGGCGAACCTCGGGCACCGGCCGGTGCAGATGGATGTGCGCGATCTGCTCCGCATGGCCCAGCTCGGGTGGCACGTCGATGTCGACCTGCTCGTCGCGGATCCGCCGTGCACCCCGTGGTCGCGCGCGGGCAAGCGCCTCGGCACAGCCGACGAGCGCGACATGCTCGAGGTCACCTGTCAGCTGATAGAGGCGCTGCGCCCGCGGCGCTACCTGATCGGCAACGTCCCCGGGCTGGACGACAGCGGCAACCTCCCTGTGGTGCAGCGGCTGATCGGCGGACTGTCGGCGCACGGCTACTGCACGCGGGACTTCGCGCGGCTCGACGCCTCGGCGTTCGGCGTGCCCCAGGTGCGGATTCGCCCATTCTGGTTCGGCCACCGCGAGGGTCGGTGCCTGCGGTGGCCGGCGGCGACGCACGTAGACCCGACCGCTCATGATCTGAGGACGCTACCGATGCTCGGCGAGCGTGGCCTCTTGCCGTGGGTGACCTGTCGACAGGCGCTCGGGCACCTGTCCGGCGACGACCTTGGCCGGCCCGTGAAGCTACGGAAGCTACGGAAGCGAGGGCAGCTCGGCTCGGTGCCCGACCGGCCTGCGCGCGTCGTCGTCGGCACGAGCAACCTCTCCGACGGCGACGTGCTCACGCGGCAGTCGCGCCATCGCGACCCGGTGCACACGAGCGAATTGGACTCCCCCGCGCGAACGATCACCCCGCAGTGCCGCGCGCCGGGTCATGCCACCACGCTCGTGCTAGCGGCCCCGGAGTCGGGGCGGAAGCGCCGGCCACCGTCGACGCGGGGGCCGCAATCCTCGCGCGTCGGCTCCGGCTCCCCCGTGCTCGAATGGCCGTGGCCGTGGGACCGGCCGGCGACGACGGTGACTGCCCGGGCGGGGCTCGCCCCGCCCGGGCACCATGACGAGAACTTCGCGATCCTGTCGCTGCCGGACGCGATCATCCTCAGCGAGCGCGCCGCCGCGATCCTTCAGGGCTTCCCGGATCCGGGCGCGGGCGGCTGGCGGTTCTGCGGCGCTACCAAGAAAGCGCGCTGGTCGCAGATCGGACAGGCCATGCCACCGGCGCTCGCCGAGGCCGTCGCGCGCGCCATCGTCGAGCAGGACCAGGACCCACCCTCACCCGGCTCGGATTGACGCGAAGCGTCGGGTCCGCGCGCCGGGCCCTCGCGAAACTTGGCGAAAATCCCAGGATCTTTTCGGCTGATCCGGCCGTGATCACGGCGACTTGCCGCGCTGAATGAGCCGCGCGAGCGTCGCCTCGATCGCCGCGCGCACGCCCGGCGCGGCGATCGGATCGTGCAGCACGGGCACGAGCTCGGCGAGCCGCTCGAGCATGCGCGCGAGCGCGTCGGCGTCGCGGCCGGCCCCCGCGACGAGCCGATCGGCGGGCGCGTCGATCGCCCACTCGTCACCGCGCCACGCTGCGGTCAGGTCCCGCGCGAGGTGGCCGGTCGCGTTGAAGAGGCCCGTTGTGGTCACGCCCTCGGCGCGGCGCCGGCGGAGCGTCGCCGGCGCCGCCGCGGTCGCGATCACGCGGATGCCGGCGCGGATGGCGTCCGCGATCGCGCGCGCGGGCCCCTCGCCGAGCGCGCGCGCGTCGAAGTCGTGGACGATCGGCTCGGCGGTGACCTCCACGCGGAGGCGGCCGGCCTGGTGGACGCGGCTCTCGTTCAGGGTGAGCTTGGGCGGCATCCTGTAATCCTGCAGCTTCGCCCCGCGGCCGCTGCAGGGTTGTCGCGTGACGGCAACGCCGTACGAGGTCCTGGGCTCCGAGCTGCGCTGCCCGCGGCACGGGGTGACCTTCGCCCGGACGGCGTCTTGCGCGGCGTGCGTGGCGGAGCCGGGGCCGCGGCTCGACGAGATCGACGAGCCGCTGCCCCCTCCGCCCGAGGGGTGCCTCTCGAGCGAGGAGGTCGAGCGGCGCCTGGTGGAGGAGTCCGACGTCGTGCGCGCGATGCGCGCCGAGCTGACCGGCAAGCGCCGGGGCAAAAAGGCCGTGCGCGACCTCCACCACTACAACACGATCGCCAAGCTCGCCGACGTCTACGTGAAGCTCCTGCGCGCCGCCGGCGAGGGCGCGCGCCGCCGCGAGGACGAGGAGATCGTGCGCCGCCGCGAGCGCCGGCGCGCCGATGCCGAGAGGGGTGAGGCGAATTGAAGCGGATCGCCGCATCGGTCGCGCTCGTGCTCGTCGTCGCGCTGCTCGGCGGCGCGGGAGCCAGCGTGTTCTCTGACCTCGCGTGGCGCAAGCGCAAGCAGGAGCGCGAGCTCCGCGACTGGACTCAGAACGCGGGCCGCTACGTGGACGTTGGCGTCGAGCTCCGCGTGGTGGTCGCCGACGAGGTGGGCGGCGCCGAGCTGCTCGAGGGCAAGCCCAAGCTCCGCGTGCTGCGCACGCACTACGCCGGCGGCATCATCGACACCCAGCGCCGGCCGCGGCGGATCGTCGCCGCCTCGCAGCAGCGCACGATCTGGTACTGCTCCGAGGAGCAGGAGGCGATCATCCTGCATCCGGATGCCGATCCGCTCGGCATCCTGATCTACGGCAGCGAGGGCGGCGGCAAGACCGAGACCCTGCCGATGTGGCACTACTTCCGCTGGCTCGAGAACCTCGGCGAGCGGCGGGAGGCGGGCCAGCTCGCGCCCACCAACGCCCGCCTCGAGGTGTTCCTCGAGGCGTTCCGCGCGCGGTTCCCGGCGAGCTGGTACCGCTACCGATCGAGCAAGCGGCTCATCACGCTCTGCGACGGCACGCGGATCCGCTGCGTCTCCACCCATCAACAGAGCCGCGCGCAGGGCTCGCGGGTGCAGGGCTACGGCTGGAGCTGGGCCGGCGCCGACGAGTGCCAGGACTACCTCGAGCGGTGGGAGGATATCGAGGCGCGCGGCCGCGCCGCCAAGGCCGCGCGCTACAAGCAGGCGCGCACCGCCACCGCCAAGGACACCTCCGAGTGGCGGAGCGCCAAGGACAAGCTCCTGTCGTCGGGCGACTGGAGCAAGCGGACGCTGCTCGGCCTGGCGTCGCCGTTCATCCCGCGCGTCTTCTGGGAGACCAAGAAGCGCGCGATGTCGCCGCGCGAGTACGAGCGGCGCGTGCTCGCGATGGACGTCGGCGTCGAGCTCGCCGTCTACCACGGCTGGGACCGCAAGCGGAACCTCGTCCAGCTCTCGCCGTTTGCGATCGACGTGACGCCGGCGATCCTGGCCGACTACCAGTCGTACGCCTGCCCGGGCGCGCGGTTCTCGCTGCTCGCGTGCCACGACCCCGGCAACATCTGCAACGTCACCGAGGTCCTGCGCCTGGTCGTCATCGCGGACATCCCGACCTGGGTGGTGTGCGGCGAGAAGAAGACCGAACAGACCACCGCCGCCCGGCACGCGGCAGAGCTTGTGCTCTACCTGCAGGACGCCTTCGGGGTCGAGCGACGGATCCGCGATCGGCGGACCGGCAAGATCCGCCCCGATCCCGAGTCGAGCAAGGTCGCCCTCTTCCTTGACCCGCACGGCAAGGGCGAGACCCAGACCGACTACGAGACGGTCTACGGCGCCTTCCAGGCGGAGGGGATTGACGTGTTCAGTCCGGCGCCGCTGACAGGGAGGATCAAGCGACGCGCCCGCGTCGAGATGATGAACCGGCTCCTCTGCGACGCCACGCGCACGGCGCGGCTCGTCGTCGCCGCCGATCGGGACAACCAGCCGGCCGCGCCGGTCCTGGTCGACGCGATCGAGACGCTCGAGAAGCGGCCCGGCGACGACGATCCCGAGGGGTTCCGGCGCAAGGACAAGCGCGACAAGACGCACGCGCCCGCCGCGGTCGGCTATGGGATGTGGCCGTTCGAGCAGCAGGCGCTGATGGAGACCACGATCCAGCGTGCGCTCGCCGCGGCGCGGAGGGTCGCCGCGTGACCGCGCTCGTCGAGCTCTACAAGACGGATCACGCGGCGCTGGTCGCGTGGGCGATCAAGACGTACGGCATCGACGCTGGCGCCTCGTATCTGAACTCCCACCGGCTCCGCCGCGAGGCGATCGCGCAGCGGCTGCGCCTGTACCGCGACGACGGCCGGATGGAGATCGAGCGGCTGATCGACAGCGTGTTCACCCAGCCCGACACGCGGCTGGCGCGCCGCAAGATGATCGACGTCGCCTGCGAGCTCAATGTCACGGCGCGCATCACCGACGAGGTCGCGAGCCTCTACGACCAGCCGGCGGTCCGGACGCTGGCGAGTCGCAACGACGAGTTCCGCGACCACGCCCTCGAGATCGGGCTCGACGAGCTGATGCAGGAGGCCCACCGCCTGTGCTGGATCTGCAACGAGGTTCTGCTCTGGCAGCAGGTTGGCAGCGAGCCCGGCGAGTACCCCGAGCTCCTGATCGTCACGCCCGACACGTTCGACGCGATCCCGAACCCGCGGGCCAAGCTCAAGCCCGCCGGGTTCGTGCTCGACATGGCGCCCTGCACGATGGTCGAGGGCTACGCCCGCTCGCGCCTGCCGCACTACGAGATCTGGGATGACACGTTCAGGTACCTCATCAACGGCAACGGCCAGCTGGTCGACGAGGCGGGCCAGGCGACCCGCGAGCCGATCCGGCATGGCCTCGGCCGGATCCCGGGCGTGCTCTGGCACCGCCGCAAGCCCGTCGATCGGATCCTCGATTCGCGGCACGGCCGCGACATCGTCTCCGCGCACCTCGCGGTTGCGCTGCTCAGCGTGATGATCATGCAGCTCGCGAAGAGCCAGGGCGAGCGGCAGCCGGTCCTCCAGGGCAACCTCGCCAACGTCGCCAAGAACCAGTCGATGAACGGCGAGGGTCCGGTCGCGCTGCCGCCCGAGGTGCAGGCGTTCATGCTCGACACCCGGACCGACCCCGATCATTACCTGTCGGGGAAGAAAGACAAGCTCACGAGCGTGGGCCTCCGGTACGGCCTGTCCTACGAGCAGCTGACCAACACCGAGGGCGGCGACAGCTCGGGCAAGCTCTTCCAGCTGCGCCGCCAGAAGCTGACCGAGCTGCGAGGCGAGCAGCGCCGGCGCGCCTACTCTCACGAGCGCGGCACTGTCGCGCTCATGGGCTACGAGGTCCGCGGCCTCCGCGTCGATCACAGCGAGCAAGCCGTGCCCCAGGACGCGGCCGAGAAGGTCGCGCTGCTCAAGGACAAGATGAAGCTCGGCCTCGACTCGGTGGTCGCCTACGTGATGCGCGAGAACCCCGATCTCACGCGCACCGAGGCCATCGATTTCATCAAGCAGAACCTGGCCGACTACGCCACGCTCATCACCTGGCTCCGCGCCCTGAACGTCCCGTCGGGCGCGGACGCGGAGAACCCGGGCCGGAGCCCGCAGGACAACGGCGCCGACAACGGCGCTGACCAGGGCGACGGCACCGACGGCACCACCGAATCGCGATCGCAGCCCGCACCGGGCCGCGATCGCAAAGACCCTGCGTCGGGGGCAACGACGCGCGACCGGCGGCCACCGCCGGGCAGGACCGCGCAAGCGGGAGCACCAGCATGAAGAACCCCACCCCACGGCGAAGTAGCGGCGCGGCCCACAACGCTGCCTGGATCCCGGGCCTCCGGCGCCCGCTCATGGCGCCCGAGGACGCGGGCGGAGGCGCCGCCGCCTCCGCCGCCGCGCCGGCCCCCGCCTCCACACCGGCGGCGCCCGCGCCGGCGAGCTCTCCGGGCACCGCGCCCGGGGGCAGCGAGAACATGCTGCCCCAATCGCGGGTCAACGAGCTCGTCGGCCAGGCTCGCCGCGAAGGCCGCGAGGCCGCGCTCCGCGAGATCGGGCCCCAGCCCAAGCCCGCGGCCCCCGCGCCCGTGGCCCCCGCGGCCGATCCGGCCAAGCCCGGCGCGCTCACCGAGGACGCGGTGATCAGCCTCATGGACCGCGAGCGCGCGTTCACGCACGCCTCGACGGGCACCTACCAGCTGACCGCCCCGCAGCTCCAGCGGATGACGCAGGCGTTCCGCGCCGAGAAGCCGACCGACGTCGCCGCGTGGACCCGTGCCTACGCCGACGACCTGGGGTTCAAGCCGATCGCCGCCGCGCCCGCCGCTGCGGGCACCCAGACCACACCCACCAGCAGCACCGAGGCGGGCCGTCCGCCCGTCGCCGCCGCGCCGTCTGCGCCCGCTCGCGTTGACCCCGTCACCGCGGGCGGGCTCGTCGATATCTGGAACCTGCCGCTCGAGGAGATCAACCGCCTCGGGCCGTGGGGGCTGCGCGCCGAGCAGGAAAAGATCCTCGCGGCCGCCAACCAGAAGGCGGGCGCGCCCCCGGTCCCCCGGGTGCTGCAGCCAAGGAAGCCATGACCGCCACTGTCTCAGCCGACCTCGCGGGCACCGTCTACGCGAAGGTCATCGAAGGTCTCGTCATCGCGTACCAGTACGACGAGGTCAACGCGATCCCGTTCTTTCGCTTCAAGTCGATCGTCGACCAGCCGACCAACACCGTGGGGTTCCCCCGCCGCGTGAAGAACTCGGTCTCCACGGTCGCGACCGAGACCACGACGCTCACCGCCACGGGCATGACCACCACGAACACCGACGTCTCGGTGTCGCGGCTCGGCCTGGCGCGCGAGATCACCAACACCACCCGCGAGGACTCGATCCTCGGCCGCTCGATCTGGGTCCAGGACCTCGTCATGGACGCCGCGATTCTGTTCGGCGAGGCGATGGACACCGACGGCACCGCGCTGTTCGGGTCGGTCACCGCGTCGGTCGGCAGCTCGGGCACCGCACTCACGCTCGCCACGATGCTCGCGCTCCTGGCGAGCCAGCGCACCAACAAGGCGCGCGGGCCGCAGGTGATCCACCTCCACGACCTCCAGCTCAAGCAGTACCAGACCGCCCAGCTCGCCGCGACCGCCACGCCCTGGCAGAGCTTCTTCACGCCGAACGGCGATGCCTCGAATCCGCAGTTCGGCGGCTACTTCATGAACGCGCCGATCTTCGCGAGCTCGAAGAACCCGACGGCCAACACCGCCGCCGATCGCGTCGGCTGCGCGTTCTCGCAGGGGCCGATCCGGCCCGAGTACTGCGCGTTCGGGTTCGTGCTGAAGCGCATGCCCTCCTCGCTCGAGGAGAGCAACATCCTCATGGACTCCAACATCTGGGCGTCCTTCACCCGCTACGGCGTCGGCATCATCGCGAACAACTTCGCGACGAAGGCCGTCAGCCAGAACTCGTGATCAGGAGGGACTGACCATGATCATCCCAGCCACACGAGTCCGCCCCTCCGAGCTCAAGGGCGAAGCCTCGACGTTCCTCGGTCAGTACGCCATGGCCGTCCCGACCGGCGCGGTCACCACCGTCGCCGCCGGCACCGCCTCGGCCGGCCACCTGCTCGCGCTGCGGTGGACGAGCTCGACGAGCAAGCTCCTGCTCCGCCGCGCCGCCGCGCAGTTCGTGCTGACCACCGCGTTCGGCGCGGCCCAGGAGGTCGGCTGCGAGCTGTTCTGCACCCGCAGCTACAGCGCCGCGCACACCGCCCAGACCGCCATCGACGTGGGCGGCACCAACACCGACGCCAACAAGATCCGCAAGGGCAACGCGACCTCGCTCGTGTCGAGCGCGCGCGTCGCGGGCACCGGCGCCCTGACCGACGGCACCCACACCATCGACCCGAACGCGCTCGGCTCCTGCTCCGGCTATGCGGGCGCGGTAGGCGTCATCATCTCCAAGGACCCGGGCTGCGGCCTGCCGAGCGGCGTCCTCTGGGAGGCGCGCGCCGATCAGTCGCCGATCGTCCTGACCGCGAGCGAGGGCCTCATCATCCGGAACACGGTCCTCATGGGCGCGAGCGGCGTCGGGCGGTGGCAGTTCTTCCTCGAGTGGGACGAGGTGACGCTGTGAAGCGCGAAGACGTCGTCGTGCTCGAGGTGGCCGAGGTGTTCCGCGGCCCGGTCCATCTCGCCCGGGTCGTGCTCGAGCTGCCGATCGAGGGCCTGCCCGAGATCCTCGGCGCCTGCGAGCTCGGCCGGCTCGCCGAGCACCCCAACACCCGCGCAGCGCTCGAGAGCGCCGCGCGGGCCAAGGATGAGCGCCGGCGCGCCGCCCCCGAGCGCGAGCGCGACGCAGCACCCCCCGCGCCGGCCGAGCCGCCGCCGCTCGCGGTAGACGAGCACGACCGGGTGCGGGTCGCTCGGGCGCCGCGTCACCCGCGGTAGTTCGCTCCGCCGCGCTCGGTCGCGGTTTCACCCTCTTACAGGATCGCCATGACCTCCCCGTTCATCGTCAACCAGCTCGTCCCCGAGAACCGCCAGGGTGGCGGTATCTACCAGCTCTCCGAGCTGTCGGTGTCACCGACCCGGCTCGTCACGATCGACGAGGAGGGGCTGCCGATCGAAGAGACCATCCCGACGGCGGCCAAGCACGCCAAGTTCGTCGATCGCGACGGCAACGTCTGCGACGTCGCGCTGCGCACGGGGCGGGTTCCGAGCGAGGAGCCCGAGGCGATCCGCTACGAGCAGCTCGTGCTGTTCGAGCAGATCCGGGGCAACTGCCTGCCGCTCGCGGTGTGCCCGTACACCGAGGCGTTCCGGCACATCAAGGGCGGGCCGCTGCTCAGGCCGCCCCCGGGCGCAAGCGATTGCGGCGGCAAGCCCGACGGCTGCGATCACATCCGCGCGGAGATCGCGCGCCGGCGCGGCGCCGCGCGCGCCCGCCATGACAAGCAGCAGCTCCAATTCCGGCGGATGGGCGAGGGCGACATCCGCGAGATGCTCGAGGCCTTCGGCAAGGTGTTCGGCGACGCGGTCGCCGGCGCCGCGCAGGCCGGCCGCGCCAACCTGCGCGGCCCGGGCGAGCCCGACGCCGGCGCCGCTGCGGCACCAGCGCCGGCGGCGAGCTCCCGGCGCCGCGAGGACCGGTAAGGCCATGCGCGCGCTCGCCTCCAGGGCCCCGGCCTACCTCGCGGTCGGCTCTGCCTCCGGGCAGTTCGCGACCACGATGACCGAGGGCGCCAAGTACGTCGTGATCAGCACGACCGCGTGCTGGGCGGCGTTCGGCGCCGATCCGACGGCGCAGGCGCGCACCGCCGCCAACCACTACATCCCGCCCAACGTCCCGATCGAGGTCGTCGCGAGCATGCCGTCGATGAAGGTCGCGTTGATCCGCGACAGCGCCGACGGGCACGCTTCGCTGTCGGAGGTCACGTCATGACGAGCGATCGAGACAGGCATGAGGGCTTCGAGCTCCTCCAGGAGGACGTCGCGCAGCATCAGCGCGCGCACCAGGGCGAGGTCACCGCGGAGGCCAACCGCGTGTTCCTCGCCGGGGAGATGGAGCGCGTCGAGCAGATGCTCGCCGCGCAGCCCACCCTGCCGGCCGCCGAGGAGGCGCCGGCGCTGCCGCCCCCGCCGACGGTGGAGCGCAGGCAGGTCGACGGCCGGCAGTACCTGCTCGCCCGCGGCCCCGACCGGCCGCTCCTGCGCACGGCCTCGCCGCTCGAGGCGGAGTTCTTCGTCAAGGCGTCGGCGCGCTGCGCTCTGCTCATGGAGCTGGGCGATGGGGGGCCGCTCGGCGCGCCGAGCTGGCGCGATCGGCTGCTCGCGGTCATGGCCACCAAGGGCAAGGCCGCGGCCTGGACGGCGGCCGCCCAGGCGCCCAACGAGCTCGCCGAGACCCGCCGCACCTGCGAGCGTGATCAGCGGCTCCTGAAGCTCCTGGGGCTCGAGACGATCAACGAGCTCACGCCCGCGTTCTGCCGCGCGAAGGCCGCCGAGTGCGAGCGGCAGTATCTCTTCGAGCTGGTCGAGGTCCTCGACGACTCGAACGCGCTCGGGTTCGGCGACTGGAAGGCCGACCCGCCCAAGCCCGTCACCCAGCAGGTGATCGCGTAGGGGTCATGCGGCGCACGGCGGAAGTCCTCTGGAACGTGACCGGGCAGTCGGTCGGCCTGCTCGTGCGGCAGGGTCGGCCGAGCGCCGCCATGTTCGACGTCTTCCGCAACTACGCCGACGACGACGCGGAGCCGGAGTTCTCCGGGACCGCCACCGTCGACAGCGTCAACACGACCACCTCCGCCGCGGCGGGCCCGGCGCAGGTCGATCCGCAGCGACTCGCCCTGACCTCGACGTCCGGCGTCCAGGTCGGCCGCAAGCTCCTCGTGACCGGCAACGCGCTCAAGGAATGGATCGATCCGCTCGAGATCGGCAGCGGCTACATCCGCGTCCGCCACCCGCTCGAGAACGACTACGCCTCGGGCGCTACCGTCCAGTCGACCTGGCTGTTCGCCGCGATCGACGCGACGTGGATCGCCGATCGCAACAGCCTCTCGGATCTCTCGGACCAGATGGTCGACTACCGCGTGCGCTGGACCATCACGGTCGGCGGCGCGACGGTGGTCGCGTACAGCTTCTTCGACGTCGTCCGGCAGCTCCTCGATCATGGCGTCGACATCGACGACGTCAACGATCGGACGCCCGGCCTCCGCGACTCGCTCCCGGTCGAGTACCGCGCGGACGACGGGCGCCCGCTGGTCGACGCAGCCTATCGCTCGGTGCGCGCGCAGTTCGCCTCGATCAACATCGACGTCCGCGCGCTGCGCGACGATGAGGTGCTCGACGAGCTCGTGATCCTGCGCGCGCGCCGGATGCTCGCCGAGGGCGGCTGGCACCCGCCCGACGTCGACTGGCGGACGTTCGCCGAGCTCGCGATCGGCCAGTACGATCGGTTCTTCGAGCAGCACTTCCAGGTCGCGCTCAAGCACGACCTCCAGTACCAGCTCGCCGGCGCCTCGGCGGCCTACGGCCAACCGGCGACCTCCGCGCCGAGCTTCTGGAGCAAGTGACGTGGCGGGGACCAACACGACCACTGAGGAGGCGATCCGCGATCACATGATCGCGCTGATCGCCGCCCTCACGCCGCGCGCGCTCGCCGGCGATCGGTTCATCCCGTACCAGCACGAGCGCAACGCGCGGTTCCGGTCGTGGGCCGAGGGCGTCAAGCAGGGGAGCTTCCGCAAGTTCTCCGTCCGCGACGTGGGGACCGGCCGGCCACCGGACATCACCAACTGCGACGTGCAAGCGGTGTGGGTCGACTTCCTGATCCTGGTGGCCTATCCGCAGACCTCGCGCGCCGGCGGCGACGCCGCGCTCGATCGCGACGACGTCAAGCGCGCCGACCAGTACCAGATCGAGCAGGCCGTGGGCCTCAGCGGCTACCCCAACTTCGCCGGCGCGTCCCCCAATGCATCGTGGGTCGACGGCTCCTCGGAGTGGGAGGAGGGCGACGGCGTCGACTTCCTCGCGATCCGCCAGACGATGCGCTTCTACCGGAGCATGACATGAGCCGCTCACCGCGCCTGGGCGCTGCCCTTTACGAGACCGAGTCCTCCTGGGGCGAGAACACCTCCACGTTCGGGACCCGGCTCCGGACGATCGGGGTCCTCGACTGCAGCAAGCTCGAGCAGCAAAAGCTGAACCCCGATCGCACGGTCCAGTTCAGGAACGAGATCACGCCGGGCGTGAACGGCATCATGGGCGGCGAGTTCACCGTCCGCATGACGCTGACCGGCCACGGCGCGACGACGGCCGGCGCGATCAGCCTCTCCGCCCTCGAGACGCTGCTCGGCCTTGTGGTCGGCAACGTGGCCGCCGCGGGGACGAACACCACCGGCGCGGGCACCGGCACCGCCAGCGCGCCGGGCGTGGCGGCGGCGAGCGGTGGCACCGCGGGCGCGCTGGCCCGGTTCGGCGCGCTCGGCGACGGCCGCGCCAACGGCCAGTTCGCGGCGCTCTCGAGCCACGCCACGAGCGTGATGACGCTCCTCACCGAGCTCCCCGCGAACATGAACAACGGCGACGTCGTCTACAACCCGGCGATCGTCTACCCGACCGAGCTGCCGACCTCGAACGACATCACGAGCACGCGGTGGCTGCTCCAGGGCGCCAACCAGGAGCACGAGGCCCACGGCTGCTACCCCAAGCGCGCAGTCTGGTCGGGCTTTGGGCCCGGCGAGGAGCCGATGGTCGACATCACGTTCGGGACATCCTGGTGGAAGCCGGTGGCCACGAGCTTCCCGACGGCCACCTCCGTCCAGACCTACGCGCACGCGCCGGTCGCCGCCGGCTCGTTCTTCATGGCCGACCAGGGCACCGCCACGCGCTCGGGCGCCACGTACAACATCCGGTCGTTCTCGCTCACCATCGACCTCGGGATCGTCGAGCTCCGCGGCCCCGGCGGCGTGAACGCGAGCCAGGTCGTCACCGGATGCAAGCGCGTCCCCGACCGGATCTCGGGCGAGTTCGTGGTCGACGCCGAGGACGCGGCGACCGCGCCTGCGCTCGGCGCGAAGTGGCTCGCCAACACGCCCCAGCACATCCTCTACAGCTGGAGCGTGGCCGACACGACGGCGGGCGCGGTCTACCTGCCCTACGTCGTCCCCGACGGCCCCCGGCCGACCCAGTTCGACCTGGACGGCCTGAACCGCACCCGGTTCCGGTTCCGCGCCGGCACCGACGCGTCCAAGTCGACCGCGCTCGAGCGCGCCGCCTACCGCTTCGCCTCCGGCTGAGGAGCCCGCCATGCTCAAGCCCCCGTCCCTCATCACCACCTATACGCTCATCTTCTCGGGCGACCCGGCGCTCGTCCTGCCCGCCGATCCCAAGGAGCGCACGCACGCGCTCGAGCTCGCGCGCGAGACCGGCCGCTGGGAGACCCTGATCGGGCCCGACCAGACCCCGACCACGTTCGAGCTCCGGCCGCTGCCGGGCACCGCGTTCGACTGGTGGATGGGCACCGTCCGCCGGGAGCGGCTGTCCGACGCCGAGGCGAACGCGCTGCTCCTGCGGCTGGCGCTGCGCAAGGTCGAGCACTTCGGCGCGCACCGGGTCGAGCTCCACCGCCTCGAGGGCCAGGAGCTCGCCACGCCCGCCATCATCGACGCGCTCTATGCCGAGGGCGGCGAGGCCGGCCGCCAGATCGTGGCCGAGCTCGGCGGCGAGGTGTTCGCGCGGGCGGAGCGCGCGCTCCGCCCAAAATCGTAGAGGGCCTCCAGCTCCTGGCCTGGTGGCGGGAGGCCGCACGTCGCGGAGTGATCGACGTGCTGAGCGACTGCGAGAGGTGCATGAACGAGCTCACCACCGAACGGCGCTACGTCCTGGGCTGCGGCTACCTGCCGCCGGCCCCGCCCCAGCTCGCGCCGTTCGTGCGGCCCTGGCAGGGCCTTGGCTACAACGGCCCGAGGCCGACCACGTGCCCCGGCTACACGACGCAGCTGCCGGTGGTGATCGAGCTCGTGCGCGCCCACCGTCACTGGGCCAAGGGCCAGCTCGAGGCGTTCTGCGGGACGCGCGCGGTGCCCGAGGCGGTGCTGCTCGGCGTCGAACAGTTCGAGTCCGCGGTGGGCGACTTCGAGGCCTGGCGGCTCACGCCCAGCAGCCGCGGCGGCGGGGCGGAGGGTTAGGCGATGGGGCTCCTCGGGTTCGGCGCGCAGGTCCTCACGACCTACAAGGCGGACATCACCGACCACCAGGACAAGCTGCGCCGCCTTCACGAGGAGGAGCGGCGCGGCGCCGAGGATCGGCAGAAGGGCGTCTCGGCCCACAACCTGGGCATCGACTCGATCGTGAAGAAGCTCGGCGAGTGGGACGCCGCGCTCGACCTGGTCGTCAAGGCCGGCGAGTTTGCATTCAACGCGATGGAGCAGAGCGCGCGCCGCGCGCAGCTCCAGGTCGCCGCCGGGACGACCAACCTCGAGCGGCTCTCGGCCGCCGCCGGCGGGACCGCCTCGAAGATGGAGCTGCTCGAGCTCGCGGCGGCGGGCCAGACCTCGGCGATGAAGCTCTCGCAGGGCCAGATGGAGACGGCCGAGCGCGCCATGCGCGCGCTCACGCTCGAGGGCAAGAACCACGAGGAGGTCACCAAGCGCGTGACCGACGCCGTGATCAAGCTCGAGGGCGACGGCCTGAAGGATCTGGGGATCCGGGTCCGCGAGGCGACGGACGACGTCGGCAAGTTCAACGCGATCATGGAGGCGCTCGAGGAGAAGAGCCGCGGCGCGCACGACGGCCAGGTCGGCGTGGGAGAGGCCGTCGCGGGGCTCAAGGCCAAGTTCAAGGACGCGCAGGACGCGTTCATCGACGGCGTCGGCCGGCTCGCGAGCTCGATGGGGCCACTGCTCGACTCCCTCGGTAAGACGGTGGGGCTCGTCGAGCGGCTGGCCCACGCCTCACAGTTCTCGATCGCCGGGACCACGATCCCGGGCACGAACATGAGCGTGGGCGACGCGTTCCAGCAGGGCGGCTTCGACGCGATCCGCTCGCTGTATGAGCACGTCGCCTCAGGACGCGGAGTCACCGAAGCTCAGCGCCAAGCCATCGCTGCGCTGGCGCGGTCCTTCGGGGGCGTGAGCTACCCGCTCGACGCCAACCTCGCCATGCCGCCGTCGATGCAGGGCACGTTCTCCATCGATCAATACAAGCTGCTCGATCTTGACCGCGAGCGCCTGCTCGAGGCAGAGCGCGAGAACGCAGACACACGGCTGTGGGAATACGAGCACCGGAAGGAACTGGCAGCCGAGGCGGCAGCGGCATTCGCCGCGACCCGCGCTGGGATGCACGAGCGCTTCCTTGGCCGGGGGACGGATCACGAGCTCTCGATCGACTTCACCAGGCGAACTCGCGCCGTCCTCAATGGCGATCTCGGTCCGGGTCAGCGCGGCGCGACGCTCAGCCCGGGAGAGGCGTACGTGCAGACCGATGAGCTCGGCTTTCCAGTCGACCTCGGCGACCAGCTGCATCGCCAGATCCAGACCGGCGAGGCCAACCGGCGCGCTGGCGCGAAGAGCAAGCTCGAGCAGCTGTTCGGGCCGATCGAGCATTTCTCCGCCTACCAGAAGGCCTTCGAGGCCCTGACCGGCTCGGTCTCGGCGGCGATGACGGCCTGGATCAACGGCAGCAAGACGGCCGGCGCGGCGATCCGCGGGTTCCTGGGCGAGCTCGTCAAGGGTCTCGCCGTCCAGATGGCGGTGGAGGCCATCAAGCACGGCGCCTACGCGATCGCCGCGCTCGTCCCGGGCCCGACGTTCGATCCGCCCGCGGCGGCCGGTCACGCCAAGGCGGCCGCGGCGTTCGCGGCCGGCTCGGTGTTCGCCGCCGCCGCAGCGCGCGGGCTCCACGGCGGCGGAGACGCGCCAGGCGCGAGCTCGGGCGGCGGCGGGGCCGGGGGCGGCTCCGCCGCCTACGCCGCGCCAGCGCTGCCGCCGCCCAAGCAGCAGGTGATCGTGATCGGCAACAGCTGGGCCCGGCAGACGCCGCGCGCCCAGGCCCTCGAAGCCGAGGAGCTCGTGCACATGGCCGAGGGGACGAGCGCCGGGGGTCACCGGTGACCTACGTCGGGCGGATCGAGGCCCTGCGCGTCGTGCCGACCGGCGGCGCCGCGGCGTCTGCCACCAACTCGGTCGGCGGCCCGTCGACCTGCACGGTGGCGGCGGGCAGCTACTACCTGACCGCGGCCGGCGGGGTCTCGGGCATCGTCGCGGCGCTCCAGACCGCGCTCAACACGAGCCGCCCCTCGGGCTGGACGGTGACGATGTCCACCAACGGCGTGGTCACCATCGACTGCTCGAACCGCCCGTTCTCGCTGTCCTGGACCTCGACGGCGCTTCGCGACCAGTTCGGGTTCGCGGGCAACATCACGAGCTCGAGCGTCGCCGTCGCGGGGACCAAGCAGGCCAAGGGGGTCTGGTACCCCGACTGCCCGCTGCGGATCGGCGGCCACCCCAAGACGGCCCCCAAGGTCTCCGACCTGCTCACGCTCGTGACGCCCGGCGGCGATCGCACGGGCCTGGTCTCCAATGTGATGCGCCGGCACCGGGCCCTGGTCTGGGCCGCGGTGCCCGTCGAGCGCTACCGCGAGGCCTCCGCGGCGCTCGTCAACGCCAGCTGGGAGATGTTCCTCGACGATACCCAGCTCGGCCAGGGCCACAGCTGGTTCACCCCGACCTCCAAGCTCCAGATCTACTTCCTCGACGGCTCGACCGACACCCTGATCGGCGCCGACGCCGCGAGCGGCGCGGGCGTCTCGGGCTGGTACGCCGACCTCCCCGGCAGCGAGGCGGCGCTCACCGCCGATCCATGGACGGGGCTCTACCGGATCGAGATCCCCGAGATCACGACGAGCGGCTAATCCTGCAGTCCCCGCCGCGCGCCGCGGCAAGGTGGCGCTCGTGGGTGACACGTTCACCGCGCTCCGCGCCGGCTCGATCCGCTACCAGCTGGTGGCGGCGATCGAGGGCTACGACAAGCTCCTGACCAACGGCTCCACCGCCGCCGCGGTGACCGCGTGGGCGGGCACCGACTGGTCCTCCGCGATCGGCGGGCTGTTCGTCACCGGCTACAACGAGCAGACGATCGACCCCTGGGAGCCGTTCCGGGGCGGCGGCCGGATGAGCCTGCAGGTGGTGCCCACACCGGCGGACGGCGACGTGCTCGGGGTCGCGATCGCCAAGAAGAACGCCGGGGCCGAGACCGCGCTCAAGGCCACCGCGGACCGCATCGCCGACACGATCACGGTCGCCGACACCTCGAGCTTTGCGAGCTCGGGCTCGGCCTTCATCGGCAACGAGTGCTTCGCCTACAGCGGCAAGACGGGCACGACCTTCACCGGCTGCACCCGCGGCAAGTACAGCCCGTTTCTGACCGAGGGCGGGACGGGGTTCGCGGGCTACCACCGGGTCGGGTTTGACGCGCTCGCGGTCGCGCTCGAGCCGCTCGTCACGGAGTTGCCGCGGGTCTGGGTCGGCAAGTGGGTCGGGATCTGGATGCACCGCGTGGTGGGCGGGGTGCTCGACACCAAGGCCCAGGCCCAGCTCCTCTACGCCGGGCGGGTCGTGGCGCTCTACGACGACGAGGCCACGGGCGCGGCGATCGTGGAGCTGAAGCACGTGCTCGACGTCGTGAAGGAGACGGTGATCGGGCGCGAGACCTACACCGCCAAGACCAAGGAGGGCCTGTTCATCCCGCGCAAGGTCAAGTTCGGATTCGGCGACTTCGACGGCTCGACCGTCCAGTACGCCGATGACCTGGTCGTGGTCGCCGCCGGCGCCTCCGGCGCCAACCAGATCAACGAGGGCTACTACACGCTCGACCAGATCGACAACTTCATCAACACGTGGCTCCACAGCGAGCGCGCCGCGGGCCGCATCAAGGGCACGTACTCGCTCGAGCAGGTCGACGTTCAGGGCGTCGGAATCCGATCGCGAATCAACTGGCGAATCCCCGGTACGGGACCCAAGGTCCTCTGGGTCCTGGCGCTGCCGCACATGGTTCGGGTGTTCCTGGGCTACGACCCAGGTCCGATCGCCTCCAAGGCGGCGGGCGCAACCACCCAGGAAGCGATCAGCGACCAGGGCGACGACGACACGGACTACCATCTTGACGGCAAGTACGAGCCCAAGAAAGCGGTCCTGTTCGAGTACAACGGCACCTCGAACTTCCAGGTCACCGACGAGCGCGGCGTCTTCTTCGATCAGACGAGCTACCTGCCGACCCAGATGCAGTCGGCGTCCTACCCCGACAGCTGGGGCGTGTTCCTGCTCGACGACAAGTACCTGGTGGTCGCGCACAAGGACGGCGCCGAGCTTCAGAACGCGTTCTCGCCGCGGCACCCGTTCACGACCGACCGCGAGCAGATGGACGCCAATCACGAGCTCAACACGCTCTCGATCCCGATCTCCTCGGATGCGCCGGGCTCGATGAGCGTGCGCCAGGTCCTCCTGATCGAGGGCCGGCTCTCGGACCTCGTGTGCTACTTCTTCTTCTCGTCGGGCACGCCGTACTCGAACAGCTCCGACCTCGACATCCTGGGCTACGGCCTCGGGCTCGCGATCCCCTGGGAGCTCTGCCAGAACTTCTTCACCTCGGTAGTGGGCCTGCCGATGGCGAGCTCGCCGCTCTTGCTCGTGCTCGACCAGCCGACCAAGTTCGTGGACATCTTCGCGGCCGACCTCGTGCTCCGCCGCGCGTTCCTGCGCTGGGCCTACAACGCGAGCACGGGCCTGTCGGGGCTCGAGTTTGCGACCTGGAAGACGCCGACCGCGGGCGATCCGAGCGCGCTCGCGCTCCCCGAGTCGACCAAGGCCGCGTCGTCGACCCAGCGCGATGGCCACCGCTCGGCCTCGAGCGAGCAGGGCACCTGGAAGCGGCCCATCATCAAGATCCTCTACGACCGCAACATCCTCTCGAAGAGCCGGGACGCCGGGTACCGGTCGACGATCGCGATCGAGGACAAGGTCGCGATCGACGATGCCGGCGGCGAGGCGGCGCCGTTCACCATCGAGGCCCGCAACGTCTACGCCCAGTACGCCCAGACCGGCGCCGCGCTCGAGGACCTGGTCCAGCTGTTCCTGGCGTCGGCGCCGCTCTTCACGCGGGATGCGAGCCTCGTCCGCCGGTCGATCGCGTCGAAGTACTTCGAGGGACTCTCGGTCGGCGACGTCGTGCTCGTGACCGACGGCTTCGCGCGCGATCCGGACACGGGCCTGCGCGGCGTGTCGGCGCGGCCGGCGCTGGTGGTCCGCCACCGCGCGCAGTGGGGCGGCGCGCAGGCGGGCTCGGCCGCGCCGGCGCCCGCCGGCGGCGAGGTCGATCTATTCCTGCTCGCGCAGAACCGGATCGCGGCCTACGTCCCCTGCGCCCAGGTCGACGACACCGCCGGCGCCGGCGGGTTCTCGGCCGGCTACAACGCCGGCACCAAGACGCTGCGCTGCTACGATCACAAGCACAGCGAGACCTCCGAGGCGGTCGATGCCTCGCACTTCGCCGCCGGCTACAAGGTCCGGATCGTCGAGATCGATCCGGCGACCGCGGGTTCGCCGCTCACCTGGGATCGCGAGGTCGCCAGCGTGTCGAGTAGCGACATCATGCTGACCGTGGCGCTGTCGTCGCCGGCCTGGGACGCGACCAAGCACTACCGGATCATCTTCGACGACTACGGCGACGCGGTGACCGCGCAGCAGAGCAAGTGCTTTCAGGCCGACGACGCCGACTACCGGATCGCCAACCTGCGCAACCCGTTCACCTACGGCGTCGGCGGCGGCGCCGCGCCGTTCACCTACGGACAGGCCGCCGATCCGATCGCCCTGCCGCCGACGCTCTCGTACGGCGACGGCGCCCCGTTCGATGTCGGCCACCAGGTCGACCTGATGCGGCTCCTGAACAACCTCCTCGACTACAAGTGCGCCCGGATCTCGCCGGTCCTTCACTCGACGGAGCTCTCCGGCGCCGCGGTGACCGGCACGTGGCTGCTCTGCGACCTCTGCCCGATCCAGCTGACCGAGGAGCTACTGACCGCCTCCTACCGCCGCTTCCTCTACGTCGCGCCGCACATGAAGAGCTCGGACGGGACCTCGGCCTCCGTCCGCGTCTCGCTCTGCCGCGACTACCCCGGCCAGGACACGCTGAACGACATCGATCGCGGCGCGATCTACGGCGAGGTGACCTTCACGACGAGCTCGACGGCCTACGCGACGCCGTCCGCCCAGGCGATCAACATCCGCAACCTGAAGGGCAGCGGCGGGGTCGCCTGGCTCCTCGTCGAGCTGACCGCCAAGGCCCGCTCATGGGGCCTGGCGTTCTGCCAGGAGGGCAACCGCTCGTGACGACCGTGCTCGTCCCCCAGTTCGCGCAGCCGGCGATCCAGCCCGCGCAGTGGGCGCGCAACGGCCTCTACCCGGACGCGCTCATGGCCGTCGCGCTCGCCAACGGCTACAACCACGCGGCGGCCTTCCGGCTCAAGGAGGTGGCGCGGCTGTCCTGCCCGCTCGCCTCGATCCCGGGCGCCGGCGTGCTCGCCGCCGCCGGCAGCGTCGACCGCTGGCGCTGCGCCTGGCACAGCCACCCCTACGCCCAGGCGATGTTCGTGCAGATGGTGATGGCGCCGACGCCGCTCGATCCCGACGGCGGACCTTCCACGCCACCCACGGTCCGCTTCCGGGCCTCCACCGCCTCGCTCACGATCGGCGACGCCGAGATGGCGATGGGCCCCACCGCCGCGACGGTGGCTGACACGCCCGCCTACTTCGCAGCGGGCCGGATGATCCTCGCCTCCGGCGGCGCCCTGGCCGTGATCCCGCCGGACGCCGACATGTTCGGGCTCGTCACCCAGGTCGACGGCGGCCGGATTGTGTCGCTCTCGGCCTGGGAGTTCACGATCGATCACGACGCCGACACGAGCGGCGGCGGCCCGGCGACCTTCCTCGAGCCCTCCTATGCCGCGGGCTCGCCGATCCTCGACATCCAGCGCCAGATCATGACCGAGAGCGCGCGCTCGCTCTGGAAGGCCGGCGCCGCGCACGGCTGGAACTGGAGCGCTGACCTCCAATCGGCGCCGCGCACCCGCACGAGCGCCACCGCCGCCAACCTCCTCGACACCTCGGTCACGACCGTCTCGGCCGCCTCGCCGGGCCCGACGCTCGACCTCTCGTTTCGCTCGACGGTGCGCCGGACGACGGTGCCGATGGTGATGAAGGTCCGCGCCAAGCAGTCGAGCGGCTCGGGCACGGTCCTGCTCAAGAGCTCCGCCGGCACGACGCTCCTCACGATCACCGTCAACAGCTCCACCGAGCAGTGGTGGAGCGGCACCGTGAACCTGCCCGCCTCCTCCGCCAAGTACGACGTCCAGTTCGCGTCAAACGGCACCAACACCCTCTCCGTCTATGCCGTCTCGCTCTACCAGTACGAGGCATGAACAACCCATCTCCCGGAGTGCCCATGAAACATCTGATCAGTAATCTCTCGAGCTGGCCCGCCATCCTGATCGGCGCGGTCGTGGTGCCGGCGCTCGCGATCCTTGCTCTGCTCGCCGCGGGCTGCGCGCGCCCTTCGTCCGTCGCGAGCGCCGCCAGCGCCGCCGTCGAGGGGCCGCCCGGCGCCTCGCACATCCTCCAGATCGACTTCGCCGGGTGCAGGCCGCCGGTCGGTGCCAGCTCGCCCTCCTACGATGGCGACTTCTGGCACTTCACCGGATCCGGATCGCTGCGATGTCCGGTCGCCGTGGAGGCCGGCGACTACGTGTTTGGGTGGTCGGTCTTCGGACGGAGCAACGAGCCGGAGCCCGGCCTCACCAGCGCGTGCCTGCAGCGCCTCGAGACCGTGATGACCCCCGAGGCCGATCGCCACTTCAATATCGGCTCCTGCGCGATCGCCACCGATCAAGCCCCAGGGGGAGCCTTCGTCGTGCGGCAGATCCTCGACGCGCCCTGGTGGAGCACGTCCGAGGATGACGTGCTCTCCCTCTGGATCATGAGCTCGGGGACCGGCGACTCGGTCGGCGCCGCCACGGTGTTCGTGGCACGCCCCTAATCCTGCAGCTGTGCGCCCGCGCCCGGCCATCCTTGCTGCGTGGACACGACCACGCTCGGGATCATCGCCACCGCGCTCACCGCCTGCATCGCGGCGCTGAGCCGGGCGTTCACCACGAGCGTCAAGTACTACGTCGACCGGTCCACCAAGGCCAAGGACGACAGCACCGCGGCGCTCCTGGCCGCGGCCCAGAGCAACGCGGCCCTGGTCGCCAAGCTCGACGAGGTCGCCAAGCTCCAGATCGCCCGCTTCGAGGCGGTGGCGGAGGCCCTCCGCCAGCTCACCGACCGGATCGATGACGTCCGCGCCGACAAGCGGGTCTCCGGCACCTACCCGATCCGGAGGCAGTAGATGGCCGTCTGCGAGAACTGCAACGGCGAGGGCGAACTGTTCGCCGATCGCTTCGATCCGCACCGCGGCCACTACACGGTCCAGCTGCCGTGCCCGGACTGCGAGGACGGCCTGGTGGACGATGCCGCGCTCGACACCGTGGAGGAGATCCGGCGCGAGCTGACCGGTCCCATCCGCCGGCCCGGTCCCGTGCTCGAGCTCGGCGCCTGCGAGCTGCCGGGCTCGCCCTCGCCCTACCCCGAGCTCTGACCATGCCCCGCTTCAAGGCCGCCGTGTGTCTGCGCTGCCACCAGAAGGTGTGGACCAAGACGGGCGCGCCGGTGCGCTGCCGGTGCGGCGAGCTCGAGGTGGCGGGCACCGGCGAGGCGACCCGCGCCCACGGCGCGTTCGTGGAGCTCGTCGACCACGTCGTGCCCTACCAGCAGCTGCCGCTGCCGTTCTAGCGCGGCGCCAGCTCCTTGGCCTCGGCGCGGAGCTTGCCCATGATCGAGCGGCGCATCGCGTAGATCGACGTGCGAGAGAGGTGCATCGCGTCGGCGATCTCGCGCCACCGCACGAGCTGGCCGCGCGCCGCGGCCTCCGCATAGTCGGCCCCGCAGCACGCCGGCGTCGGGTACTCGAGCCACGCGGGCAGGATCGTCGTGCCCGGCGCGGCAACCGCCTCGCCCGCGCGCGGCCGGCGGCCGGCACGATCGGCGGCATCGATCCGCCAGAGGTGCCACCAGCAGCGCACGTACGGGCACGGCCGCTCCCCGCGGCGACACTCCGCCCGCCCGCCCGCCGGGAGCCCGGCGCGCGGCTCCCACGCGACCGAGCGCGCGTCGATCCGCCCCACCACGCGTAGGAGCGGCGAGCGCTGGCGGCGCCTGGGCTGGCGCGGCGGCGGAACCGGTGGCTGCAGCACGCCACCGGCCGTACGGGTCTCGAGCATCCAGGTCCTGGACGCGCGCCACGGCGCGCCGGGCTCAACACGAGCCCGGCGACGAGCGTCCATCTGCAATCGTCTGGCAGCTGCAGAAGCGCAGCAAGGACGATCGTGATGCGGGTGCTGCGCTGTTGCGGATTGCGCGAAATGGTCGGGCCACGAACAGTTCGCTACCGCGCGCCCGCGAACAGCGGCCCGTGGCGCGCGCCGCGCGGCGCCGGGCCGGCGAGCTGCCGCGCCATCGCCTCGGCGACCTGGCGCGGCCGGCCGCCGAGGAACTCGAAGATCGCCGCGCGCTCGGCGCAGTACTCCTGCCAGTCCGCGAGGTCGCGCGGCGCGAACGTCTCGTCGCGCGCCAGCACGAAGTCGATCGCCTCGGCGTCGAGGCAGTCCGAGCGCGAGCGCGTGTAGACGCCGGCGAAGCTTGCGACCTCGTCCTTGGCGAGCTGGCGCTCGAGCTCGCGGAGCGCGACCGCGCCGTCGCCGTCCCTGCACCGGCTCTTGGGGTGCGGCTGGCCCGGGGGCCTTGGCGGCGGAGCCGGCTCGGCCGCGCGCGGCGCCGGTGCGTGAGCGTGCTGCGGGCAGAGGTCGAGCTCGGGGCCGTGGCGCTCGATGTGATCCTCGCAGAGCTCGCGCCCGCACACCCGGCCGCCGGGCAGCGGGAATGAGCACCGGCGCCGCGCTGCCTTGCGGCAGAACGCGGCGGTGCACGGCCGGGCCGTGACGAGGTAGCCCGCCTGCTCGACCTGGTCGGCGGCGACGTCCAGCGCGCCCTTGTGCTCGTCGGCCAGGAGGTCGACGCTCACGCCCGAGGCGTGCGCCATCGCCGCGTGGGCCCGGCAGAGGTCCCGGTTCGGGCCGACCGCGTGCGCGTGGGCATCGCAGAGCGGCGCACCCTTGCGGCCGCCGCGGAGCGGGAAGTCGCAGAGCTTGGTGGCCGGACGTCCGCACGCGCAGGCCTTCCTGCGCCCGCGGCTGCAGATGTGGACGGAGGCCTTCTTGCCGCCGCCGAGGTCGAGCTCGCGGTGATCACACGGCATCGGCGCCTCCGAAGAGCGGGCCGACCGGGCCGCTCTTGCCGAGCCGACTTCCGTGCAGGTTCGGCAGCGCGCGCCCGGTCACGACGTCGCGGCACGGCCGGAACGGCTTGGCGCCGCAGGTGCCGCAGATCCGATGCCCGGGCGCGAGCGCGAGCGCGTCGATCGCCTTGGCGCGCTCCTCGAGCCAGAGCTTGTACGGGGTGTAACGGCGCTCACCGAAGGGGTAGGCCCGATCGATCGCGGCGAGCATCGCGCGCGGGTCGGCGCGCAGCTCGGGGTGGGCCGCGATCACGCCGCGGATGACGTCGCGGACTCGCTCGCGCCAGCTCATGAGGCCGCCTTGAACTTCTTGCCGAGCTCGGCACCCCACTGCGCCCAGCCGGGCCGCGTCGCGCGCGCGAAGAGCTCGAGCCGGGGACCTGGGCAGTGCTTCTCGATGGCCTCGTACAGCTCGTCGGGCTTGCGGCTGTGCTCGCGGACGTCGAGCGCGCGGTCGCCAAGCCACGTCGAGATCTCGTTGAGGGTGTGCGGGACCTTGCCCCGGGAGGCGATCACGACGTGCTCGGTGCGCCCCCGCGCCCAGGTGCCTACGCCCACCTTGCTCTTGGTCCAGGTCAGCATCGTGCGCCAGTCGTCGAACCCCCAGGCCGCGACGGTGCGGACGCAGGCCGGCACGAACGCGTTCGTGGTCCACGAAAACAGGATCGCGCCCTCGGGGTGGATCAGCGGCTCGAGCGCGCGGCCGTACCGGCACAGCTCGTCGATCGACATCGGCGGGTAGGGGATGTGGCCGCGGCTGCCGGCGTGGCCGTCGCTGTTGTCGTAGGGCCACGGGTTGTCGGTCAGGATCACGCGGAAGGGCCCTGTGACCGCTGCGAGCGGGCGGACCTCGGCGTTGTTGATCTTCTGGACCGTCTTCCTGCGCTCGTGCTGGCGCAGCACCGCGCGCGCGTGCCCGGGCCGGACGTCCTTGCCGGCGAGCTGCTTGGCCACCGCGCGCTGGGTATCGACAGGCCGCACCGCGATGTCGGCTGCGGTCGAGACCGCCATCGTGCCGGCCTCGACCTGCCTGACGAGCTCGGGCACCGCCCGCTCGAGGACCGTGCGCGCATGGCGGACGCTCCGTTCGCCGACCTTGAGCGCGGCGCCGGCCTGCTCCTGCGTCAAACCGGCAAATTTGCCGGTTTCAAGTCGTTGTCCTGGTTCAAGTTTTGCCAGCCGCGCGGCCACGAGCGCGCGCTGGCTCTCGTTCAGATGCCGGCGGTGGAGGTTGGCGCTGATCACGTATCCGACCAGGTCCTTGCCCTGGTAGCGCTCGAAGCGCGGCTTGACCTGCGCGGCCAGGCAGGCCTTGAGCCGGTTTCTCCCGTCGAGGATCGCACCCGCGAACGTCACGATGTCGGCGCGCAGGCCGTTCGCGCGGATGTCGGCGGCGAGCTCGGCGAGCTGGGCCTCGTCCATCATCGGGAACGCGTCCGCTGCCGGGTGGGTCTCCCACTCGCCGATCTTCATCGCGGCGGCGCCTCCCGTCCGCAGCCCGGACGCCAGACCCGGCGCTCGAAGTCGGTGACCTCGTGCTCGGGCGCATCCCAGATGGGGAACTGGCTCTCCCCCAGCTTGAACGCCTGACACAGCGCCGCGGCGACAGCGAGGTTGTAAAGCAGGTGCTGCACCGCCGCGACATCAACGCGGTCCAGCTCGAGGTGATGACAATCGGGCCAGGCCGAGCCCCAGTCCCGCGGGATCGCGCGGCACGCACCGCAGTACCACCAGATCACGACGCCACCATCCGGCGCATCCGCCGCGCCGCGGCCCCGGTGCCGTCGATGAAGTCACCCAGGCTCGGCTTCCGCGCGCCCACCGCGAGCTGCGCGCGCCAGATCGCACGGTCACGCCAGTGGCGGAGCCGCGCCTGCCGGTGGTGGGCGCTGCACATGGGCGCGCATGTGCGATCGGGGGCCTTCTGGCCCACGCCGCGCGCGCCCATGTGGTCGGCCTCGACGTCGCCCGCGCAGCGTGTGATCCGCGCGGGATCCGGCGGCTCGATCGTCACCGAGCACGGCAGCCGGCGGACGGCGGCCATGAACTCGGCGTCGCGATCGCGCCGCGCGTAGCGGGTGCGCCGCCGGCCGCGCCGGAGGGGTCGCCTCCGACGCAGGCCCATGCGTTGTCGTAGCGGTCGTGTACGCTTCATGCACTCCTCGCTGTGGGGGTTCGGTCTCCTTGCTGGGAGAGCGCCGTTGCAGCCGCCTCGGGGTTGGCTGCAACGGCGCGCACCATCGCCGAGAGCTCGCTCAGCTCGTCGGGCGTGAGCAGCTCGACGCGAGCCGGCGGCCCGCGCTCCGCTGGCTCGCCGAGATCCTGGACGCCGGTTGGGTAGCACTCGGGCGGCAGGGGCTCGATGCGCCCTACGCGCGGCGGATCGCGATCACGCGCGGCCTGGGCGCTCCGCCGCGCACCAGCGGCGCTGGCCGTGGCGATCGGCGTCGGCGGCGCGTTCGTACCGCGCAACCACTTCACGAGCGCGGCGGTCCAGTTCACCCGCCGCCAGCCCTTCGCGCGCGCCTCCGCGATGAACTTCGCCGTCTCGTTGTCCGGGTCGCCGCCGATCGCGCGCACGTGCTCGCGCGCGCGATCGAGCTCGGGCCCGGGCTCCGCTACCCAGATCTCCGGAAGCTCAGAGCCGGCACGGCCCTCGCGGCCATCGAGATCCTGCTTGTCTCCCCTTTCAATACAAATTTGATCAGGGCCCTGGGGGAGAGTGCCAATCCGGAGATCCTGATCCTTGATCTTGGGCTGGACGTCGCTGGACGCCTCGCTGGAGCTCGCTGGTGCTTGCTGGTGACTTGCTGGTGATTCGCTGGACTTGCTGGATCTCGGCAGGAGGCGGCCGCGCTCGTCCCGCGGGGCGCCGTTGGCGCGCGCGGCGCCGCCGGCCGTGCCGCGCTCGGTGCCGCCGTACCAGTCGAGGCGCCCCTCGCCCCCGCACACCCGCACCTGGCCGTCCGGGAGCCGCTCGCCGAGCCCGGACTCCACCAGGTGCTCGGGCGCGTCACGGTGGCCGAGCGCGGCCACGATGCGGACCCGCGGCGGGGTGCGGCTCCCGAGCGCGGTGCACATCGACCAGAGGAGCGCCATGCGGCCGCGGGCCTCGTGGTGGTTGGCGTGGCCGCAGAGGATCGCCAGGTGCTCGAACCGCGGATCGCCGAAGCAGTCGCGGTGGAGCGTGACGCCGGTCAGGATCGCGTCGCTCATGCTAAGCCGCCTTCCGCTGCGTTGGATGCGAGTCGACGCGTGGGCGCTCGCGCCGGTCCCCAGCCGCGAGAGGGGCCGTGGTGCCGATGATGACGCGCAAGGAAGGCGTTGGCCTCGCGCAACGTCACCGGAACCAGCGTGAGGCTCACTCCTTATCTCCGAGCTTGGGCGAGTGCTTGGCGTCGTGGATGGAGCCGAGCGCGCCGACGAGGGTCACCTTCGTGCCGCGGGCGGAAAGGCGCTCCTCCAGCTGGCGCACCTCCGTCTCCATCCCGTCGGCGATCGCCTTCCAGTAGTCGTCCATGCTGCACACGCCCTTGGCCACGAGCAGATCGACGAGTGAGGCGTGATCGCGGAGCGCCGTGTTGATCCCTACGCGCGCGGAGATGCCGGTCTCGGGCTTGGCGGCCTGCTCGATCTTGGTCCCCGCCTGCAGGCAGTGGGCGGCGCGGAGATATCGATCCTTGTCGTTCATCGAGGGATCCTCAGGTCAGGGTCCAGGGGGAGCGTGTCGTGCCGGCTGTAGCTGCCGTGGACGGGCACCTCGCGCACCGCCAGACCGACCCGGAGCGGTAGCTCAGCGCAGGCGTCCGCGCAGGTCTCACAGCGTGCGACCTGGCCGAAGACCACGAGGGTGAGCGGCGGCGGCCCGGCGACCCACGTCTTGCGGCAGGCCGTCTCGTACGCGTAGCCGCCGCCGGGCAGCTGGCGCTCGCTGGTGATCAGGCAGTGGCGCTCGCTCTGCGGCGCCCGCGCCCAGCCGAGGGCCGTCATCGCTCCGACGGCTCCGATACGTTGTCGGGCTTGAGGTCGCCGGCGTGCTCCAGCTCGCCGGCGATCCACATGAGAGCGGTCGCGGCGACCCGCGCGACCTCCTGGAGCAGGTGCTCGCGGGCCGCGGCGAGCACGCGAGTCTTGGCCGTCGCGCCTGCATTCACGCGCGTCGCGACGTGGAGGTCCTCGATCGCGCGCGCGACCTCGCCGACCTGCTCAACCAGGATCCGTAGCCGCCTCTCGTCCGTGGCGCGCTCGAACGAGCGGCCGTGCTTCCTGCGCGCCGCGTCCACCTCGCTGAGCGCGAGATGGACGGCGGTCTCGTCCACGCCTGGCCTAATGGTGACGGTGTCATTCGTGGACTTCTGGACCGTGAAGTAGCGCTTGTCATCCATGGAGTAGCTCCTGTGTGGCTTGTTCGAGGGCCGCGTTGATCTCGGCGGCGAGCGCCGCGCGCGCGGGCCTGGCGCGAGGGCGCCTGGAGGAATAGCTGCCGCATCGTGCGGCAGTTGCGTGGACCGCGGTGGGTCGCTACCGTCGGCCCCATGAGGATCGGGCTCGTGCTTCTGATCGCGCTGATGGGATGCGAGGACACCGCCACGCTCGAGGAGGCGCAGGAGATCGTGCCCTGTACGGACCCGGGGGCGGAGCAGTTCACCTGCCACCGCGCCTGCACCGAGCTCAGCAAGCCGAGCGAGAGCGGGCTGTGCGAGGCAAACGATTTCGTTCCGGGGTACGAAAGCTCCTTCACCGACGAGTTCATTACCTGGCGCGGGCTGCACGGCTGCTGCGTCTGGCACGAGCTCGATCCGCGCGTCGGGCCGCCCGTGCCGCAAATGTCATTCGCGCCCTGCTCGGTGATCCTCCACCAATCGCAATAGCGCGAGGCGTACCCACGGCGCCCTAGCATCGGGGCAGGCGGCCGTAGAACCGCTCCATTGTCAGCTCGAGTGCTGCTACGACATCTTCTAGCTTCTGCTGGGAGAGCGAATGCTTTCCGGATTCGACCTGGGAGATGCATGAAGGTGAAAGCCGCGCCTTCCCTGCAAGCGCACGCATGCTGAGGCCCCTGCGTTTGCGCCAGCATGAAATTCGGTTGCCGATGGTCACGGTTTGCTATTCAGTACTACTGAGCACAACCTGTCAAGACCGACTGGACGACCCTCGTGCTGTCATCGCTCATCGACATGGCTCGCCAACGACGTCCCAGCGGGCCCATGTGGCCCGTCGACGATCAGTGGAAACGCGACGTACTCGAGGCCATGAAAAAACGGGGGATCTCTCGATCCGATCTCGCGCGCGAATTGGGCGTCGTGCGAGGCTCGCTGACAGCGCTCTTCAAACCCGAGACGCGCCAGACACGCCTGAAGCCTGGCATCCACAAGGCGCTCGGGCTCGTTGCCCCAACCGGCACTCCCGCGATCGAGAAGGACGAGGCGATTGCCCGGCTATTGCGCGTTTGGAAGGAACTTACGGAATCTCAACGTGAACATCTCATAAAGACGGGCGAGATGCTTGCCGGTAAAAGCTGACACCCTCCTTCGTAATGGTGTAAACGGATAAGCTACGGTGGCGAGGTGGCAGTGGGCGCGATCGACACAGGAGGAGTCGATGCCGAGCAAGACCAGGAAGGGGGCGCCACCGCCGCGAGCAAGCTCTCTCGCCAAGCTCGCGCGCGATCTCCAAGCGAGTGACGTGCATCTGCTGCTCACCCTTGCGAAACGATTCGCAGAACTCGCGCGGCCCTCCCCGCGGCAGCCGCGGCGACGGTAGCGCTGTTTAGCCGTACTGCACAAACCCAGTTGACTTCGCTCACCGTGTTCAGTACCACTGAGCGAATGAGCGACCGGGACAAGGACGCGGCGCGCGTGGATGACTGGCAGGCCAAGGTCTGGCAGCGCGTCGACGGCATCACCGCCGACAACCTCACCACGGCGCAGATCGGCTACCTCCGCCGGCTGCTCCTCGACGAGACATCCCCCGAGGTTGACCACCACGAGCTGCTCGAGGCCTGCCACGAGGCGCTCGCGCCGACGCCGAGTCCGACCGAGGACGCCGCGCGGGCCAAGGCCCGCGACGTCCGGGTGATGTGCGCCGAGGAGCTGCGCCGCCGCGGCGAGCCCCAGCCCCCCGTGGTCATCGCCCACGTGCGCCCGGGCAGCTTGCAGCTGAGCCTCGCCCAGGTCGACGATCGCCAGCTGCCGTGGCTCGCCCAGACCCTCAAGGAGTGCCTGGGCGGCTTCTCGCCGGACATCGACCTCGCCGAGGTCGATGAGGCGGTGCTCATCACCGGCACGGCCTCTGCGGTGCTGGAGCAGCTCACGAGGCGCTGCGCCGACCAGGGCATCGAGGTCCGTGAGGCCACGAGCGAGGACGCGCAGCCGTGAGACATCCTGTGTCAACCTTTTTCGCGTCACGCGGCCTCCTGGTCGACGAGGCGAAGGGTGAAGGGGCGAGCGGCGCGGTGCTTCATCGGGTCGTACGGCTCGCGGTTCTGCCAGCAGGTCCAGATCACGCGGCACCAGGCGCGGGCGAGGACGCGAATGGCGTGGGCGTGCTCGCAGCCGCGATCGCGGGCACGCTGGTAGACGGCACGCGCCCACGGGTGGGTGTGGCGCGTGGTGTCGGCGAGTGTGGCGAGCGCCTGGCGCAGGCGCATGTTGCAGGCCCAGCGAAAGGTGACCGCGCGGTGCTTGCCCGATTCGCGGGTCACGGGCGCGGCGCCGCCCTCGGCGGCGAGGTGATCGGCCGACACGAACCGGGCACGGTCGTCGCCGAGCTCGGCGAGCAGCGAGGCGGCGCAGATGCGGCCCTTCCGGAACAGCGACGTGACGATCTTGCCGTCGGGGTGGGCCTCGACGGCGTGCTCGATGGCAGCGCTGAGCGTCGCGAGCTGGGCGACGAGCGGCCGCAGGACGGCCACGAGCGCACGCACGCACTCGCCCTTGGCCTCGGCCTCGAGCTCGCCGGCGGCGCTGCGCGGCGCGGCGCGCAGGCGCTCGAGCAGCTCGCCAGCGGTCCGTCGTCCGCAGTACGCGTGGCGCGCCATGAACGCGGCCATGCGCTTCTCGCCGACTGCGCTGGCCGACTGCGGGGTCGGGTAGCGGTCGAGGAACTCGAGCGCGATCGGCGAATCGACGTCGGCGAAGATCTCCGCGGCGCCGGGCCAGAACTGCTCGAGCAGGCAGCGCAGCTGGTTCGCGATGCCGACGCGCTGGCCGACGAGATCGTCGCGCACGCGGACCAGCCCGCGCAGAGCCTTGGTCTCGTCGGACAGCGGCGTGAGCGTGCGGAAGCGGTGCCCGTCGGTGCGGAGCAGGTCGGCGAGCAGGTACGCGTCGCCCAGGTCGGTCTTGCCCTGGGCCGCCGAGTAGCGCGGGCGTGCTGCCTTGACGGCGTTGGGGTGAATCGGGACCACCGCGAACTTGCCGTCGACGAGCGTGTCCACGATCAGCCCGGTCGGGCGCTCGATCGCCACGCGCAGCTCTTCCGGTGCTCCGACCTTGGCCAGACGAGCGACCAGCTCGGTCATCCCAACAGCGGTGTGCCTAACGGTGAACTTCTCCACGACCGCACCGCGCCCATCGACCACGCATACAGCGTGTTCGCGCGCGGCCCAGTCCAGGCCGACGAAGTACGTCATGGGGACTCCCTTGGTGACGGGGCGTCCACCGGCGCGGGAGGGACCTACCGATCGCTCACTATCCGGCGCTCCTCGACGCGCACGTCGGGGCGCAACATCCTGTTGTCGGTTCAGGTCCCCCGCGCTCTCCGAGGCGGCGGGTCTCACGGTGGCCGTCAAGCGGCTAGCGAACGAGGCCGTCCTCGGAGAGGCGCCGGAGGATCTGTGTTTCACCCTCGGGGACTTCGATCCCGTGGTCAAGTTTTTGGCGCCCACGATCGGAGGGTGCCCTAGTGAGCGTGATCGACACCGAGCCGCATCCGCTGTCCCCGGACGACATCCACCGGCACGTCGTCGAGCTCTCGCGGCAGCCCGCGCGCCGCAAGGAGGCCTTGGCGATCGCCGAGATGATGCTCGACCGTACCCGCCGCGACAACCTCGTCGACCCCGCGCTCGCGCTCGAGAGCTACGAGCGGCACCGCGCCCGCGAGGAGATGCTTGAGCAGCGCGGCCTCTGGTATGGCACGTGGAGCCTCCTGCTCAACATCTGCGGCGCGGCTGACGGGGCTCGCTTCCGTCGCCGCGCCATCGCTCGCGCGACGCGGGGTGCCGCGTGATGGCGTTCGACACGAGCGACGAGGACACCGTCGTCCTGACCGGCCCCGAGCTCGATGCGATGATCGCCGCGCTCGGCGCCGAGCAGGCGCGGGAGGCGGCGCGCCCGCCAGCGCGCCGCCGGCGTCCAGGACCGAGCCAGAGCTACCTCGAGCGGATCGCGGCCGCGCGCGCTGAGCTCGACCCCTGGGGGCGCCGGTGAGGGCCCGCAGGAAGCCCGTGGAGGTCGACGCGGTGCGCGTGGCCGACGTCCTGCGCGCCGCCATCGAGCAGCGCTGGGATGGCATCCCCGCGTGGATCACCGACGCCCACAGCAACCGCCAGCTCGACTTTTGGCGGCTGTCAACCGGGGGCGAGAGCCTCCCGCTGGAGGGCGTCCTGCTGATGACGCCCGAGGGCGTCGTCATGTCCGGCGACAGCACGGCCTGGATCATCCGCGGCGAGAAGGGCGAGCTCTACCCGTGTCAGGCGGACGTGTTCGAGCGGACCTACGAGAGCGTGCCCGCGAAGACGCCCGAGGAGGCCGCGGCGCGCGCTCCCTACGAGCGCCTGATCGGCCGGCTCAGGAACCTGGAACAGGTCGAGCCCTCGCCGGGCTGGCAGGAGCGCGCGGCGCTGCGCTGGCACGCCGAGCACGGCGACATCGGCGCTCGCGCGCGTGACCTCTACGCCACGCACTGCGCGAGCGCAGGCGGAATCGACGTCGCCGGCGGGCTCTGCGCGCGCTGGGATGACCTCACGCCGGGCGCGCGGTGCCACTGGTACGCCGTGGCGCTGCGCGCGCTCCAGCTCGAGTACCGCCAGGTCGTCCCCGGCGCCGAGCTCGACATCCCGCCCGCGGAGGTCGTGCTGGACCGTGACCGCGAGCGCGCGCTCGAGATCTGGATCGCCTATTCAGCCAAGGAGCGGGCCCGATGAGCGATCCACGCCTCGAGAACCTCGCCGTGAGGCTCGGCCCCGGCGGACCCGCGGAGCAGGTTGCCGATGCGGTCCTCGGCCCGCTCCGTAGCAACTTCGCGCTCGTGACGGTGGTCCTCGTCTCCGAGTCCGGTGGCGCGCTCGCGATCGACATCGCGATCCGCGGCGGGACCTGCAGGGACGAGGGCTGCCGGCTCGCCACCGAGGCGATCGCGCGCCGGATCGAGCCCGCGCTCGCCACGGCGGTCCGAGAGGCCGCCGTCGAGGGCACCGACGTCGTCATCCCCATCGGCCCCGCCGACAAGCCCCGAGGTCAGGCATGAGCGAGCGCCCCATCCAGCCGATCACCGTGACTCTCGACCGCGCCGACGCGCTCGGCGTGGGGCTCTCGCTCCAGGCGCTCGTCCGCCACGGCCTGGCGCCGAGCGGACCGAGCACGACCGAGGCCTACGAGCGGGTCGGCATCGCGCTCGCCGCCGCCGCCCGCACCGCGCCGACCCTGCCCACGGGCCCCGAGGCGGCGGCGAGCGCGATGTTCGCGCTTCTCGCGGCGCTGCCCGGGGTCCACATGCTGTCGGGCATTGCGAACGAGCGCGGCGCCAGCATCTCGTTCGTCTGCGAGAGCGACCAGGTCGCACGCGCGCTGGCTCAACGGATGGGCCTGCCGATCCAGCCCGGCAAGGCCGGCACCGGCAACGACCGCTGGTGGCTGTCGGCTGAGCTCAGCTACCGCAAGGACGGCGGCTGGCGGGCGGTCCGGGTGATCGGCCCCCATCACGACATACTTCCGTTGCCGGTCGATGAGCTCCAGCTCGCCGCGGCCGCGCAGGCCGCAGAGCTCGCGGCGGTTGCCGTCCGGGAGAGGCCGTGAAGATCCGCGAGCTCCTGCGCCAGCTGCTTGCCCCCCAGGGGCAAGACGGGGAGGACGAGGAGGCGGCCGCGCGGGAGGCCTCCCCCGGGGTCCCGAACCCGCTGCGCCGCGCGGCGCCGCGGGGGACAGTGGCCGCGCCTGCCGAGACCGGGCCGATCGTTGACCTGCTCCGTGAGCTGCTCGCCCCGGGTCGGACGCCCGAGGACCTCGAGCGCCGCGCGGAGATCTTCGCTCGCATCGGCAAGGAGCGTCCCGCGCTCGAACGGGTGACGAGCCGGATCGCGACGGCCTGGCGCCTGCGCGCCGCCGAGCGCCGCGCCCGCGAGGCCGCGTTCGACGAGCGCGCCGATGACGTCGCGGCGCTGCTCGAGATCTGCCGGGTGGCGTTCAGCCGTCATGCCGGCGGGCGCGCCCTGATCCGG
>Ga0207675_100000456_pt1 | contig 39658 bp, 40 predicted proteins | sample KBSSwiS42_FD_184305 | JGI IMG/M metagenome (GOLD analysis project Ga0207675, IMG submission 184305) | Switchgrass rhizosphere microbial communities from Kellogg Biological Station, Michigan, USA - KBS Switchgrass S4-2 (SPAdes) (version 2) | ecosystem: Host-associated > Plants > Roots >...
CGGTGACGAGGATGTCCTTCTTGCGGTCGGTGACGTGGATGAAGCCGTCCTCGTCGATCGAGCCCAGATCGCCTGAGCGCAGCCAGCCGTCCGGGCCGAGCACCTCGCGCGTCCCCTGGGGGTCCTTGTAGTAGCCGGCGAACACCGTCTCGCTCCGGATCAGGAGCTCCCCGTCTTCGGCGGTGCGCACCTCGAAGCCCGGAAGCGCGGGCCCGACCGTGCCGAACCGGAACCGGTTCGGCCGGTTGACCGAGGCCGCGGTCGTGCACTCGGTCAGGCCCCAGCCTTCGATGATCAGGATGTCGAGGGTGTGCAGCAGCTCCCCGATCTCCTTCGCAAGGGGCGCGCCGCCCGAGACCCCGAGCCGCAGCCTGCCACCGAGCCGAGCCTTGACCTTGCGGTACACGAGCCGGTCGGCGAGCCGATGCCGCAGAGCCAGTCCCGGCGGGACGGGACGGCCTTGCTCTCGCAGCTTGCTCACGCGCCTGCCGGTCTGCAGCGAGAAGTCGAGCAGCCGTCGCTTCACGCCGCGGGTCTCGTCGAACTGCGCCTGGAGAGCCGTGTGCACCTTCTCGTAAACCCGCGGCACGCTCGGCAGAATCGTCGGTCGCACGACCGGCATGACCTCTGCGAGCCGCAGGGGGTCGGGACAGAACGCGATGGTGTAACCCGCGTAGGCCCCGAGGAGGTGCATCAGCCGTCCGAAGTTGTGGGCCAGCGGCAGGTAGATGAGCATCACGTCGTCGGAGATCGCGAACTCCGGGACGCGATCGGTGCACGCGGCCATCTCGTAGTAGTTGCGGTGGCGGATCATGCAGGCCTTGGGCGGGCCGGTCGTGCCCGACGTGTAGATGAAGGTGAAGAGGTCGTCCTCCTCGATCGCCGCCTCGGCCTCGGCGAGCGCAGTCGGCTGCTCGGCTGCGTAGGCCCGGCCGCGGGCGCGAAGCCCGTCGAGGTCGGCGAACGTGATGACGTGGGGGAGGCCCGCTTCTGCGATCTTCGCCCGCTGTTCCTCGTCCTCGACCAGCACGCCCACCGCGTCCGAATGCTCGAGCACGTAGCGGCAGTCCTTGGGAGAGCTATTCGCGTAGATCGCCGCGCCAACCGCGCCGATGAGGCCGAGTGCGTAGTCGAACAGCGCCCACTCGAGCGTCGACTGGGCCAGGATTCCGAACGCGTCGCCCTTGCGAACGCCGAGTGCGAGCAAGCCGCTGGCGAGCTCGTCCACGGCGACTGCAGCCTCGTCCCAGCCGACCTCGCGCCAACCGTCGGGCTCCTCCACGAGGTACGCCGGATTCGTGCGCCCCGCGGTGACCGCCTTCCGCCACAACCGCCCGATCGTGCGGCCGCCGCCCGCCTGCACGCCGGCCTCGGTGGGCGCTGTTGCCGTCGTCTCGCTCAGGATCTCATCGTACGTGGCCCTGGGCGGCGCAGGAAAGCAAGCGATTGCGGCGAAACAGCCCGGTCCCACTAGAATTCGAAGGCGGCCCCATGCGAACTACCTGGAACGGATCCCTCAGTTTCGGCCTGGTCACGATCCCGGTCGGGCTCGCGCCTGCCACGGCGCCGAAGGCCCGTGCATCGGATGTCTCGTTCCGCACGCTGCACCGCGAATGCAAGACGCCGATCAAGCAGAAGCGCTGGTGCCCGGTGCACGAGCGCGAGGTTCCGTCGGAGGAGCTCGTCAAGGGCTGGGAGGTCTCGAAGGGCCAGTTCGTGATCGTCGAGGACGCCGATCTCGAGGCGATCGCGCAGCGCGACACCTCGCGCGCGATCGAGATCTCGCGCTTCGTCCCGCTCGAGCAGGTCGATCCGATGTACTTCGATCGCACCTACTTCCTTGCGCCGTCGAGCGCCGAGGCCCAGCGGAGGCCCTACGTGCTGCTGCTGAGCGCGATGAAGGAGACGGGCATGGCCGCGATCGGCCGCATGGTCATCCGTGGCAACGAGAACTTCTGCCTCATCCGTCCAAAGGGCGACGCACTCGTGCTCGAGACGCTCTTCCTCGCAGAGGACGTCAAGTCGCAGGCCGAGATCGACGAGGCGGTCGAGGAGATCAAGGTCAAGGAGCCGGAGCTCGAGCTCGCGCGCCAGCTGATCGACGGGCTCGTCGGCGAGTTCGACCCGACCGAGTTCCACAGCGAGTACCGCGAGAACTTGCGCGAGATGCTGGAGGCGAAGCTGAAGGGCGAGGAGATCGTCGAGCCGGAGCCCGTCACCGAGGCGCCGGTGGTCGACCTGATGGAAGCGCTGAAACGCAGCGTGGCGGCGACGAAGGGTGGCGCGGAGGACGGCGAGAAGCCGGCCGCGCGCAAGAAGGCCGCGCCCAGGAAGCGCGCAGCAGCGAAGTAATCGCTACTGACTCGGTGGTTCCTCCGCGCTTAGTGGGGTTGTGCGACGGCGCCGAGCGCCTCGAGCTGTGCCCGGAAGAGGGTCTTGTCGATCTTGCCCTGGTAGATCGGGATGCCTTCCTCGAGGCAAAGGCGAATGACTTCGACACGGTCGATCCCGAGCTCCTTCGACAATTCTTCCGGCGTGAGGTGGTTCGGCATCTCGCTCCTTCCGGCATCAAAAAGCCCGCTTGCGCTACAGCGCCGGCGGGCTAGTCGAGTGCTCCTCGTGGGTGTTCGGCAGGAATCAGGGGTCCTGCCTCCCCGGACGATTCATTGCTCAAAGAATAATCACCGGCGGTGACGGAAGCAAAGGTCGAGCTGGCCGGATTCGAGGAGCGTTACCTCGATGCCCGCGGCTGCCGGCTCCGCTACCTCGTTGCCGGCCGGGGCGAGCCGCTCCTATTGGTTCACGGGCTCGGCGGGGCGGCGTCGAACTGGCTCGCGCTCGCGCCGCTGCTCCTTCCGGGCCGGCGGCTCCTCGTGCCCGAGCTTCCCGGCCACGGAGGCTCCGAGCCGCTTCCGGCGGCGGCGAGCCTGAACGCCTACGCTGACCGGCTCGGGCTCGTCGCGGACCACGCACAGGTTGCTGGGACGGCAGTCGTCGGGCATTCGCTCGGCGGAGCAATCGCGCTGCGCCTGGCGATCCGCCGTCCGGATCTCGTCGAGAGCCTCGTGCTGGCGGGCGCGGCCGGGATCACATCGGCCACTCGCCGGTCGCGCTACGCCCTGACGGTTACGGGCCTGCTCAAGCCGGGCCGGCGGATCGCGCCGCATCGCCGGCGTGTGGCCAGCTCGGCATTGCTGAGAACGCTCGTCTTCGGACGCTGGGGCGCCGCCGACCCGCAGGCGCTCCCGCCGGAGGTGGTGGACGGCTTCCTGGCGGGGCCCGCCCGCCACACCGACACGTTCAGCGCCGCGCGGGCCTTGATGCGGGACGACCCGCGGGCCGATCTCGACCGCGTGCGCTGTCCCGCGCTCGTGCTCTGGGGCGCGCGCGACAATCAGCTCCCCGTCGCCGATGCCTTCGACTACGCGCGCCGGCTCCGCGCTCCCGTGCGGCTGATCGCCGACTGCGGGCACCTGTTGATCGGCGAGAGGCCCGACGCCTGCGCGGACGCGATCGAGTCGTTTCTCGCGGCGAGTAGCTAACCTGTGCTCGCTCGGGGTGTGGCGCAGCCTGGTAGCGCGCTCCGTTCGGGTCGGAGAGGTCCCCAGTTCAAATCTGGGCACCCCGATCACCGCGCCGCGGGGCCCCTGGCCCCGCTCGCTTCGTGGGGGAACCCCGGTTCCCCCACGAGCCCCCTCCTTGCCGGCGGGCTGCATTGTTCGGCCGTCTGAGGAGCGGCCGTAGGGCAGTCGGTGTTCTGGACGCCTTGCCATCGCCGGTTCGTGGCTGAGCCGGGATAACGCGGCTCAGCGGCGAAAGCTCGTCCTGTACGAGGACGCTACTTGGGCAAGCGCGCTAACGCCCGAACAGGTCTCTGAGTCGCTGGCGCAGCGAGGGCGGGCGGGCACGCTTCGCTGCGGCCTCGCGCTTCGTCTCCTGCCTGACCCAGGCACGATGGCGGGAGCTTCTCGTCCCGTACTTCGGCTTCCAGTAGATCGGCACCGCTAGTCGATCTCCCGGATCTGACGGGAGAGCAGGCCCGCGCCGACGAGGCACATCGAGATCACCGCGCCGCCGGCGATGATCGGGCCGGGCGCGAAGTAGTTCGAGACCGCGCCTGCGGCGAGCAGGCCGAACGGCGTCAGGCCGAAGGCCCCGAACCAGTCGAGGCTGACTACGCGGGAGAGCATGTGCTGCGGCACGAGCTCCATCAGCATCGTCTCCCAGACGGCGACGCCGTAGCCGATGCAGATTCCGCGGAAGAACGACACTACGAGGGCGACGGAGTACCACGGCGAGAGCGCGAACGCGACGACGAGCAGGCTGTTCACCATCCAGATCAGGTACGAGATCAGCCCGCGGCGCCGCCTCGGGTTCATCTGGGCGAAGGTGATCGCCCCGACGATCATCCCGGCGCCGAGCATCGAGAAGATGACTCCATACGCGCCTACGCTCAGGTGGAAGTGGTTGCGGACGAGCTTCGGCGTCAGGACCTGGATCGGCGCCCACTGGAACATGAGCACGAACGCGAACAGCGTGATGGTGACCCACAGCCACGGGATCTCCGTCACGTAGCGAATCCCTGCCCAGATCTCGCGCAGCGTCCCGACGGACTCCGCGCGCTCGGCCGCGCGGGGCCTGGTTGCGAAGACGAACCCGAACGAGATCAGGTACGAGAACGCGTTGAAGCCGAAGACGACGGTCGAGCCCGCGAAGCCGTACATCAGGCCGGCGAACGTCGGCCCGATCAGCAGGCTCGCCTGGCGCGCCATGCCGATCAGCGCGTTGGCCGACCCGAGGCCCGGCTGCTCGACGACTAGCGGGACGAGCCCCCCGAGCGCAGGCGTGAAGAACCCGGTGGCGAGGCCCTCGACGAAGGCGAGCCCCGCGAGGGTTCCGAGACTGAGGTGTCCGGTGGCGTCGACGACGGCAAGCGCGCCGATCACCCCGAAACGGGCGGCGTCCGAGACGAGCATCAACGTGCGCCGGTCGTAGCGGTCGGCGAGCGCTCCGCCGAGCAGCACCGTCGACAGCAGCCCGAGGCCCTGCAGTGTGAGCACGATCGCGAGCGAGCGGGCCGATCCGGTCAGGGTGAATGTCCGCCAGCCGAGCGCGACGACGAAGGCAGTGTCGCCGAGAAGCGAGATCGCCTGGCCGGTCCAGAGCAGCCGGAAATCACGGCTCTTGAACGCCTGCAGGAACCGGGCGCGGGAGGATCCGGTGGCGATTGCCTCCATGGCAGAAAGCTATCCTGGTCGCGTGTCCGACCTCCTTCGCGTCGCCTGCGTGCAAATGACGAGCGGACCCGACAAGGCGGCGAACCTCGAGAGCGCCGAGCGGCTGGTGGCGAGGGCGGCCGCCACGGGTGCGGACGTGGTCGCGCTCCCTGAGAAGTGGAACGCGATCGGGAGCAACGAGGTGCTGCACGCGGCCGCCGAGTCGCTGGAAGGCGGCGAATCCGTCGCTGCGATGGCCGACTGGGCCAGAGGTCACGGGATCACGCTCGTTGGCGGGTCGATCTCCGAGCGCCGCGACGGGCGCGAGAAGCTCTCGAACACGAGCCTGGTCTTCGGGCCCGACGGCGAGTTGCTCGGCCTCTACCGCAAGATCCACCTCTTCGACGTCGAGGTCGGCGGTCACATCTACCGCGAGTCGGAGGCGGAGGAACCGGGCGAAGAGCCCGTGGTCGTCCGCGGGGAAGGGTGGCCGATCGGGCTGACCGTCTGCTACGACGTCCGCTTCCCGGAGCTCTATCGAATCCTCGCGCTGGAAGGCGCGGAGCTCGTGACGGTGCCGGCGCACTTCACGACGCCGACGGGCAAGGACCACTGGCACGTGCTCCTGCGCGCGCGGGCGATCGAGAACCAGTACTACGTGGCCGCGCCGGCGCAGGTCGGCGAGACGCTGCCGGGGAAGCCCGCGTACGGCCGCTCTCTGATCGTCGACCCGTGGGGAATCGTGGTCGCACAGGCGCCCGACGAGGAGACCGTCATCTCCGCGGAGCTCGATCGGGCGCGGCTGCGCTCGGTGCGCGAGAAGCTGCCCTCGCTCGCGAACCGTCAGGCCGACGCCTACCGGTGGCCGGCCCGCCTGTAAAGATCTCGCACTGGCGCGCGACCGTCCACGACCTCGTCGCCGATTGCGCCGAGGAGTGGGGGTTGCGCATCGGTGAGCCCTACGTGCCCGGAGCGGCGGGGCACGTTCTGCGGGCCGAGCTGCCGGACGGGACGCCCGCTGTGCTCAAACTCAACTGGCCGCACCGCGAGGCCGAGCAGGAGGCGGACGCGCTCGAGCGCTGGGACGGCGACGGCGCCGTCCGGCTATACGCCCGCGACGACGAGCGGCACGCGCTCCTGCTCGAGCGCTGCGAGCCGGGGTCGTTCCTGGCCGCTTCCGGCGACGACACGCTCGGCGTTCTCGTCGAGCTGCTGCCGCGGCTCTGGAAGAGCGGCGAGGGCTTCCGGCCGCTCGCCGAGGAGGCCGAGTTCTGGCGCGAATCCGAGTTTCCGCAGGTGCGCGACACACGGCTGCGCGACGCGGCGACGCGCCACCTCGAGGAGCTCGTCCCCACCCAAGGCCAGCAGGTGCTCGTGCACCAGGATCTCCACGGTGAGAACGTGCTCGCCGCGAAGCGCGAGCGCTGGCTCGCGATCGACCCGAAGCCTCTCTCCGCCGAGCGCGAGTTCTCGATCGCGCCGATCGTACGCTCGACCGAGCTCGGTGAAGGCAAGCGCGAGGCCTTGCGCCGCCTCGACCGGCTGACGGCCGAGCTCGGCCTCGACCGCCAGCGCGCCCTCGGCTGGACGATCGTGCAGACGGTGGCGTGGAGCGGCGGCAGCGACTACGTCGAGGAGCACCTGGAAATCGCGCACTGGTTGCTGGAGGACGCATGACCGGCCTGCGCGCGGTCCTCTTCGACGTCGACTTCACGATCGCCCGGCCGGGGCCGGAGCTCGGACCGGAGGGCTACCGGCGGCTGGGCGCGCGCTTCGGGCTCGAGCTCGATCCGGCCCGCTATCGCGACGCCCGTGAGAAGGCGGTCGAAGGCATCAAGCGTCATCCCGAGCTCGAGCACGACGAGGAGATCTGGGTCGCGTTCACCGAGCGGATCATCCGGGGCATGGGCGGCGACGCCGACTCGGCGTACGAGTGCGCGGTCGAGATGACGCGGGCCTGGGAACACGCCGAGCACTTCGAGCTCTTCGACGACGCCCTCCCCGTGCTGGACGAGCTCCGCGCGCAGGGGCTGAAGCTCGGGCTCGTCTCGAACACCGGCCGCGACCTGGACGAGTTCGTCGCGCACCACCGCCTCGAGGTCGACGCGGCGCTCGGATCGGGAGCCTTCGGTCGCACGAAGCCGCATCCGACGATCTTCCGCGCTGTCCTCGAGCGCCTCGAGGTCGAGCCCTCCGCCGCGGCGATGGTGGGTGACTCGCCGGAGGACGACGTCGCGGGCGCGCGCGCGGCGGGAATCGACCGCGCATTCCTGCTCGACCGGGAGGATCGCTACCCGGAGCTCGACGACCGCCTGCCCGACCTGTTCGCGCTCCCGGCGGCGCTCGGGCTTCGCCCCAGCTGAGCCGCGGCTTCCTCCAGGGTCGCGACCGGCCCGACGCTCACGTCCTCCCCTTCGAAGAGCTCGAGCCAGCTCGTGAGCGGTTTCGCCGCGAAGGCCTCGGCCAGCTCGGTAGCCAGCGGCTCCTGCTCTGCGTCCCACTGGCGCGCGGTCAGGTCCGGGCGGGCCAGCAGCTCGCAAAGCCGCGCGAAGAAGCGTGGCTCGAGCGCCGCGACAGTCAGGTATCGGGAGTCCGCGGTGGGGTAGATCCGGTAGCACGCGAGCCCGCCCGTGAGCAGGCGCGGGACGGGCTCCCCGCCGAGCCGATGGGAGACGAGCTCGTGCGCGTGGTCGGTCAGCGAGATCGTCAGATGCCGGCCGCGGCCGGTGCGCTGCCGCTCCAGGAGCGCGGCGAGGATCCGAGCGACCGCGGTCAGCCCTCCGCCGGCGAGGTCGGCGATCGGCACGGGTGGCATCGCTGGAGCGGTGTCGGCGAGCAGGCCGGCGTAGCCCTGGTAGTTGAGGTCGTGCCCGGCACGGAGCTCGTCTGGGCCGAAGCCCGTGAACGAGCAGTAGACGACGGTCTCCGGCAGGTCGTCCGGTCCGACGCCGAGCCGCTCCGCTACTCCGGGGCGGAAGCTCTCGAGCACGACGTCGGCCCGAGCGCACAGCTCGCGGCCCCTCTCGGAATCGGCCTTCAGGTCGCAGGTCACGGACTCCTTGCCGGCGTTCAGCGCCTCGTGCCAGGCGGGCGCAAGCTCCCGCAGAGGATCACCGCCGGGTGCCTCCAGCCGCACGACGCGGGCGCCGAGCCCGAGGAGCTCGCGGCTTGCGAAGGGGCCGGGAAGGTACCGCGTCAGGTCGACTACGAGCAGGCCCGAGAGCGGTTCCACCACGAACGAACCTACTACACTCAGCCGGGTTGGCCGGTCGGTCGAATGCGCCGGAAGACAAGCGCCGATTGCTCCTCGACGCAGCGGTGCGGGTCTTCGCGCGCAAGGGCTACCACGCGAGCCGCGTCGGCGACATCGCAGAGGAGGCGGGCGTCGCCTACGGGTTGCTCTACCACTACTTCGAGTCGAAGGAGGATGTCCTCCGCAGCGTCTTTCGTGAGACCTGGCGAGCGCTGATCGAGACGATCGAGAGCGTCGAGGAGGCAGGCGACCCACCCCGGGAGCAGCTGCGCAAGGTCGCCGAGATCCTGCTGCGCTCCTGGCGCCGCGACCCAGATCTCGTGCGTGTGCTCGTCCTCGAGGTGACGCGCAGTCAGCACCTCCCCGGCGAGATGGACGAGATCGTCGCCTCCTTCGCAGCGATCCAGGAGATCGTCGAGCGCGGCCAAGCCGACGGGACGATTCGCGCCGACCTCGACGCGCGGCTTGCGAGCTACGTGTTCTACGGGGCGGTCGAGGAGCTACTGACGGGCTGGGTGCTCGGACGGCTGCCGGACTCCGACGACGACGTCGCCCGCGCCGAGCGCACGCTCGTCGAGATCATCAGCGGCGGGCTCTCCTCCGACCTCACAGCGGCCAGAGCCTAGGTGTCGACCACACCGGCGTCCCAGGCTCTCGTCACCGTGCCCCCGGTCCAGCGGCGATTGCTCTGGACGCTCGGTCTCGGTGCCTTCGGGCTCGCGTTCTCGATCACCACGACCGCCGCCTACCTCCCGCCGCTGCTGCACCGCTTCACGAGCTCGGGCGGCCTCATCGGGGCGATCCTCGGTGCGGAGGGGATCTTCGCCCTGACGGTCTCACCGGTCGTCGGGCCCTGGAGCGACTCCTTTCACACGCCGCTCGGCCGCCGGCGCCCGTTCATGCTCGTCGCGCTCGGCCCGATGGGGTTCTGCCTCCTGCTGATGCCGTTCATGCCGAACCTCTGGACGACGGTCGTGATCGTGATGTCGTTCTTCTTCGCGTACTACCTCTTCGAGACGCCGTACCGAGGCCTCTACCCGGACGTCCTCCCGGCGTCGATGTTCGGCCGCTCGCAGGGGATCCAGCACATCCAGCGCGGGATCGCGATCGGAATCGCGCTCGTCGTCGGCGGTCTCCTGTTCAAGGTCTGGCAGCCTTCGCCCTTCATCCTCGCCTCGATCCTGACGACGGCCGCGTGCGGGCTGACGATCCTGCTCGTGCGGGAGGACGGAGGCCACGGCCACGTCTTCGAGGGCTTCTGGGCCTACATTCAGCGGAGCTGGCACATCTTCTGGCAGGACGGCGACGTACGACGCTTCCTGCTCGCGAACTCGGCGTGGGAAGGAGCCTTCGCTGCGGCGAGGACCTTCGTCGTCCTCTACATCATCGACGGGCTGGACCAGTCGAAGGTGCTCTCGTCCGCCGTGCTGGGTGCGGTCGCGACCGGGTACGTGATCGCGGCGATCTTCGCCGGCCGGCTGGGCGACCGCTTCGGCCTCGCGCGGGTGATCTTCTTTGCCTCGTTCATCTACGGCGGCGGCTTCCTGGCTGCCGGCTTCGCGCAGGAGTGGCACGACTGGTACTTCGGTTTCATCACCGCCGTCTCGATCGCCGGCGGGACCGTGATGACGCTCGCCTGGGGGCTGCTCTACAAGATCGTGCCGGTCGAGCACCGCGGCGCGGTGTCCGGGCTCGCGACCACGACCAAGGGGATCGGACTGCTTGTCGGCGCCCCGCTCGCCGGCCTGGCGATCGACCTGTCGCGCCCGTACCTCAGCGCCACGAACGGCTACCAGGTGCTCTGGCCGATCTGCGGCGCCCTCATCCTCGGCGCGATCCCGCTCCTGGTCCGGCTGATGGAGATCGAGCCGAGGTCGAAGACGGAGGTGCCATTGCTGTGAAGCGTTTCAACCTGTACGGCGACGAATGGGAGCGTGAGCGCGACCGCGAGGGGTATCGCTGGCGCGCCACGTCGTTCGGGCCGGCGATCGGGGCGTCGCTCGTCGGTGCGACCGTGTACGAGCTGCCGCCGGGCGAGAAGAGCTTCCCCTACCACTACGAGTGGGGGAACGAGGAGTGGCTGCTGGTGGTCTCAGGTCGCCCGACCCTGCACACGCCCGAGGGCGAACACGAGCTCGAGCCCGGCGACGTCGTCTGCTTCCCCGAAGGACCCGAGGGGGCGCACCAGGTGCAGAACGGGACCGACGAGCCGGTCCGGATCGTCTTCCTCTCCACGAAGCGCTTCCCGGCCGTTGCCGTCTACCCGGACAGCGACAAGCTCGGCATCTGGATAGCCGGCGAGGGCAAGCAGGATTCGCTTATAGCGAGGCGCGACTCCGCGGTCGACTACTGGGACGGCGAGCGCTAGCGGAGCTGCGCGAGTGCGGGCGCCCAGGCGGCCAGCGGCGAAGCATCGCCGTCTCGGCCGTTCAGGCTGCGGTAGCCAAGGGCGTGCTCGGCCTGCATCAGCTTGTGGATCTGTGTCGTGCCCTCGTAGATGATCGGAGCGCGCGCGTTGCGGAAGTAGCGCTCGATCCCGTACTCGGCGGAGTAGCCGTAGGCGCCGTGAACCTGGATCGCCAGGTGCGCCGCCCGAAACGCCGACTCGGTCGCGTGCCACTTCGCCAGTGAGGTCTCGCGCGTGTTCCGGCGGCCCTCGTTCTTCAGCCAGGCCGCCTGCATCACGAGCAGCTTCGAGGTCTCGTAGCCGAGCACCATCTCGGCGATCATGTCCTGGACGAACTGGTACTTGCCGATGGGCTGGCCGAACGTCTCCCGCTCGCGCGCGTACTCGACCGAGCGCCCGAGACAGGCGCTGATCACGCCGCAGGCGCCGGCCGCGACCGTGAAGCGGCCCTGATCGAGGCCGTACATCGCGATCTCGAACCCCTGGCCCTCCTCGCCGACGAGGTTCTCCGCGGGAACCTCCACGTTCTCGAAGAAGAGCTCTCCGGTCGAACCGGCCCAGATGCCGAGCTTGTGCTCCGTCTCGCGGGTCGTGACTCCCGGCCACGTCCGCTCGACGATGAAGGCCGAGATGCCCTTGTGCTTCGCCGCCGGGTCGGTCTTGGCGAAGACGAGCTGGTGGTCGGCCACCGCGGCGTACGAGATCCAGTTCTTCTGGCCGTTGAGGATGTACGAGTCCCCCTCGCGGCGCGCCGTCGAGCGCATCGCGGCCACGTCGGAGCCTGCGCCGGGCTCCGTCAGGCCGAAGCAAGCAAGCTTCTCGCCCCTGGCCTGAGGCGCAAGGTAGCGCTGCTTCTGCTCTTCGCTCGCGTACCGCAAGAGCGAGAGCGAGTTCAGCCCCACGTGCACCGAGATCAGCGTCCTGAAAGCGGCATCGCCGCGCTCGATCTCCTCGCAGGCCAGCGCCTCGGCGACGAAGTCGAGGCCCGCGCCGCCGTACTCTTCGGGAATCACGATCCCGAGCAAGCCAAGCTCGGCCATTCCTTCGATCACGCCCAAATCGAGGTGGTGGTTGATGTCGTTGTCGATCGCGTTCGGAAGAACGCGCTCGTCGACGAACGACCGCACCGTCTCCTGAATCAGGCGTTGCTCGTCGGTGAGTTCGAAATCCACGGCGCAAGTGTACGGACCCCAGACTGCTGATCCGCCTCCAGGCGCACGCGAGCTCGTTCCAGGGGTGCTGGCGGCGTTCGTGGTCGCGGCGCTCGCCGCGGACGCCGGTGGGTACGGGCCCACGCCAAGAAGCACGGCTCCGCCAAGAGCCAGAACCCAGGCCAGGGTGCCAAGCCCGATCACGGCCAGGGGACCGGCAACGGTGCCGGCAATGGCAACGGCAACGGCGGCAGCGGCAACGGGCACGGCAAGGACCACTAGAGACGACCCAACCCCTCAGTGGACTGGTGAGGGAGCCCCGCACGGGGCTCCCTCGCTAAGGTCGCACCGTGTCGACCTACGCGCGCTTCGCCCGCTTGCCGCTCGAGATCGAGTCGTACGCCCTGGAGCGCCTCGAGCAGCCCGTCACGCGTGGGTTCACCCGCGTGACGACGGTGGTCAGGCTGTCCGGGCGCGGAGAGGAGGGAGTCGGCGAGGACGTCTCCTGGTACGCGGAGATGCACGACCGCGAGCAGGCGGCCGGTCCGGTGCTGCCGCTCCAGGGCTCCTGGACGCTTGACAGCTTCTCGGACGCGCTCGAGATCCCGGAGCCGCACCGTCGCTGGGCCTACGAGAGCGCTGCGCTCGATCTCGGGCTGCGCCAGGACGGAACTGCGCTCGCCGAGGTGGTCGGCCTCGAGCCGCGGCCGGTCAGCTTCGTCGTCTCGCCGGGGCTCGGCGATCCACCGTCGGCCCGCGTCGTCCGGCGCTGGCTCGAGCTCGATCCGGGGCTGCGTTTCAAGCTCGACCCCGGGATCGACTGGAGCGACGACCTCATCCGCGAGCTGGCGGACACGAGGGCAGTCGTCACCGCCGATCTGAAGGCCTACTACGGCGCAGCGGACGAGAAGCCGCCGGACGTCGACCTCTACCGGCGCGTCGCCGAAGGCCTTCCGGACGCCTACCTCGAGGACCCAGCCCTCACCGACGGCACTGACCCGGTGCTAGCGCCCTACCGCGAGCGGATCACGTGGGATGCCCCGATCCATTCCGTCACCGACGTCGAGGCGCTGGCCTTTCCGCCGCGGACACTCAACTCGAAGCCGTCTCGGTTCGGGACGCTCCGCGCGCTGCTCGACTTCTACGACTACTGCGAGGAGCGCGGGATCGGCCTGTACGGCGGCGGCATGTTCGAGCTCGGGCCGGGCCGGGGGCAGATCCAGTACCTCGCATCGCTCTTCCACCCGGATGCGCCAAACGATGTCGCCCCGCGCGCCTACAACGAGCCCGAGCCTCGCGAGGGCCTGCCGCGCAGTCCGCTCGAGCCTGCTCCCTCGCCCACGGGGTTCCGCTGGGCCGAGGGCGCGGCTAGCATTTGACTGATCAGTCAATCAAGCGAGTGGACATGGCGGCGACGGAAGCGATCGGCAGCGGAGTCTCCTTTGCGCTGACGGAGGAGCAGCGCGCTCTGCGGGAGCTCGCGCACGAGTTCGCGCTTCGCGAGATCCGGCCGAAGGCGGCCGAGTACGACGAGCACCAGATGCACCCCGCCGATGTGATCGTCAAGGCCCACGAGGTCGGGCTCATGAACCCGCACCTCCCGGAGGAGCTCGGCGGCGCGGGTCTCGGCTCGATGGAAGGCGCGCTGATCGGCGAGGAGCTGTGCTGGGGCTGCTCGGGGATCGCGACCTCGATCGTGGCCAACATCCTCGGCGCGCTGCCGGTGTTGTTGGCCGGTACCGGCGAGCAGAAACGACGGTGGCTGGCGCCCCTGCTGGAGGAGCCGATCCTCTGCTCGTTCGCGTTGACCGAGCCGGGTGCGGGCTCCGACGTCTCTGGGATCCAGACGACCGCGGTGCGCCAAGGCGACGACTACGTCCTCAACGGCTCGAAGATGTTCATCACGAACGCAGGCCGGGCGGCGTGGTTCACGGCCTTCGCCTCCACTGACAAGTCGGCGGGCCACCGTGGCTTGACGGCGTTCGTCGTTCCCGGCGACGCGGAGGGCGTGACGATCGAGAAGCACCTGGACAAGATGGGCCAGCGCGCCACGGACACCTCGGCGATCGCCCTGCAGGACGTGAAGGTGGCCGCCGACAACCGGCTGGGCGAGGAGGGCGAGGGGTTCAAGATCGCGATGCAGACCCTCGATCACACGCGGCCGGGGACGGCCGCGGGCGCGGTCGGGGTCGCGCGCGCCGCATTCGAGCACGCGGTCGAGTACGCGCGCGAGCGTGTGCAGTTCGGCCAGCCCATCGCCATGAACCAGGGTGTCAACTTCCTGGTCGCGGACATGGCGGCCGAGATCGAGGCGGCGCGGCTTCTGGTCTGGCAGGCGGCCTGGCTGCTCGACCAGGGTGAGCGCGCGACGCTCCAGTCCTCGTATGCAAAGCGATTCGCGGCCGACACCGCCATGAAGGTCACTACCGACGCCGTCCAGATCTTCGGCGGATACGGCTACATCAAGGAGTTTCCGGTCGAGAAATTGATGCGCGACGCCAAGCTGTTCCAGATCTACGAGGGCACGTCTCAGATCCAACGCCTGGTGATCGCGCGCGAGATCTTCCTGCCTCGCGACTGACCCGCCTAGGCGGCGCTTGAGACGACACGTAGCCCCGCTACACTGCTGAGGTTGCGCGTGGAGGCCGGGACTAGTGGGGTGCGAGTCCGCAGCCGCCGACGCGGTCGTTCCCGCACGCTGATACTCAAGCGCGTGGCGGCGCTCGCGATCGTCGGTGTGGGAAGCGCTGCCGTGCTCGGCCTCGTGTACTCGGGCTCCGCCGACCGGATCGCGGCGGGCGTGCAGATCGCCGGCGTCGACGTCGGCGGACTTACCGCGGGAGAGGCGACCGCAAAACTCCAGCGCCGGGCGGACGCGGTGGCACAGGTGCCGGTCGTCTTCACGGCGGTCGGCCACACCTGGCGCCTGCGCCCGGCGAACCTCGGTGTCGAGGCGGACTGGGACGCGGCGGTTGACGCGGCGCTGGCACGCGGAGACGGCGTGTCGCCGCTGCGCGGCCTGCGCCGGATCGGGGTCAAGGTCTTGGGCGCGGACGTGACCCCGCCCACGCAGGTTCTCGAGCGCTCGCTCCGGTTCGAGCTCGGGCGGATGAGCAGCGTGATCGACCGCCCGCACCGCGACGCGGCGGTGGTCCTCCACGGGGTGCAGCCCTCAATCGTGCCGGGGAGTTCGGGAAGAGCGCTCGACCGCGCGGCCGCGCGGGCCGCGATCGTCCAGGCGCTCGCAGGCGTCCAGCATGGGGAGCGGGTCGCGCTGCCCGTGCAGCTCGATCTGCCCGGCGTCACCGCAGTCGACCTGCAGCCGGTCCTGGGACAGGTGCGGACCGCCCTCTCGAGGCCGGTGCGGATGACCCTTGCGCCGGCGTCCTGGTGGCTGACGAGACGCCAGCTCGCCGCGATTCTCTCGCTGCCGCACGACGGCGTCAGCAAGCTCGAGATCGGCGGACCCGGCGCCGAGCGCTACCTGAAGCGGCTGGGCCGCGGGGTCAACCGGCCGGCGCAGAACGCCTATTTCAACGTTCACGAGAGCGGCAGCGTTACCGTCGTCCCGGCCAAGCTCGGGCGCGTGGTGGACATCAGGCCCACCGAGCAGAGCATCCTCGCGGCCGCGCTCTCGACCGGCGTCCGCGACGCGCGGGTGACCGTAACGGGGCAACAGCCCGATCGCACGACCGCGGAGGCTCGCGCGATGGGCATCTCCACGCGCGTGAGCCGTTACGAGACGATCTACGGCGGCGATTCGAACCGAATCCACAACGTGCAGCTCGTCTCGCGCCTCGTCGACCGGAAACTGATCGCGCCGGGGGCGACGTTCTCGTTCAACCAGGCAACCGGGGCGCGCACCGCCGACAAGGGGTTCCGCGAGGCACCGGTGATCATCAACGGTGAGCTCAGCACCGGGCTCGGCGGCGGTGTCTGCCAGGTCTCGACCACGGTCTTCAACGCGGCCTACGAAGCAGGCCTGAAGATCACCGAGCGCACCAACCACGCGCTCTACATCAGCCATTACCCGCAAGGCCGCGACGCGACCGTGAACTACCCGGACGTCGACCTCAAGTTCGTCAACGACACTGATCACTGGCTGTTGCTGCGCACGTTCGTCGGCTCGTCGTCGCTCGTGGTCGACCTCTACGGCGCACCCCTCCACCGACGCGTCGAGAGCGACACGCGCCCGCTCGTGCTCACGGGTGGCGCGCCGGTCAAGCGCGTCGCCGATCCAGCGCTCTACCAAGGAGTCACGTCGGTCGAGGAGAGCGGCTCGCCCTCGAGCTCGACCAGCGTTCGCCGCCGGGTCTACACGAGCAGCGGCGCGCTCCTCTACGACAACACCTGGTACTCGTCCTATCGCGGCGAGACCCGGCTCGTACGTGTGGGGACGAAGCCGAGGCCGGTTCCGAAGCAAAAGAAGGTCGGCCCGACCGGTCCGAGCGGCCCCAGCGGTCCAACCGGCGTCGCCGGCGTCAAGCTTCCGCAGTAGCGATCTCGTCGGCGAGCCAGTCCGGGACGCGGGTGGGACGGTATGTGCTTGCGTCGACGCAGGCATGGCGTGTCCAACCGTCTGCGATCGCCTCGCCGTCGCGCTCGACCGAGTAGTCGAAGCGGAAGCGGGCGCCTCGGAGCTCGCCGCAGCGCGCCCGCACGGCCAGGCGATCGTCGAAGGCGGCCGGCGCGAGGTAGCGGATGTGCGACTCGATCGTCAGCGCCTCGATGCCGTCCTCGCGAAGACCCGGGTAACCGCTCCGGAAGCGGGCCAGGTAGTCGATGCGCGCGACCTCGAACCAGACGAGGTAGACGGAGTTGTGCGCCACGCCCTGCGCGTCGGTCTCGGCGAACCGCACCCTCACCTCGGTGGCGAAGCGGAAGTCCACGCGGCGAACTCTCTACGATCGGCGATCGTGGGCGCGAGCGCACTGGCAGAACTGATCCGCCGCCGGCAGCCGTGCATCGTCCTCACCGGAGCCGGTGTCTCGACCGAGAGCGGCATCCCCGACTTCCGCTCTCCCACCGGGCTCTGGGCGACGTTCGACCCGCTCGAGTACGGCTCGATCGAGGCCTTCCGCCGCGATCCGGTCAAGGTCTGGAGCTTCTACAAGCCGCGTGTCGAGATGCTCACCCAGGCGGAGCCCAACGCCGCGCACCTCGCTCTCGCCGAGCTCGAGCGCCTCGGCTTCGTCGGCGCCGTCGTGACCCAGAACATCGATCGGCTGCACGAACGGGCGGGCAGCTCGGAGGTGGTCGAAGTGCACGGCTCGATCCGCACCTCGACCTGCCCTCGGTGTGGTGAGCGCTACGGGCTCGAGCGGGTTCTCGAGCTGCTTACCGAGGCGGACGCTCCAGCCTGTCCCGCCTGCGGCGAGATCCTGAAGCCCGACGTCGTCTTCTTCGGCGAGCTCCTGCCGTCGGGCCCGATCGAGCGGGCACTCGAGCTGGCTCGGACGGCGCAGTTGCTCCTGGTCGTCGGTTCCGCCCTGGAGGTCCATCCGGTCGCCGGGCTGCCGCTCGAGACACTGGGCGCCGGCGGCGAGCTCGCGATCGTCAATAGCGGCCCTACGCCGTTCGATTCGGAGGCGCGCCTACGGATCGACGAGAAAGCCGGTGAGGTGCTCCCCGCCGTGGCGGCGGCGCTTGCCGGCCGCAGCTAGGCGGCGGCACGCTTCAGCTGGCGCTCGTCGAGCACTTGGCGGCACTCGGAGCAGACCGTGCGCTCGACCTCGTACGGGACGCCGAGTCTCTGGAGCAGCACATACGTGCGCACCCCCGTGTGTCGGTGAAGCCGCTTGCGATGCATGAAGAGTTGACTCATCGTCCTTCGCCTGAGCGTAGCTATCCGGTCGGAAACTAGGACGCTCAAAAGGGGAACGAAGTTGTAACGATCTGTCGTCGTCGGATCGGTGCGGCTAAGCTCGGGAGGGTGAGGCATCCGGCTTTCCGCCTGCTGCTTTCGCTGCCGCTGGCCGGCCTCCTCGCCGGCTGCGGCGCCACAGTCCAACAGGCAGCGAGCGCTCCCCGCCCGCCGGCAGCGCCGACGAGGGCCCATTGCAGCACCGAGACGACCACCGTCGGGAGCGGGCGTGTCGCCCTCGCCGCGGTCGTTCGGAACGGGGCCCGCGCTTACCGCCGCCCTGCGGGTCGCTCATTTGCTCGCTTCGGCCGCTTGAACCAGAACGGCTTTCCGACCGTCTTCCGCGTCCTCGCGGTGGTGAGGGCCCGGGACTGCAGCGCCCGCTGGTATCGCGTTCAGCTGCCGCTGCGCCCGAACGGCGCAACCGGTTACATCCGCGCGACCGCCGTCCGCGTCGGGCGGGTACCGACTCGGATCCTGGTCGACATCTCCGAACGCAGGCTGACCTTCTTCCGCGGCGGGAGGCGCGTACTTACAACGACCGTCGCGGTCGGCGCGGCCGCCACACCGACCCCGACCGGGCGCTACTACGTGAACCAGCGCCTGGTTCCGGACGACACCTCGGGGCCGTTCGGGCCGGGGGCGATTGGGATCTCGGCGTTCTCCGAGGTGCTCACCGGTTGGGCGCAAGGTGGGCCGATCGCGATTCACGGCACGAACGAGCCGTGGTCGATCGGCCACGCGGCCTCGAACGGCTGCATCCGCGTCCAAAACCCGGTGCTGGAGCGGCTGTTCCGGTCGACGCCCGCGGGCACGCCGGTGCTGATCCGCCGGTGAGCGTTAGCCCTCGACCGCCGGGCGGTATTTACTCCCACCAGCGAACGACGAAAGGCGGAACGCAAACATGGCCCAGGCACCACAGGATCTGTTGAGTAAGCTCGCCGACCGCGGCGAGGAAGTGATCGGACGAATCGGTGAGATCCCCGGGGCGCAGCGCCTGCTCGAGCAGGCGAGCGCGCTCAAGGAGCGTACGGACGAGCTGCAGAAGAAGCTCCGCGGTCTCGACGAACTGGAGCGGAGGGTCGACGCGCTCGAGCGCAAGGTTCACGAGCTCTCGAAGCCCGCTTCCCGCCAAAAGCCGCGCGCGGCGGCCGGCGCGAAGAAGACCACGACCGCCAGGCGCTCGACCGCCGCGAAACCGAAGCCGAAGTCACCCTAGGCCGGAACGCGCAGGCGTAGCGCCTGCGGCACGACCTCGAACCGCGTCGGGGTGGTTCCGGGCTGCTCCCCGTCGAGCTCGACCGGGAGGGGAGCCGCGGTCTCGACCTCGACGGACGAACCTCGCAGGACCTCGGCCTTGGGGTGCGGCAGGTGCTTGCCGCGGTAGGTCTTCGGCAAGGTCAGCAGCAAGTCCCGCTTGGTCAGGTCGCCGATCAGCAGGACGTCGAAGAGCCCGTCGTCGGGCTCGGCGCCGGGGCAGATCTCCATCCCGCCGCCGAAGTAGCGGCCGTTGGCGACCACGACGTCGTGCATGCGCCCGCGGCGCTCGTCGTCGTCGACCTTCACCCGCACCTCGTCATTGCGCCAGCGTGAGAAGACGGTGAGCGTCGCCCACAGGTACGAGGCCTTGCCGCCCAGCGCCTTCGAGCTCTCGTTTGCCCGCTTGGCGATCGCGCCGCTCATGCCCGCGCTCGCAATGTTGGCGAAGAGCGACTCGCCTTTGCTCCCACCCCAGCCGCGGTAGTGCGCCCGGCCGAGGTCGATCGTGCGCGTGCGGCCGTGGAGCGCGACTTCGGCTGCGTCTTCCAGACGGCGCGGGATGCGATACGTCCTGACGAAGTCCCAGCCGGTCCCGCGCGGGATCACCGCGACCTCGACGTCGAGTCGGCCCGCGATTCCGTTCACGACCTCGTTTACGGTGCCGTCGCCCCCGACGATTACCAGCAGGCGCGCGCCGGCGTCGGCGGCCTCCCTCGCCAGCTCGCCGAGCTGGCCTGGTCGCTCCGACAGCAAGGCGTCTCCGCGCAGACCCAGAGAGGCCGCGCTGTGCGCGAGCTCGGGCCAGCGACGGCCGGTCGCGCCGTTCTCCGACGCGGGATTGACCAGGAAGACGACGTCGCTAATGGGACGTGACGGTCGCCAACGCGACCCGAGTCATCCGGTCGACCGCCGCGCGCAGGTCGTCGTCGGAGATCCTCGTGAACTCCTCGCCGATGACGATGTCGCTCACGGTGAGCAGGCAGCCGGCCTTGACCCCGCGCAGCGAGCCGATCGTGAACAGCACCGCCGCCTCCATCTCGACCCCGAGCACCCCACGCGCCGACCAGCGCATGTGCCGCTCGGGATCGGGGTCGTAGAAGGTGTCGCTCGACGCGATCGCGCCGACGCGGACGGGCTGCTCGAGCACCTTGGCGGCATGCACCGCCTCGTGGACGAGCTCCCAGTCGGCGGTCGGAGTGTGCGGCTCATCGCCGACGTAGTGCCGGGCGGTGCCGTCCGCCGGGACCGCGGAGACGGCGACGATCAGGTCGCCGAGCTCGAGATCCTGCTGGAGCCCACCGCAGGTTCCGACCCGAAGGAAACGCTTGACGCCGAGCTGGACGAGCTCCTCCATCACGATCGCGGCCGAGGGGCAGCCCATGCCGGTCGCCTGGACCGAGACGGGCGTTCCCTCCCACTCGCCGGTGTGGCCGAGCATGCCGCGCTCGCCGTTGCGCTGGACCGGATTGTCGAAGTAGGTCTCGGCGATGTACTTCGCCCGGAGCGGATCGCCGGGCAGGAGGCAGGCTTCCGCGTACTCCCCTGGCTCGGCACGAATGTGGATAGGCACGGAGAGAGCCTAAAGTTTCACGGCCGCGTGAAGACGTTGAACGAACCTGCACTCGACGAGATCCTCGCCTTCTGCGCCGAGGATCCGATCGAGCGCGTGTTCCTCGAGGACGTCGCCCGCAGGGGTCTCGGCCGCTTCACGGGCCTCGCCGAGGGCGGCCGGCTCGTCGCGCTCTGCCACGTCGGGACGAACCTCGTCCCCTCGGGCAGCGGGTGTGCTGCGTTCGCGGAGGTCGACGGCGCCCGCCGGGCCCGACTCGTGATCGGTGAGGAGAATGCCGTCGGCGAGTTCTGGGCCGCGGCCAGCGAGCGCCTGCCGCCGCCGCGGGAGGATCGGCCGGGACAGCCCGTCTACGTCCTCGAGGAGCCGCCTGAGCCCGGCGACACAGGGCTGCGCCCCGCCACACAGGATGACTTCGAGCTGCTTGTCCCGGCCTGTGCCGAGGCGCATCGCGAGGAGCTCGGAATCAATCCGTTGGATCGAGACCCGGAGAGCTTCCGTTGGCGCACGCGGATGCAGATCGAGGACGGGCGTTCGTGGCTCTGGAGCGAGGACGGACTCATCCTCTTTAAGGCGGAGGCCTCCGCCTGGACGCCCTCCGCGGTGCAGCTCCAACAGGTCTGGGTCGACACCCGCGTGCGCAGACGCGGCTTCGCCCAGCGCGGCATGCGCGACCTTTGCCGGCTGCTGCTCGGGCGCGTGCCCACCGTTTGCCTGTTCGTGCGGGCCGAGAACGCGCCGGCAATCCGCGTGTACGAGGCGATCGGGATGCGGCACACGATCTCCTATCGCAGCCTGATCTTCTGAGTGTGGGGCCCCCGAACGGGGGAGGCCGGCCGCCCCAAGGTCGGCCAAAATCGGACGATGCGGCGAATCGGCCTCACTGCGGCTGGCCTGCTCGTCATCGTGACGGCTGCGCTTGCTCTCGTGACGAGTGGCCGCGCACGGCCGAACCTCGCGCACACCTGCTCGTCGACCGACCGCCAGTTCATCGACACCGCGCGGACGAACATGGCCGCCCTTGGCCTCTGGGCCGACCAGTACGAGAGCGGCGACGCGGACGGCATGGACGTCGTCGCGCAGGCCCGGGCGGGCGCCAAGATCGTCCGCGGCATGGGGCCGACGGATTCCTCGCTCGCCCAGACGAAGCGGCTCCTGGTCGGGATGCTGACGGAGTATGCGCGGGCGGTCCAGGCCCAGGAGCGTCACGGGAACGCCGGCCCGCACATGTACCGCGCCTACGGGCTGGCGAACTATGCGCACACGGTGTTGACGCGCGCTCGGACGCCTCTGCTCAAGCTCGGCTGCGACGTCGGCCCGCTCCTCTAACCTCGCCGGTCCCTTAACGGTTCGCCCGGCCTCCTCCCCGAGGCGAGCGTATCGAGGAGAAGCGCACGCGGTGTGTCGAGTTCGTCCCGGGGGTGTGACGCGCCGCATGGTCGGCTCGCTGCAAGACTGTTCACATGAGCACAAGCCCAAGCGGGCCCGAGATGGAGCCGGCAGCGTTGCGCGCCCGGATCGCGGAACATGTGGGGCGCCACGACCTGATCGCTCCCGGCGGAGAGGTGCTCGCGCTCGTCTCCGGGGGCGCCGACTCGACCTGTCTGTGGCATGCCCTCGGCGCCCTCGGCTATCGCGTCTCGGCACTGCACGTGAACCACGGCCTGCGCGGAAGCGAGTCGGACAAGGACGCCCGCTTCTGCCGTGAGGTGCTCGGCGCCGAGGTGGCACAGCCGCCGGTGCCGCCGAGGCCCACCGAGGAAGGTCTGCGCGATCTCCGCTACTCCCTGGCGACGAGTCGGCTGCGCGCGACCGGCCACACGGCCTCCGACCAGGTCGAGACGGTGCTCTATCGGCTCGTTTCCAGCGGCGGCACCAAAGGGATCAAGCCGAAGCGCGAGGACGGAGTCGTCCGCCCGCTGCTGACGCTGTGGCGCGCGGAGACGGTGGGCTACTGCCGCGCCGAAGGTCTGCCGTTCCGCAGCGACAGCTCGAACGCCGCCACACGCCGCGGGCTCATGCGCGACGAGATCCTTCCGCTCCTACGCAGGCTTCACCCGGCTGCCGAGCAGAACCTGCTCCGGCTCGCAGAGGACCGGCCGACGAAGCTCGACGAGCTCCTGGCGGCACGGACCGGCTCGAAGCGGCTCGACCTCGGGGGCGGCCTCACCGCGGTGCGCGAGTACGACCGGATCTGGCTCGAGCAGACCCCGGTCGCTCTCGACGGCCGCGTCCGCTGGGGCGGATGGTCGATTGAATCCGAGCTCGCAGGCCTTAAGGTACGGAGTTGGCGCCCCGGAGACAGGCTCGCGGGCCGCCGGAAGAAGGTGCAGGACGTGTTCGTGGACGCCAAGATCCCGCGGTCAGAGCGCGAGGCGTGGCCTCTCGTCGTGCGCGGGCGCGAGGTCGTCGCCGTGCCGGGTCTAGTCGACGTGCCAGGAGTCACGGCGGAGAGGGTGGAATGACCCAAACGGAGCTCGAGCGGGCCGTCGGCGAGATCCTGATCGACAAGGAGACGCTCGCCGCCCGCGTCGCGGAGCTCGGTGTCGAGGTCTCGTCCGACTACCAGGGGCGCGACCTGCTGCTCATCGGCGTCCTCAAGGGCGCCGTTTTCTTCATGGCCGATCTCATGAGGCACCTGACCGTGCCGTGCGAGGTCGACTTCATGGCGATCTCCAGCTACGGCGACTCGACCGACTCCTCGGGGATTGTCCGCATCCTCAAGGACCTCGACATCAACATCGAGGGGCGCGACGTGCTCGTGGTCGAGGACATCATCGACAGCGGCCTGACGCTCTCTTACCTGATGCGAAACCTCGAGTCCCGGGAGCCGGCGAGCCTGGAGGTCTGCGCCTTGCTGACGAAGCCTGCGCGTCGCGAGATCGACGTTCCGGTGCGCTACGTGGGCTTCGAGATCCCGAACCGGTTCGTCGTCGGCTACGGGCTCGATTTCGCGGAGCGGTACCGGAACCTCCCTTACGTGGCCGTGCTGAGCCAGGAACTGATCCCTGCGGGCCTCCAGTAGACCCTGGGATCCGCGACCGGTGACGCTCATGCTCGCTGGTACCCTTTGCCGATAGAGGCCTCGTGAATCGATTCTTCCGCTCAGCGCTGTTTCCGCTCTTCGTGATCGTGCTGCTCGTCTACCTGGCGAGCCAGACGCTGATCCCACACTCGAAGAGCACGGCCAAGACGACCTATTCGGAGTTCCTGGGGCTCGTCCAGCACAAGCAGATCGATACCGCCGAGTTCAACCCCAGCAAGCACTCGATCAGCTTCGTCAAGAAGGACGCCTCACACACGAAGGGCTCCGTGCACTACCCGGCAGACCAGTCCGTGCCGCAGATCACGACCGCTCTCCAGCAGGGAGACGTCAAGTTCGACTCCAAGGGGACCGGCGGCTTCTCGTGGGTCGGCGCGCTCTTCTCGCTGCTGCCGTTCATCGTCCTGATCGCGTTCTGGATCTTCCTCATGAACCAGGTCCAGGGCGGGGGCTCCAAGGTGATGAGCTTCGGCAAGAGCCGCGCCAAGCGGATGGCGCCGGACTCGCCCAAGATCGGCTTCAAGGACGTCGCCGGCGTGGACGAGGCCGTCGAGGAGCTCCAGGAGATCAAGGAGTTTCTCGAGAATCCGAAGAAGTTCCAGGCGCTCGGCGCCCGGATCCCGAAGGGCGTCCTGCTCTACGGCCCGCCCGGTACCGGTAAGACGCTGCTCGCCCGCGCGGTCGCCGGCGAGGCAGGGGTGCCGTTCTTCTCGATCTCGGGCTCCGACTTCGTCGAGATGTTCGTCGGCGTCGGCGCCTCGCGCGTGCGCGACCTCTTCGAGCAGGCCAAGCAGGCCTCTCCCTGCATCGTCTTCATGGACGAGATCGACGCCGTCGGTCGCCACCGCGGCGCCGGCCTCGGCGGTGGCCACGACGAGCGGGAGCAGACGCTCAACCAGCTCCTCGTCGAGATGGACGGGTTCGAGCTGAAGGACAACATCATCCTGATCGCCGCCACGAACCGCCCTGACATTCTCGATCCGGCGCTGCTGCGCCCGGGACGCTTCGACCGCCAGATCGTCGTCGACCGGCCCGACCGCGTCGGTCGCCGCAAGATCCTCGAGGTGCACGCCAAGGGCAAGCCGATCGCGCCCGAGATCGACCTCGACACGCTCGCCGCCGGGACGCCCGGCTTTACGGGAGCCGACCTTGCGAACCTCGTCAACGAGGCGGCTCTATTGGCTGCCCGTCGCGGCAAGAAGACGATCCAGCAGGAGGAGCTCGAGGAAGGGATCATGCGCGTGATCGCCGGGCCCGAGAAGAAGACGCGCCTGCTCTCCGAGGAGGAGCGCAAGATCACGGCGTACCACGAGCTGGGCCACGCCCTGGTTGGCCACTACCTCGAGCACACCGACGACGTCCACAAGATCTCGGTCATCAGTCGCGGCCAGGCTCTCGGGTACACGATCTCGCTGCCGCGCGAAGACCGCTACCTGACCACCAAGACCGCGCTGATGGAGCAGCTCGCCATGACGCTTGGCGGGCGCGCAGCCGAGGAGCTCGTCTTCCAAGAGGTCACCACCGGCGCGGCCAACGACCTCGAGAAGGTCACCTCGATCTCCAAGCAGATGATCATGCGCTTCGGGATGAGCGAGAAGCTCGGCCCGCGCGTGCTCGGGCGCAACCACGACATGCCGTTCCTGGGCCGCGAGATGGGCGCCGAGCCCGACTACTCGGAGGAGATCGCACGGGAGATCGACGACGAGATCCGACGCGTGATCGAGGAGGCTCATGAGCTCGCGGTCAAGGTGCTGACAGAGCACATGAACGAGCTGCACCGGGTCTCCGGGATCCTGATCGAGCGTGAGACGATCGACAAGGATCAGTTCGAGCGCCTGCTCGCCGGCGAGGCCGAGGAGAAGGTGTTCCCGGACGAGACGCCATCAGCACCTGAAGAGGCACCCGCGGAGGAGCGCAGGCGCCGGCCGCAGCCGAAGCCGGTTCCGAGGCCGTTCCCGGGCGCGACGATGCAGCCCCCGCCCGAGGGCAGCACTACTTAGGTCTCAGGCGGTTCCGGCCGAAACGCCGGCCTGCCACGAGGCCCACAGGCGCGCGTACCGCCGGCCCTGCGCGACGAGCTCGTCGTGTGAGGCGACCTCGACGACCCGGCCGCCGTCCATCACGACGACGCGATCGGCCCGCTCCGCCGTCGAGAGGCGGTGGGCGATCACGATCACCGTCCGCCCTTCGACCACCGCGGCCAGCGCACGCTCCACTGCGGCCTCGGTCGCCGGGTCGAGGCTCGAGGTCGCCTCGTCGAGCACGATCACCGCGGGATCGGCCAGGGCCACGCGCGCGATTCCGACGAGCTGCCGCTCGCCGGCCGAGAGCCGCACTCCCCGCGTCTGGACGTCGGTGTGAATCCCCTCGGGCAGCGAGTCGAAGCGCTCGCGGGCCCCAATCTGCTCCAGCGCGTGTAGCACCGCCTCGTCCGAGGCTTCCGGGTCGGCCAGCCGCACGTTGTCGGCGATCGTGCCGCTGAACAGATGGCCTTCCTGCGGCAGCATCACGATCCGGTGCCGAAGCGAGGCCAGCGTCCCGTCGCGCAGGTCGACGCCGCCGAGCGCGATCGAGCCCCGCTGCGGGTCGTACTGGCGCGTGAGCAGCTTCGCGAGCGTCGACTTCCCTGCGCCGGTTACGCCCACGAGCGCCACCTGCTCACCGGTCTCGAGCCGTAGCGAGACGTCATCCACGACGGGAGCGTCCGGGTCGTAGCCGAAGGTGACGTCGATCAGTTCGACCACGCCCTCGGCGGGAAGCTCGTGCGCACCCGGGCGTTCCGCGACGGCGTTCTCGGTCTCGAGCAGACCGACGAGCTTGCCGAGCGCGGCCAGTCCCTGGCGGAAGTCCCCGAGCCACTCGCTGAAGCGCGCGATCGGGTCGAACAACTGCACCAGGTAGAGCACGTAGGCGGCGATCGTCCCCTCGGAGATGGACCCGTCCCGGTACAACGAGGCCGCGACGAGCAGGACCGCGACCAGCGCCATCGTCTGCGCCAGCGGGATCATCGTGAAGAGCCGGATGTTCACGTACGACGCACGCCGCCACGCGCCGACCTGCGCCCGGCTGCGCGGCTCGTACGCCTCCAGCGTCCGGCGCTCCCTGCGGAACGCCTGAACGACGCGCACGCCCGAGAGCCCCTCCTGAAGCGCCGTCAGCGTCTCTGCCACGCGGTCGCGGATCGCCAGGTAGACGCCGCCTGCACTGCGGTGGAAGGCCCAGCTCGAGAGGGTCAGCACCGGCAAGGCGATGAGCGAGACGGCGGCCAGAGTCGGCGACAGGATCACGAGCACTCCGATGGTGAGCACGATCTGAAGGCCGCTCCCGACGACCTCGACGAGCGCCTCGCGCAGGAACTCCGTCAGCGCCTGGACGTCGGAGGTGAGCCGCGAGACGAGCACGCCCGTCCGCTCTTGCTCGAAGAACCCGAGCGGGAGCACCTGCAGCTTCTCGAAGGCGGCGGTTCGCAAGGACGCCAGAAAACGCTCGCCGGCGGTCGCGGCGAGCAGGGTCTGAGCGCGCACCACGAAGGGCTTGACCACCGCGAGGCAGAGCAGAACGACCGCAGCCACGTTCAGCGGATGCAGGTCGTCCTTGGCGATCCCGTGGTCGACGCCGTAGCGCACGAGCGCCGGGCCGGCCAGCGTGATCAGCGTAGAGACGATCACGGCGACGGCGGCCCAGAGGTAGAGCCTCTGAACCTCCCTGGTGAGGGCGCGTGTCGAACGCCAGACGTGCCTGGTCGAGGCGCGCTGGCTCACGCGGCTTCGCTCTCGAGCGCGAGCAGGTCGCGGTAGCGCGGGGAGCGGCGTAAGAGCTCCTCGTGCGTTCCCTCCTCGACGATTCGTCCCGCGTCGAGCACCGCGACGCGGTCGGCCAGTGCGATCGTCGCGGGGCGGTGGGCGATGACCAGCGTCGTGCGTCCGCGCATCACCGTTGCAAGCTGCGCGCGGATCTCGTGCTCCTTCGTCGCATCGACCGCCGAGGTCGCGTCGTCGAGCACCAGAACGGCGGGGTCGGCGAGGATCGCGCGCGCGATCGCGATTCGCTGGCGCTGGCCGCCGGAGAGCGAGAAGCCGTGCTCGCCGAGCACGGTGTCGTAGCCCTCCGGGAGACGGGCGATGAACTCCGCAGCCCCCGCGAGCGCTGCGGCTCGCTCGACATCCTCGTCCGCGGCGTCGGGGCGGCCGACCCGGATGTTCTCGGCGACGCTCTCGCTGAAGAGGAACGTCTCCTCGAAGACGAGCGCGACCGCACGCCGCACGTCCGCGAGGCGCAGCTCGCGGAGATCGACACCGTCGAGCAGGACGCGGCCGCCCTCCGGGTCGTAGAGGCGGGCCAGGAGGCCGGCGACGGTGCTCTTGCCCGAGCCCGTGGCTCCCACGAGGGCGAGCGACTCTCCCGGAGCGACGTGGAGATCGAGACCGTCGAGCACGGCGTGGTCGCCTTCGTGCCCGAACCGGACCCCGGCCAGCTCGACGTCGCCCCGCGGTGGGCGCTCGAGCTCGCGCGGGTGGCGGGACTCCTGGAGTCGCGGCTCGACCTCGAGCACCTCCGCTATCCGACCGCTCGCGGCGAGCGCCTTCTGCACCGTCGTCACCCGCTGGCCGAGCACGCGCAGAGGCCAGACGAGCATCACCACGTACGCGTTGAAGGCGACGAACGAGCCGAGCGAGAGGTCGCCCGCGATCACGCTCCGGCCGCCGAGCCAGAGCACGGCCGCAATCCCGATCAGTGGCAGCATCTCGAGGAAGGGGTTGAAGACCGCGTCCAGCCGCGCCAACTCGAGCGCTCGCCGGAGTACCTCGTCGCTGCGCTCGCGGAACCGCCCCGACAGCGCGTCGCCCGCGCCGAGGCCCTTGACGACGCGGATGCCGCTGACGGTCTCCTCGACCAGGGTCGACGCTTCGCCCCAGGCCTCCTGCAGCCGCTGCGTGCCGGTGTCGTAGCGGCGGGAGTAGAGCCACGCGGCGACGCTGACGACGGGCAGGGGGATGAGCACGACCAGCGCGAGCCCCGGATCGAGCACCAGCATCACGACGGCGACCGCGACCACCGTGAGGACGTAGCCGATCGTGTGGCCGATCGCGTCCATCATCCTCGCGATGTGCTGCGAATCGGATGACGCGCGGCTGAGGAGCTCGCCCGGCCCGACCCGGTCGTGGTAGGCGGCGTCCAGGCGGAGAGCGTGCGCGAAGAGGGCATCGCGGATGCGTGCATCCGACTGCGAGCGGTTCCGGATCGCATAGATATGGCGGAACCCGCCGGCACCGACCTCGAGCAGCCCGACGCTGAGGAGCGCGAGCAGCCAGAGCAGGAGCGTGTGGTGGTCCCCGGCGACGATCCCGTTGTCGATCGCGTACTTGACGACGAGCGGCGCACCGACCGCACCCGCCTGCCAGAGCAGGCCGGAGACGACGGCGCCCGTCACGCCGCCCGACTGTTCGCGCACGATCGCGCGCACGTATCGCCACGCCGCTACGCGGCGTACCTCGCGTTCCCCCATGGGGCAAAGTATCCATGTGGTGCGCCAGCCGATCGCGCAGCGGTTCCCACGCCCCTCGGTGATGGGGGTGGTCAACGTCACGCCCGACTCGTTCTCCGACGGCGGGGTCAACCTCGAGCCTCGGGCCGCGGTCGCGAGCGCACGGAGGCTGCGCGCAGAAGGCGCGGCGCTCGTGGACGTGGGGGGCGAGTCGACACGCCCAGGCTCGGCCGGGGTGGACGCCGACGAGGAGCTGCGGCGGGTCGTGCCGGTGCTCGAGGCGCTGAGCGGCGAGATGCCGCTCTCGATCGACACGTCGAAGGCTCCAGTCGCCCGGGCCGCGCTCGACCTGGGGGTGGAGCTGGTCAACGACGTGACGGCGCTGCGCGGGGATCCCGCGCTGGCCGGCGTCGTCGCCGAGAGCGGCGCCTATCTCTGCCTGATGCACATGCAGGGCGAGCCGCGGACGATGCAGGCCGAGCCGAGGTACGACGACGTCGTCTCCGAGGTCGCAGCGTTCCTCGAGGAACGGCTCGCCTTCGCGGTCGAGTCGGGGATCCGCGAGGAGCTCGTCTGCCTCGACCCGGGCATCGGCTTCGGCAAGACGGTCGAGCACAACTTCGAGCTGCTCAGGCGCCTGGACGAGCTGACCGCGCTCGGCAGGCCCGTCGTGATCGGGTTCTCGCGCAAGAGCTCGCTGGGCAAGCTGCTGGGCGACCCGCAGGCGACCACCGGCTCGGTGGCCGCGAGCGTCGGAGCGGCGGTCGCCGCCTACGAGCGCGGAGCGACGATCCTGCGGGTCCACGACGTGCAAGAGCACGTCGAGGCGCTTGCCGCCGCCAGGGCCGCGCTCGCATGACCGTGGTCGTCGAGCTGGCGGGGCTCGAGATTCCAGGCAAGCACGGGGTCGACGACTGGGAGCGCGAGACCGAGCAGCCGTTCCTCTACGACCTGGAGCTCGAGCTCGCGGAGCCCACGGACGACCGCATCGAGGAGACCGTCGACTACCGCGAGGTCGTCGAGGCGGTTCGATCCGTCTCGGCGGAGAGGCAGTTCCAGCTGCTCGAGTCGATGGCGGGAGCCGTGGCCGCCGCGCTACTCGAGCGCTTCCCGCTCCAGCGGGCTCGGGTGCGGGTCCGCAAGCCGCAGGTGCAGCTCGGAGTGCCGGTCGAGTACTCGGCGGCTACTGCGGAACGGTCGCGAGCCTGAGCGTGTAGGAGCCGGTGGTGAAGTCCGGTGCGAGGAACACGTCGACGTAGACGTAGCGGCCGGGCGTGCGGCCGCGGATCACGAGCGTGCCGGTGCTCCCTCCGGTCACGTATGAGCTGCCGAGCAGGTGGCGGCGTAGGGCCTTGCCGGTCGAGTACACCGTCTTGGTGGCCGCGCCCCAGGCCTCGACCTTGACGTCGTCGCTCGTGGCCACGGTGGCAACGAGGCGTCCCTTCGCCGGCAGCCACACGCGGTAGACGTCCACGGGATCCTCGGCGGCGTCGAGACGCGCGCGCACCTCGGCGCGCCGCCGGTTGGGTGCCGTCAGCGGGAAGTGGCCGCGGCGCGAGACTCCGTTCGGCTTGACGAGGTAGACGTCCTCGTTCGGCTCCTGCGGATCGACTCGAGGCGCTGCGAGGCGTAGCGCCCTCGGGATGTTCAGGATCCCAAAGCCCGTGTCGGGGTCTCTCCCGGGATCCCCGACGTCGCGCGCACTCCCGCGCATGACCTCGAAGAGCTGCGTCAGGTCGAGCTTCGGCCGCTTCGTCCAGATCGCCGCAGCCGCCCCGGCGACCATCGGGGCGGAGAAGCTCGTCCCGCCGAGCGTGAGGTAGCCCTCGGGATAGAACCTCCGCGGGGCCGCGACGGGGATCTCGTCACCTGGAGCGGCGAGATCGAGTGCGGGCGTGGCGCTGGAGAAGACGGTCACGGCGTCGGCGGCGTCGGTGGCCCCGACCGTGAGCACGTGCGCGAAGTTCGCCGGGTACTCGATCGGGCTCAGGATCTCCCGGTAGTTTCCGGCGGCTGCGACCACGAGGTCTCCCGCGCCGATCGCCGTCAGGACCGCATGCTCCTCGATCGGGAAGTACGTGGCCCCGCCGAAGCTGATGTTGACGACGCCTCTGCCCTGGGCGCCGACCGCGGCGAGAGCCTGCAGCTCGTCGGCGATCGTAGGCAGACCCTGGGGGCTGACGTCGAAGCTGCGCAGCCGCGCACGCGGGTAGACGCCGACGAGCCCGACGCCGTTCTTCGGTGCAGCCGCGACCGAGGAGACGGCCGTTCCGTGTAGCTCCGACTCGTCGTCGGTGAGGATCTGCCTGTTCAAGGTCTTCGTGTTCGGCCGGTTGCGGAACTCCTCGTGCGAGACGTCGAGGCCGGAGTCGATCACGGTCAACGGGACTCCCGGGCCGGGCGGAGACCAGTGGTCGGCGCCGACATGTGGGATCCACCATTCGGTCGACCGCAGCGGATCGGCCGCTGCCGCGAAGAGGCCGAGGCCGCTCCAGAGGTTCGCGTCCAGCGGGCCGTTCGGGGTCACGGAGCGAACCGCGCCGGACCGCAACAGGCCCGGCAGAAGCCGCCGGGCCTGCGCGCTCGGCAGCCGCCAGGTGTCGAGCGGCGGAGAGACCAGCTTCCCTCCCGCGTGGCGGAGGCGCCCGGCGAGCGCCGGGCCCTTGACCCGGTCGAGCTCGACGAGCGTGGTCGGGTAGAGCTCGAGACTCTGGAGCGCGCGTGGCGAGGGCAACGGCGCCGGGAGCACCGGATGGCCCCACGGCGGCGGCGAGGCCGCAACCGAGCCGCAGCACCCCAGCGCAACGACTCCGATCACGGCAAACCTACGCAACCAAAAGACCCTAACGCGGTCGAGGCCGCGCGCCTAGTCGCTAGCGTGCCGGGGCGACGCTGAGCGAGTACGTGCCCTGCACGACCTTCTTGGCGAGGAAGACGTCCACGTAGACGTACTGTCCGGCGCCGCGGCCGTGCACGGTCACGCGCTCGAACCTGCGACCGGCGTGCGCAGAGGTGCCGATCAGGTCGCGCTGGGCCGCCTTGCCCCGCTCGTAGACGGTCTTGGTGCGACGGCCCCAGACCTCGAGGCTCACGTTGACGGTCGGCCTCGCGGTGATGACCAGGTGCCCGCGCGCGGGCAGCCAGACCCGGTAGACGTCCTCGGGATCCTCCCGCCGCTCGAGCTGGGCGACGATGCTCGCCTGGAGGCGGTTCTGCTTCGTCAGCGGGGCGTGCCCGGCCCTGGTGAGGCCGTTCGGCTTCACGAGATAGATGTCCTCGTTCGGCTCCTGCAGGTCGGTGGAGGGGGCGCGTCGGGCGAGCGCAGCGGGGAGATCCAGGATGCCGTAACCGGTATCCGGGTCCCACCCCCGCTTGCCCACGTCTCGTGCGGACCGGCGCATCACCTCGAAGAGCTGTGTGTTGGTGAGCGTGGGCCGCTGCGTCCAGATCGCGGCCGTGGCTCCCGAGACGAGCGGCGCCGAGAAGCTCGTGCCGTCGACTGGCTGGTAGCCGCTCGGGTTGAACAGCTTCGGGATCGCCGCGTAGATGTCCTGTCCCGGCGCGGCGAGGTCCATCGCCGGCGAGACGCTGGAGAAGACCGTCACGCGGTCCGACTCGTCTGTCGCTCCGACCGTCAAGACGTGGGGGAACGACGCCGGGTACGACGGCGAGCTGCCGCCCTCGCGGTCGTTGCCGGCCGAGGCCACGACCAGCGAGCCGCTCTCGAACACGTTCATGATCGCGTGCTCCTCGATCGGGATCCGGTCGAAGCCGCCCAAGCTGAGGTTGACGACTCCCGGGCCGGTCCGCCGTGCCGCGAACAGGCCGTCGATCTCGTCCCCCACGGTGAGCTGGCCGTTCGGGCTCGCATCCCAGAGCTGGAGCTTGGCCTGGGGGTAGATCCCGACGATGCCGACGCCGTTCTGGGGCGCTGCGGCGACCGACGCGGTGGCCGTGCCGTGAAGCTCTTCGTCGTTCCCCGAGTAGCTCATCGTGTTGAGCGCCGTCGTGTTCGGCCGGTCGACGAACTCCTCGTGCGAAAGGTCGACGCCGGAATCGATCATCGTCAGGGGTTTCCCCGGCCCCGGCGGCGTCCACCGATCGGCGCCGACGTGCGAGACCCACCACTGCGACGAGGAGAGCGGATCGGTGAAGTCGCTCACGAAGCCGGTCGCGGTGAAGTCGCTCAGGAACCCGGCGGCGTGGTCGGGATCGGTGCCGAGCGGCACGTCGGGTGTGACCGAGCGCACGAGCCCGCGGCGCATGAGCCCGGGAAGCAGGCGCTGCGCCGTCCAGCTGGGGAGGCGCCAGAGCTCGAGCGGTGGCGCGATCAGCTCTCCGCCGGCCCTGCGCAGCGTACCGGCGGCGGCCGGCCCCCGAACTCGATCGAGCTCGACGAGCGTGCGCGGGTAGGCCTGTAGGCGCTGGAGCGACTCCCGGGAAGGGGCAGCCGGAGCCACATCTGCCCTCCCCGGATGCGCGAGAGGCGCGGCCAGAGCCGAAGCGCAGCAGGCGAAAAACACGACCCCTGTCAACATCAATAGCCGCACGACCCGCACACGGTAGCTGTGTCTAAGGGGTGGCGCTCGGAAACAATGCCCGGATGGCAAGGGCTTTCGTCGGACTCGGGTCGAACCTCGGCGACCAACAGGGGCTGATTGCCGCCGCGCTCGAGCTGCTGGGCTCCGAGGAGGGGATCGAGGTCGTCGCGGTCTCGACGCTGCGGGAGACGGATCCGGTCGGCTACGAGGACCAGCCGCGGTTTCTGAACGGCGCCGCGGAGCTCGACAGCGAGCTGCCACCACGCGAGCTTCTCGGGCGGCTGCTGGAGATCGAGCGCCGGCTCGGCCGTGTCCGTGGCCAGGGCCCGCGCTTCGGCCCGCGCACGATCGACCTCGACCTCCTCCTCGTGGACGGCGTGATCCTCGACGAGCCCGGCCTGACGCTGCCGCATCCGCGCCTACAGGAACGCCGCTTCGTCCTGGAGCCGCTCGCCGAGCTGGATCCGGCTCTGGAGATTCCCGGCCGCGGCCCGGTCCAGGCCCTGTTGGCGGGGCTATGATCTCGCTATGTCTCACCTCGACGAGCTCGACGAGTTCGAGGCCGAGCTCGAACTCACGCTGAAGAAGGAGTACTCGGCCGTCTTCAGCCTCTTCCGCTACTGCGTGCTGACGCAGGATGCGACGTACCTCTGCAACCGGCTCGACCTGCAGTACGTGCCGCAGCCCAGCTATCCGTTCTTCCATCTGAAGATGGAGGACGTGTGGGTCTGGGACAAGAACCGCCCGACACGGATCATCCCGCGCGCAGAGGTGTACACCTCGAGCGACGTGACCGTCGAGGAGCTCCGCGGTGAGGGCGACGAGCCGAACCTGACGGCGGAGGCGCTGGCCGAACGGATCGGCGAGTCGCTGTCGTCGGACGACGACGTGTAGGACGGCCTACGGCCTAACCCGCGCAGACTCCGCGCCTTCGGCGCTCCGCTGCACGCCGGGGATGACGCCAACCGTCGAGTAGGGTCGGGCGCATGGCGCTTCTGGCGATCGATGTGGGGAACACGCAGACGGTGTTCGGGCTGTTCGAGGGCGCGGAGCTGCGAGAGCACTGGCGCATCGCGACCGAGCGGAGCCGCAGCGGCGACGAGCTCGGCGCGCTCTACGGAAACTTCCTCGACTTCTCGAGTGTCGAGGGGATCGCGCTCGCCTCGACCGTGCCGCAGCTTCACCGCGCCTACGAGGAGCTCGCGAAGGACTACGCCCGCGCCGAGCTGCTCGAGCTCGGGCCGGGGGTCAAGACAGGCGTCCCGATTCGCTACGAAGACCCCCGCGAGGTCGGGCCCGACCGGATCGCGAACGCGGTCGCTGCGGTCGACCGCTACGGGCCGCCGTGCATCGTGGTCGACTTCGGGACCTCGACGAACTTCGACGTCGTCTCGGCGGAGGGGGAGTACGTCGGCGGGGTGCTCGCACCCGGGATCGAGGTCTCGATGGACGCGCTCTTCCAGCGCGCTGCGCGGCTGTTCAAGGTCGACTTCGTCGAGCCGCCGACCGTGATCGCGAAGAACACCGCGGCGAGCCTTCAGTCGGGCCTCGTTTACGGGTTCGCCGGCCAGGTCGACGGCATCGTGGATCGGATCCGCGGCGAGCTGGGCTCGGACGCGCAGACGGTCGCGACGGGCGGGCTCGCCGACCTGATCGTCCCCCACGCGAGGACCCTGGATCGCGTCGACCCGTTCCTGACATTGGAGGGTCTCCGGCTCGTCTGGGAGCGGAACCGGGAATCGTGAAGGCGTTCCCGGTCGGCCTTAGCGGTGGGCCGATCCACGTTTACGATTGGGGTGAGATCGCATCTCCGCCACTGCTCTACTGGGACGGTCTCGGCGGATGTGGGCTGCATGCGAACGAGCTCGCCCCGGTGCTGGTCCATGAGTACGGGCTCCGCGTGATCTCGCCGGATCCGCCGGGCCACGGTGAATCGGCGGCGCTGCCGGTCGATTCGTACCGACCGTCTGCGCTGGCCGACGTCGCCGCCGAGCTGTTGAGCGAGCTCGGGGTCGACCGCGCAGTCTTCGTCGGGTTCTCATGGGGGGCGCGGGTCGGCTGCTCATTTGCAGCGCGGTTCCCGGAGCGGACGGCGGGCCTGGTCCTCATCGACGGCGGGTACGTCGATCCCGGGGACGTCGGCGCCGACCTCGCCGCCGAGCTCGCCACCTGCGTCGCCGACGCCCGGCAGGAGATCGAGGAGGACTCCTTCGCGAGCTGGGACGCGTATTTCGCATTCGAGCGCGAAGCGCTGAAACGGTGGACTACGGCCCTGGAGGCAGCGCACCAGGCGGCTATGCGAGAGGCGGAGGGGCGCGTCGTGCCGATCCTCGAGCCCGAGACCCTCGGCGCGATCAAATACGGAGGACGCCGAGAGCCGGTGACGGACACCTACCCGCTGGTTGCGGCGGCCGGCGTCCCGGTGCTGCTGCTGACGGCCCCGGAGCTCGAGGTTCCGGAAGTCGCGGAACGAGGCGTCGTCCGCTTTCGAGCCGCTTTACCAGAGGCTCGAGTCGAATCAGTGCTCGACGGGATCCACGATCTCGTCTCCTACGCGCCGGCGCGGGTGGCCGACCTCATCGGCGAGTTCTTCGCCGACAGCGCGGCCGGTCAGCCGCCGCCGTAGATCGAGATCGGCAGGTCGAGCACGACATCGTCCTCGCCGCCGGGGAGCTCTTCCTCGAGCCGAGCGAGTACCTCGGCCGCGCCGGGCGCTGCCGCCAGCAGCCGTTGCTCCACCTCCTCCAGCGTCTCGAGCCGAACGAGCTCCTGCTTGAAGGGGCGCGGGAACCGGCCGCGACCCAGGTACCAGCCGTAGAACTTCTTCAGGAAGCTCGTCGCGCGCCGCTCGCCCAGCTCGCGCACGGTCTCGCGAATGAAGAGCAGCAGCTCCGCGACGACCTCCTCGCGTGAAGGCTCCGCCGCCTCGCTCTCGAGAATCTCGCGCAGAGCCCACGGATTGCCCTGTGCCGCCCGGCCCACCATCACCGCGGAGGCGCCCGTGGTAGCGAGGATCGCCTGGGCGCGCGCTCTGGACGTCACGTCGCCGGAGGCCACCACCGGCACGTCGACGAGCTCTACCAGCTCGGCGGTCAGCGAGTGATCCGCCTCGCCCGTGTACATCTGCTTCGCGGAACGCGGATGGAGCGTCAGCGATGCCGCACCGGCGTCCACGAGCCTCGGGCCGACGTCGAGACACGCGCGTGAGCCGTTCTCGAGGCCTCGCCGCATCTTCACAGTCACCGGCACGGACACGGCCTCGGCCACGGACGAGACGATCCTGCAGGCCCGCTCGCGGTCGTCGAGGAGAGTCGCCCCGGCCCCGGTCTTGGTCACCTTGCGCACGGGGCAACCGAAGTTCACGTCCACGATGTCGGCGCCCGCGTCCTCGACCATCCGTGCCGCATCTGCCATCACGTCGGGATCGGCGCCGAAGATCTGCACCGCCAGGGGGCGCTCGTCCGCCGAGATGCGCAGGTAGCCCAGCGTGCGCTCGTTTCCGTGCTGGAGACCCGCGCAGCTGACCATCTCCGAGCAGACGAGGCCGGCGCCGAAACGGCGGCCCTGGCGGCGAAACGCCTGCACGCTCACGCCCGCCATCGGGGCGAGCACGAGGCGTGTGGGGATCTCGACATCGCGGATCCTCCAGGGGCTCCGGAGATCTACCTGCACAGGGGAAAAAATGGTAGCGGGCCGGGGAGTTGACGTCCGTCTGCCCTCGCAGGTAACATCCCCGCCCGCGATGGTGCCTGTGCGCCGCGCGTTTTTCTTTCAGGAGGCCCTGTGAAGGACGTAATCCTCACTCCGGAAGGCTACGAGAATCTCAAGGAAGAGATCGAGTATCTCTCGAATGAGAAGCGCCGCGAGGTCGCGGACAGAATTCGCGTGGCCCGGGAGTTCGGCGACATCGCCGAAAACGCCGAGTACGACGACGCGAAGAACGAGCAGGCCCTGCTCGAGCATCGCATCGCCACGCTCGAAGAGCGGCTGCGCAATGCGCGCGTGATCGAGAAGAAAGACGTCGCCAAGGACGTGGTCTCGGTCGGCTCGAAGGTGCGGCTGCGCGACATTGACGCGAAGCAGACGTTCGAGTACCGGATCGTCGGCTCCGCCGAGGCGAACCCCGCCGAGAACAAGCTCTCGAACGAGTCGCCGGTCGGCAAGGCGATCATCGGCAAGAAGAAGGGCGAGACGGTAGAGGTCTCCGCGCCCCGCGGCGCGATGAAGTTCAAGATCCTCGAGATCAAAGCGGCTTAGACTCGGCCAGCCATGCTGCCGAAGCGCTTTCCCGATAGGGAAGAGATCGCGGCGGTCCGGGCCGAGGCCGAGAGGGCCGAGGCCGGCCAGACGCTCGAGGAGGAGCACCGCGTCGCAGGGCGCGTGATGGCGCGGCGGGCGATGGGGAAGCTCAGCTTCCTCGACCTCGTCGACCGCTCCGGGCGAATCCAGCTGATCTCCGAGCAAGAGCTCGACCTCGATCTCGGCGACATCGTTGGTGCAAGCGGAAGGCCAGGCCGCTCGAAGCGCGGCGAGCCGTCGCTGACGGTCTCCGAGCTCGTCCTGCTGGCGAAGATCCGTCGACCGCTCCCGGACACCTTTCACGGCGTCACCGACGTCGAGACGCGCTACCGGCAGCGCTACCTCGACCTGCTGATGAACGAGGAGACCCGCGTGGACTTCCAGTTGCGCACGCGCCTGGTCACGGCGATCCGGCGCTACCTCGACGAGCGCGGTTTCCTCGAGGTCGAGACCCCGGTGCTGCAGCCGCGCTACGGCGGTGCCTTCGCCGAGCCGTTCGTCACGCACTACAACGAGCTCGACGCCGACTTCTACCTGCGCATCGCCGACGAGCTCTACCTCAAGCGCCTCATCGTCGGCGGGCTCGACCGCGTCTACGAGCTCAGCAAGGACTTCCGCAACGAGGGCCTCTCCTACAAGCACGCGCCCGAGTTCACGATGCTCGAGTGGTACGAGGCCTATGCGGACTACACCGACACCATGGCGCGGATCGAGGAGCTCGTCGAGACCGTCGCGCGTGAGGTGACTGGCGGGACGACGGCGACCTTCCGCGGGCACGAGGTCGACCTGAAGGCGCCCTGGCGGCGGCTGAAGCTCCTGGACTCGCTCGAGGAGCGCGGCCTCTGGACGCGAGACCCGGTCGAGCTGCGCCGGCTGCTGGACGAGCGCGGCGTCGACACGAGCCAGGACCGCAGCTGGGCGGAGCTCGTCGACCACGCGCTCAGCCACTTCGTCGAGCCGGAGCTGATCCAGCCCACGATCCTCCACGACTATCCGGTAGAGCTCTCGCCCTTCGCGCGCGCTACCGACGACGACCCCTCCATCGTCGAGCGCTTCGAGTACTTCGTCGGCGGCATGGAGCTCGGCAATGCGTTCACCGAGCTGAACGACCCCGACGAGCAGGCAGAGCGGTTCGCCCAGCAGGCGGCAGAGGCCGGAGGCGTGCCGGGCGACCCCGACTACGTCGAGGCGCTCGCGTACGGGATGCCGCCGACCGGCGGGCTCGGGCTCGGGATCGATCGGCTGACGATGGTGCTGACCGGACGCGAGACGATTCGCGACGCGATCCTCTTCCCGGCACTCCGGCCCCGCGATTAGTGGAGCCCGAGCGCCGCTACGCGCTCGATGCGCTGCTCGACGCTCTCGGGCTCCCCTTCGACGAAGACGCTCCGGCCGAGCCGGAGGAGCTCGACGAGGTGTTCGGCCTCCTGACCCTGGCCGCCGAGCGCGACGCCGGCCTCGACGCTCACGGACGTCCGCAGCCGCCCGAGCGGCCGCCGGGACCTCGGGTGGCGGAGATCGCAGCTGCGCTCGGGCGGCGGCTGAGCGTCGAGCGACGTGGCTATCCGGG